>Ga0207698_10002420_pt1 | contig 11044 bp, 6 predicted proteins | sample KBSCornC22_FD_184298 | JGI IMG/M metagenome (GOLD analysis project Ga0207698, IMG submission 184298) | Corn rhizosphere microbial communities from Kellogg Biological Station, Michigan, USA - KBS Corn C2-2 (SPAdes) (version 2) | ecosystem: Host-associated > Plants > Roots > Rhizosphere > Soil ...
GCGTGTCGAAGCCGGGACCGAGGTTCGCCGTGGTCGCGGGCACCTTGACGTGCACCGAGCGGCCGCGCAGGGCCGCGGCGGTCGAGCGCGCCGCGGCGGAGGTCATGTGCCCGCCGAGGGGGCAGGCGCGAGTCCGAGAACGTCGGCGATCGCCGCGGTGTCGATCGGCACGACGGTCGGCTTCACCTCGCCGCCGTCGGCCGTGCGCAAGGCCCACTGCGGGTCTTTGAGGCCGTGGCCCGTGACCGTGAGCACCACGGTCGAGCCCCTCGGGATCTCGCCCGCCGCGCTGCGCTCGAGCAGTCCGGCCACGCTGATCGCCGACGCCGGCTCGACGAAGATGCCGACCTCGGAGCTCAAGATGCGGTGGGCGGCCAGGATGTCGGCGTCCGAGATGGCCCCGAAGTAGCCGTTCGTCTCGTCGCGGGCCGTGAGCGCGAGCTCCCAGGACGCCGGGTTGCCGATCCGGATCGCGCTCGCGATGGTGTCCGGATCCTTGACGATCTCGCCGCGCACGATCGGGGCGCTGCCCTCGGCCTGGAAGCCGAACATCCGCGGGCGCTTCGTCGTGGTGCCGCGGGCGGCATCCTCGGCGTAGCCGCGGGCGTACGCCGTGTAGTTGCCGGCGTTGCCGACCGGGATGAAGTGGAAGTCCGGAGCGTCGCCCAGCACCTCGACGACCTCGAAGGCCGCGGTCTTCTGACCCTCGATGCGGTCGTTGTTGACCGAGTTGACCAGGTGCACCGGGTACTGCGCGGCCAGCTCCCGCGCGATCTCGAGGCAGTCGTCGAAGTTGCCCTGCACCTGCAGCAGCTGCGCATTGTGCGCGATCGCCTGGGCGAGCTTGCCCATCGCGATCTTGCCCTCGGGTACCAGCACCGCGGCGGTGATGCCGCCATGCGCCGCGTAGGCGGCGGCGGAGGCCGAGGTGTTGCCGGTGGATGCGCAGATGACGGCCTTGGCTCCGTGCTCGATCGCCTTCGACACGGCCATGGTCATGCCGCGGTCTTTGAACGAGCCGGTGGGGTTCATCCCCTCGAACTTGACCCACACCTTGGCGCCGGTGCGGGCCGACAGTGCGTCGGCCGGGAGCAGCGGGGTTCCGCCCTCGCCCAGCGTGACGATCGGGGTCGCGTCGGTCACGTCGAGCCGGTCCGCGTATTCGCGCAGGACGCCGCGCCACTGTGCCATCGTTCTTCTTCCCTTACTCGGTGCCTTCGACGCGCAGAACGCTGGCCACCTCGATGACCACGTCACTGGCGCCGAGGGCGGCCACCGTATCGGCGAGCGCGCCTTCGGTGGCCAGATGCGTTCCGATCACCAGGGTAGCGGTGGCGTCGGCCCCTTCTGAGCCATGCACTGCGGCGGTCGCGGTCAAGAGCGACGTCGACGGCGAAACGGTCTGGGCGACGGCCTCGACCGAGACGCCGTGCTCGCTGAACAGCGTCGCGATCGTCGCGAGCACGCCCGGCTGGTCGACGACCTCGAGGGTGATCTGGTACCGGGTCACCACGCTCGAGATCGGCAGGATGGGCAGGTTGGCGTGCGTCGACTCCGCGACGCCGGGGCCGCCGATCACGTGCCGACGCGCGGCAGACACCACGTCGCCGAGCACCGCCGACGCGGTCTGGATGCCGCCGGCGCCCGCTCCGTAGAACATCAGGCTGCCCGCCGCCTCGGCCTCGAGGAAGACGGCGTTGTTGGCACCGTGCACCGCGGCCAGCGGGTGGGTGTCGGGGATCAGCGCCGGGTGCACGCGCGCGCTCACGCCCTCGACCCCGGTCGCGGGATCGGTCAGCCGCTCGCACACAGCCAGCAGCTTGACGACGAAGCCGGCCTTGCGCGCCGCGACCACCTGCTCGTGGGTGATCGAACTGATGCCCTCGCGGTGCACCAGCTCGAGCGGAACGGTGGTGTGGAACGCCAGGCTAGCCAGGATCGCGGCCTTCTGCGCCGCGTCGTAGCCCTCGACGTCGGCGGTGGGGTCGGCCTCGGCGTAGCCGAGTTCGGTGGCGGCGGCCAGCGCCTCCTCCAGGGAGTCGCCTTCGCGATCCATCCGATCGAGCACGTAGTTGGTCGTGCCGTTGACGATGCCCAGGATGCGGTGCACCCGGTCACCGGCGAGCGAGTCGCGCAGCGGGCGGATGATCGGGATCGCCCCGCCGACCGCCGCCTCGTAGTAGAGCTGCGCGCCCACCTGCTCGGCCTCGTCGAACAGCTCCGGGCCGTGCGTGGCGAGCAGCGCCTTGTTGGCGGTGATCACGTCGGCGCCCGAGTTGAGCGCGAGCATCAGGTATTCGCGGGCCGGCTCGATGCCGCCCATCAGCTCGATCACGATGTCGGCGCCGAGGATCAGCGAGCGCGCATCGGTGGTCAGCAGTTCTTTCGGGATGTCGGCGCTGCGCGGCGCATCCAGGTCGCGCACTGCGACCCCCACCAGTTCGAGGCCCGCGCCGACCCGGCTCGCCAACTCGTCGGCGTGCTCGAGCAGCAGCGTCGCCACCTGCGCGCCGACGGCGCCCGCCCCGAGCAGGGCGATGCGGAGGTTGCGGTACTCGATCATGCGGTGGCCTTCGGGTCAGGGATGCCGGCATCGCGGCGCAGCAGGTCGGCCTCGGTCTCGCGACGCACGATGACGCGGGCGGCGCCATCCTTCACGGCCACGACGGCGGGACGGCCGAGGTAGTTGTAGTTGCTGGCGAGCGACCAGCAGTACGCGCCGGTGGCGGGAACGGCGGCGAGGTCGCCCGGCTCCACGTCGGAGGGGAGGTAGTCGGCCCGCACGACGATGTCGCCGCTCTCGCAGTGCTTGCCGGCCAGGCGGATCAGGGCGGGAGCGGCATCCGATGCCCGGTTGGCCAGCCGCACCGAGTAGTCCGCCTGATACAGCGCGGCCCGGATGTTGTCGCTCATGCCGCCGTCGACGCTGACGTACTTGCGGATCGCGGTGTCGCCGGTATCGCCGACCGAAACCACGACATCCTTCACGGTGCCGACTTCGTACAGCGTGACGGTCGACGGCCCGATGATCGAGCGCCCCGGCTCGACCGCGATGGCGGGCACCGGGATGCCGAGCGCGGCGCACTCGGCGGCGACGACCCGCGCGAGCTCCTGGGCGATCGTCGCGATCGGAGTCACCACGTCGGCGCTCGTGTAAGCGATGCCGAATCCGCCGCCCAGGTTGAGCTCGGGCACCTCGCCGCCGGCGAGCAGCCCGGCGTGCACCAGCAGCAGGCGGCCCGCGGCCTCGGCGAAGCCGTCCGACTCGAAGATCTGCGATCCGATGTGCGAGTGCAGCCCGAGAAAGCGCAGCGAGGGGTGCGAGCGGATCGCGGCCACGACATCCGGAGCATCGACCAGCGGCACCCCGAACTTCTGATCTTCGTGCGCCGTGGCCAGGAACTCATGGGTCGAGGCGTGCACTCCGCTGTTGATGCGCAGGCGCACGGCCTGCACCCGCCCGTGCTTCTCGGCCGCAGCGGCGACACGTTCGACCTCGACGACGCTGTCCAGGACGATCGCGCCCACCCCGACCTCGACACCACGGTCGATCTCGGCGAGGCTCTTGTTGTTGCCGTGGAAGCCCAGGTGGGCGGGGTCGACCCCTGCCGCCAGCGCGACGGCCAGCTCTCCCCCGCTGCAGACGTCGATGTTGAGCCCGGCGGCCGTCATCCAGCGTGCGATCTCGGTGCTGAGGAAGGCCTTGCCCGCGTAGTAGACGGTGGCGTGAGATCCGACGGCCGTGAATGCGGTGTCGAATGCGGCCTTGATCTCGGCGGCTCGATCGCGTGCGTCCTGCTCGTCGACGACGTAGAGCGGGGTGCCGAACTCGGCGGCGAGCGCGGTGGCTTCGGCACCCGCGAGGACGATCTCGCCGGATGCTGCGCGCACCGCATTGCGCGGCCAGACCGTCGCGGCGAGCGCGTTCACGTCATCCGGCTGGCGGAGCCAGTCGGGCGCGAGCGGGTTCGCGGTCACAAGACCTCACGGTGGTCGTCGGAAACGAGAGTGAGGCGAGCGAACCCGGATTGGTCCCTGAAGCCGAGTTTCAGTGTATTGCAGCAGGCTCCACTCGTTTAGGCCAGCCCCAAGGCACGAGGAACAAGGGTCAGCTACAGCTGAGGCGGCTCCGCCGAGCGAACAATGCTAGCCCGTCAAGGACACATGGTCGTTCAGTTCCTACCATTGGGTTCTATCCACCAGTCGGGATCGGCTTCATAGAAGGCGTCCCCGATGTCAGTCTGATGACACCCCTGCGAGCGCAAGGCATCTATGAGAGCAGATTTTTCAAGGGGCCGGGGTGTTGACCATCGGGCGCCATTGCCGTGAGGCGGCGTCACCTCTGCTGTATAAAGCGAGGAAGTCTTGTGGATGACGATGGGCACTATTTTGCCTCTGCTAGAGCGCGCTGGACACCAGCGAGGGTCCCTGGGGCCCGTGGCGCACGGAGCCCGACAGTCGCGACGGCAAGACCGATCGCTAATCGTGGCTCAAGGGCGTCATGGCGATTCATAGTTCTAGTGCACCCCGAGTCGGTCAAAAACCTCTGGATTGATTCGATCGCGGAGGGTTTCGTCAAACTCAACGGATTCCACGGCAACCGATCCAAGAGGCTCACCATGACTCGCGATGCCCTCCCATGTCCCCTCCAGATCCAGATCGATTGGGGCGGGCAACTGAGTGACCAAATAGTCCGGCGAATACTCATCAGTTGCCTCAACGAACGGCGAATCGAAAAAATACGTCAGATCACGCCACTCAACGAAAAACGCGCGCGGGCGGTCGTAAAAGTCTCGATATTGGATGTGGGGCCACATAGACGACATCAGCGGATCCTTTGGTTGGCGGGCACGGGATTTGGCTGTGGATCTCCAAATGGACATGGTCCGCTGCCGAGACATACGTTTACGTGATTCATGTTCATTGCCCCACTTCGGGTGGGCTCGGGCGCGGATTTCACCGTACCCCCAGATGCTCGAATCTCGCCCGCCGTCGTGGCACGAATAGTTCCATGAGGTACTCCCTGAGCTGCCTCCTCAAGCGTGACTCCCTGCGAGCCGCTGAAGACTTGGCCCGCGGTAGGCAAGTCCGATGTTCCACCGCGAACGATCACTGCAGCATCCGCCGCGTCTGCTGGCGCGACCCGCACCGCTAGTGAACCGGCAAGCCCACCGCCCCCAGTGGCAATGCCCATCGTTCCTGCCACCCCAGAAACAGCTTCAAGGCCGTCGCCCGCGATCACCCATCCTGAGCAACCGTTCTCCGCATCCCGGATCTCATTCGCGTAGCCGTCAATCGCGGCATACATCGGGTCGAAGTTCTTCACCGCGCAGTTGTATGCGGAGTCAGACTTGATGCAGTCTTGGAAATGTCCAACGACGGTTTGTTCCAGGATCGAGGAGTTCAGACCCTCCGCAAAGAACCGCGCCTGCTGAAGCATTTGGCAGTACCGGGCGCCAGCTGAAGCATTCGGCGGACAAAGTCCGCTCGGATCCTGTGAGTTGAGCGGATCGCCAGATACATATCCGTACGGTTGGCGGGTCAACTCGACGGCGGGGTCGACCTGAAGGAACTGGGCTGCATTGGGGTCGTATTCGCGGGCTCGGAGGTAGTCGAGTCCGGTGCCCGGGTCCGTCCAGGCGGTGGCGTAGCCGAAGTTGCTTGTGCTCGTGCCGGTGTGCGATGTGACCACGCCGTAAGGGTTGTAGTCGGTCGTCCCGACCACCGTTCCGGTCGCGGAGGTGATGGTGCGCACCGATCCGACGTTGTCGGCGTGGAGGTATTCAATCGCTCCGGTGCTGTCGTCGATTTCGGCAATAGGGGTGGTGCTCGTGGCGTAAATGTAGGAGTCGGTGCCGTCATCCAGCAGTACAGGGATGGCGTGGTTCGGATCCCACAGGAACTGACTCGTAGCGGTTCCAACGGTGCGTGATTGCCGCAAGCCGTCGCCGTCTGACTGGTAGCTGACGGTTGTTCCACCGGTCGTGACCGACGTCAGGTTGCCACGGGCGTCGTAGTCGTAACTCACCGTCGCGGTCACGCCCGACGTGGTGATGGCGGTTTCCGTGCGCGACCCGTTGTCGTTGTAGCTGTAGGCGGTGGTCGTGCCGGCGCTGGTGTTCGTGGCGGCGGCAAGTTCCTGCTTGCTGTTGTACGTGAACGCGTCACCGGCAGGGGTCGCGGTCAGCTCTCCAGCCGGGGTGGTCGTGTAGCCCGTCGACGCTCCCGTCGAGCTGAGTTGACCCAGGCTCGTGTACCCCCACGCCTTCGTGACGGTGGTGGTATGGATCGCATCCGTCAGACTCGAGGAGGTGAGCTGGCCCGCGACGTCGTACCCGTATCCATAGTCCGACAGTATCGCCGAGCTCGTCGCTGACGAGATGTCGGTGAGCTGATCGTTCGCGTTGTACGACCGGGTCTCGGTCACCCCTGACGGGTCGGTTCGGGTGTTCTGCAACCCGTCGGCGGTCACGGTGAGCGTCGTCGTGCGAGACGCCCAGTCGGTGACCGAGGTCATGTTTCCCGCATTGTCGTAGCCGTAGGACACGGTCTTCGACCCCGGGTAGGTGATCGAAGTCAACCGGGACGCGTCGTCGTAGCCGTACCCGATGGTCTGCCCGTTGCCGTTCTGCACGGAGGTCAGAGCCGCGTTGGCGTTGTAGGCGTAGGTCGTCGTGCCCGTGCCATCGGTCATGGTGTGGCGAGACCCGTTGGCGAAGTACGTGTAGCTGACGTCGTCCGCGGTACCGGGATAGTTGACGTTGGTGAGTCGACCTCCGTCGTCGTAGGTACGGGTCGCGACCACCCCATCCGGTGTCGTGACCGTATGGATGCGGCCCGCCGCATCGTACGTGTAGCTGGTCGTCATGCCGCCCGGCTGCGTCTCCGAGGTGAGCACGCCGGCGTCGTCATAGCTGTACATCGTGACGTCACCGTCAGCGTTCGTGAACGACGTCTGCACATCATCCGCGTTGTATGCGTAGGTTTCGGTGCTCGAGTCAGGGAGCGTCGTCACGTGTAGCTTGCCGTCGTCGGTGTAGCTGTAGGTCGTCACGCGCGACAGCGGGTCGGTTGTCGAGTGCAGCTCCCCCGCTTCGTCGTAGGCATAGGTGGTCACCTTGCCCAGCGCGTCGGTGGTCGTGGCCACGCGGCCGTTTGCGTCGTAGGTGGATGACGAGACGGCCGTCGAGGGAAGGGTCGTCGAGATCTTTTCACCGGCCAGGTCATAAGCGAACGACGTGACCCGACTCTCGGCATCCGTTGACGAGGACAACCTGTTCTGGGCGTCGTAAGCGTTCGTCGTGACATGACTATTGGGATCCGTGACCGTCGCCACTGATCCGCGCGGCGTGTAGGTGTAACTGGTGGTCTTGCCGCGCCCGTCAGTGCTCGACGTGCGCTGGTCCGCGTGGTCGTACGTTGCCGTAGCGGTGTGACCCGACGCGTCTTGAGTGGAGGTGAGGTTACCGTCGCTGTCGTAGACGTACGTGGTGGCATGCGAGTTGGGATCGGTGACGGTGAGAACGCGGCCCGTATTGTCATAGGTCATCGTCGTGACCTTGCCTGCCGCGTCCGTCTTCGTTGTGGGCAGCCCTCGACCGTCGTTGCTCTGACAGCTCTGCCGGCTGTCCGGATCGGTCATGCACAAGGCTCTACCGGCAGAGTCGTAGGTGTACGAGGTCGTATTGCCCCGAGCATCAGTTGACGAGGCGACGGTTCCGTCCGTGTTGTAGTCCAGCGATGTGGTGTGACCCCCGGGAGTCTCTGACGACGTCAGATCGCCGTCTGAGTTGTAGCTCATGGTTGTGGTGCGCCCCAGCGGGTCCTGGATGGAGGTCACATCACGGAGCGAGTCGAACGTGCGAGTCGTGACCTTCCCCAGTGGGTCAGTTGTTGTCAAGGCGTTGCCGGCGTCATCGTATGTGTACGTCGTTGTGTGGCCCAGCGGATCCGTCTGGGAGACAAGGTTGCCGGCAGTGTCGTAGGCATACGTGGTCGTCGCTGCCAGTGGCGTTCCCGTGGCGGTGGTGATCGATGCTGGTTGCCCCTGGTTGAAGGTGTAGGTCGTGACGGAACCGCCCGGCAAGGTCACGGTCGTCGTCGCACCCGAGTAGGCGAAGGTCGTCAACCGACCCACCGGATCAGTCTGCGAGGTCACCTGACCAGTGCTGTTGTAGACGTTCGTCGTGACGCCGCCACCCGGTTTCGTCTCGGTCAGCATCCGATGCGACGAGTCGTACGTATACCCCCAGAGCCCGTTATCTGCAGCATCCACGACGGTGAGGTTGCCCGCGGCGTTGTAGCCGTACGAGACGGCGCGCCCCGCCGTGTCTGCTATCGCGGACACGCGACCCGATGTCCAGGTGAGATCAATTTCGCGTCCGCCCGAGCCCGAGATCGACGTGACGTGCCCCGAGGCGTAGCCGTAGGTGACGGTGTTGCCGTGAAGGTCCGAGGTCGTGATCAGTTTGCCGCTGGAGTCGAAGACGAAGATCTGCTTCTTGTCGCGGGTGAACGTCCAGTTCCCGGTCGCGGCGCTGTGAGTCAGAGTGGCCAGCACCCAGCCGGCTGCAGAATAGGTGCCGCCGCTCGTCTCGGTAAATGGAACCGTCGCGCCGTTCTCCTGAACGATATGCACCTGACGCGGCAGAGGATCAGTCGAATCGCCCGCGGTGTCCACGACCAGACTGCCGGTGAAGTTAGCCGTCGTGCCGTACCCGAAAGGGCCATTCACAGCGGCACTCAGAGTCGAATAGGTTCGCCCGACAGACACGGAAGGCCCCGCTCCCCGTAGGGCAAGGTCGGCACTGGCCTCGTAGAACTCACCGGTCGCCGTGTTCACTGGATCGCCGTTGTGGCACTGGCACCCCTTCATCGAAGGATTCCCACCGCCAGCCGACTCGGACTTGTCCGGGTCGTGCACCGTCACCCAGTCGCTATAGAACTTTCCTGGGGCGTTGGGACTGGTCGTATACGCCCGGATCGCGTCGATCTTGGCGTAAGCCCCCGAGCCTCCGAACGACGTCGAATACAACGCTTGTGAAGGGAGACTTCCGCCGGACAACCCACCGATGGCGCCCGACGTGTACCGCACTTGCACGTAAACAAAGCACGAGTACTGCGAACCTCCGCAGGGTCCATCCGGCAGCGACGACCCTGACACGGTAACCGAAACTTGGGAGGCAAGATATCCGGTGTTCGCATCGCGGGCAAGGGATACGTTGGTCACCTTGACGTATTTGTCCGGGTAGGGGTCCGTAACCGGAACCCAATCTCCGTAGAGAGCACCGGTCGTATTGGCGCGAACGGCGACGACTTTCGCGCGAGGCGCCGAACCAGTGAAGTGCTGCGTATAACTGGCCTGGAAAGGCAAGGGCGACGACGTCAATCCTCCCATGCCACCGTCTGCATAGAGCAGGTCCACATACAGGGTGCAGCCGTAAGGAGTGCCCCCACATGCACCGTTCGGCGACGAAGCGCCCAAGACCGTGACGGATAGGTCATACGTCAGGTTCGCGGTCGATGCGTCGCGGCCAATGGAGTTCACCGTGAGGGAGATGGACCCAGTCACGGTCGGGAGTGTGACTGGATCCGTGACCGGGACCCAGTTACTGGAAACGGCCCCGTAACCTGCCACCCGAACGCTCACTCCCACCACTTTGGAAGTAGAAATGGTCCCCGTAAATTCATGTGAATACGGAAAGCTCGTCCCCCAGGGAATCGTTACGGTCTGCAAGTTGACCGTCGTTGCATTCATGAGCTCGGCAGTCAGATAGAAGGTGCAGGTGTACGACGATGTCGGGCAAACGCGCCCCACACCTTGTACCCCGTCTGTGGTTGCCGTTATATCGAATGTCAACTTGGACGCCGCATCACGACCAATAGATATCGACGACATTGCTGCCACCGGCGCAACGAGCGGATCTGTCACGTGCGTCCAGTTGCTGTACAGGCCTCCGTTGCCTGCCACTCTCGTGCCGACCGCAATCACTCTCGACGTGTCGAACGTGCCCGCGAACTCATGCGAATAAGGAAAAGTAGCCCCCCACGCAATCGTTGTGCTCTGCAAGTCGACCGTTGACCCATCCACAAGCTGCGCGGACAGGTAGAAGGTGCAGGTAGTCGATGACGATGGGCACACGCGTCCCGACCCTTGCACCGCATCCGCCGAGGCAACGACGTCGAAGGTGAATTTCTCTGAGGCGTCGCGACCGACTGAGGCCGATGACACCAATACCGTGCCAGTCGCAGCTTCTGCCGCCGTCGCGCCCAGAATCACCAGAAGCACGGTCGTGGTGAACATCGCTAGCGCCCTACCGAGCCGGCCCGACCAAGAGGGTCGCGCTCGGGTGGTTAGTGGGCGCGTCGCCAGGCTCTGACTCGCAAGGCTCTTTGCTCCCGACGTTCGTTTCACAGCCCACCCACTCTTCCCACGATCGGCTTCAAAACCGAAGAATGTCCAAAAACTATCGGTGGACAGACTGCGCGCGAAGGAGCCTGGGGAAGTTATTACAGGTCGGTCCACCCCAAAACGGGGGGGGGTGGACACGAGACTTATGGGAGCCGCTGCGAGCGCGCTGCAACTCCCCTCAGTGCTGCCCGAGCAACGTGAAGATCCCCACGACGATGAACGCCGCACCCACCGCGAAGTAGACGACGCCGAGGGGCGGGCGCTTCTTGACGGTCTCGCCCTTGGCCTCCGCCTCGGCGGTGCCGCGCGCGACGTTGCGGTTGTCGTTGCGGATGATGACGACGAAGATCGCGACCGCGACCACGCCGACCAGGGCCAGAATGACGATCTCCAGCGGGTTCATGCGCGTCGCTCCAGTCTTGAGGTGTCGGCCTGAAACGCGTCCAGGTGCTCGGCCGCCTCACGGATGTCGTCGGTCAACAGCACGAGCTTCCTGAACGCCTTCGCGACCGCCGGGTCTGCAGTCTCGAACAGGGCGTCCACGAGCTGGTGCACCGGCAGCTTGGTGGTCCAGTAGTCGCTGTCGAGGAAGATCATCGGGCTGAACAGAGACCCACCCGTTGCGTAGAAGTT
>Ga0207698_10002426_pt1 | contig 11033 bp, 11 predicted proteins | sample KBSCornC22_FD_184298 | JGI IMG/M metagenome (GOLD analysis project Ga0207698, IMG submission 184298) | Corn rhizosphere microbial communities from Kellogg Biological Station, Michigan, USA - KBS Corn C2-2 (SPAdes) (version 2) | ecosystem: Host-associated > Plants > Roots > Rhizosphere > Soil ...
CGATCGCGTTCTTGAGAAGGCCGGGGACGCTGCGGTTGTACTCGGGGGTGACGAAGAGCACGGCATCGCACGGCCGCACCTCGTCGCGGAACCGCTGCCACGCGGCGGGCGGCGAGTCGGTGTCGAGGTCCTGGTTGTAGAGCGGCAGGTCGCCGATCGCGACGTCGACGAGCGTGAGGTTCGCGGGCGCGACCTCGCGCGCGGTGTTCGCCATCATGCGGTTGAGGGAGCCGCGGCGCAGGCTGCCGACGAGCAGGGCCACGCGGTACGAATCGCTCATGCGTATCCTTTCGGGAGTCGAAGGGGGATGGACCGGAAAAGGCCGCATTCTCTCCCGCAGCCGCCGCACGGAACGCTCGCGCGGGGCAAAAGTCCGATACCCAAACGGAAACCACCTTGGCCCACGACGTCACGCTCTTCTCCGGCCGCGCGAACCCCGCGCTCGCCGCCGATATCGCACGCCATCTCGGCGTACGCCCCGGCCGCTGCACGATCGATCGCTTTCCCGACGGCGAGAGCTCGGTGCGCCTCGACGAGGCCGTGTGCGGACGCGAGGTCGTGCTGGTGCAGCCCACCGCGCCTCCGGTGAACGACCACCTCGTCGAGCTCCTCGCGCTCGCGGATGCCTGCCGCCGCGGCGTGGCGCGGCGCATCACCGCGGTCATTCCGTACTACGGGTATGCGCGCTCCGACAAGCGCCACAACGAGCTGGAACCGATCATGGGCCGCGTCGTGGCCGACCTGCTGCAGTCGGTCGGCATCTCGCATGTCGTCACCATGGACCTGCACACGCCGCAGATCGAGGGCTTCTTCCGCGCGCCGGTGGATTCCCTGAGCGCGATGGAATCGCTTTGCGCCGCGATGCGCCCGCGGCTGCCGCGCGACTTCGTGGTGGTGGCGCCGGATGCGGGCCGCGCCGTGCTCGCCGCGCGCTATGCCCAGTGCCTCGGCGCCGAGGTCGTCGTCCTGCACAAGCGCCGCACCGAGGATCGCGTGGAGACGGTGCGCGTGGTGGGCGACGTCGCGGGGCGCTCGTGCCTCCTCATCGACGACATGATCTCGACCGGCGGGACGCTCGCGCAGGCCGTCGCGGTGCTCCTCGGGAAGGGCGCGAAGCCGGACATCGTGATCGCCGCGACGCACGGGCTTTTCATCGGCCCGGCACGCGAGCGCCTGGACCTGCCGGCGATCGGCGCGATCTTCGTCACCGACACCATCGCTCCAACCCAGCGCGACTGGCCGAAGCTGCACATCGTCTCGGTGGCGCCCGTCTTCGCGCACGCGGTAAAGCGATACGTCGAAGCTACGACAGGGGACAGATCCCTGTCGTAGAATCGTCGCCCTGTTCTCACAGTGGAGCTCCCATGAGCCGCAACATCGGTCGTTTCGCTTTATTCCTGGCCGCGGTGCTGGGCGCCATGGCGGTGCAGGCGAAGATCGTCACCCGGACGATCGACTACGAGCAGGGCGGCGAGAAGCTCCAGGGCTACCTCGCTTACGACGACGCGAAGAGCGGCCCGCGCCCGGGCGTGCTCGTGGTGCACGAGTGGTGGGGCCTCAACGACTACATCAAGCATCGCGCCGAGCAGCTCGCGCGCATGGGCTATGTCGCGTTCGCCGCGGACATGTACGGCGGCGCGAAGGTCACGCGCGACGCGAACGAAGCGCAGGCCTGGATGACGGCCGCGGTGCAGGCGCCGGGGTTGCTCGCCGCGCGCTCGAAGGCCGGCCTGGACATCCTTCGCCGCCAGCCGCAGACCGACAAGAAGCACCTCGCCGCGATCGGCTTCTGCTTCGGCGGCGGCACCGTGCTGCAGCTCGCATACAGCGGCGAGCCCCTCGACGGCGTCGTGAGCTTCCACGGCAGCCTCTCGCCGCCCGACGACACGCAGGCGAAGCAGATCCGGTCCTCGATCGTGATCCTGCACGGCGCCGAGGACGGCTTCGTGAAGCCCGAGACGATCGATGCCGTGCGCAAGTCGCTCGACGCCGCCAAGGTCGACTGGTACATGGTCTCGTACGCCAACGCGGTGCACGCGTTCACGAACCCCGACGCCGACAGCTACCACCTTCCCGGCATCGCCTACAACGAGAAGGCCGCGAAGCGCTCGTGGGAGGAGATGCAGCGGTTCTTCAACGAGAAGTTTCAGCGCCCGAGCAGGTAGAACTCGTCGTTCGGCCGCATGGCGGTGAGGTTCGCCATGCGGTTGGAGAGCGCGAAGAAGGCGGCGATGGCGCCGATGTCCCAGGCGTCCTCGTCGTCGAAGCCGTGCTCGCGCAGGCGCGCGAAATCGGCCTCGCCGATCTCGTCGGCGCGCTGCGCGACCTTCATCGCGAAATCGAGCATCGCCTTCTGCCGCGGCGTGAGGTCGGCCTTGAGGTAGTTCACCGCCACCTGGTCGGCGAGCAGCGGATTCTTCGCCCGCACGCGCAGGATCGCGCCGTGTGCCACGACACAGTACTGGCAGCGGTTCGCGCCCGAGGTCGCCACCACGATCATCTCGCGCTCGGCCTTGGTGAGGTTGCCCGGCTTGTCCATGAGCGCATCGTGGTACGCGAAGAACGCGCGGAACTCGTCGGGACGATGGGCGAGCACGAGGAAGACGTTGGGCACGAAGCCCGCCTTCTCCTGCACGGCGAGGATGCGCGCGCGCATGTCCTCGGGCAGGCCGGCGAGCTGCGGCACGGGATAGCGGCTGATGGGCGGCGTCATGGCGCCGCCAGTTTACGCGGCGCGCGATGGCGGTCGATCCACCAGCCCCACAACACGAGCAGCCACCCGGATTCGGTGACCCATGCGACCGCGCCGATCCCCGGCGGCGGGGGCCCGAACAGGTTCATGAAATACACGATCGACAGGAACGCCACGAGCGACCACCACGCCCATGCGCCGATCCTGTCGCGCGCGGCGGTCGTCGTCGCGTAGATCGCCACTCCCGCCGCGAAGATCGGCAGCTCCACGGCGAGCGTCGCCGGCATGGAGTTCCACAATCCCAGCCCGTAGCGCGCGTTCGAGAAGGGAGTGAGCGGCAGGTCGGGCCGGTGCACGACGAAGTCGAGCACCCAGTGGCTCACCACCAGCAGCGCCAGCACCGCCAGCGTCGTGCGGGGTGCCGACGGGCGCGCGACGCGGTACGCGAGCGCGAAGATCACGCCCCACGCGATGAGGGCAACGAGGCTGTGCGACCAGGGATAGTGGGTGAAGTCGAGCGGCGTGACCGCGGTGATGCCCGGCCGGATCTCGAACGACTCGATGCCGAGCAGCACGAACGTGGGCCACAGGATGTCCGCGAGCTGGCAGGCGAGGATCAGCGTGCCGAGCGAGACCTCCGGCGCCGCTCGCTTCGCGGCGAGGCCCAGGCCGAAATGGCCGACGAACATGGCGTCCTCCCCCAGAAAAAAGCGGCGCCCGCGGGCGCCGCTTTCCCCGGGAGGCGCCGCTCAGCGCCCACGATACCCGTATCCCAGCGGGCGGCAACGCGAGAAGTCGAGGTCGTCCTGGCGCTCGCCGGGACGCACGCGCTCGAAGTGCCCCGCGTGCGGATTCCAGCACTCGTCGTTCGCGCTCAAGCCGCGATCGTACGCGTTGGCGCCGCGATCGTACGGGTTGGCGCCGCGATCGTACCAGCCGTAGCCGGGCGCGTACGCCGGGCCGGGGGTGCCGGGCTGCGCGTAGACCGGCGGCGCCTGCAGCGGCTCGGCATACGCGCTCCCGGCCATGCGGCAGCGCGAGAAGTCGAGGTCGTTCTGCACGTCGCCGGGGCGCACGCGCTCGAAGTGCCCCGCGTGCGGGTTCCAGCATTCCTGGTCGCCCTGCACGTAACGCCCGCCGTAGTTGTAGTACTGCGCCGAGGCGCCGGTGGCGAGCGCCGCGAGGAGCGCTCCCGCCGCGATGGCGATGATCTTCATGGTGAGCTCCGTGTCCGTGGATCGATGATCGTTCCGACAACGTGCGGACGGGCGCCGTTTCGGCCGCGGCATAGGCCGGTGCGCTCAGTCGTCCCGGGACGACGCGCGAGCGCCTACAGCAGGTCGAGCAGGTCGAGCTGCCGCAACAGCGTCACGCGATCGTAGTAGTCGCGGTAGCGCACGATCTTGCCGCCCCTCACGTCGGCCACCGCGCAGCCGCGCCGGCGGAAGGAGCGGCCGTTCGCGGGCTTGCCGCGAAAGTCCCGCCGAAAGGTCCCCGTCGTGATCCACTCCGCCACCACGATATCCCCCAGGCAATGCACGCGCTCGAGCTCGCAGGCCCAGTCCGGAAAGGCGTTCGCGAATTCGCGCAAGCCCTCGACGATCGCCGACGGGCCGCGGAACACGCGCTCGGTCGCGACACTCATCCACTCGCAGTCTTCCGCGATGGGGCCCGCCGCGCGCGCGAAGTCGCGCGAGTTGAGGGCGTTGAAGAACGCGCGGACGGTGCCTTCGGCGGACAGGTCGGTCACGGGCACCATGGTACCGAACGCGTGCGCCGCCTCAAACCTCCTTGCGCACGACGAAGCCGACCAGCAGGCCGAGGCCCACCATGATGGCCACGGCGATGAGCCACAGCGCGCCGAGGTACACGGCGGCGGCGATGGAGCCGACGATCACGGCGATGCCGATGATGCTGGCGCCGGCCTTGAGGCCGGAGCCGCGTGAAGGGGCGACCTGGTGCATGCAACCTCCGACGATTGTTGGTTCTGGACGCCGGTTGGAGGTGCAGCGGCGAGCGTCGTTGCGGCCATGAGCCGAACGGAAGGGGCTAGCCGGGAGGCAGCACGCGGCCCGGGTTGAGCAGGTTCGCGGGATCGAGCACCCGCTTCACCGCGCGCATCACGTCGAGCGCCACGGGATCCTTGTAGCGCACGAAGGCGCCCTGCTTGGCGCGGCCGATGCCGTGCTCGGCGGAGATCGAGCCGTGCAGCGCCGCGACGTGCCGGTAGACGACCTCGTGCACCGCGGGCGCGAGCGCCAGGAACGCCTCGTCGTCGCCATCCACCGGGCGCGTGAGGTTGTAGTGCAGGTTGCCGTCGCCGACGTGGCCGAAGGTCACGAGGCGCACCCCGGGGAAGCTGCGCAGGAGCTCCGCGCCCGCGGCCTCGATGAACGCGGGGATGCGCGAGACCGGCACCGAGATGTCGTGCTTGATCGACGCGCCCTCGCGAGTCTGCGCTTCCGGCACATGGTCGCGGATGTGCCACATCGCCTCGGCCTGCGCGACCGAGGACGCGATCGCGACGTCCAGCACGAGGCCCTCGTCGTAGGCTTCCGCGAGCGCGCCCTCCACCCGTGCGCGCAGGCCCGCGTCGCGCGACGTGTCCGAGACCTCGGCCAGCACGAACCAGGGCGCAGCGGCCTCGAGCGGCACGTGCGTCCCCTCGATGTGGCGCTCGACCTGCGCCACCGCCTCGCGCGCAAGGAGCTCGAAAGCCGTCACGCGCTCGCCCAGCCGTTCGCGCATCGATGCAAGGAGCGCCACCGCGTGGTCCGCATCGCCGAGCGCTGCCCAGAGCGTCACCTGCTCATGGGGCGGCGCGAAGAGCTTGAGCGTCGCGGCCGTGATGATGCCGAGCGTGCCTTCCGAACCCACGAAGAGGTTGCGCAGGTCGTAGCCGGTGTTGTCCTTGCGCAGCGCCGAGAGCAGGTCGAGCACGCGCCCGTCGGCGAGCACCACCTCGATGCCGAGCACGAGGTCGCGCGTGTTGCCGTAGCGCAGCACCTGCTCGCCGCCCGCGTTGGTCGCGAGGTTGCCGCCGATGGTGGCGCTGCCCTCGGCCGCGAGCGAGAGCGGAAAGAGCCGGCCGTGTCGCCGCGCCTCGTCCTGCACGCGCGCGAGGACCACGCCGGCTTCCACCGTCATCGTGTTGTCGACCGGGTCGACCTCGCGCACGCGGCTCATGCGGCCGAGGTTGAGGACGACCTCGCGTCCGGAGGCATCGGGCGTCGAGCCGCCGACGAGGCCCGTATTGCCGCCCTGCGGCACGACGGCCACGCGATGCTCTGCGCAGAGGCGCATGACCGCGCTCACCTCGGCGGTCGTGGCGGGCCGCAGGACCGCGCGTGCCACGCCGGGATATCGCCCGCGCCAGTCGCGCGCATACGGCTCGGTGCCCGGTCCCGCGAGCAGGCCCCTCTCACCGACGACATTTCGCAGCGCATCGAGGAACGGGTCCGGCGGCGTCACGGCGCTCCGCCCGTCGCGACGGGCCGGTGCGGCGACGAGGACCATTCGCTCCAGGATCCGGCATAGAGGCGCGGCAGCGGCAGGCCCGCCACCGCCATCGCGAGGATGTTGTGGCAGGCGGTGACGCCGGAACCGCACTGGCTCACGACATCGCGGGGTGCCGCGTGCGCCACCAGCGGCTGCATCTCGCGCGCGAGCTCGGGCCCGGGCCGGAAGCGGCCCTCGGCCGTGACGTTCGCCTTGAACGGACGGTTCACCGCGCCGGGAATATGCCCCGCCTTCGCATCCAGCGGCTCGACGTCGCCGCGGTAGCGCTCGGCGGCGCGCGCGTCGATCACGCGCAGGCGCGAGGTGCCGAGGGCGCGCTCGATCTCGGCCGCGTCGATCGTCTCCACGAGCGCGTCGCGCAAGGTCAGCGTTCCCGGCCTCGCACGCGGAACGTCCGTCGAGAGCGGCAGGCCCGCCTCGCGCCATGCGCGCAGGCCCCCATCGAGCACTGCGGCACGTGCGTGGCCGATCCACAACGACATCCACCAGAGCCGAGAGGCGTACATGCCGTCAGCCTCGTCGTACGCCACGAGGAGCGTCCCGTCGCCCAGGCCGAGCGCGGCGAGGGTGCGCGCGAAGGCTTCACGGCCGGGCAGCGGATGACGTCCGCGAAAGGCGCCGTCGTCGGCGCGCCTGGGACCCGAGAGGTCATCGTCGAGGTGCAGGAAGAACGCGCCCGGGATGTGCCCGGCGGCATAGGCATCGCGTCCCGCCCGCGGTTGCGCGAGGTCGTGACGCACGTCGACGATGACCACGTCGGCCGACGAGCGCAGGCGCTCGAGCTCCCGGGCATCGATCAGGGGTCGAGGCAGATCCATGGGCGTCGGCACGGCGTGGCGAAGCGCGGCGCGGTCAGGTCTTCACCGCCCGCACGAGCGGGCGAGCGTCGAGCCACGCGAGCAGGTTCTCCACGACGCCCGGCCCGAACTTGGAGAACACCGGATCGTTCACGAAGCCCAGGTGCGGCGTGAGGACGACATTCTCGCGGCGCGTGAGCGGATGCCCGGCCGCCAGGGGCTCGTCGTCGTAGACGTCGAGCGCGGCGATCGCGGGGCGGCCGCGCTCGAGCGCGGCCTCGAGGGCCGCCATGTCGATGAGCGCCGAGCGCGCGGTGTTCACCAGGATCGAGTCCTCGCGCATGCGCGCCAGGCGCCCGGCATTGATGAGCTTGCGCGTGGCGTCCGACGGCACGAGGTGCAGCGTCACCACGCGCGAGGTCTCGAGCAGCTCCTCGAGAGTCACCGACGTCGCCCCGGCCGCCTGCGCGCGCTCCGCGGTCATGTGCGGGCTCCATGTCACGAGCTCCATGCCGAAGGCGCGTCCCACCGCGCCCACGCGCGAGCCGATGGAGCCGAGCCCCACGATGCCGAGGCGTTGTCCCGCGAGCGTCACCGGAAGGCCCTTGCCATCGCGCCATTTGCCGTGCCGCACGAGCGACAGGTACGCCTCGAGCCGCTTCGCCGCCGCGAGGATCAGCGCCCACGTCATCTCGGTCGTGCTCTCCTTCGACGAGCCCATTTCCGTGTGGCCGACGGGAATGCCGCGCGCGGACATCGCGGCGAGATCGACCTGCGTGTTGCGCGCGCCGGTGAACACGAAGAGCTTGAGGTTCGGCAGCTTCGAGATGAGGTCGGCCTTGAAGGGCGTGCGGTCGCGCACGACCACGACGGCCTGCGCGTCGCGGATCGCGGCCAGGAGCGCGTCACCGCGCAGCCGCTCGGTGTGGAACACCACGTCCGCGCGCGCCTCGACCGGCGACCAGTCCGCGGTCTTCCGCAGCGAGTCTTCGTAGTCGTCGAGGACGACGATCCGGGGGCGGCTCACGGCCTCGCCCTTTCCACGATGCCTTTCATGTCCTTCGCCTTTCCCGTGCCCCAGCACGCTTCGATCAACGCCTTCGCCTTCGCTTCCCCGATCACGGCATCCGCGAGCGAATGGAACTTGCGCTCGAGGTCCGCGTCGCCCATGGGCTTCTCGAGCGAGCCGATGGCGTGCTCGACGAACACGTGCTTCCTCGTGCCATCCTCGAGGATCGCGGTCACGTCGGCCTGCTCCTCGGCGATGGATTCGTCCACCGTCGCCACCACCTTGCGGCGAAGCTGCACCATGTCCTCGCGGCGCACGATGCCGTCCTCGTACTCGCCTTCCCCGGCGCGCCCGAAGACGAGCCCCGCGGCGAAGCCGTGGTAGACGCTGAACTTGCCCTGCAGCCCGTCCTGCGGGTCCTTCTTGCCGGTGAGCTCGAGCACGAGCGGGTGGACCCTGAGCTCGACGCGCTCGATGTCGCCGGCCTTCACGCCCTGCGCGCGCAGCTGGGTCGCCGCATCGATCGTGGGATGGATCACGATGCCGCACGCGAACGGCTTGTAGGTGTTGAACGAGATCTCGAAGCGCTCTCCCAGCTCGTCCGTCACCTCGTTCCAGTCGCGCTTGTCGGAGATCACCTGCACGTAGCCGCGCGGCGCCTCGAGCGCTTTCGGGCTCGCGGTGAAGCCGTTCTTCGCGAGCAGGGCCGACATGAGCCCGGCGCGCGCCGCCGCCCCCGGATGGAACGGCTTCGTCATCGTGCCGAACTGCTCGCGCAGGCCGACGGGCTGCGAGGCGGCGATGCCGAGCGCCCACGCGGTGTGCTGCATGTCGAGCTCCAGCAGGCGCGCACATGCGGCCGCGGCTCCCAGCGTCCCCGTCGAACCGGTGATGTGCCAACCGCGGTCGTAGTGGTCCGGATACATCGCATTGCCGATGCGGCACTCGACGTCGATGCCGAGCACGAGCGCGTCGATGAGCGCACGGCCGGAGGCACCCGTGACCTCCGCCAGCGCGAGCAGCGCCGAGGCCACCGGCCCCGCCGGATGGATGATGGTCTTGAGGTGCGTGTCGTCGAAATCGAACGTGTGCGAGGTGATGCCGTTCACGAGCGCGGCGCTCGCCATGTCCACCTTGTCGGCGCGCCCGAGGATGCTCGACTGCGGCGCGGGCTGCAGCATGCGCACCGCCGCGAGCGCGGCCTCGGCCGACTCGTGGCGCGCGGCGCCGACGGCGCACCCGACCCAGTTGAGGAAAGTGCGATGCGCTTCGTGGTCCACCGCGTCGCTCCAGCCGCGCGAAGGATGGGTGGCGACGAATGTCGCGAGGGCCTGCGTGATCGGCGGCGCATGGGTATCCGCCGCGACCTGGGTGTTGCGGGCCATTGCGCCCATCTCCCGTGTGTAAACTGCCGATTATAAGCAGTGGCGGATCCCGGCCGTTTTTCGGGAAAGCCGCACAACCGGGTATGCTGGGGCAGCTTAAGGAGCCGCTTTGCTCGAGTCGGTGCGTTCGGGAGGGCCGGGACCCGCATCGCTGGGGACAGGGATAAGCATGCTTCCCGGGCCGGCCCGCGGGCTGCGCCTCGCGGTGCTCGTCTTCCTCGGCTATTACGCCGGCGCGCGGCTGGGCTTCGTGCTCACCTTCCTGCCGCTCCCGATCTCCGTGCTGTGGCCGCCCAACGCCATCGTGCTGGGCGCGCTGCTCCTCGTGCCGGTGCGAGCCTGGTGGATCGTGGTGCTCGCCGCCCTCCCCGCCCACCTCCTGAGCGAGCTGCACGAGGGCATTCCCGTCGCCATGGTGCTGTCGTGGTACGCGAGCAACATGTCCGAGGCGCTGATCGGCGCGGGCCTGGTGTGTGCATTCCACGAGGGGCCCGCGGCGCTTTCGACGTTGCGCGGCATGGTGACCTTCATCGCGGCCGCGTGCCTGGCCGCGATCGCCTCGTCCTTCCTCGACAGCGCGCTCGTGAAGGTCAACGGCTGGGGAGATGTTCCGTACTGGGAGCTGTGGCGCCGCAGGGTCTTCTCCAACATCGCGTCGAGCCTCGTGATCGCGCCCCTGGTCGTCGCGTGGGGGCGCGCGAGCGGGCCCGCGCTCCGGAAAATTCCCGTCCCCGAGCTCGTCGAGGCGGCGCTGCTCGCGGCGGGCCTCGTCGCGGTGGTGCTCGTCGGGTGGTCCGTCGATTCCACATGGGTCGCGCCGTGCGCGCCCCTGCCCTTCCTGCTTTGGGCGGCGTTGCGTTTCGGCACGCGCGGCGCCACCGCCGCCTTCGCGGGAATCGCCGTGGCCGCGATCTGGGGCGCTGGCGAGGGCTTCGGCGCCTTCGCCTCGGGCACGCCGCTCTCGACCACGCATTCGGTGCAGATCTTCCTCATGTCGATGGGCTCCGTGCTGCTCTGCCTCGCGGCCGCGAGCGAGGAACGGCGTGGCGCGCAACAGGCCCTCGACGTGCTGCGCTACCGGCTCAACCACGCCTCGCGCCTCGCGGTCATGGGCGAGATGGCCGCGTCCATCGCGCACGAAGTGAGCCAGCCATTGGCCGCCATCCTCGGCAACGTCGAAGTGGCGCAGGCCCTGTTGCGCGCGGGCCGCATCGACGAGGACAAGCTGCGCCCGATCCTCGAGGACATCCGCGAGGACAACCTGCGCGCCGTGGACATCATCCGGCATATCCGCAACCTCGCCCGGCACCGGCCGCCGGCAATCGCGAGCGTGGACCTGGCCGAGCAGGTGCGCGCGGTCCTCTCGCTCGGCGCGCCCCTCGCGCGGCATCGCGGCATCACCCTGGAGAACCGCTGCGAGGACCGCCTGATGGTGCGTGGCGACCCGATCCACGTGCAGCAGGTGCTGGCCAACCTCGTGCTCAACGCGATGGATGCGATGGACGCCGCGCTGCCGCAGGATCGCCGCCTCGAGGTCGAGGTGCGGCAGGATGGCGCCATGGCCCGCGTCTCGGTGCGCGATCGAGGCCATGGCATCGCGCCTTCGCAGCTCGAGGACATCTTCGACTCGT
>Ga0207698_10002427_pt1 | contig 11032 bp, 12 predicted proteins | sample KBSCornC22_FD_184298 | JGI IMG/M metagenome (GOLD analysis project Ga0207698, IMG submission 184298) | Corn rhizosphere microbial communities from Kellogg Biological Station, Michigan, USA - KBS Corn C2-2 (SPAdes) (version 2) | ecosystem: Host-associated > Plants > Roots > Rhizosphere > Soil ...
ACGCCATCCCAACTGCCAGGTGTCGAGGGTGACGAACAACGCGCTGAAGCCGGCATTCTTCGCCCGCTCGAGCAGGCTCAGGCACACCGCCTCGTCGTTGGGCCAGTAGAGCTGGAACCAGCGCGTCCCGTCACCGTTGGCCTCGGCCACGTCCTCCAAAGCGAACGACGAGACGGTCGAGAGCACCATCGGCAGACCGAGTTCAGCTGTCACCCGAGCGGCGGCAAGTTCGGCGTCCGGGTGGACGATCGACTGCACACCGACCGGTGCGGTGATGATCGGTGTCGGCAGTGTGGTTCCGAGCACGGTGGTGGACAGGTCCCGCACCGTCGAGCCGGTCAGCATCCGCGGCACGATGCGCCAGTCGTCGAACGCGGCGCGATTCGCCGCGGCCGTGGATCCCGAGGTTGCCGCCCCCGCGACGTACCAGAACGGCTCCGGTGCCAGCACCGCACGCGCGGCGGCCTCCAGCGCGGTGGCGTCAGTGGTGAAGCTCGGGCGGGCGCCGCCCATGCCGCCGAGGTAGATCTCGCTCGCGTAGCCCGACGGATTCGTCATGCGCAAAACCTAGCGCGGCCCTCAGGCGAACAGTGCCTTGCCGTAGTAGTCACCAGGCCCGGTCAGCCCGGGCGGCACGGCATACACGCCGCTACTGGTGTGCTGGATGTACTCGTTGAGCAGATCGTGCTGGCCCAGCTTGCGCTGAATCGGCACGAACTGGGTCCGCGGGTCCTGCTGGTAGGCGATGAAGAACAAGCCAGCATCCAGCAAGCCGGTCGCCTGGTCGATGCCATCGGTGAAGGAGTAGCCGCGCCGCAGGATCTTCTTGTTCGCATTCGTCAGCGGGGAGGCGAGCGCGATGTGCGCGTTCACGTCGATGACGTGCGAACCGTCCTTGGCGCGCTTGTCCAGCTCAGGCGGGTCGAACTCCCCCGAGCCGGTGAGCGGCGCACCTGAGGTCTTGGAGCGCCCGATGACCTTCTCCTGGTCGGACAGGTAGTCGGTGTCCCAGGACTCGATCCGCATCCGGATCCGACGGGTGACGGCATAGCTGCCGCCCTTCATCCACGGCTGGTCCGTCTCCGCACCCACCCAGACGAACTCCCGCATCTCGTCCTCGGACTCGGCCTTGATGTTGCGGGTACCGTCCTTGAAACCGAGCAGGTTGCGGGGAGTCGCCTGCGCCGTGCTCGTGGACGAGGTGCGCCCGAAACCGAGCTGGGACCAGCGCATCACTGCCGTGCCGCGGGCCAGGCGAGCGAAGTTGCGGATGACGTGGAAGGCCACGACTGGGTCGTTGGCGCAGGCCTGCACGCACAGGTCGCCGTTCGAGATGTCCTCGATCAACGCGTCACCGGGCAGCGCCGGGATATCGGCAAGCGCAGCCGGCCGCTTGGGCGCGAACCCGAACCGATGGTCGAACAACGACGGCCCGAACCCGACGGTGATGGTCAACTTCGACGCGTCCAGGCCGTCGGCCTCGCCGGTGTCGATGGGCGGTGCGTCAGGGCTGGTCTCCACGGCGCCGATTGGCAGCCCTGCGGCCATCTGCGACGCGGCCGCCGCCCAGCGCGCCAGCAGCGTGCGCAGGTCGTCGCGGTTGGCGGAGGTCACGTCGAACGCGGCGAAGGCGAGACGATCCTGGGCCGGCGTGGCGATGCCGGCCTGGTGGGCGCCGTAGAACGGCACCGTTCCTCGGCCGGCCGCCTGGGCCTCGGGTTCGTCGGCGCGGGCGATGCTGAAGCCGGCTCCCCCGGCCGCCGCCAGACCGGCCGCGCCGAGCGCCCCACCGAGGAAGAACCGGCGGGAAGGGGTGCTCATGCGTTGGCCACCTTGCTCGCGACCTGCGAGAGCGGCTCCTGAACCGCCTTCACGGCGGCTGCCAGAGCGCGGCGATCGGTGTCGTTCAACGTCGAGTACAGGACGTATCCCGACGCGTCCGCGCCAGTGCGGTAGTGGTTGAGCAGCGTGGTCAGCGAGCCGAAGGCCGTCGAGATGCGGGCAGCCAGGCCGGAGTCGATCAACGCGAGCGCCGGCTGCAGGTCGGCGAAGGCCTGCTGCGAACCTTCGACGTTGTTGGCCATGTCGAGGATGTCGATGTGGGAGTACCGCTCCTCCTCGCCGGTGATCTTGCTGCTGGCGACCTCGTCTAGCAGTTCCTGGGCGCCGTTGGCCAGGTCCGGGGCTTTGTACGTGAGCCCGGCCGTCTTCGTCCGGAGCGTCGTGACGTCGGTGACGAGCTTGTCGGCGAAGTGGTCGAGACCGGCAAGGCTGCGGTCGGCGAACAGGCCCTTCTCGATGCGGTGGAAGCCGGACCACTGGGCATCGGGTACGTCGCCCGCGCGCGCGTCGATGTTCGCGTCGAGGTTCTGCGTGCTGCTGACGAACGTCTCGGCAACCGGCTCGATCTTCTCGTAGAACGGACGGGCCAGCTTGTACGCCTTCTGGGCCGCCGCGAGATCTGTGCCGTGCACGGCATTCGACAACGTCTTCACCGCGCTCAGCAGGTAGCCCACCTGACGGTCCACGTAGACCTTGTACTCACCGGTCGCCTGGGTGAGCAGGGTGGCCAGGTTCGTGTCCACCGCCGCGGCCTTGCCGGTCACGGTGATCGTCGACTTCTCGGGATTCGCCCCCGGGCAGTACAGCGTGTACTTGCCCGCGTCGACGCTCACCGCGAACTGGCCGGTGAGCCCAGCCGCGACGTTCTCCTTCTCCCCGATGATCTGCTCGCCGTCGAGCAACTCGACTTCGGTCACCGCCGTGGCGTCCTGGTTGGTGATCTTGAACGTCACCCCGCCGGCCGCGAACGAGTCGTGATCAACCGAGCACCCTTTGGCCGCGGTGATCGTCACGTTCGCGACCTTCGAGTCCGACGAGGTCGCGGTCTTCGGGCTGCCACCGCTGCTGGAGCACGCCGTCAGGACGCTGACGAGCGCGCACACACCGGTGGCGACGAGGGCTGGACGAGCAAGCGGGGTCATCGACGAAGCTCCAGATGGGACGAGGACTAAAGTTAGGGAAGCCTAACCTAACTTCTTACGAGCGTTCCTGCCGGGGCAGTGTGACCTTGGACCGCTGGAACCGGGGGCCGCGGGCGGAGCCGTAGCGCGCCGCCGGCGAGCAGGGTCACCACAGCTACGCCGGCCGCGAGCCAGCCGAAGCCGGACAGGACCGAGCGCTGATTGGCCCTGTCGCGATCATGCGCGGCGGCGCTCGCCGCGGTTGTGACCTCAGTCTTGGGCGTGGATGCCCTCGACGCGACGATCGGCTCGTCCAGCGGCAGCGAACGCCCGCCGTCGAGGAGGGTGGCCACGATGCTGCTGGCCCGATCGATCTCGATCACCCGCCCCGTGCGGGGGTCCACGTATGCGGTGTAGTCGACGACGTCCGTGTAGCGGAGCGTGGCCTTACCGGACGGCGCGGTGTGCAGCCCGATCGGCAGGTGTCCGCCGTTCAGCGTGGCGATGCGGTCATAAGTCGTCTCGTGCAGCCCGGGCTCATCGGCTGCGACGTGCGCCTGCCACACGTCGAGAGCGAGCCCGTCGCGAACGACCGAGTCGGCACGGATCAGCGGCACCTGGGAGCCCCTGTCGTTGGCAGTCACCGCCGAGTGCGAAGCGCGGACCGTCGTGCCTGCCAGTACGGCGTGCCCAGGCGTTCCGACCGGCGCCGGCATGATCGCGAAGAGCGCCACTGCCGCGACGCCCGCCACCGCACCACCGGCGAGCAGCACCCGCGACGTGGTTTGCCGTGCGAGCGCCTTACCGGGCGGCCATGCCACATAGAGGGCTACCGGGATCAGGTAGACCAGCCAGCCCACCGTCTCGATCACCACCGGCCTCGGCTGCACACCGAGCATCCCGGTGAGCAGTGAGGACTGCACCGAGCCCGGACGGACCAGCCAGGTCAGGTCGAGGGTGGTGCCCTGGCCGGCGTTCAGCCAGTTCGCCTCATGTGCCGTGTGCAGCGCGTTCACCACGAGGCCCGCTGCGACGAGTACCAGCACCAGGCCCGTGGCGCGGAAGAACTTCGAGAGGTTGAGCCGGACACCGCCGCGGTAGATGCCGTACCCGAGCGCTACCGCGAGCGCCAGGCCGAGCACGGCGCCGAGCGGAGCAGAAGGCCCGGAGTGTTTCTCGTTGAAGGTGGCCAGCAGGAAGACGACCGTCTCGATGCCCTCGCGCAACACGGCCAGGAAGGCCATCAGGATCATCGCCCGCCCCGACCCCGACGCCCCGCCGATCGCGTCCGCGGCCATGCCTTCGAGTTGGCCCTTCAGATCGCGGGAGTGACGCTTCATCCAGATGACCATGTAGGTGACCATGCCGACGGCGATCACCCCGATGACCGTCTCCATGCCCTCCTGCTGGCGCTGCGGCAGGTCTTCGGACACCAGCTTGAGGGTCACGCCGATGGCGACACAGATCCCGACGGCGATACCGACCCCGACGAACACTGAGCGGAGCAGGTCTTTGCGGCCCTGCTGGCGCAGGAACGCTGCGATGATGCCGACAATCAGGGCGGCTTCGAGCCCCTCGCGTAGTCCGATGACGAACGTGGGAAGCACTGCACTCTCCTCAAGCGGTCAGGTCGCGGGCCTCGCGCGAGCCTATCGTGTTAGGTTAGGCATGCCTTCGTAAGACTGACCACACTCGGTTCCACTAGCGTCTTCAGATCGTGGCCATCGACCTGAACGCAGACCTCGGTGAAGGCTTCGGAATCTGGCGCCTCGGCGACGACGACGCGCTGCTGAGCGTCGTCACCAGCGCCAACGTCGCCTGCGGATTCCACGCCGGTGACCCCCAGACGATGCAGCGGGTATGCGAACAGGCAGCCGCGCGTGGAGTGGCCATCGGGGCGCAGGTGGGTTACCGGGACCTGGTCGGTTTCGGGCGTCGCCGGATCGAGATCGACCCCGAGGAGCTCTGCGCGGACCTGCTCTACCAGGTAGGCGCGCTCCAGGCGTTCGCGAGGGCGGCGGGCACCAGGGTCGTCTATCTCAAGCCCCACGGCGCGCTCTACAACACCGCGGCCGACGAGCTGGAGGTCGCGCACGCGGTCGTGGGCGCCGCCGCCCGCGCCGGCGACCTGCCGGTGCTCGGCCTGCCCGGATCGGCACTGGCCACCGCGGTCGAGGCGGCTGGCCTCCGTTTCGTCGCCGAAGGCTTCGTCGACCGCGCGTACACCCCGAACGGGCGCCTCGTGCCGCGCGTGGAGGCAGGCGCTGTGCACACCGACGCGGCCACTGCACTGGAGCAGGCTCGCGAACTCGCCAACGGCCGGGTCACGGCCACCGACGGTGCGCTGCTGGCGATGCCGGTCCAGTCGCTGTGTCTGCACGGCGACACCCCGGGCGCGGTCGAGCTGGCCTCATCGGTGCGCGCGGCGCTGGAAGGCGACGGGATCGAGCTCAGCTCCTTCGTGAGGCCGTGACGATGCGGCTGCTGCCGTACGGACCCGACGCGTTGCTTGTCGAACTGCCCGATGCGTCCCTGGTGGTGGCGCTGCGCGAGGCCGCGCTCGAGTTGCCGGGCGTGCTCGAGGCCGTGGCCGGCGCGCAGACGGTGCTCGTCGAGCTCGATCTCTCGCTGACGAGCCTCGCTGCCGTCCGCGCAGGCCTGCAATCCGTCTCACTCGAAACCCGAGAGCCTGCTCGGGCACATCACGTCGAGATCCCGGTCTACTACGACGGCGCGGACCTCGACGGGGTGGCCCGCCTCTGCGGCCTCGAACCGGCCGAGGTGGTGCGGCGGCACTCGGCAGCGACCTACACGGTGCGCTTCTGCGGGTTCGCACCCGGCTTTGCCTACCTCGACGGACTGGACCCCGCTCTTCACGTTGCTCGCCACGCATCGCCGCGCAGTACGGTGCCCGCCGGGTCCGTCGCCATCGCCGGCGAGTTCGCCGGCGTGTACCCGCGACAGTCCCCCGGCGGATGGCAGCTGCTCGGTCGAACCGATCTCGAGCTCTGGAACGTGTCGGCCACACCACCCGCCCTGCTCACCCCGGGCACGACGGTGCGGTTCGTGCGGTCATGATCGAAATTCTGGCGACCGGACCCCTCGCGACCGTCCAGGACCTCGGCCGGCCCGGCTTCGCGGCGCTCGGCGTCGCCCGGTCGGGGGCCTTCGATCGCGGTGCGGCGGCTCAGGCCAACCGTCTGGTGGGCAACCCGGTCGGCGCGCCGGTGATCGAAGTGACGCTGGGCGGGCTGGCATTGCGTGTCGTGGACGCGGCAACCGTCGCCGTGACCGGAGCGCACTGCCCCGGCGTGGAGCACGGAGCAGCTCAGTCGCTCGCGGCCGGTCGCCACCTCGCGATGGGAGCGCCCGCCCGCGGGTTGCGCAGTTACGTCGCCGTGCGAGGCGGGTTCGCGGTGGAACTCACCCTCGGCTCGGCAAGCACCGACCTGCTCAGCGGGTTGGGGCCGGCCCCGCTGAGGGTGGGCGACGTTCTGGGTGTCGGCCCTCAGCCGGGCGCCCACGTGAGCGAGGCGGCAGCGCCAGACCGCGCGACCGGCGTTGCGCTGCGGGTGTCTGCCGGTCCGCGGGCCGACTGGTTCAGCCCCGACTCGATGACCGACCTGCTCGCCCAGACCTGGATCGTGCGCCCGGAATCCGACCGCGTCGGCGTCCGCCTGGAGGGAAGTCCGCTGCGCCGCGCGATCACCGCGGAACTGCCGAGCGAACCGACCCGCCCAGGCGCGATCCAGGTCCCGGCCGACGGCAGGCCCATCATCTTCGGGCCGGACGCCCCGGTCACCGGCGGCTATCCGGTGCTGGCGGTCGTGGCCGACCCGGATCCAGCGGCACAACTGCGCCCGGGCGACCAGGTGCGATTCGCGCTCGTCTGAGGCGGCTCAGGTGAGGATCGGGTGCAGCACGAGCCACATCACGCCGGCCACCGCGGCCGCTGCCGGGATCGTCAGGATCCAGGCAACGATGATGTTTCCGGCCACGCCCCAGCGCACCGCGGAGAAGCGCTTCGTCGCGCCGACGCCCATCACCGACGAGCTGATCACGTGGGTGGTGGACACGGGCAGGCCGTACTGGGCCGTGCCGAGCATGACCGCGCTGGCCACGGTCTGTGCCGCGAACCCGCTCACCGGAGTGAGCGAGAAAATACGCCGGCCAAGGGTGCGCATCACGCGCCAGCCGCCTGAATAGGTGCCGAGTGAGATGGCCGCCGCCGAACTCAGGATGACCCAGAGCGGGATGTCCGAGCTCTTGCCGAGGTGCCCGGACACCGTGAGGGTCAAGGCGATCACGCCCATCGTCTTCTGTGCGTCCTGGGTCCCGTGCCCGAACGCCATCGTGGCAGCCGAGGCGATCTGGCCCCAGCGGAACCCGCGGTTCGCCTTGATCGCGTTGCGCTTCCGGAACAGCCAGAGCAGCAAGACCATGAAGACATAGCTGCCGACGAAGCCGATCAGCGGTGAGATGACCATCGGGACGACGACCTTGTCGACGACTCCGGACCACTTCACCGTCTCCGAGCCTGCGATCGCGGCGCCGATCAATCCGCCGATGAGCGCGTGCGAGGACGACGAGGGCAGCCCGAACCACCAGGTGACGAGGTTCCAGGTGATCGCCCCGACCAGCCCGGCCAGCACGATCACCAACCCGCCCTTGCCGGACGGCGCGTCGATGATCCCGCCGCCGATCGTCTTCGCGACCTTCGTCGAGATCAGGGCGCCGACCACGTTCATTACTGCGGCCATCGCCAGGGCGATGCGCGGGGTCAGGGCACGGGTCGAGACGGCAGTGGCGATCGCGTTACCGGCGTCGTGGAAGCCGTTCGTGTAGTCGAAGCCGAGCGCCACGATGACAATGACGACGGCCAGCGCCGTGACGCTCACGACTCCTTGACCGCGATGGTCTCGACGGCATGGGCGACATGTTCGAGGGCGTCGGCAGCCTCCTCGAATCCATCGGCAACCTCGCGAAGCTTCACCATCGTGAGCGCGTCGTAATCGCCGCTGAACAGCCGCGACAGCAGCTTGCGATACACCCGGTCCGCCTCGTTCTCCAGGCGGTTGACCTCTATCCAGTACGCCTCGAGATCCTTGAGGGTCTTCAGCCGGCCCATCGCGTCGGCCGTCTCCTGGGAGGCTCGCGCCACAAGGGTGATCTGCTCCGTCATCAGCGCGGGCAGCTTGCCGACATCGGCCAGCACGATGAAGTCGGCAGCGGCCTCCATCGCGTCGACGACGTCGTCCAGGGCGGAGGCGAGGCGGTAGATGTCCTCGCGGTCGAACGGGGTGACGAAGCTGGTGTTGAGCTGGCGCATGATCCGGTGGGTGACGGCGTCACCGGCGTGCTCGCGCTCGCGCAGTTGGCGGGCGATGGCCTCGCGGTTGGCATTCGGATCGAGCAACCCGGCGAGAACGTCCGCGGACTCGGCAATGTTGCGGCCGGCCTCGGTGAACATCTCGAAGAACGCGCTGTCGCGCGGAGTTATACGCAGTGGCACGGTAGTCCTCTTCGCACGGCGCGGAATGACCTTTGGCTGCACGAGACTAGCGCCAGACCGGCGGGCGCTCGACACCGGCTTACCGTCAACTGACGTCTTTATTAACGCCGTCTGAACGTGGCCGCCGGACGGTCAGCTGCGGCGGTAGCGCCGGACCAGCACAACGACGAGCACGATCCCGGTGCCGGCGATGATCGCCTGGCCCTGCGGGGTCTTCACCTTGGCGAGCAGATTCTGCTTCGCGGTGTTCGCGACCCGCTTCGGGCTGGTGCGGACCGCGATCTGATCGACCGACTGGGCGAGGGTCGTCCGGGCCTGCTCGATGTCACGCTGGATCTCGTCCGCACTGCGCTCGCCGGCCACTGGCACTCCCCTCGGTCGCGGGCCGCTTCGGCCCGTTCGAACGAGCCTAGCCTTACCGAACGGCTGGCCGGGGATGGGTAGCGTGGCGCCATGACGCGTTTGCAGCCTGGCGACAAGGCCCCCGAGTTCACCCTTGCCGATGCCGACGGCAAGGACGTCAGCCTCAAGAGCCTGCGCGGCCAGAAGGTTGTCGTCTACTTCTACCCGGCCGCGATGACGCCGGGCTGCACCAAGCAGGCCTGCGATTTCCGCGACAGCCTGTCCTCGCTGAAGTCGGCCGGCTACGCGGTGGTCGGCATCTCGCCGGACAAGCCGGAGAAGCTGGCCAAATTCCGTGAGCGCGATGCGGTGAACTTCCCGCTGCTGTCCGACCCGGACCGATCGACACTGCAGGCCTACGGCGCGTTCGGCGAGAAGACGATGTACGGCAAGACCGTCACCGGCGTGATCCGCTCGACGTTCGTGGTCGACGAGAAGGGCAAGGTCGAGTTGGCGCAGTACAACGTCAAGGCGACCGGCCACGTCGCCAAGCTGCGGCGCGACCTCGGTATCGACTAGCGCTGGATAAGCTGACCGCCGAGGGGCCGTAGCCCAATGGCAGAGGCAACGCGTTTAGGTCGCGTCCAGTGAGAGTTCGAATCTCTCCGGCCCTACCCATGCGTGATCATCTAGGTCCTGTGGCGGTATTCGGCCACAGGACCTAGATGATCAACGGAGTTGGTGCGGTCGCGCTCGGATCAGTAGGCGTACCCGCCACCGCTGCTCGAGGACGACGACGAGCTGGCGCCAGTCTTGATCGCCGAGCCGGAGGCGTCGACCTCCCACCACTTGGCACCGAACTCGTCGATGCCCTGACCGGCCGTCTGGCCGGCGGACTTGTCACCCACGAAGTAGTACAGCGGGTGGCCGTTGTAGGTCACCTGGACGCTGCCGTCGCCGCGCTTGCTGGTGCCCAGCGCGCTCGCGGTTGCGCCGTCCTCGGCAACCGGCGCCCCGACGGTGGTGACCGGCGGCCAAGCCGTTGCGCAAGCCCCCGAGCAGTTGGACGTGGTGCTGGTGTCGGCAACCCACAGGTACAGCGTGCGACCGTCCTCGTCTACGAGGTGGCCGGCGCTGACCTTGATCGTCTCTGCGTCGCCGCCGGCGGAGGTGCTCGAGTTGCCGCCGGCGGTGCTCGAATTGCCTCCGGCCGGCGCCTTCGTGCCGCCGCTGCTCGAGCAGGCTGCGGCCAACGTGGTGACGGCAAGCAGCATCGCGGCCGCCTTGCCGAGGCGGGCTGCGAGTGGTGCGTTCATGATTGCTCCCTTGGTCGTGGTCTATGGGTCTCTACGTCTCTAGGTGGAGCACGACGCGTGCGCCGGATCGGTTCATCGGCAGACGCCTAGGTCACACCCGAGGAATCAGTCGGTATCCGGGGGCGGCAGGCCCAACGCCGAACGCAGCGCCCGTACCTGGACTTCGACGGGCGGGTTCATCGCATCCATCCCGACTTCGTAGGTATCCAGGCTCGCCACCGTGGTCGCCGACATCGCCAGCTCCGTGAGGTCGGCTCGTGCCTCGTTGGCGTGAACCAGCGCCCGTGCCGTGCCACCGAAGCGGGCCGGGAGCTTGAGGGCGAACAGATCGCGGTCGAACGCCCGCTCCGTCATCGCGATCGTGCGCAGCAGTGCCGCGGACGCGTCGAGATCGTCGTCTTCGTCCTCGAGTGCGTCGAATGACTTCTCCAGCACCCGATTCGCCGGTGTGGCGATCCCCAGGTACGCGCGGGTCAGACTTGCCGTCGAGCGTTGCGGCGGGCGCGACGAGCATGCCGCGAGTCCCGCGGTTGCGACGAGTAGCGCCGCGAGCGCCGAACAGGTACGCGTGAACACCGCGCCGACCTCCGCTTCCCGGACAGACGTCCCCAGGGAAGTACGAGGTGCGGGCGGCGGCGGTTCACCGAGCGCTGGGCGCCTGCCTCAGCCCTCGGCGCGCGCGCTGCTCTCTGCCGGGGCGGACCGGATGTCGTGGCCTACCGACGTCAGGCATTTACCGTCCGTGAGACGCCACTTCCAGCCGTGCATCTGGCAGGTGAGCACGTCGCCCTCGATGGACCCGAATCGGGTCAGATCGGCCTTGAGGTGCGGGCAGCGGCGTTGCACGTCCCAGCCGTCGAGGGTGATCGTCTCCGCTGCCTCGGCCTCGTTTTGTTCAG
>Ga0207698_10002428_pt1 | contig 11031 bp, 8 predicted proteins | sample KBSCornC22_FD_184298 | JGI IMG/M metagenome (GOLD analysis project Ga0207698, IMG submission 184298) | Corn rhizosphere microbial communities from Kellogg Biological Station, Michigan, USA - KBS Corn C2-2 (SPAdes) (version 2) | ecosystem: Host-associated > Plants > Roots > Rhizosphere > Soil ...
TCCGCTCGCCCTCGTCAGCCGGTCTGGACAATCGGTCGATCGCTCGAGCTGGACCAATCACGTCGGCCCGATCGGCGTGTTCGACGGCAAGGCGGATTACGACGTCAACTGGAAGGACCTCGACAAGGCCGGGACGGTCAGTTTCGCGAGCACCAGCGGCTGGCTCGGATTCACCGACAAATATTGGCTGACGGCGCTGGTGCCTTCTGGGAACGTCGCAGCGTCGTTCGTGCGCAGCCCGAGCGGCGGCTACCAGGCCGACTATGCGGCCGCGCCCGCGACGGTCGCGCCGGGACAGGCGCTGACCACGCAAAGCCGCCTGTTCGCCGGCGCCAAGGAGAAATCCTGGCTCGACCGTTACGAGGACGCGGGCATCCCCAAGCTCACCAAAGCGATCGATTGGGGCTGGTTCGAATTCTTCATGAGGCCGATCTTCGACCTATTGATGATCCTGTTCCACGCGCTCGGCAATTTCGGGGTCGCGATCATCGCGCTGACCTTTATCGTCCGAGCGATCATGTTCCCGATCGCGCAAAAGCAATTCTCGTCGATGGCGGCGATGCGCAAGCTGCAGCCGAAGATGAAGGCGATCCAGGAACGCTACAAGGACGACAAGCAGCGCCAGCAGCAGGAGATCTTGAAGCTGTATCAGGAGGAAAAGGTGAACCCGGCCGCCGGGTGTCTCCCCATCCTGCTTCAGATCCCCATCTTTTACGCTCTTTACAAGGTGTTGCTGGTCAGCGTTGAAATGCGCCACCAGCCGTTCGTCCTGTGGATCAAGGACCTTTCGGCGCCCGATCCGCTGACACCGGTGAACCTCTTCGGCCTCTTGCATTTCACGCCGCCGGGGCTGCTCGCGATCGGCGTCCTGCCGATCCTGGTCGGGGTGACTCAATGGCTCAACTTCAAGCTCAGCCCGCAGCAGATGGACCCGGCGCAGCAGCAGATCTTCTCGCTGATGCCGTGGTTCATGATGTTCATTTTCGCGCCGTTCGCTGCAGGCTTGCAGCTCTATTATGTGACCAGCAACATCCTGACGCTTGCCCAGCAATGGCATCTCTATCGCCGGTTCGGCCTGCATCTTTCGGATACGCACCCGGTTGCGACTTAGGAGAAGCTGATGGGGCGACCGCCAAATTCCCCTCTCCCCAGCGGGGAGAGGCCGGGAGAGGGGGAGCGAGCAATCAGCGAGCGTGAAACGATGGGGAGTCTCGAGAAAGGCGGAGCCCCCTCACCCTGCCCTTTCCCCGCTGGGGAGAGGGAACTCGCGGAGCGGGCGAGGAAGCTGTTCGCCGGTCCGATCGAGTTCCTGAAGTCGGCGCCCGAGCTCAAGTTCCTGCCCGAGCCGGACGTGCCGGAAATCGCCTTCGCGGGGCGGTCGAACGTCGGCAAGAGCTCGCTTCTCAACGCGCTCACCAACCGCAACGGCCTCGCTCGGACGTCGAATACGCCCGGGCGCACGCAGGAGCTGAACTTCTTCGATGTCGGTGAGCCGGTCCGGCTGAGGCTGGTCGACATGCCGGGCTACGGCTTTGCCGAAGCGCCGAAGGATATGGTGAAGCGCTGGCGCAATCTGGTGAACGATTATCTGCGCGGCCGCACGGTGCTCAAGCGAGCCCTGGTGCTGATCGACTCCCGCCACGGCCTTAAGGATGTCGATCGGGCGATGATGCGCATGCTCGACGAAGCAGCGGTCAGCTATCATCTCGTGCTCACCAAGGCGGATAAGGTGAAGCCGTCGGCACTCGGCGCGCTCTACGAAGCGACCGCGGTCGAGGCAGCCAAGCATCCCGCCGCGCACCCCGCCATCTTCACGACGTCGAGCGAAACCGGTAGCGGCATCGCCGAGTTACGAACGGCAATCCTCCAATCCGCCGCATCCTAGGGAGAACGGCTTGCTCAAGCTGATCATCGGCAATCGCGCTTATTCGAGCTGGTCGATGCGCGGCTGGCTCGCGGTCAAGCAGTCGGGCGAAGAGTTCGAGGAGCTCGTCGTGCCGATGTACGACGAGGATTGGGAGAAAAGGCGCGAGGGAGACGAATTCGCCCCATCGCTCGGCAAGGTCCCGATCCTGTGGGACGGCGACATCGTCGTCTGGGACAGCATCGCGATCATCGAATTCCTCGCCGACCGCTACGGGACCGCATTCTACTGGCCCGAGGACGAAGGCGCCCGCGCCGTCGCTCGCTCGATGGCCGCGGAAATGCATTCGGGCTTCGCCAATGTCAGGCGCGAGCTGCCGATGAACGTCCGCAAGAGCTTCCCGCCGAAAGAGCTCAGCGGCCCCGTGCGCGACGAGATCGACCGGATCCTCCAGCTGTGGGCGCAGGCGCGGGCGCGCTTCGGCGGCACCGGCGACTTCCTGTTCGGCGACTGGTGCGCCACGGACATGATGTACGCGCCGGTGGTGACCCGGCTGATCACCTATGGCGTGCAGGTCCCGTCCTTCGCCGGAGTCTATATGAAGAACGTGCTGTCGCAGCCGCACGTCGCCGAATGGATCGACAAGGCGCAGGACGAACCCTGGGTGATCGATCAATATGAGGACCACAAAACGGCCTAGGCTGGCCGCTTCGCCTCCTCATAAGCCGTGCCATCCTTGCGGACGTAGCGGCCATTGGTTGTGAACATCATATCGATGTCAGAATAGCCGCCGCCCGTATTGGTGCCACCGCCGACGACGACGAACACGCAGTCGCGCTCGCTTTCATTTCGCAAATGATGGCCGTTGGTGCTGCCCTTGGGCCAAGCGGCGCAGTCGCCGGGCTTCAGCACAATCGTTCCGTCATCCTCGACCAGCACCGCCTCGCCTTCGATCATCACCAGGAACTCATCCTCGCCATTGTGCCAGTGCCGCTGCGACGACCAGGCGCCGGGCTTCAGGGTCACATGGCTGACGCCGAAATCGGTCAGGCCGGTCGCAGGCGCGAGGCGGCGATACCAGCGGCCCTGCACGGGCTTGTCGAACGGCGGCGGATAGCCGGTGCGGTTGGTCTGTTCGATGGAGTCCAGATCGACTTTTGGCATGCGGCCGTCTTAGTCGGCCGCACAGCAGCTTAAAAGTTGCCTTTGACCGAAAGGGTGAAAATCGGCCCGACCAGCTCATCGTGACGCTCGAAGAAGGCGATCGGAGCCATGTCGCGGAAGCCGGTGAAGACCCTGCGGAATTCGAGATGCTTGCCGTTGAACACATTGTCGACGGTGAAGCGTACGGTCGTCCCAAACACATTCTTATCCTCGACGTAGAAGCCCTCGATCCAGGGAAGGTCCAAGCTCTGGTCGATCTCGGTCAGGAAGTAATTGCTGACGAAGTGCCTGTGCTGGACGTACGCGCCCCACGCGAACGGCGTATGGGGAATGTCGTCACGCAGCTGAAGGCTGGCGAAATGATCCTCGATTCCGCTGATCGGCCGGGCGCGGCCGGTGAGCGGATCGCGGACCTTGGTCCATTCGGCGCCGAAGCTGACGTCGAGCTTGGCGCCGGCCCAGCCGATCGGGTCGAACAGGAGCGTGCTCGTGCTCTGGAATCCGAGCCGGTCGGCGTGCGGAAGATTGCCGACACCCTCCCCGTCCTCGCCGATGCGAATGAAGTCGATGATGTCCGACACATCGTAATAATGGAGCGTGAGGTCGGTCTTGCCCCAGCGGCCGAGGTCGTGGGCGAAGTCCGTTTCGATTTCCCAGCTTTGCGGCGGGACGAGATTGACGTTGCCGGCGTTGGTCCGGTTCTGAGTGAGAATCGCCTGAGAGAGGAAGTCGGCAAAATTGATCTGGCCGACCCGCCGCCGAAGCTTCAGGCTGATGTCCCAGCTTTTGTCGGGGTGCCATCCAAGCACGATGCTGCCCTTGGGCCGGAAGAATTTGCCCGGTGGCTGAGTTCCCCCGACCAGTCCCAAAGTCGACGTTTCCGCGCCGGCGGCGACCTGCAGGTCGAGCTTCGAAGTCAGGGGGCGGCTGAACGTCGCCAGCGCTTCGTAGCGCGTTTCCTGGACCTTGCCGGTGCCTGAGGGGAACGGCACTTCGACGAAAGTGCCGTTAGGGTCGAGATCGAACAGCCGCCCGACCTGATTGAGCGAATTGAAGGCGCGTTCGAACGAGACCTGCCAGTCGTTCTTTCCGCTGTGCCAATGGTACTCCGCCCTGCCGATCGCCTCCAGGGTGTGCGTGTCGCGGGCAAAGCGACTGCCATCGGGATTGGCGCCGGTGGTGTCGAAGAACAATATGTCGGTGTCGACAAACGGATTATGTTCCCAGTGAGCGAGCCCGATCAGCTTGAGACGGCCGGGTCCCAACGCGAATTCGTAATCACCGTTGACGTCCCCGGTATAGCCAGTCGCCCTCTGCAGATCCGTCCGATGCCGGAGTTCCCCGTTCGCCTCGACACGCGAATCGGGCAGGCGGGACGGGCTCCAGTAGGGCGAGTAACCGAGGATCAAGTTGCCGACAGAAGAACCGGGGCCGTCGATACCGAACTTGGCCTGGAAATTCGGCTGCTCGGAATTGGCACTCAAGATTTCACGCCGGGTCTCGGTGAGGACGTGGTTCCGGTCGAAAATCAGGACCGGTCCACCGAAGCCGCCGCGCCCATAATTGTTCGCGACCGAGAGGGTGTAGTCCACCGGCCCGTCTTTTCCGGAATAGCTGACCGAACCTCCGAGCAGCTCGGGCCGGGTGAAATGCGCTCGTGAATTTGCGATATATTCGTATTGACCCGAGGCCTTTTTCGTCTGGTTCAGAATGACGTTGGCGACCTGCCCGGTCAGCCCCGCGATCCCGAGGCTTGCCGCATCGACGATCTCAATCCGCTCGACGTTCGACGCCGGCGTGCGCTGGAGCTGGTCGATGGCCCCAAGCTTGTTGGCGACCCGCTGGCCGTTGATCAGCACGTTCTCCGACGCCTGGCCGAGCCCGCGAACGCTGGTGTCGACGCCCTGGATCGTGAAGCCGGGGACCTGCGTCAGCATGTCGTAGGCCGTCTTGGGCGCGAATCGGGCGAAGTCCGCCGGGGTATAGACGCGCTTTTCCGGCGAGACCGGCTTGGCTACGGGCGGCGGAGCGACGGCGGAATCGCTGGGGCCTGTCGCCTGCGCCATTAGAGGGGCAGGCAACATCAATGCCGCGCCGGAAAGAAGCCACCAACGTCCAAGCCCGAGCATCCAATCGACTCCCCGTTTACGCACGAACCTGTGCTACATTTGTAGCGTTAGCTACATTTGTAGCGACAATGCAAGCTGTTTTTCGACGAACCGACCAAGGGCCGCGGCCAGCTGTAGTATCTCTATAACACACGACTATGATTTGCAACCCTTCCTGTCGCCGCTTGTCTGGCCGGGATTGATTGCTACGGCTCCGCTATGCCCGACCCGATCGATCCCGTCGCCCTCGCCCAGGACCTGATCTGCTGCGACAGCATCACTCCGGCGCGCGGGGAAGTCTTCGACGTTCTGGAGGCGGCGCTTAGGCCGCTCGGCTTCACCGTCCACCGCTGGGTCATGGGTGAGCCGCCCGACGGCCCCACGGAGAATATGGTCGCCATCCGCGGCGAGGGAGCGCCGCACTTCGGCTTTGCCGGTCACCTCGACGTCGTCCCACCGGGCGAGGGCTGGAGCGGCGATCCGTTCGGCGCCGAGGTCCGTGACGGCATGCTGGTCGGCCGCGGCGCGAACGACATGAAGAGCGCGATCGCCGCATTCGTCGCCGCGGTTTCGCGCATCGAACCGGGCGCCGGCACGCTGTCGCTGCTGATCACCGGCGATGAGGAGGGCTATTCGGTCTACGGCACGCCGCGGATCATCGACTGGCTGAACGAGCGGCAGATCCGGCCCGACATGATCCTGATCGGCGAGCCGACATCGGTCAGCCGCCTCGGCGACACGGTCAAGATCGGCCGCCGCGGATCGGTCAACATGTGGATCGAGGTGCCGGGCGTTCAGGGCCATGTCGCTTATCCCGAGCGGGGCAAGAACCCGGTCCCGCCTCTCGCGCGGGTGATCGCGGCGCTCGACTCGATTCACCTCGACGACGGCACCGACCAGTTCCCGCCATCCAATCTCGAGTTCACCTCGGTCTCGACCCCGACCAACGCCAGCAATGTGATTCCCGGAAGCGCCACCGCGCTACTCAATATCCGCTTCAACAATCTCCAGCATGGCCCCGATCTCGTGAAAATGGTCGAGGAGATCGCCGAACGCGAGGCGCCGGGCGCAACGGTTCGCGCGCGCATTTCCGGCGAGGCGTTCCTGACTCCGCCCGGGCAGCTCTACGACGTGGTGGTTCAGGCGATCGAGGAAGAGACCGGCCTCACGCCCGACCTCTCGACCAGCGGCGGCACGTCCGACGGACGCTTCCTGATCAAGCTCTGCCCCACCGTCGACTTCGGCCTCCCCAATGCGACGATGCACAAGGTCGGCGAATGCGCCGCGGTCGACGACATTCGGGCGCTGTCGCGAATCTACGAGCGGGTTGTGCGCAAGGTGCTCGGCTAGGAGCTAATGTCTGCTTGGATGGAAAGCGGAGCTAGTAGGTGGTTTGATGGTGAGGCCGTTGAAGGTCTATTGTGCAGGCAGGCGGCACGACGAGGGAGCCCCTACCAAGGAGAGTTGGAATGCTCGACCGCCGCGCCCTCATCATCGGACTGACCGCCGCCACAGTGGCGCGGCGTTCACGAGCCGCCGCTCCGCTTGCCGTAACCCCGCAGGAGATGCTCGGTCCTTTCTATCCTGAACATCCCCTGCCGGATCACGACTTCGATCTCACCCGGATCCGCGGCCACAATGCGCGTGCGCATGGGGAAAGCATCGAACTCGTCGGTCGAGTGTTGCGCCGGGATGGGACGCCGGTTGCAAATGCGATAGTCGAAGTGTGGCAAGCAAATGCAGCCGGCAGGTACCGGCATCCGAACGACACAAATACGGCTCCGCTCGATCCCGATTTTCAGGGATATGCGAGGTTGCTCAGCGGCAAGGATGGGAGCTTTCGCGTGATCACGGTCAAGCCGGGCTCATACCCCGCCCCCATCGGCATGCGCGCGCCGCATGTTCATTTCGATGTTCAAAGCCGAAACTGTAGGCTGTCGGCGCAAATGTATTTTCCCGGCGAACCACTCAATGACAGGGACCCACTGTTGTCGACGCTGGCTGCACGGCATCTGGATCCTGCACTGGCCATGGCCCGCCAGGATATTCAATCATCCGGATTGAAGCGGTTCCACTATGAGATGGTCCTGTGGTCGTAGCTCGGCTGAGCTGAAAAGGAGAATGTCCGCAACGGGTCGAAAGCGGACTCCAGCAGCAATGCGTCAGGCGACCGACTTCGTCGCGCCTCGGCTGCTCGCGGTCCAGGCGAGGAACTCGTGCTCGAACATTGCCGGGGCGAAGACGAAGCCCTGGACGCTGTCGCAGCCCATGGCGCGCAAGATGTCGGCCTGGGCGACCGTCTCCACCGCTTCCGCGACCACCTCGCAACCGACGCCCTTGATCAACTGAATGACCGCCTGCACGATCACCCGCGCCTTCTCGCACGTCTCGATCTCGGCAATCAGCGACGGATCGAGCTTCACCCGATCGAGCGGCATCGTGCGAAGCCGGGCGATGTTCGAATAGCCGGTCCCGAAATCGTCGATCGTGATGCAGGCGCCGGCGGCGCGGAGCTCGGCGATCTCCTCGAGAACCGCAGTGCTCGCCTCCATCGCCGCGCTTTCAGAGAGCTCGAGCTCGATCAGCGATAAGGGAACCTCGGCGTCGGCGAAGGCATGGCGGAGGCGGAGGAAGAAATCGGCACGCTCGACCTGACGCGGGCTGACGTTGAACGAGATCCGGCTCGAAAAACCGTTGCGATGCCAGCCGCCGAGAGTCGCGGCGACCTCGCCGATTACCCACTCGCCGATCTCGGCGATGATTCCCGTCCGCTCCGCGACCGGGATGAACGAGGCCGGCAACCTGAGGCCGTCGCGCGGACTATTCCAGCGCAGCAGCGCCTCGGCGCCGGCGAGCTCGCCGGTGACCAGACTCATCTGCGGCTGGAAGGCAAGCACGAACTCGCCCCGCTGGACCGCTTCGGTCAGCGCCTTTTCGGTTTCGATGCGCTGCTGGTGCTCGGAGGCGAGGCCGGCGTTGAACAGGCAATATTGGCCGCCGCCGGACGATTTGGCGCGGTACATCGCGATGTCCGCGGCGCGCATCAGCGATTCGATCGCAGTGCCATGGTCCGGCGAAATGGCGATCCCCACCGACGCACCGATATCCACGCTGTGCGCCGAAAGCTCGAACGATTCGGAGATGGCCATAACGACACGGCGAGCGACCCGCTCGATCTCCTCGACCGACCCGATCTCCGGGAAGAACATCGTGAATTCGTCGCCGGCGAGCCGCGCGAGGAGCGGCCGGACACGCGGGCTTCCGGTGAACTCGGCGTTGACGACGACTCGGAGCCGATTGGCGACCATGATCAGCAGCTGGTCTCCGCGCGCATGGCCGAGGCTGTCGTTGACCACCTTGAAACGGTCGAGGTCGACGAACAGCATCGCGGATCTCGCTCCGTCGAGCACTTCGCTCAAGAGCTTGTCAGCTTCGGAACGGAAGTGCAGCCGGTTCGGCAGCGACGTGACCGGATCGTACATGCCGAGCGCATGCGCGTTCTCGATCGAGGCGCGCACCTCGGAAAAGAGGGTGTCGACAGCGGCGGCGAGCTTGGGCATCGTGCGGCGCACCGATTCCGGCGCGGGCGAGACCAGATCGCCGTCCTCGACCGCGAGCAGGCGCTCGGCGAGCGCGGCGAGAGCACGGGTGCTGTCGCTGTTGGGGCGCTCCGAAGCGACGTAGCTGATCAGCAGGCAAAAGGCCCCGGCTACGAGCGAAGCGAGGATCTTCTCGTCGAACTCCGTCAAGTAGAGGAGCCCGGCCAGCGAGAAGAGGAACGAGGCGAGGCCGGCGGCGCACGAAAGGATCGTGTTGCTGACCTTTTGGGCCGTACCTGCTTTCATCCGATCAGCGCCTCGAAGGCAAGATTTCTCGCCTGCGTCCGCGTTACCGAGTCAGAGTTAAGAAATTGTCAGCGCGAGGACGGCTTGCGGCGAAGCACGATGTAAAGGCTCCCGCTGCCTCCGTGACGGCGGTGAGCGCCGCGGACCGCCGCAATATCCGGAGCGTGGCGAGAGGCGGCCAGCCAGTCGTTGACGGCCGCTCGGATGGCGCCGCGGCGGACCGGCGGCTCGCTTGGGCGGTGATGGCCGGTGATGAACAGGACCACCCGGTCGCCTCGGGCGATCGCCTGCTCGAGCGCGCAGTCGATCGCGCGCCACGCGCGATCGAGGCTCAGTCCATGAAGGTCGACGACCCGGTCAGGCTCGACCGCACCTTCGCGAAGGCGGCGATCCCAGGTCGAGTCGAGGGTATTCCTCCCCGGGACGGGGAGGGGAACCGGCCGCGAAGCGGACGGTGGAGGGGGCCCACGGTGGAAGCGCCCCCCCGGTGGGGCCCCACCACCAGCCTTCGGCTGGCCCCCCTCCCCGTTCCGGGGAGGATTTTCGTGCTCACGAGATAGCGGGCGGATCGTCGATGCGACGCGCGCCCAGAGCGCCGATTCCTCAGGGCTGAGCGGGCGCACGGGCGGCCGCCCCTCTGGGCAGCAGAATATAAGCGACTCCATTCGCCGCCATTCCCCCCGCGATTTGGGTCGCTTCGGGCCCCGAACCCCAGAAGGTGTCGAACCGGTTGGGTCCCTTGATCGCCCCGCCCGTGTCCTGTGCGACCCACAGCCCATAGGCTTCCGGCCGGTCGACGGCGAGATAGACGGGCGCGCCGAGCGGCACGAATTTCGGATCGGCGGCGACGGTTGCCTGGCCGGTCACCGGCACATTCAGCGCGCCGACTGGCCCCGGCCCGTTCAACACCCGAAAGAAGATGTAGGAAGCGTTCTCGCTCATGAGTTCCCGTCCCTGGTCGGGATTGGCTCGGATCCAGTCCTTGATGGCCTGCATGCTGGTCCCGCCCGGCGGCAAAATCCCTCGGTCCTTCAGCAACTTGCCGATCGCTGTATAAGGAAGCCCGTTCTGGTCGGCATAAGCGATCTGGATGCTCGTGCCGTCGGGGAAGACCACTCGCGCCGAGCCCTGGATCTCGGCGAAGAACAGGTCGAGCGGATCGGCCGCCCAGGCGATCTCCAGCCCGCGATTGGCGATCGCCCCGTTCTGAATGTCGGCACGCGAATAATAAGGCACGCAGGTGCCGGTTGGATCGACTCGGCCGCGGCCCGTCGTGCCGTCGGGGCGAGTGCAGCGCACGAGGTCGGGCGGGACCATGTAGATCGGCGCATATCCCGGCAGCGGGGTTCGCGACCCCTGGATTTCCGGCTCGTAATAGCCGGTTGCGAACGCCTTGCCGTTGCCGACCCGCACCCAGTCGAAATTGTCGCGGAAGAAGGCGGTCGCCTGCTCCGGCGAGACGCCGACCGCCTGAGCGCAAAGCGGCGCCCAATCCTGCCCCTGGGCGAGACCCGATTGATCCTGCCTATGCAGGAGCGCGGGGCAGCTGGTCCGGAAGGCCGCAAGCGCGCGCTCGGCCCACTGGTCGTAGATGGTCGGTGCCGGCGGGACCAGCGCAACCCCGGCCGCACGCGCATTTGCCGGCGGTGGCGGAGTGACTGGCGGTACGGGAGCGGGAATCGGGAGCGGCAGCGGGGCCGCCGGCGGGGGGATCGGGCGGGCCGCGCAAGCAGCGAGAAGCACGGCTGAGGCGAGCGCGAACGCGCGTTTCGCGACGTTCACGCTTCCTCGTCGGTCTCGATCAGCAGCCAGTTGGGATCGCGCGAGGCGAGATCGCGGCGGAAGGTCCAGAGGTCGCGCGTCTGGACCGCATCGCTCATCGATCCCGCGACGACCTCGCCCCCCGCGTTGCGGGTGACGGCGGCGATATCGGCCTCGAAGCGGACCGTAAGCAAGGCGACCGAGCGTTCGACCGTCGCTTCCGAGATCACGGCCTGCTCGATCGTGACCAGGCGATTGTCGAGGGTGAGTCCGTCCTTGCCGCGCTGCT
>Ga0207698_10002430_pt1 | contig 11030 bp, 9 predicted proteins | sample KBSCornC22_FD_184298 | JGI IMG/M metagenome (GOLD analysis project Ga0207698, IMG submission 184298) | Corn rhizosphere microbial communities from Kellogg Biological Station, Michigan, USA - KBS Corn C2-2 (SPAdes) (version 2) | ecosystem: Host-associated > Plants > Roots > Rhizosphere > Soil ...
CGTTCACCACCACCACCTCGCCCTGGGCGATGAGGTAGCCGTTCACCAGCACGTCCATCGGCTCGCCGGCCATGGCTTCGAGTTCCACCACCGAGCCCTGCGCGAGCTGCAGGATGTGCTTGATCGGAATCCGCGTGCGTCCCAGCTCCACCGTGAGCTGCACGGGGATGTCCAGGATCATGTTGATGTCGTTGCCCGCCGTCGAGCCGATGGTCGGCGTGAAGTTGGTGAACGACGCGGGCGCCACGGTCTCATGCTGGGTCTGCACTTCCTGCGGGGCGGCGGGGGCGGGCGTGGCCTCGGCGAGCGCGGCAGCCCACTCGGCCGCCATCGCGTCCTCGGGGCTCATGTCGGGGGCGGCTGAATTGTCAGGCGGCATTCTGGTCTCCAAGCCAGCTGAGGTTCGAGCTGGTCAACAGTTGATCGACCTTCAAGGCGTACTTGCCGTTGGAGGTGCCGTAATGGCAATCGAGGATGGGCACGCCCGCGACCTTGGCCTGGATGCCGGGCTGCAGGTCGAGCTCGATGAAATCGCCCGGCTTGAACGAGAGCAGCTGCTCGACGGTGGCGGGCGCCGTGGCGAGCTCGGCCACCAGGTCCACCTCGGCGGACTGGATCTGCTGCTTGAGCAGGTTCACCCAGCGGCGGTCGGGCTCGTTGCTGTCGCCCTGGATCGTCGAGTAGAGGACGTCGCGGATGGGCTCCAGCGTCGAATAAGGAATGCAGAAATGGATGGTCCCGGTGGTGTCGCCGATTTCCAGCTGGAAGCTCGTCGCCACCACGATCTCGCTGGGTGTCGCGATGTTGGCGAACTGCGGCTGCATCTCCGAGCGCTGGTATTCGAGCTCCAGCGGGTAGATGCCCGTCCAGGCCTTGCGGTATTCGCCCGTCACCACCTCCACCAGGCGCGTGATGATGCGCTGCTCGGTGGGCGAAAAGTCGCGGCCTTCGATGCGGGTGTGGTACTTGCCCGCACCGCCGAAGAGTGCGTCGATGACGGCGAACACCAGCGTCGGGTCGCACACGATGAGGCCCGAGCCGCGCAGCGGCCGCACGCTCACGATGTTGAAGTTGGTGGGCACCACGATCTCGCGCAGGAAGGCGCTGTACTTCTGCACCTTGATCGGGCCGATCGAGATCTCGGGGCTCTTGCGGATGAAGTTGAACAGGCCGATGCGCACGTTGCGTGCGAAGCGCTCGTTGATGATTTCCATCGTGGGCATGCGCCCACGCACGATGCGTTCCTGGCTCGCGAGGTTGTAGTCGCGTACGCCATCGGTCTGGACTTCTTCCTGCTCGAGCTTCTGGCTCTCACCGGTGATGCCTTGCAGCAGCGCATCGACTTCGTCTTGCGAAAGGATCTGCTGGTTCATGTTGCTTCAGTTGACGCAGTCAGACTTTGAAGGGCATTGCCGCCGGGCCGCCCCAAGGCGAATGCCCTGCTCCCTTGGCGGGGCACGAGCCGAAGGCGAGGGGGGTCGTCATATTCATCACTGGATGATGAAGCTCGAGAAATGAACGTGGCGCACGGGGCTGTCTTCGATGGGCGTCTTGCCGGCGTCTGCCTTGCCGCCCTTGCCCTCGTCCTCGTCGGCGTTCGCGAGTTCAATGCCCAGCGGCCGCACGGCCTCGCGCATGATCTCGTCGGCCAACTTCTCCTTGCCCTTGCGGCTGAGCAGCTCCTGCGAGGTCTTGCTGGCCAGCACCATCAGCACGCCGTTGCGGATGGCGGGCATGTAGGCCTTGATCTGGTCGGCCACCTTCGGGTCGGCCAGCTCGAGCGTGAGGCCGACCTGCGCGAAGCGCTCGGCATCGCGGTCGGCGAGGTTGATGACGAAAGGGTCCAGCGGCAAGAAGGCGGGCGGGCCCTTGTGCTCATCCTTGTGCTTGTCCTCGGCATGGGCCACCGGGGCGGCATCGCCGTCGGCGCCGGCTTCAGCGGCGGCGGCAGCAGCGGCCGCTGCTGCCTTCTTCTTTTTCCACACGAAGGCACCGCCGCCCGCGCCACCCGCCAGCAGCACGGCCGCGGCAATGATGACGATGAGCTTCTTCTTGCCCTTCTTCGAGGACGCAGGCGCTTCGACAGCGTCTTCGACGGCCTCGGCGGCGGCAGCGGACATTCGTTTCTCCTTCGGTTTCGGACCGCGAACGGCTCAGGCCGCCCACGGGTCGTGGCATGGAGAAATTGTCGATTTGGGCCGCGGAATGGATTGAGGGATAAAGGGGTGGAAAGCGGGTTTGACTCGCGCTTGGGAGTCAGCGTCGGATTGCTCCCTCTCCCTTGGGTAGGGTTGGGGCGAGGGTGACGGTGGTGGAATATGCGCGGCCTTGGATCGGCGCCGAGGCCCACGCCCTCACCCTGGCCCTCTCCCAGGGGGAGAGGGGACTGGACGGGATTACGCGTACAGATCGACCCCGCCCTGTGACATTCTCACGGTCGCACGGCGCGCGGTCGCTGCGGTCTCGCTCGCACCGCCGATGCGCCGCGACGCGTGCGAACCGCCCTGGCCCGCCCCATCCCGCTCACCTCGCCCCTGCTGCGAATGCTGCGACACCCCGCCGCCGGCGAGGGTGAACCCCGCATCGCGCAAGGCACTCGCCAGCTCCGGCAATCCGGATTCGATGATCTGCCGCGTCGCGAGCGAATCGGCGCCGAAATCCACCTGCGCCTTCGTGCCGTCCAGCGCGATCTGCACCGAAATCGGACCCATGTCGGCCGGGTTGAGATGCAGTTGCGCCTCTTGCACGCCGTCGCGCGCGAGCACGCTGACCTGCACGCCCAGCGCCTCGTTGAAATCGGGCGAGGTGACCGGCGTGGGCACGTCGATCGACACCGGCGCGGCCGGCGCATCGGTGGCATTCGCGGCCTGCGGCGCGCCCACGTGGTTCGCTGCATGCACCTCGCGCGTGCCCGGCAGTTCGAAGCGCTGCTCCTGCGTGTCCTTCGCGACGGCGATCTTCTCGTCGATGGCGGCGTGCCTCGCATCGCCGGCCTCGGCCTTCAAGGCCTGGGCGAAGGGCGATTCGCGCCTGGCGTCGAGTGCATCGGCGCGCGAGCTGTCCTTGCCTTTGCCGGCGACTGCCGATTCGGGCGCAGCCGCCGTCGTGGCCAGGCCGGCCTGCTCGCCCACTGCGGCGACAGGCTTGCCCGCAGCGTCCGTCGGCGGCAGCGCTGCATCGCCACCCGGCGCGGCAGCTGGCAGCTGAACCGGCGTGGGTTGATTCATCTGCGCCGCCATGTCGGCCGCGCCCGGCTCGGCGGTCGCGTCTTTCTTGTCGCCGTCCTTGGCTGCATCCGCCTTGGTTGCATCCGTGGCATCTGCCGTCGGCTTCGCAGCCGGCTTGCCGATGGCCGCCTCGCGTCCACGCAAGGCGATCTTGGGCTGGTTGCGGGCCGTACCGCGGCGCGCGGCGGCGGGCGTGGACTCTGCGTCGCCGGACTCGGCCGCGTCGCTCGCGGCTTCGTTGCCTGAGGACTCATCCGCCTTGCCGGCGGGCTTCTCGGCCACCGTGTCGGCGGTCTTCTCAGCGGACTGCGCAGGCTTCGGCTCGGCGTTGTGCTGCTGCACTTCCGGCGGACGCTCGCTCGGCTGCTTCTGGGCCGAGAGCATCTTCGCGAACGGGCTGTTCTCGCCCATGGCGGCACTGCCGCCCGAAGGCACGGCAGGCGTGAAAGGCAGCGGGCTGGCGTTGTTGGTGCTGGCGATCTGCATGGCAGCGTCGGTGTTCTTCAAGTGGCGTTCGATCAGGCGGCGCGCGGCAGGCCCATGCCGCCCACGGCGAAGGGCGAGGCGTTGACGTTCCACGCCATGCGCGAGCCGAACTCGTCGGTCTGCTTCTGTTCCTGGCGGTCGGCCGACAGGCGCAGCTCCTGCTGGCGCCGTTCGATCAGCTTGCGCACCGAGGCCACGCGCATCTCTTCTTCGGCGAGCTTGGTGCGGGTGCGTTCCATCTGCGCCAGGGCATACGCGGTGACGCGCTCCTGCTGTTCGACGGCCTGCGTGAGCCGCTCCATGAAGCCGCGGTAGCAATGAACGAGCTCGATGCGGCCTTCGCTCTGGAACTGCCTGGACCAGCGCTGTTCGTATTCGCGGCGGTACACGAGCAGCTGTTCCACCTGCGTCGCAGCCGTCTGGTGCGCCTGCGCGGCGCTCTGTGCTTCGGCCCACGCCTGGTCGCGCTCACGTTCGGTCTGGGCGAGCAGGGCGAGCAGCGGTTGCATCGGGTTCATGTGTTGACGTCCTTGTGGTCAGGCTGGTTTTAGCTTTGAACGACGGCGCGCAGCTGGCTCACGCTCTTGGCCAACGGCGCGCATTCATGCATGTCTTGCTGCAGCAGCCCCATCATCACGGGGTGCAGCCGTACGGCGAGATCGAGCTCGGCGTCGTGGCCGGGCGCGTAGGCGCCGAGCTGGATCAGGTCGCGCGCCTTGTTGTGTCGCGCGTAGAGCTGGCGGAAGCGGCGCGATGCGTCCAGGTGCTGTGCATCGGCCACGTTGCTCATCACGCGCGAGATGGATTTCTCCACGTCGATGGCCGGGTAGTGGCCGGCCTCGGCCAGCTCGCGCGACAGCACGATGTGGCCGTCGAGGATGCCTCGGGCCGCATCGGCGATCGGGTCCTGCTGGTCGTCGCCTTCGCTGAGCACGGTGTAGAACGCAGTGATCGAACCACCTCCGGCCACGCCGTTGCCGCTGCGCTCCACGAGTTGCGGCAGCTTGGCAAAGCAGCTCGGCGGATAGCCCTTGGTGGCCGGCGGCTCGCCGATCGCCAACGCAATCTCGCGCTGCGCCATCGCGTAGCGGGTGAGCGAATCCATCAGCAGCAGCACGTGTGCGCCGCGATCGCGGAAGTGCTCGGCAATCGCGGTGGCGTAGTTGGCGCCCTGCATGCGGGTGAGCGGCGGTGCATCGGCCGGCGCGGCCACGACGATGGAGCGCTGCAGGCCTTCCTCGCCGAGGATGTCCTCGATGAATTCCTTCACTTCGCGGCCACGCTCGCCGATCAGGCCGACGACGATCACGTCCGCCTCGGTGTAGCGCGCCATCATGCCCAGCAGCACCGACTTGCCGACGCCGGTGCCCGCGAACAGGCCGATGCGCTGGCCGCGGCCGACGGTGAGCATGCTGTTGATCGCGCGCACGCCGGTGTCCAGCGGGCGGCGCACCGGGTCGCGGTCCATCGCGTTGATCGGGCGGCGGATGAGCGGCTCGTTGTGCACCTGCTCGATCGGGCCCTTGCGGTCGATGGGCTGGCCGGTGGAATCGACCACGCGGCCGAGCAGCCCGTCGCCCACCGGCAGGTGCAGCGTGCGGTCTTCACCACGGCGCCAGGGGTGGCGCGGCTCGCCCAGGCGCATCGGCACCACGGGCGCCTGCCGGGGCACCACGCGCGCGCCGCTGGCCAGGCCATGCACATCGCCCGTGGGCATGAGGTAGGCGCGGTCGCCGTTGAAGCCGACGACTTCGGCCAGCACCGGCGCCTGGCCGGGTTGGCGCACTTCGCAGACCGAACCTACCGGCACGCGAATGCCTGCGGCCTCGAGCACGAGGCCGGCGACGCGCACGAGCAAACCTTGCGTTTCCAGCGGTGCCGGGTCGGCGGTGAACTTCTCGATGTCCGAGAGATAGCGGTGCCACTTCTCGGCGGTGGCGATGGCGTGGGCTTCGAGGGGGGACGAGATCATTCGTTGTCTCCTGAGCGGGCCGAGCGCCGGGCCGCTCCCAAGCCGGCCCGCGTCCCCTCGGGGGACCGTCCGAGGTACTCATCGGACGAGGGGTCGTCATTGCCCCAAGATTCTTCGCAACCCAGCGACGCCACCGCGCGCTTCCAGCGCTCGGCGATGCTTGCGTCAATGACGCCGATGTCTGATTCGACGAGGCAGCCGCCGCGCGCGATCGAGTGATCCGACAGCAGCCGCGCACCGCGCTCGGCGAGCACCTCAGCCGCGCCCTGCGCCACCAGAGCGTGGTCGTCCGGATGCACGCGCACCGTGATCTGCCGTGCGCTCATGAGCAGCGTGTCCAGCGCTTCCTGCGCGACGACGGCCACCAGCTCAGGGCGCGATTGCAGCTCGGTGCGCACGATCTGCCGTGCAAGGTGGGTCGCGCTCACCGCGAGCGCACGGGCCATGTCCTGCTGCAGCGCGTCGAGCTCCTGGCCATACGAATTCGTGAGCTGACCGAGCTGCGCCGTCATCTGCGCGGCGAAGCTCTGCTTGAATTGTTCGAGGGCGGCCAGGCCGTCGCGGTAGCCGTCCTGGTAGCCGCTCTGGCGGGCTGCCTTGAGCTGCACGCCGATGTCGGGCATCGGCGGCTTCTCGGGCTCCGGCGGCGGCGCCTTGAACACGCCCGACTGCGGCGGCGCATTGCCCTGGCCGCCGAAGGCGCCGGGGTTCCAGGTCTCGAAGGAACCGAGCTCCTCGCGGGGAATGAAGCGCGCGTAGGGCGATGCCGGCTTCGCGCCCTCGGGCGGGGGCACGTTGCGGAACTGCGGCTTGGCTTTAGAGGAACTCATCGTCACCGCCGCCGCCCAACACGATCTGGCCTTCGTCGGCCAGGCGGCGGACGATCTTCAGCATTTCCTTCTGCTCCGATTCCACTTCGGACACGCGCACCGGGCCGCGCGACTCGAGGTCTTCGCGCAGCGTTTCGGCGGCACGGGTGGACATGTTCTTGAACACCTTCTCGCGCATCTCCGGCGTCGCACCCTTGAGCGCAATCACCAGCGATTCGGACTGCACCTCCTTCAACAGGGCCTGGATGCCCTTGTCGTCGATCTTCTCCAGATCGTCGAAGGTGAACATGTTGTCCATGATCTTCTGCGCGAGCTCGTTGTCGGCTTCGCGGATGTAGTCCAGCACGGCGGTCTCGACGCTCGCGCCCATCATGTTGATGATTTCGGCGGCGGGCTTGACGCCTCCCAACGACGCCTTCCTCAGCTTGTCGCCGCCTGCGAGCACCTTGCTCATCACTTCGTTCAAGTCCTTCAGCGCCGAGGGCTGGATGCCATCCAGCGTGGCGATGCGCACCAGCACTTCGTTGCGCTGGCGCTCGGTGAACACCTTCAGCACCGACGAGGCCTGCTCGTAGTCCAAATGCACGAGGATGGCCGCCACGATCTGCGGATGTTCGTTGCGCAAGAGCTCCGCGACCGAGCCCGCGTCCATCCACTTCAGGCTCTCGATGCCGCTGATGTCGCTGCCTTGCAGGATGCGGTCGATCAGCAGGTTGGCCTTGTCGTCGCCCAGCGCCTTGCGCAGGACTGACTTCACGTACTCGTCGGTGTCCGACACGAGCAGGCTCTGGTCGCTCGCGAGGTTGGTGAACTTGTCGAGCACGTTGTCCACGCGCTCGCGCGACACTGCCTTCATCTTGGCGATGGTCTCGCCCAGGCGCTGCACTTCCTTCGGCGCGAGGTGCTTGAAGACCTCGGCGGCCTCTTCTTCGCCCAGCGACATCAGCAGGATCGCTGCGTCTTCGACGCCTTGATCGTCCATGCTCATGACAGCCCCTCGGCCGATGAGACCATCGTAGGAGCGGCCCGGCGCTCGGCCCGCTTTGCAGTTGCGTTGACCATCATGCTGTCTCGCCGCTCACCCAGCCGCGCACGATGCTGGCCACGGCCGCGGGGTTTTCCTTGGCCAGCATGCGCGCGCCCTGGAGTTGTTCAGTGACGCGCGGCGGATCGAGCGCACGCGGGGTCGGGATGATCACGTCGTCCGCGACCACGTTGAGGTTGGCGCCCGGCACAGGCTCCGGCTTGGCGAGCAGTGCCTTGATCGCGGGACGGATGAGGCCGAAGAACACAAGCAAGGCGACCAGCGCGAGGGCGGCTGGCACGGCGCCGGCGCGCAGCATGTCCATCACCTCAGGCTGTTTCCACCAGGGCGTGTCGTTCTTGGAGACCGGCTCGGTCTTGAAAGGCGCGTTGATCACCTTCACCGAATCGCCACGCTCCTTGCTGAAGCCGATGCTTTCCTGCACCAGCGCGGTCAGCTTGTCCATCTCGTCCGAGGTGAGCGCGACTTGCGTGGTCTTGCCCTTCGCATCGGTCACGCTGCGGTTGTTGACGACGACGGCCGCGTTCAGCCGCTTGACGAGGCCCGTGGCGTTGCGCGTCACGCGGACCGTCTTGTCGACTTCGTAGTTGGTCACCGCATCACGACGGCTGTTGCTCGTCGCGCCCGCACCCTGAGCCGCCTGCAGCGGCTGGGCCGCACCGGTGATGGGCGCCGTGGCCGGCACCGGCGGCTGGTTCGATGCCGCACCCGGAATGCCGCTGGGCTGCGCCGGCGTGCCGCCCGATTGCTCGGTGGTCTGCTGGCTGCGGATGGTGGTGGTGGCGTTCTGGCCCTGGTTGGGCTTGAACTCTTCGCTGGTCGCTTCGGTCTGCGAGAAGTCAACGTCCGCGGTGACGGTGGCACGCAGGTTCTCGCGGCCGACCACCGGCTCCAGCAGGTCGAAGATGCGCTTGCTGTAGCCCGACTCGATCTGGTTCACGTACTGCAGCTGCTGCGCATCCAGCCCCGCGCCGTTGTTGCCTTCGGACGAAGAGAGCAGGGTGCCGGTCTGGTCCAGCACGCTCACCGCCTTGGGGTTCATCTCGGGCACGCTGGACGACACGAGGTGAACGATGCCCGCGATCTGCGCGCGGTCCAGCGTGCGGCCGGGGTGCAGCGTGAGCAGCACCGAGGCGCTGGGCTTTTGCTGCTCGCGGAAGAAGCCGTTCTGGTTGGGCAGCGCGAGGTGCACGCGGGCGCTCTCGACGGCGGCCAGCGCGGTGATCGAGCGGGTCAGCTCGCCTTCGAGCCCGCGCTGGAAGGTGAGACGCTCCTGGAACTGCGTCTGGCCGAAGCGGGCGTTGTCCATCAGCTCGAAGCCGGCGACGGAGCCCTTGGGCAGGCCGGCGGCGGCCATCTTCAGGCGCACGTCGTAGACCTTGGCCGCCGGCACGAGGATGGCCGCGCCACCGTCCGCATGCTTGTAGGGCACGTTCATCTGCGACAGCTGCGCAATGATGGCGCCGCCGTCCTTGTCCGACAGGTTGGCGTACAGCACCTTGTAGTCGCCGTCGCGGCTCCACATCGTCATCGCGAGCACCACGGCCGCGAGGGCGGCCAGGCCCAGGCCGAGCGCGAACTTGCTCCTGGCCGGCAAAGCCGCCAGGCGCGCGCCGAAGCTGTCCGCTTCGATCACGGCACCCGGGTTCTTCAAGGCGATTGAGTTGTCCATCGTGCGTTGCTTTGTGCGTTGCTTCTCAGTCCCTGGCGGCCGGCAAACCCGGCCAATGGGCTCCCGCGGGGAAGCCCTCGATAGGCAGGATTGTTCCGAACTTGAGGGTTTGGGAACCGGCGAGAAGGGCGGGAAAGGCGGCTTGTTTCCGTTTGTGTGGATGCGCCAAAACCCGGACCGCCAGCGGGAGCTGCCAATGTCGAGTCGAGATTGGCCGGGCGACGTGCCTCTTTTCGAGGCTTTGGAGGGCTCAAGCGGACCCTAGCATCGTCCGACCGGAAGAAGTCTCTTCAGGAGAGCCCCATGAACGTCAGCCTCAAGCCCTTCGATTTCGCCCAAGCCGTCGCCCGCGCCGGCCTGGACACGAACGGCATGCCCGTTCAAAAGGGCAAGGCGGTCGAGAAGTCCGACTTCTCCTCGGCGCTGACCAGCGCCCTCAAGTCCGTGAGTACGTCACAGAACACGGCGACCGAGATGCAGCGGCAGGTGCAGCTGGACAACCCCAACGTGTCGATCGAAGAGACGATGGTGGCGATGCAGAAGGCGCAGATCGGATTCCAGGCGACGCTGCAGGTGCGCAACAAGCTGGTGCAGGCTTACTCGGACATCATGAACATGTCGGTGTGATCGTGGCCGCCCGCCGCTATCGCGACTGCGCCTCGTGCCATGCCTTCAGCTGCGACGGACGCAGCCCGTAGCGAAGCAGCACGCCATCGTGCAGGCAGCGCAGTTCTTCGATGACCAGATCGATCACGGTCTGGCGTTGCTCCTGCGGTACGTGGTCTTCACACAGCTTGTGCAGCAGGTCCAGCGCATCTTTGTCCGGTTGCAGCACGATGTCACGGACGAAGTCCTTGATGAGCAGCCTGTATTTCAAGCGTGTCGGGTCAGGCACGGCCATTTCACGCTTGACCGTGGTGAACTCCCGCGCGGAGCGGCTGTAGGCCCACATGAAGACGTCACGCAATAGCTCGACGCGCGTCATCTCGTAGACGCCCAGGATGCCCTTGGTGTAGGCCAACTCGGGAACGCCCACGAAGGTCAGTGGACACAGGTTCGCCCGGATCAGCGGCAGGTTGGCCGCCACGCGCGACACGCGCTTGTTCACGTCGGCGAAAGGCTGCAGGTAGGGCAGGTGCACCAGCAGGAAGAACGCCTGCTCGAACGGGTCTTCGATGCCTTGCACCTTGCCCAGCAGCCGGCGGAACTCTTCGTCGATTCTTTGCGGGAGGCTCAGTGGCCGGTACACGCTTTGGCCGATCATGACGGCGTGCTTGCGCAGCCGGCCTTCGTCCGAGACGTTGGGCAGCAGTCGCTCGGCCAGCATGCCATGCAGCCCCAGCACGGTGTGCGCATCCAGCCGCGCCTCGCTCGCGCCGTCCACGAGGAATTCGATGGCCGACTTGTGGTTGAGGATCATCTGCGCTTCAACCGTGCTCTTTCCATCGGCGAGCTCACCGCGCTGGATGAGCGCAGCCGTGTCCAGGCGAGAGTAGGTGTTGCCTTCCAGCCGGCTCGACGACCACGACAGGTCGATCAGCAATCGATCGAGCACGTCGCGGCCGTAGGTGCCCGCAGGCAGTTGGTCCTTGCCGAGTTCGCCCATCTGGCGCAATTGCCGGCGCAGCGTGGCGGACAGGTAGGGCTTGGCCGGGTCGTACCGGTCCACTGTGGCCTCGCGGCGGTGCTGGAGAGTTGCCGGGTCGGTCGGCTGACCCGCAACCAGCACGTGCTGCTTCGCTTGGGCGAGCTGATCGCTCACGGCGAGTGCGCGGCGAGTCTGGCCCGGCGGGCGAGC
>Ga0207698_10002432_pt1 | contig 11029 bp, 8 predicted proteins | sample KBSCornC22_FD_184298 | JGI IMG/M metagenome (GOLD analysis project Ga0207698, IMG submission 184298) | Corn rhizosphere microbial communities from Kellogg Biological Station, Michigan, USA - KBS Corn C2-2 (SPAdes) (version 2) | ecosystem: Host-associated > Plants > Roots > Rhizosphere > Soil ...
TGCCCGCCACCGGCGCGCGCAAACTGGTTGAATCGAAATCGAGCTTCGCCGCGGCAAGCTTCTGCTGCGCGGCGTCCAGTTCGGCCTGTGCGGCCGTCTGCCTGGCTTTCAATCCGGCCAGCGCGGCACGCGCCTGCTCGGCCGCTTCGCCGGTCGCGGCGCCGGCCTTGGCGGCGGCGACGACGCGCGGCGTGCGTTGCCCCGCCTGCCTCAACGACACCTGCAATTCGGCCAACTGTGCCCTGGCCTGCGCGACACCCGCCTGCGCGGTCGCTTCCGCGATTTTCGCCGCGCGCGCATCCAGCGTCGCCAGAACCTGGTGCTTCTGCACCGCATCGCCCGGCTTCGCCACCACCGCTTCGACGACGCCATCAGTGCGCGCCGCCACCAGCACCATGCCGCCTTCGACGGCGACCTTGCCGCGCGCCACCGCCAGCCACTGCGACGGAGCGGATGCAGGCGCCGCCACGTCGCTGCCGGACGAACAACCACCCAGCGCCAAGGCAATCAAGGCGAGCACGACGCCGGCGCATTGAAGGGATTTCATCAAACGTTCTCCTCTCGGGGCGCGATATCGCCATGCGGCACGCGCCGATCATCGAGTATTTTGCCGTCTTCCATGGCCAGCACGCGGTCGGCATGGGTGACCAGTCGCGGATCGTGGCTGACGCACAGCACGGTGGTGTCGTGTTCGTGCGCGATGCGGCGCAGCGTATCGATCACGACCTGGCCGTTGGCGGCATCCAGCGCGCTGGTGGGTTCGTCGGCGAAAAAGAGTTCGGGCTGCTTGACCAGCGCGCGCGCGATCGCGACGCGCTGCTTCTCGCCACCGGAAAGCTCCGCGGGCAGCAGGTGCACGCGATCGGACAATCCCACTTCGTCCAGCGCGGCGCGTCCGCGCGCTTCCGCCGCGCGATCGTCCACGCCCATGTAGCCCAAGGGCAGCATCACCTGCTCCAGCGCGGTGAGGGCGGGGAACAGGTTGAACCCCTGGAACACGAAGCCAGTGTGCTGAAGCCGGAAGCGGTCGCGTGCGTGGCGGTCGCCGCGGAACAAGTCTTCGCCCAGCGCGATCACGCTGCCGGCATCCGGCCGCTGCAAGCCGGAGAGGATCGACAGCAGCGTGCTCTTGCCACAGCCCGACGGCCCCGCGATCAGGGTCAGCTGTCCCGCATCGACGGAGAGCGACAGGTCGCGCAGGACTTCCGTGCGCAGCTTGCCGCTGGTGTAGCCCATGCAAAGATCGCTGGCGACCAACGCACTCATCGGAGCAGCAACGCCGGATCGGCGCTGCGCAAGGCGCGCACCGCGGCGGCACCCGACACCAGCGCGATGCCCATCACGAGCGCCGCGCAGGCAATCCACGCCGGCAGGTTCAATTCCACCGGCACGTCTTCCCATTTCGCCAGGCCGGTCAACCCGAAGCTCAGCAGCACGCCCGCGACCAGGCCGCACACGCCGATCCACGCGGCTTGTTCCAGCACCACGCGGCGCAGCGAGCCGAGACTGACGCCGAGCGCATGCAACGTCGCGTACTCGCGCACCGACCCCGCGATCGCACCCATCAACGTCTGGCTGGTGATGATCGCGCCGACGATGAACACCACGATCGCGAGGAAAATCACGCCGAGGCCGGCGCCGGTCTGGAACATCCAGTAGAACACCGCACGCCGTGCGAAACTCGACGCGGTCCATGCCGCATAACCGTGCGCCGACGCGTCGATGCGCGACGCGACCGCGTCCGCATCGGCGCCGGGTTTCAGTCTTGCGACGTAGTACGCGACTTCCGTGCCGCCGGTGTCGTTGTCGAGCGCGCGCGCGGTATCCAGCGACGCGACCACGTTCACGCCGCCCAGCGCGCGGATGCCGTTGGCGACACCGACGATGCGCACCAGATCGCCGTTGATCAATGCCTGCCCGCCGATCGGCACGCCGAGCTTCGACAAGTCGGCGCGGTCGACGATCACCGCGAACGGCTCCTTCAGCGACGCCCGCTGCGCGGCCGTCAGCACGTCGGAAAAGATCATGCCGTCGGGTTCGGTGCTGATGCCCGACACGAAGACCGACACGCCACCGGTGCCGGCCGGACCGCGCCAGTCGCCATCCACCCAGGCAAAGGGTTCGACGCGCGCGACGCCGGGATCCATCAACATCGCGGTACGCGCGGCCGGCCCGATCGGCCGGCCCAACTCGATGCTTTGTGTGCCGGGATAACCCACCCACAAATCGGCGTCGGAGGCGGTGATGTACACCGCGGTGGAACCGAAGATGCCGAACACCAGCGCCGCCTGCATCAGCAACAGCAATCCGGAAAACGCCACCGCCAGCATCGCGGGCAGGAAGCGCCGCCATTCGTGGATCAGGGTTTTGCGCGCGAGCGGAATCATGGACCGTCTGGCTGCTGTTGCGCTGTGCCCCTCTTCCCCCGGGGCAGAGGTGAGGGTTCGGACATGCGATGCGGCGAGATGCTTCGCAACGTACCCTCACCTGCCTGTCGGGCGCCCTCTCCCGGGGAGAGAGGGGATTGATCGTTGGTTGCATCGCCGTCCTTCGGCAACGGCGCGCCACCCAGTGCCTTGTACAACGCGACATACGCAAGGCCGTGCGCCAGCCGCGCCTGCTCGCGGTCGAGTTCGGATTCGGTGAGCGCGAATTTCGCGTCCGCCAGTTGCAGGCCGTCGGCCTGGCCCAACCCTTGCAGCTTCTCGCTGAGCACCAAACTGTTTTCGGAAGCTGCCGCCGTGGCATCTGCGCCGTGCGCGCGCTCGTCCGACGCGTGCAGCGCGGCGAGATCGGTTTCGACTTCCGCCGCGCCCTGCAGCACCGCCTGCCGGTAGGCGAGCAGCGCCGCCTGCAACTGATCCTCGCGCGCATCGCGCACCGCGCGGCGTTGGCCCCAGTCGAACAGCGGGATGTTGATGATCGGTCCGATCGCGAACGTGTTGTTGACGTCACCCAATCGGGTGCGGCCCTTGACCAGTGCCGCAAAGGTCAGCGAACTGCCCAGCGCGAGGCGCGGATACATGTCGGCCTTGGCAATGCCGAGCTCGCCCGCGGCCTTCAACACCTGGGTTTCGGCGTAGCGGATCTCCGGGCGCGTGCGCAGCAGATCGGCCGGAACCGAATCGATGTTGCCGGCCGCCAACTGCGGCAGCGGTTTCGGCGCCAGCCATGCGGGATCGGGTTCGCTCTTGCCGAGCAGCAATGCCAGCGCCTGCGCATGCTGCACGATCGCGGCGCGGGGATCCGCCATTTGCGCTTCGGCCTTGGCCGCCGCCGCCACGCCTTGTTCGACTTCGAGCTTCGATGCCAGCTGCAGGCGCTCCTGCACGCGCAGCAACGCAACCTTCTTTTGGGCCGCCTGCGCGGCCGCGCCAAGCAACGTCTCTCCGCGTTGCGCCGCGCGCAGCTGCAGGTATTCGCGCACCACTTCGGCGACCAGCGACACCCGCGCGGCCTGTAACGCCACTCGCGCTTCGCCGGTGTTCGCTTGCGCGATATGCCCGTTGGCGTCCGCGCGGCCGAACAGGCCGAACTCCCAGGTCGCATCGAACCCGGCCTGAAAGTAGCTTGCAGTGTTCTGCGGGTTCGGTTGCTCGATGGTATTGAAGCCCAAGTGCGGCCGAAAGGTGGCGTCCGAAGCACCTTCCAGCGCGCGCGCCGCATGCAATTTCAGCGCCGCCTGTTGCACGTCGAGGTTGTCGTGCAACGCCGCGTCGACCAGCGCATCCAGCTGCGGATCGCCGAAATGCTTCCACCACCCCGTCAGGTCCGGCTTGGCGCCCAACTGCGGCGACGCGTTGCGCCACTGTGCGGGCAAATCGCCGGTCGGCAGTTTCGGAACCTTCACGCTCACGCAGGCGCCCAGCACGGCGCACAACGCCGCCGCGGCGAACGTGCGCAGGAAGCTCGGGCGGATAGGCACGGGTGCGGACATGGATTGGCGCAGTGTACCGGCCGAAGCAAGCCGAAACCGGATCACGGACGGGAACCGCTGGAACACATGTCGCAAGTGTGCGGCCGCCACCTTTCCGGACGCTTTGCTGCCCGCAACCGCGGCCCGTGGCATCCTAGTGCGTCATGCCCGGCCTGATCCCCGAACGCTTCATCGATGAACTGCTGGCCCGCATCGACATCGTCGACGTGGTGCAGCCGCGCGTGCCGTTGAAGCGCGCGGGCCGCGAGTGGACGGCGTGTTGCCCGTTCCACGACGAGCGCACGCCGTCGTTCTACGTCAGCCCCGCCAAGCAGTTCTACCACTGCTTCGGCTGCGGCGCGCACGGCAGCGCGGTGCGCTTTTTGATGGAGTACGAACACCTCGAATTTCCCGACGCGGTCGAGGAGCTGGCGCAATCGGTGGGCCTGACCGTACCGCACGAAGGCGGTCCGGCGCGCCCACGCGAGGACCACACCGATCTGTACGCATTGCTGGATGCAGCCGCGACGTTCTACCAGCGCGCGTTGCCGGAAAACACGGCGGCCAAGGCGTACTGCAAGAAACGTGGACTGGACGCAGCAATCATCGAACGCTTCCGCATCGGCTGGGCGCCGGGCGGCTGGGACGCAGTCAAGCGCGCACTGGGCACCAGCGACACGCGGACGAAGATGCTGGAGCAGGCCGGCATGCTTTCGGCCGGCGACGGCGGCAAGCGCTACGACCGCTTCCGCGAACGGCTGATGTTCCCGATCCTCGACCGGCGCGGCCGGGTGATCGCGTTCGGTGGCAGGATTCTCGAAGGCGACGGACCGAAGTACCTCAACTCGCCCGAGACGCCGCTGTTCCACAAGGGCCGCGAGTTGTTCGCGCTGTGGCAGGTGCGCCAGGCCAACACGAAACTGGAACGCCTGATCGTGGTCGAGGGCTACATGGACGTGGTGTCGCTGCACCAGGCCGGCGTCACGCAGGCCGTCGCGACACTCGGCACCGCAACCACCAACGAGCACGCCGAATTGTTGTTCCGCGCCGCGCCCGACGTGTTCTTCTGCTTCGACGGCGACCGCGCCGGCCGCAGCGCCGCGTGGCGTGCGCTGGAATCGGTGCTGCCGCGCATGCGCGACGGGCGACAGGCATTCTTCCTGTTTCTTCCCGAAGGCGAAGACCCCGACACGCTGGTGCGCAAGGAAGGCCGGGACGGTTTCGAGGCGCGCCTGAAGCAGGCAACGCCACTGTCGGAATATTTCTACGCGTATCTGTCGCATGACGTGAACGTGGCGACGCTGGACGGCCGCGCGCGCCTGGCCGAACACGCGAAACCGCTGCTCGCGAAGTTGCCCGACGGCGCATTCCGCGACCTGATGTTCGCGGAACTGGAAAAGCGCACCGGCGTGCAAGGCGCCCCCGCGCGTTCCGCGCCCCAGGCACGGCACGCGCCGAACGCGCCATCGGAAACGCCGCGCCGCACCCTGGTGCGCAGCGCGATCGCGATGTTGCTGGCCGACCCCTCGCTGGCGCAGGAAGTCACGCTTCCCCACGCCTTCGCCGGGCTGGACAAACCCGGCATTTCGCTGTTGATGGAATTGCTGGATTTCCTGCAGGAACGCCCCGGCATCAATACCGCGCTGCTGCTGGAACATTTTGCCGGGCGCGGCGAATCCGCGGCCTTGCAGAAACTCGCGCTGACCGAATTTCCCGGCGAGCCGGAAGCCCTGCGCGCGGAATTCACCGATGCGATACGCAAGCTTGCCGAACAGACCACGCAGCAGCGGCTGGATGGCTTGATCCGCAAGCAGTCGGAGAGCGGATTGGACGACGCAGAAAAGCAGGAACTGCGCGAACTGTTGGCGCGGAAAGCCACGACCGTCAAGTCTGCTTGAACTTCGTGAAGCCATCCCCCCGCCGCTACACGCGCGTTCGCTTCGCTCCGCCCTTCGTACCGACGGGGGTAATCACGCACGGCAGTCACCCGCTTTTCCTCCCCCTTCGCTGGCGAAGGGGGATCGAGGGGGATGGCTTTTCATGGCACGCGTTTACAACATCGCCGCAAGATCCTTCCCGATCTTCTCCGGCGTATCGGCGGAGGCGTAGCGCCGCACCACGTTGCCGACGCGGTCGACCAGGAACTTGGTGAAGTTCCACTTGATCGCTTCCGACCCCAGCACGCCGGGCGCGGCGTGCTTCAGGAACTTGTAGAGCGGGTGCGTGTTCGCGCCGTTGACGTCGATCTTCGCGAACAACGGAAACGTCACGTCGTATTTCGTGCTGCAGAAATGGCGGATCGCGTCGGCGTCGCCCGGCTCCTGGTGCCCGAACTGGTTGCACGGAAAGCCGAGAATCTCGAAACCCTGGTCCTTGTTCGCAAGATATAACGTTTCCAGTCCCTCGTATTGCGGCGTGAAGCCGCACTTCGAGGCAACGTTGACGACAAGCAACAGCTTGCCGCGATACGCGTCGAGTTTCTGCGGCGTGCCGTCGAGCAGATTCGCTTCGAAATCGTAGACGGTGGTCATGGCCCTATCCTCCAGTCCACTCAAGTGTAGGCCACATGGCCGGGAATGGAGCAAAGCTTCCTCCTCCTTCCGAAGGAAGGGCGGACCAAAGCGAACGCGCGCGCAGCGCGAGAGGGGGGTGGTTTTTGCGGTGCGCAGACATCCCCCCGACGCTCCGCGTCGACCCCCTTCGTGCCGAAGGGGGTGATTACAGCCAGCGCCGGAAGCGGCGCATGTAAAGCATCTTCACCGCCTGCGTCAGCATGCAATACGCGATGACGGTCGCGGCCAGCCAGCCGAAATAATCCAGCGGCAGTTCGACCATGCCGATGTGGTGGCCAAGCGCGGTGTAGGGAATCGCGAGCCCGATCGCGATGATCGCGGTGGTGAGTCCCAGCACCGGCGCCGAGGCCGCGCTCTGCAGGAACGGAATCCTGCGGGTGCGGATCATGTGCACCACCAGCGTTTGCGTCAGCAGGCTTTCCACGAACCAACCGGATTGGAAGAACGCCTGGTGCGCGGGCGCGTTTGCGCCGAACCAATACCACAGCAACGCGAACGTCGTGATGTCGAAGATCGAGCTGGTCGGGCCGATCCAGACCATGAACCTGCGAATGTCGCTCGCGTCCCACTTGCGCGGCTTGCGGACATACTCCTCGTCCATGCGATCGAACGGAATCGACAACTGCGAGATGTCGTACAGCAGGTTCAACACGAGGATCTGCAGCGGCAGCATCGGCAGGAACGGCAGGAAGATGCTGGCGATCAGCATGCTGAAGACGTTGCCGAAGTTGGAGCTGGCCGTCATCTTGATGTACTTGACGATGTTGCCGAAGGTGATGCGGCCTTCCAGCACGCCCTCTTCCAGCACCATCAGGTTCTTTTCCAGCAGGATGATGTCGGCCGATTCCTTGGCGATGTCGGTCGCGGTATCCACCGAAATGCCGACGTCGGCGCGGCGCAACGCCGCCGCGTCGTTGATGCCGTCGCCGAGGAAGCCCACGGTGTGCCCGTGCCGCTGCAGCGATCCGACCACGCGCGATTTCTGCAGCGGCGACATCTTCGCGAACACCGTGGTGCGCGCGACCAGCCCGTCCAGCGCCACGTCGTCCAGTTCCTCGATGTCGCGGCCCAGCACCGAATGGGTGACATCCAGTCCGACTTCGCGACAGATCTTGCGCGTCACCGCTTCGTTGTCGCCGGTGATCACCTTCACCGCGACCCCGTGGCCATGCAGCGCCGCGATCGCGGTGTGCGCGGTGTCCTTGGGCGGATCGAGGAACGCGAGGCAGCCGATCGCGGTGAGGCCGGCCTCGTCCGCGATGCCGTAGGCACGGCCCACCGCGGGCTGGCGCTTGACCGCGACGATCAGTACGCGCAGGCCATCCTCGTTCAACTCGTGCGTCATCGCGCGGATGCCCTCGCGGCGGTCGTCGGTGAGCGGAATCTCGCGGTCGCCTTCGCGCGCAAAGGTGCAGATCGACAGCATCTCCTCGACCGCGCCCTTGCACACCAGCAAATCAAGCTTCCCCTCTCCCGCTTGCGAAAGCTGCCATCCCTGGCCGAGAGCTCCGTGGTGGCGCGCAGCGCCGGGTGAGGGGAGACCTTGCGGCAATTCCTCATCCACGGAGGTCAGCACGACCGACATGCGCCGGCGCTGGAAGTCGAACGGAATCTCGTCGACGACTTTCCACTTCGCGATGGAATGCTCGAGGTCGCGATGCGCCAGCACCGCCTTGTCCATCAGGTTTTTCAGTCCGGTCTGGAAATGGCTGTTGAGGTAACCGAACTCCAGCGCGTCGTCGGATTCCTCGCCGTCGAGGTCGAGGTGGCGTTCCAGTACGATCCGGTCCAGCGTCAGCGTGCCGGTCTTGTCGGTGCACAACACATCCATCGCGCCGAAGTTCTGGATCGCGTTGAGCTGCTTCACGACCACCTTGCGCTTGCTCATCGCCAGCGCGCCCTTGGCGAGATTGGCGGTGACGATCAGGGGCAGCATTTCCGGCGTCAGCCCCACCGCGACGGAGATCGCAAACAGGAACGCCTCCAGCCAACTGCCCTTGCCGAAGCCCTGGATCAGGAACACGATCGGCACCATCACCGCCATGGTCCAGATCAGCAGCCACGACACGCTTTTCACACCGCGATCGAAGCTGGTTTCCGAGCGCTGGCCGGACAGCGTGCGCGCCAGCGAACCGAGGTACGTGCGCGGGCCGGTCGCGACCACCGCCGCGGTCGCGCTGCCGCTGACCACGTTGGTGCCCATGTAGCACACGCTCGGCAAGTCCAGCGGTTCGGCGCGCGCGTCGCGCGATTGCGCGTGCTCCGGCGCGGTCTTCTCCACCGGCAGCGACTCGCCGGTCAGGATCGCCTGCGAAATGAACAAGTCCTTCGCACCCAGCAACCGCAGGTCGGCGGGCACCATGTCGCCGGCGGAAAGATGCACGATGTCGCCCGCGACCAGTTCCACCACCGGCACTTCGATGCGCTCGGAATGCCCGTCGGAAGCGCGCCGCGTCACCGTCGCGGTGTTGCGTACCATCGCCTTCAGTTTTTCCGCCGCACGCGACGAACGGAATTCCTGGGTGAAGCTCAGCACCACGCTGATCAGCACCATCACCGCGATGATGATCGGGCCGGTCAGGTCGTCCGAGGTGACCAATTGCACGCCGGCCAGCACCACCAGCACGATGATGAACGGGTTCCAGAACGTGTGCGCGAGTTGCAGCGCCCAATGCGGCGGCTTTTCGTGCGCGGCTTCGTTGGTCCCATCGCGGTCGAGGCGCGCCTCGATCTGCTCCTCGTCGAGGCCGGCCGGCGTGGTGCCCAGCGACGCCAGCAGCGCGGCTTCATCCGTCCACGCGCTGTCCGCGGCCACCGGCCGCGCATGCGCCGCGCGGGTCTTGCCGGCCGCGGCGTTGGCATTCGATCGGGATGAAGATCCGAACATCACTCGTTTCCAAGACTGGTGGGCGCGCACCCACGGAACGAGCGGGGGATCCGTGGGGTTACATTTGTGCGATCGTCCGTGATCGCCTCGTCGTTCGACGATATGGCGAACAAACAAATTCGAGGGTGTGGAGACCAGAACGGCCCTCCATGGCCTGACTTTCCACAACAGCCGCTTCGAACAAACCGTTGCGCCGCAGCGCGCGCATGAAGGATCGCGCATGTATTCGCGGCGGAGGCCGCAAACCCCGTTGGCGGATCGCGAGCATCACGCGGCCTGCGACTCTCCGCGCGGCGCGGGTACGGTCACGTTCCACTCGCGGCGGCGGCCGTCGCGGCGGTGCGAATGCGCATGGCGGGCTGCCAGGCGCGCACGAATGAAGTTGCGAAGGAGGTTCATGGCCCATCTCCTCAAAGCAGTGCCGCAGCACCGCGAGGGACGGGCCGAAACAAGCCTAGTCGAGGCGTGTACCAGCCGGCCGGGCGCGGTCGCCGCGGATCGGTTCGATTTTTGCCGCCGCCACCCGATGCAAGCGGGCGCCGGCGGTGCGACTAGGGTGTACGTCCATGGTCATGTGAAGTGGAGGACAGTGCCTGTGGGCGCAGTGCGCCCTTCGGCGCGCGCATTGTCGTGCCGGGCGCAGATGCAGTCAACCCCTCGCAGTGCGTGATGCGTCGCGTGTCATGGGTTCCATCCCGCCCGGACCAGGCGGTGCGCGGCGCACTTCCCCGGATGAACGGTTCGGCAATGCCTGAAGTCAGGGTATGTGCTCGACGTCGTCGGGCATGCGGACCCATCCGTGCATGCGTTCTTCGTACACCGAAACGGTGGGCGCGGGAAAAGAGGGATCGGCGAATGCACCAACGGGTATCGCGATGGTCTCGTCGTCGCCGCCGGTCCAGTAAACGGTCGCGCCACACTTCGGACAAAACCGGAACGTGGCCCGCGTGCCCTCGTCCCCGACCCGGACGTATTCCGCGCTGGTGCCCACGATGGTGACAGCCGCGCGCGGGAACCGCGCCTGCGCCCCGAAGACACTTCCGGTGCGCCGCTGGCACGCGAGGCAATGGCAAACGCTCCTGCGCACGGGCTCACCCGTTGCATGTGCCTGCAGCCCGCCGCAACTGCAGGAAGCGACACGTTGAGCAGCGGGATGTGCGGTGTCCATGCGCCTCCTGGGCGATTCCAGATAAACGGGAGTATCAGGGTGCATTCTCGCGCACCTGACATTTTGCGCATTTCTTGAATGGAGAGGTTGTCGCTTGTGCATCCCGACGCCTCGATCCGGCCGCGGGCATCCTGCGGGTCTGCCGGCGCGGCGAACTGTCAGGCATCGTCCTGTTCCAGGGGTGCAAGGTAGTCGGCCCTTGCATCAAGCGTGATCTCCGGAAGGCTTTCCGCAATGGCGGATTTCATCCTGGCGCTCGCCGCCTCGTCCAGGGGGCCGAGGGCAAAGACATCCCTGCGCACTTGCGCGCTCGGCCATTGCGCATAGCCATACCACAACCCGTCGGAGCCGCGGTGCAGCCGCGAGCCAAGCGAGCCGCGCGACCGCAGCAATTCGGTGATGCGTGACCAGCCCTGCACGAATGCGTCTTCGGCGCCGGCATGCAATCGCCAGCGATACAGGACGATGAAGCAGTCTGCTGCAGT
>Ga0207698_10002434_pt1 | contig 11024 bp, 11 predicted proteins | sample KBSCornC22_FD_184298 | JGI IMG/M metagenome (GOLD analysis project Ga0207698, IMG submission 184298) | Corn rhizosphere microbial communities from Kellogg Biological Station, Michigan, USA - KBS Corn C2-2 (SPAdes) (version 2) | ecosystem: Host-associated > Plants > Roots > Rhizosphere > Soil ...
GAGGAGCTGGCGATGGACGTGGTCAAGCGCATGCTCAACCTCGATCCGGTGCAGAAGGAAATCCTCGAAAAGATCGAGACGACGCTGCGCACCGAGTTCATGTCCACGCTCTCGCACTCCAAGCGCCGCGACAGTCACGAGCAGATGGCGGAGATCTTCAACGCCTTCGATCGCCAGACCGAAGCGCGCTTCATCACCTCGCTCGAAGAGATGGACCGCGCCGGCGCCGAGCGCATCAAGCAGCTGATGTTCACCTTCGAGGACCTCGCGCGCCTCGATACCTCCGCCGTGCAGACGCTCCTCGCCAAGATGGACAAGAAGGAGCTGGCTCTCGCCCTCAAGGGCGCCACCGATCCGATCAAGGAATTCTTCTTCGCCAACATGTCGGCCCGCTCCGGCAAGCTCCTCAAGGACGACATGGATGCCATGGGCCCCGTGCGCCTCAAGGACGTCGACGAAGCCCAGAGCCGCATGGTGCTGACCGCCAAGGACCTCGCCGCCAAGGGTGAGATCGTCCTCAACAAGGGCAAGGCTGACGAGCAGATGGTAGCGTGATGGCGAATGCACCCGCAAAGTTCCGCTTCGATCTCGACCTCGGCCACCGCCAGGAGCGCAACACGATCGTCACCGAGAGCGGCCTCGCCATGCTCATCTCGGCCGCGCGCAACGAGGGCAAAACCGAAGGCCTCGCCGAAAAGGAACGCGGCGATGCCGTCCGTCAGGCCGACCGCATCGCGACGGCAGCGGAGATGCTCGCTGACCGCGTCGCCGCCATGAGTGCCGCGCTCGACGACCACCGCACCGCGACCCTCGCCGAAGCGCTGTCCGTCGCGTCCGCCATCGGCCGCAAGCTCGCCCATCACATGCTCGCCGCGGAGCCCACCGCCGAGATCGAGGCCCTGATCGAGGATTGCCTCGCCTCGCTCGGCTCGGTGCCCCACCTCGTCATCCGCTGCGCCCCGGACGTCGCCGACGCCGTACGCGACATCGCGCAGGCGCGCATTTCCATTTCCGGCTTCACCGGCCGCCTCGTCGTCCTCGGCGATCCCGAGCTCGGGCCTGACGATGCACGCATCGAATGGGCCGATGGCGGCCTCGTGCGCGACCGCGCGCAGCTCGAAGCCGAAATCGAACGCCGAATTGCCGATTACGTCGCCGCGCGCCGCGGCCATGCCAAAGGGAGCACGCCATGATCAATGAACCCGGCAGCGGGGGCGGCCTGGGCCTTGAGGAAATGGATCCGCCGGGACGCGACCATCAGGGCCCGCCTTCGGAGCGCACCGCTGCCGATCTCGAGGCCGTCTTCGACGTCCCGGTCCGGATCTCTGTCGTCCTCGGCCGCACCCGCATTCCCGTTGCGAGTCTTCTCAAGATGGACGTAGGGACCGTCGTCGAGCTCGACCGCCAGGTCGGCGAAGCCGTCGAAATCTTCGTCAACGACCGCCTCGTCGCCCGTGGCGAAATCGTCCTCGTCGAGAGCCGTCTCGGCGTCACCATGACCGAAATCGTGAAGGCCGCATGATGATGTTCTCCCCACCTACAAGACACGCGGCTCCATCGCTCCCTCCCCCAGAAAGGGGGAGGGTCGGGGTGGGGGTTGACGCGCTGAGGATAGTGCAGGGGGTCAACCCCCTCCTGTCCTCCCCCTTTCTGGGGGAGGGACTCGACTGCAAACCTTCGGTTCTTGCCTTAACGACGGTCAGGAGCACCCCATGCGCTTGTTGATTGTCGGCGCCCTCGAGGGCCAGCTCTCCGAAGCCACCAAGCTCGCGATGCAGGGCGGCGCCAAGGTCGCCCACGCCGCGAGCATCGATATCGCGCTCGCGAGCCTCCGCGCCGGCCGCGGCGCCGATCTGCTCCTCGTCGACGTGATGGTCGACATCCCCGGACTCATCGCCGGACTCGAGGCCGAGCGCATCCACATCCCCGTCGTCGCCTGCGGCACGGAGACCAATGCTGCGGCCGCGGTCAACGCTATCCGCGCAGGCGCCAAGGAATACATCCCGCTGCCGCCCGACGCGGAGCTTATCGCCGCTGTCATCGCCGCGGTCGCGCGCGAGAGCTCCGACTTCCTCTTCCGCGACCCCACCATGACGCGCGTCGTCGATCTCGCCGAGCAGATCGCGCCCTCGGACGCCTCGGTGCTCATCACCGGCGAGAGCGGCACCGGCAAGGAAGTGATGGCCAAGCACCTTCATGCCAAGTCCAGGCGCGCCGGCCGCGCCTTCATCTCCGTCAATTGCGCCGCGATCCCAGAGAACCTCCTCGAATCCGAGCTCTTCGGCCACGAGAAGGGCGCCTTTACCGGCGCCATCGGCCGCCGCATCGGCAAGTTCGAGGAAGCCTCGGGCGGCACGCTCCTGCTCGATGAAATCTCCGAAATGGACGTTCGCCTCCAGGCCAAGCTCCTCCGCGCCATTCAGGAAAAGATGATCGACCGCGTCGGCGGCACGCGTCCCGTTCCCGTCGACATCCGGATCATTGCGACCTCCAACCGCAACCTCGCGGAAGCTGTGCGTAGCGGCAGCTTCCGCGAGGATCTTCTGTTCCGTCTCAACGTCGTGAACCTGAAGCTTCCTCCACTGCGCGAGCGCCCGGGCGACATCGCCGCGCTCGCCGATCATTTCATCGCCAAATATTCCAAGGCCAACGGCCTGCCCCAGCGCACGCTCACTCCCGACGCACGCCAGGCGCTGCTCCGTGCCGCATGGCCCGGCAATGTCCGCGAGCTCGAGAACACGCTCCATCGCGCCGTACTTCTCTCGCGCGGCGACGTCATCGACACCGCCGCGATCGTCCTGCCCGATGGCTCGGGCCTCGGCGAAGTCACGCGCATCGCCAGCATCGCAACGCAGGCCGCGCAGGTCGCGGACTCGATGTCCCGCTCGCTGGTCGGCCGCACCGTCTCCGACGTCGAGCGCGATCTCATTCTCGAAACCCTCGACCACGTGCTCGGCAACCGCACCCACGCCGCCAACATCCTCGGCATCTCGATCCGCACGCTGCGCAACAAGCTCAACCAATACGCCGACGAAGGCCTGATGATCCCCAACCCCGGCGAACAGCGGAAGATCGCGTGAGCCCCGGCGTGGTCAGTGACTTCCGCCCCCACCCCCGGCCCCTCCCCGCGAGGGGGACGGGTGCGATGGAACCGAGGGCCCACAGTCTGGCCCCCCTCCCCCCTGCGGGGAGGGGATGGGGGTGGGGGCAGTTAACACCGATCGATTGGCGACGGACCAATGGCTGACATCTCCGCCCCAACCCCCACCTCCGGCTTCCGCCTGCCCTCGCTTGCGGACCTCAACAAGCTTTTCCGCTCGACCGATATCGGCCTCGCCATCGGCATCATGGCGATCATCGTCGTGCTCATCCTGCCGCTGCCGTCCTTCATGCTGGATACGCTGCTGGCGGTCTCGATCGTCTTTTCCGTGCTCATCATGATGACGGCGCTCTTCATCCAGACGCCGCTTGAATTCTCGTCCTTCCCGACGGTTCTCCTCATCGCGACCATGATGCGCCTTGCGCTCAACCTCGCGAGCACGCGTCTCATACTGAGCAACGGTCACAACGGCCCCGACGCCGCCGGTCACGTCATCGAGGCCTTCGGCAATTTCGTGATGCGCGGAAATTTCGTCATCGGTGTCGTGGTTTTCGCGATTCTGGTGATCGTCAACTTCATCGTCATCACCAAAGGTTCGGGCCGCATCGCGGAAGTCGCGGCGCGCTTCAACCTCGATGCTATGCCCGGCAAGCAGATGGCGATCGACGCCGATTTGAGCGCCGGCCTCATCGACGAAGCTACCGCCCGCGAACGCCGCAAGACCCTCGAATCCGAGAGTGCCTTCTTCGGCAACATGGATGGCGCCAGCAAGTTCGTGCGCGGCGACGCCATCGCCGGCCTGCTCATCACGTTCATCAACGTCATCGCCGGCATGATCATCGGCATCCTGCAGCAGGGGCTGAGCTTTGCCGACGCCGCCAACAACTACACCCTGCTGACCGTCGGCGACGGTCTCGTCACGCAGATCCCATCGCTGATCGTCTCGACCGCCGCGGGCCTCCTCGTCTCAAAGGCCGGCCTTCGCGGCGCCGCCGACAAGGCGCTCATCGAGCAGTTCACCGGCTACCCCAAGGCGCTCGGCATGTCCGCCGCCGTGATCGGCATCATGGGCATCCTGCCCGGCATGCCGTTCCTGCCCTTCCTCGCCATCGCCGGCGGCATCGGCTACCTCGCTTTCCGCTCGACGAAAATGAACGCTGCCAAGCTCGCCCGCGCCGCCGCCGAGGCGATCATTGGCAAACCGGCCGCCGCCCAGGCCACCGATGAAACGCCCATCGCCGAAAGCCTCAAGATTGATGAGCTGAAACTCGAGCTCGGTTACGGCCTGCTCTCGCTCGTCAAGGAAGATGACAGCGGCATCGACCGCCTCACCGAACAGATCAAGGCCCTGCGCCGCCAGCTTGCGACCGAGCTCGGCTTCGTCATGCCGCCGGTACGCATCCTCGACAACATGCAGCTCGAGCCCAACGACTATGCGGTCAAGATCAAGGAGGTCGAGGCCGGCAAGGGCCGCATCTATTCCAACCAGCTCATGGTCATGGACCCGATGGGCAAGGAGATAACGCTCCCCGGCCATCACACCACCGAGCCGACATTCGGGCTGCCCGCGACATGGATCGAGCCCGCGCTACGCGACGAGGCCGAGCTCAAGGGCTACTCGATCATCGACCCCTCGACCGTGATCTCGACGCATCTGACCGAAGTCCTCAAGGCCAACGTCGCCGATCTCCTGAGCTACGCCAACGTCCAGAGCCTGCTCAACGGCCTCACCAAGGACCAGCAGAAGCTGCTCGAAGACATCATCCCGAGCCAGATCTCGGTCTCCGGTATCCAGCGCGTGCTGCAGCATCTGCTCAGCGAGCGCATCTCGATCCGCGACCTGCCGACCATCCTCGAAGGCATCGCCGAAATCGCTGCCAATGGCCGCAGCACGCAGGTTGTCGCCGAGCACGTGCGCTCGCGCCTCGCCCGCCAGATCTGCGCCGCCAACCTCGGACCCGACGGCAATCTGCCGCTGCTTACGCTCAGCCCGCAATGGGAGCGCGAATTCGCCGAAGCCATGACCGGCGACGGCGCCGAGCGTCACCTCGCAATGGCACCCTCAAAGCTCCAGCAATTCATCATGGCCATCCAGCGCGGCTTCGAGAACGCGGCCCAGATGGGCGAGCTCCCCGTCCTCATCACCTCGCCCTCCATCCGCCCCCACGTCCGCGCCATCATCGAACGCTTCCGCCCGCAGACGGTGGTCATGAGCCAGAACGAAGTGCATCCGAGGATACGCCTGCGGACCATCGGCGCGGTCTGACTTATCCCTCCCGCTTGTCGGGACGGGGGACCGGCGGAGCCGGTGGGTGGGAGCCCCACGCGCTGAGCACCAATATACGCAGCACCCCCGGCGCAAACGCGACCCCCAGCGCCACCAGCGGCGCATACATCGCGCCCCAATACTCGTTCTCCGGCCGCCCATAGATCAGGAACAGCGCCAGATAGAACAGGACCGTGACTCCCGCGCGCGGCACGCGCGTCAGTCCTACAAGCCCGATGGCCAGCACGAGCGCGGCAATCCAGTAGGGCAGCACCAGTAGCACGCCGTCATAAATCGCGGTCCTGAGCACGAACCCGATCCCGCCGAACTGCAGCCACCCCGCAGTAGCCGCATGGTCGGCCGGCCCGAGCTGCGCCGCCACCTGCTGCATATGCAGGGTGTAAAACGCACCATAGGCGAAGAGGCACAGAACCCACGCGATGACCTCGCCCCGATCGCGCCGCCGCATCGCATCGATCAGGCACACGAACACGTAGACGATCGCGAGCTCCCGCACGAACAGCGCTGCGACCCCGCCCACGACGCCGAGCCATTTCCACCCGAGCCCATACGCGCTCACCGAAATCAAAATCAGCGTGCCGGCAAAGAGCTCGAAGCTCAGCTCCGCCCGCGGCGCCCCGATCGCGATCAGGCTCAGCGCCGTCACGATGCCGCCCCAGACCGCCAATGCGAGGCCCGCGCGCCGATACACAAAGGCCACGGTCAGCGCCCATGCCGCCGCGGTCAACGCCGCCAACACCCATCGCGCGGTCTCGAGGTCCGGAAACCACGACAGCATCATGAGGAAGACCGGCGGGCGCCAGTTGAGCGGCGATGTCGTGCCATAGCCGCCATCGAGCAGCGCCTGATGCAGCGCCGCGTAATACCCCTGCCCGCTCTTCAGCGCCGCGACGACTCGCGCATAGGTGTCGAAATCGCTCGGCCCCGCCCGCTGCACCGGCGCGCTGATCCCCAGCGCAATCCAGACGAACACCGCTGCGACGACCACGAAGACGACCAGCCCCACTCGTGCCGCATTCGGCGAGAGCCGGTCGATCCATCCGGAACTTGGTGTAGTCTCGTGCATTGTCCGCAGCTTACCGGGGCGACCTTATGAAACTCTTCCGCTGCGACCATTGCGGCAATGTCCTCTATTTCGAGAACACGGTCTGCGAAAACTGCGGCCACGCTCTCGGCTACTGGCACGCCACCAACATGCTCGTCTCGCTCGAAGCCGATGGCGACCATTTCCGCGCGCCGATCCTCCCCGACCAGAAATTCGTCTATTGCATCAATGCCCAGCATGGCGCGTGCAACTGGCTCGTCGAGTACAACCCGGGCGGTGACCCGTTCTGCCGCGCCTGCCGCCATAACGGCATCATCCCGCCGATGGATGACCCGCATAATCTCGGCAACTGGCAGGTCATCGAGCGCGCCAAGAAGCGCCTGTTCTATTCCCTGCTCCGCTTCCGCCTGCCGCTCGCGACCCGCAACGAAGACCCCGTCCATGGCCTCCGCTTCGAATTCCTCAGCGACCAAGCCGCCCATCACCCGGTGATGACCGGCCACGAGAACGGCATCATCACGCTCGCGCTCAAGGAAGCCGACGACGCCGAGCGCGAGCGCCGCCGCACCGCCATGAACGAGCCTTACCGCACGCTGCTGGGCCACTTCCGCCATGAGGTCGGCCACTACTTCTGGGATTTGCTGATCGCCCCACAGCCCGCAAATCTCGAGCGCTTCCGCGCGCTCTTCGGCGACGAGCGGCCCGACTACGGCGAGGCCCTCCAGCGCCACTACGCATCGGGCGCGCCGCCCGATTGGCAGCAACACTTCATCTCCGCCTACGCCACCTCACACCCGTGGGAGGACTGGGCCGAGACCTGGGCGCATCTGCTCCACATCGTCGACACCACCGAGGTGGCCTCGGCATTTGGCGTGCGCCTCGACCCGAAGGTCGACACCTCGGGCGAGCTCAAGACCAGGATCGATTTCGACCCCTATCGGCTGAACGCGATCGAGCCCCTGATCGAGCACTGGATCCCGTTGAGCTCGCTGATGAATAATCTCAATCGCGCCATCGGCCAGCGCGACGCCTATCCGTTCGTCCTCTCGCCGCCGGTCATCGCCAAGCTCGGTTTCATCCTTGAGACGGTCCGCGACGCAGGTCGCACGCAGTGGACAGTGCCCGGACCCACCGGCCCGATCCCGATCAACACACCCGCCGCATAATCGTGCAGTTTTTCTACAATTCAGTGGAATACTGCTCAGGCTTCAAAGCCGCGTAGCTTTACTTAGTCGCGCGACGCTGATTCACTTGCTTCGTTAGTTGAGTTGCGGGGCAGGGTCTGGTGAGCGTCAAAACCAGGACGACCGGTTTTTACCGGGATGATGCAGCACGCATAGCGGCACAGGCCGCAAGTATCGCGCCCCCCGAGGCGCCGGTCCTGAGGCCGCGGCCAGCGCCGCCGTCTTCTCGAGCGCCGCAGATCCTGATGGACGAGCCCGATCGTCCGCCCCTCGCGCCCGAGCCCGCCATCAACGAGAATAGCCCCGCGCCGCGCCGGTCGATGCCACCGCAGCAGACCGAGCGCCCGCAGCTGCGCCGCATTATCGCGTGGATCGTGATCGCACCCTTCTACGCCGCCGCCATCGTCGGCTCGGCCGCAATGCTCTTTCTCGCGGCGAAATTCTTCCTGAAATTCTAGACTTCTCCCTCCCCCGCGGGGAGGGCGGCGCGCTTGTGAGCGCAGCGAGCTGGCAAGGCGGGGTGGGGGGAGTCTCTGTTCCAGCTGTGATCGGAACCACTGCGCCTGCCGAAGGGATCAGCACTCCGGCAGGCTGACGCTCAGGCCGCCAAGGCTCGTTTCCTTGTACCGCTCGTCCATGTCGCGCCCCGTCTGCCGCATCGTTTCGATGCAGGCATCGAGCGGCACCACATGCTGCCCGTCCCCCAGCGCCGCGAGCGACGCCGCCGCCACGGCCTTCACCGCGCCCATCCCGTTACGCTCGATGCAGGGCACCTGCACCAGCCCGCGGATCGGATCGCACGTCATCCCCAGATGATGCTCGAGCGCAATCTCGGCGGCATTCTCGATCTGCGCATTGGTCCCGCCCAGAGCGGCACATAGCGCCGCCGCCGCCATCGCCGAGGCCGAGCCGACCTCGCCCTGGCAGCCGACCTCCGCCCCCGAGATCGATGCGTTGGACTTGATCAGCCCGCCCACCGCGGCAGCCGTCAGCAGCATGTCGGGCACCTTCTCGCGCGACGCGCCCGGCACGAGATCGAGATAATAGCGCACCACCGCGGGGATCACCCCGGCCGCGCCATTGGTCGGCGCCGTCACCACTTGCCCGCCCGCCGCGTTCTCCTCATTGACCGCCATCGCATAGGCCTGCAGCCAGTCCACCGCCGAGTGCAGCGGCGCATCATTGGCGCCGGCGCGATCGTGCAGCTTGTCGCTCAGCGCCTGCGCCCGCCGGCGCACATTGAGTCCGCCCGGCAGCGTGCCCCCCGTCGCGAGCCCGCGATCGATCGAGCGCTCCATCGCATCCCAGATCGCCATGACGCGCCCATCGAGATCGGCAGTCCCACGCGCCACCTCGTTGGCGCGCTTCATCTGCGCAATCGAGAGGCCGGAAGCCTCGCCCATCGCCAGCATCTCCGCGGCAGTGCCGAAGGGATAAGGCACATCCTCGTCTTGTGGCATCGGCAGTCCGGCCATCATCTCCTCTTCGGTCAGCACGAAACCGCCGCCGATCGAGAAATAGCTCTTGGCCAGCACTTCACGTCCCGTGTCATCCGCAAGAAAGAACGTCATTCCATTGGGATGAGCGCCGATCTTCCTGCCCTTCTCGAGCACAATGGCAGTCTTTGGGTCGAGCTCGGCCATGCGGCCGTTCGGCAGCCGGATGGTTCCGGCTGAGCCAAGCTCCCTCAGTTGCTCTTCCGCTGCGGCCCGGTCATAGGTTTCGGGCCGCATCCCCATTAGCCCGCACAGAATGGCGCGCACCGTACCGTGCCCCTCGCCCGTATAGGCCAGCGATCCATAGAGCCGGCAGCCCAGCCGAAGCCCGCCCTCCGGCAGCCCAGCCGACGACGCCACCCCGATGAAGCGCCGTGCCGCTATCATCGGTCCCATCGTATGCGACGATGAGGGTCCCACGCTGATCTTGAAGATATCGAAGATGCTGAGGAACATTGCACGATCCTAGCACGGATCGCCATGGCGTGGCGCACGGTCGCGGCTGCGTGAGCGAAGGGAACGGGCGGCGCAGAGCCACGTTAGCTGAGCGACCCCGCCCCCTGGGGCACCCCATTTCTGGAGAAGTTACATGATCCGTCTGCTCACCGCAGGCACGGCGCTTGTCGCCCTGCTCGCCACCGGCGCCCTCGCGCAGTCCTCGTCGTCCTCGATGCCCATGGCCTCCGACATGGGCATGTCGTCCGCGATGGACACTTCCTCGGCCATGGGCGGCGCGTCCGACATGGGCGCATCGTCCGCCATGACGTCCTCCGCCATGGCCCCCTCGGCGATGTCCTCGCAGATGACCACCGCATCCTCGATGGAATCTTCGGTGATGTCGGGCGTCCAGCCCTTCGCCATCGCCTCGGGCTACGCAGTCGTCTCGACCGATCAGCTCGCGACCAAGATCATCGGCGCGCACGTCTATGACGGCGCCGCCCAGAACGCCAACGACCTGGGTAAGATCAACGATCTCGTCATCAACAAGGACGGCAGCGTCGCGGCCGTCGTGCTCGGTGTCGGCGGCTTCCTCGGCATCGGCGAAAAGCAGGTGGCCGTCGATTTCCACGCCCTGCAATGGACCACGGCCTCCGACAACACCTCCCGCTTCGTCCTGACCACCACCAAGGACGAGCTGACCCAGGCGCCCGATTTCAAGACCGTCGACAACGCCCCGGTTTCGAACGTAGCCGCCAGCGGCGCTGCGCCGGCTCCCGATGCCAACGCAATGGGCGCCAGCTCGTCGGCCCAATAACCTCCGGCCGGCTTGAGCCTGTCCGCGTTTTGTCGCGCGGGCAGGCTTTTTCTTTGCCTCGGGGCATGCACAATGCGCGGCGTGTCCGCCCCGCTCATTCTCGCCGTCCCCTTCGACTCCGACCTCGGCCGCCTCGGCTTTGCGCTCCGCACGGAGGTGTTTGTCGGCGAGCAGCACGTGCCGCCCGAACTCGAGCACGATGCCTACGACGCGACCGCCACCCATGTCGTCGCGATCTCGGACGGCGATGTCGTGGGGGTCCTCCGCGTCGTCTTCCTGCCCCAGCACGCCAAGATCGGCCGTGTCGCGGTCGCCCGCCCCGCCCGCGGCCAGGGCATCGCCTCCGCCATGATGCGCTTCGCCATGCATCTCGCCCGCGAGCGCGGCGAGACCCGCCTCTACCTCACCTCGCAGCTCGACAAGGTCGGGATGTACAAACGCCTCGGCTTCACCCCCTTCGGCGAAGAATTTGTCGAAGCCGGCATGCCCCACATGGAAATGAAGACGTATTGAGGCGGGACGAGCTGCGACGTTCTCCCTCCCCCGCGTGGACAGCTGGGTGGGGGAGTCGAAGTCGGCATTGAATTCGCGGGTGAGTCCCCCCACCCCGGCTTGCTGGCTCGCTACGCTCACAAGCGCGCCGCCCTCCCCCGCGGG
>Ga0207698_10002437_pt1 | contig 11018 bp, 9 predicted proteins | sample KBSCornC22_FD_184298 | JGI IMG/M metagenome (GOLD analysis project Ga0207698, IMG submission 184298) | Corn rhizosphere microbial communities from Kellogg Biological Station, Michigan, USA - KBS Corn C2-2 (SPAdes) (version 2) | ecosystem: Host-associated > Plants > Roots > Rhizosphere > Soil ...
CCGAAGAATCCTCCCGCCTGCAGCGGAATGTCGCCCGAAAGGGTGAGGGTGGTCGTGGCGTCTGCCGGACCGGATATCGCCGCTGCGGCGGCAATGGCTAACGCGGCGATGGAGCCGCCGATCGACCTGTTCATTTCAATCCCCCAATCAACCAACGGTTTCGCGACGTTAATGCCGCGGTCACCAAGATTATCGGTTCGGCGCGAGCGGCTACAGCCGTACTGAAGTACGGCTGGATCATCAGATCAGCCGGTCGACATGGAGGCCAGCAGCGCGCGCAGCCGGATGGGGCGCAATGGTTTTTGCAGCACCCTCAATCCGCGCTGTCGTGCATGCTCGAGGACGTCGAGATCGCCGGTGACGATCGCGATCGGGATTTCGTCGGCGAAGCGTCGGCGGATCGCGTCGGCAATATCCAGCCCTGTCTCGCGCCCGTGCAGGCGATAGTCGAGGATGGCCAGCCAACGCCCCGGACCGGCTTCCAGGATCTGCAGCGCGCGGTGGCTATCGGAGCAGAGCTCGGTGGGCACGCCCCACGTCGCCAGCAGCTTGCTCACGGCATCGGCGACGAGCGCGTCATCCTCCACCAGCAGCACGCGCAGCTTCTTGCGCATGGCAGGTTCGGTCGGAGCAATATCGCGTGGCGGATCGGCGGGTTCGGCAGCGGGAAGGCAGACCCGAAACACGCTGCCGAAGCCGAGCCGCGAACGAAGGTCGATGTCATAGCCGTGGGTGATGCAGAGCTGCTTGACCGTCGCGAGCCCCAGGCCAAAGCCGTGACGACCCGTCGGACGGTCTGGTCGAACCTGGAAGAACGGATCGAACACGCGCTCATGGTCGGTTTGCGCGATCCCCATACCGGTATCGGCGACAACCAGTTCGACCCGGTCGCCGCGCCGCCGCGCGGCAACCAGCGCGCCGCCCCTCTCCGTATAAGCGAGCGCATTTGCGACCAGGTTGGCGAGGATGCGCTGGACCGCTGTGGCGTCGGCGCGGACCCATAAAGGCGTGTCGCGGGTGCGCAGTCGCAGTCCACGCCGCTCGGCTTCGGGGTGGAATTGCAGCGCCGCACCATCGATCAAGTCCTGAAGCGGAAGTGCCGCCACGCGACTGTCGTCGCGCGACATCAGGGCTTGCGACACACCCAATATCGCATTGAACAGGCGCTCGAGCGTGTCGACGCAGGCGGCGATCGAGCGGATGAGTTCCCTGCGCTGGGTCGGCGGCGGGTCGCGTCTCAGCAAAGCCGCGTACAGGCCGAGCGCATGGACGGGCTGCCGCAGGTCATGGCTTGCCGCCCCGAAGAATTGGGCGCGTTCGACCGCCGCCTCCTCGGCTATCCTGCGCCCGGCCTCGGCTTCGCCCTGCAACCGCCCACTCACCTCGACCTGTTCGGCCAGATCCAGCCGCAGCTCGATTGAGTTGCGATAGAGCAGGGACATGCGGCCGCCGTTGAGCATCACCAGCAGGAAATTGGTGGAGAACATCGCGGCGGCATAAAGTTCGGCTCCGCTGGCGCTTCTCCAAAGCAGGAATGCGGCCGAGGCCGCCGATACGCTGCCGACGAAGGCCGTGAGTGCCGGAAGATAGACGGCAAGCCCCGCCGACGAGGCTGCGCACAGGCCGATGAGAGTCGCCATCGCCGGCAGCAGGCTCATGGGTTTGCCCGGGAAGACCGACAGCAGTGCGAGCAACGACCACCCCACGCCGCGCGCGATTTCCGCCGCCACACGGCGCCTTGCCCACCGGGCCAATTCGCCATCGTCCCGCGGCTTGCGGTGAAACCACCAGATGAGCAGGCCGGCGCCGATTTCCGCCGGTATCACGACGCAAAGCCATAGCGCCGTGCCCACCCGATTCCCGACCGGCCATACCCACGCCATGACCTGCGCCGCCACGACGATGGATGCGGCCGGCGCCGCAAAGGCATAAAGGCCTCGCGTCCCGAACAGCTCCCGGATCCGTTCCAGCCGGATCCGATCCTCGCGTTCGCGGGAGTACGGCACTCAGATCAGGCGCAGCTCGTGCGCGCGGCTGACCGCCTCGGCGCGGTTGGTCACATCCATCTGCTCAAAAATGCAGCTCCAATGGTCCTTGACGGTCCGCTCGGTGATGCCGAGCTGGCGCGCAATCTCCTTGTTGGACAGGCCGCGCGCTGCGAAGGCGAGCACCATTTGCCGCCGTTCGGACAGGCCCACACTCCGTTCGGATTCTGCGTCGAAGACTTCGTCGCCGTTGAACAAGGCGTCGAGCGCGCCCACCAGCCCTTCCATGTCACGCGCCTTGGAAAGGCAGGCGATGCAGCCGAGCGCGCGCGCCTGGCGGGCGATTTCCGCGGTGGGTTCGGCGCATAATATGCCGCGCGCCACCATCGGCCAGAGCCGCCGGACCCGTTCGAGCAAGTCGAACCCATTTTCCCGCTCCAGGCGGAGATCGGCGAGGCAAAGGTCGACGTCCAGTCCGCTCGCCAACAGCGTGAGAGCCTCCGCCGCAGTCCGGGCGATCAGAACCTCGAGCTCCGGCAGCGCTGCTTCCAGCGTCAGCCGAACGCCGGCGCCGTAGAGCGGATGATCATCGACAAAGAGCAGGCGTGGCAATGAACGAACCCCCCTCGTTCATCATGACATGGTGGCGGCCGTTACGCACCCGTCCTTTCGACCGGCTCGACACGCTCAATCCTGATCGTCGGCAGTCAGCTTGCCCAACCCCACGCGAAGCCGCAGCCCGACCGTGCGTGGACGTGCGTAAGAAACCTGATCGCCCGCCTGGAAGGTGCCGACATAAACGGGCTTGGGCAGGACGCCCGTCACCTTGGCCTGGTTGGTCAGATTTTCGGCGAAGAGCGTGAGCCGATAGGAATGAACCCGGTAGCTCAGCCGGGCTGACAGCGTCGAAGCAGGAGGAATTCGGCGCCAGGCCGGATTGTCCCCCCGCACTGTTGGGATATCGGCCGCGAAATCGAACAATCGCCGATTGAATGCGGTGAATTGCGTGCTTTGATGACGATAGCGCAGCCGAAGCGCGAACAGGCCGTTTCCGATCGGCCGACGGTATGACAGGGTCGCGCCCGCGATCCAGCGCGGAGAATAAGGCAGTGGGTCGCGTGCAATCGCATTCATGCCTTCGATCGGCGCATGCGCGCGTGCGTTGGTGAAGGCACCGTCCACGGCCAAATCGAGCGTCGCGACCGGCCGCCAATTCGCGCGCAGTTCGAGTCCGCGGCTGAGAATTCGGCCCTGATTCAGCACGGCATAGTAAGAGCATTGACCCAGGAAGAGCCGGTTCTGGACGTCCCGCCAGTCCGACAGGAAGGCGTCTCCTTCGACGCTGATGGCGCCGCTGGCGGAGCGCGTCTTCGTGCCGACCTCGTATGTCCAGGCATGATCTGGCGCGAAACTGGTCGGAGGCCGATTCAGATGCGCCGCGGCAAGGTCCGCGGCGCAAAGCGCTGTCGGTACCGGCTGGTTCACGCCGCCGGCACGCAGGCCACGCGCGGCTTCTGCATAGAACAGGGTCTGCCCGTCTGGCCGGTAAGCGATTTCCAGCCGCGGATTGGCCGACCGCCTGATATGGCGCTCATGACTGATCAGCGGCTGATGGGTCAGCGGGTCGACGCCGTAGAAGCCCGCAAATTCGAGGTCGAACCTTTCGCGCAGGCGAAACAGCCGCAATCCAGCGGCGAGGTCGATGTGGGGCAAAGGTGCCAGGTGGCGTCACCATAGAACGCCAATTCCGTTTCGCGCTGCCCCTGGGTTCCCGTGAACAGGTCGTCGGGCGAACGCGCATGATCCACGAGTATGGAATCATAACGGCCATCGGCAGTGGGGTAGGGGCCGAACAGGTTGAGGATCGAAAGCCGGTCGAGGCCCGGCGTCGGTATATCCTCGTCATAGGATCGTCGGCGCCGGCTGCGGTAGAGGCCCGCCGTCCAGCTGACCGACGGGCTGTCGCCAGTCAGCCGGATCTCCTGCGCGTCCGTTCGGAACCTGTTTCGGATCTGGTAAAGCTCTGCCGGGACCGCGTTGGTGACCGCCTGGTCGTAGCTCGCGGGCATTGCGAACAAGCCGGGATAATAAGGCGGGTAGCTCGTGAAGAGATAGGCGATACGTGCCTCGGGGCTGAGCCGCAGCAGTGTCCGCCGCGCGACGTGGGAGGCGGTTATCATCAGCCGGCTCCAGCCCAGATCGCGCTGCACGGTGGCATCAAGCAAGGTCAGCCGGTCTCGCGTCCCCTCGGGCCCGTTGGTCGAGGTTCGATAGCGGCCGAGCCCGACAATTCCCGTGTCCAGGCCTTGTGCGCGGCTTGCCGCGTGGGTGAGACCCAGATCGACGATCGTCTGCTCCCCCACGGCCCCCCGAATTGCCAGGCGCTGTTGATCGGTGTGATAGCTGTTGGCATCGGCCCGGCTCCGCCGGCCGATATTGTCGATGAAGCCCGCTTGCCGCCTTGCGTAATTCGCTCCGCGTACGGCCCAGCCAGGGCCGAGCGGCAGATTGGCGGTCGCGCGAAAATCCCCGCTCATCCCGCCGGCGTCGCTGCTCTCCAGCCCGGCTTCTGCCGTCGCCCACGCCGCGCGAGGGTCGGGCTTCGCGGTGACGAAGCGGACCATGCCGGCGAGTGCGGCCGCGCCGGAGCGTGTGCCGCTCGGGCCCCGGACGATATCGATCCGCTCCAGGTCGAACACCCGCAGATCGGGGGTCATGCCCTGAACAGCCAACGGAACCTCGTCCAGATAGACACCGACCAGCGGCTTTTCCGAAACATCCGATACGACGATGTCGCCGCTGCTGAAGCCGCGCATCTGCAGCTTGTTGATGCCTGGGCCGGCTTCCAGGAGGGTCAGGCCCGAAACCTCCGATGCGATGCCGTTGAGCCCACGCCCGTTGAGCGCGCTCAGAGCCGCGCCGCTGATGGCACCCAGACGCGGGTCGGCCGTCGAGCCGGTGATGACGAGGTCGCGCGGCTGCTTCTGATCAGGGGGGCATGCTGAGAAAGAGGCCGCCGGATCCAGCGCGGCGGCCAGAAGCGCCAACGGCAGGCCGGCCGATCCCGTTCTCATGTGGCGGGCGCGTTCCCGGTGATATGTTCCGGCCTGGGGACGGCGGCGGCCGCGCCGAGCAGCAGTGCGGTGCCGAGCAGGGTAACGGCCGCGACGAATGCGATGCCGGCATGGCCCGCATTGGCCGCCAGGACCAGTCCGGTCAGGGCCGGCCCGGCACCGAGACTGAGCTTCTCGACTGCCGCCCAGATTCCGATCGCGGCACCTTCGCCCGTCCCGCCTTCGTCCGCCTGCCCGCGGATGGCCTGCGCGATCAGCGCGAAGGGAAGCACCTGAAGCCCGCCGAAAGCGCAGCCCAAAAAGAGGAAACCGCATAGGATCGCAGGCCATGTGCCGGACGCAATCAGCGCGCAGAGCAGCACCAGCCCGGATATCTGTGCGATGATCGAGATGGTGAGCGCGCGCCCTGTTCCCACCCTCGCGCCCAGCCTGTGCCACGATGGAACCGCCAGGGTCGCCGCGAGCAGGAGCGCCAGCAGCAGCAAACCCGAATCCCCGGCAGGCCGACCTAGCCATTGTGCCACCCACAGCGGAACCGCCGCGGAGCCCACGCCATTTGCGGTGGTGATCGCGAGATAGGCCAGGAACAGGCGCACGAGCTCGGGCCGCAGGCGCAGCCGGGTCGAGACGACGGTGCTGGCGGTCAAAGCGACGCGGGCGCCGAGCAGCGGCACAAGTCCCGCGGCAAGGCAGAGTAAAGCCACGCCCATGCCGACGATCGCCTGTGCCGCGCGCCCGCCGCCAATCAGGCCGAGCGCGATCGGCGCCAACCCGGCCCCCGCGATGATGCCGGTCAACACGAAGCGCGCACGCGCCGCGCTCCACCGGATCCGCTCGCCCTCGCCCGAAGCGAGCGCCGCGGTGGCGGCGGCATGGCCGATCGACAGGATCGAATATCCCGCGACGTGCAGCGCATAGGTGATGCCGACATAGAGAGCGAGGCCGACGGGCGGGAGCTGCGGTGCGGCGAGCGCGAGCGCCAAGGCGAGCGGTGCGACCACGAGGCCGGTTGCATAGAAGACCAATCGCTTGGTGCGTGAGGTTCCGAGACGGTCGAGCATGCGCCCCAGCAACGGATCCCACAGCAGGGCGGCGCCTTTCGGCGCGATCAGGATGGCACTCGCCCAAAGCGGCGGCAGCCCCAGGAGCTGCGTCATGTAATAGAGCAGCAGAACCGCGGGCGCTGCCGAGAGCGCGCCGATCGCGAATCCGCCCAGCGCATAGGCCGTGCAGCCCGGATGCCGCGAATCGACTCCCGCCTCGATCATCGCGTCCCCCAATCGCCCTCGGACGGGCAACCCCCGCCGCCCCTATCGAAGGGCGGCCCTACGTTGCGGCAGAGTAACGATTTCGGCGAACGGGAACAACCGAAGGCAAGCGCCGGCGGATCCGACCCAAGCTCGATGCCATTGCGATCGGGTCTCGTCCGGAGGGGACTTATTGCCGCGCTGCCGCGCGGTCAGTGCCGATATTGGCGGCGGAGCGCGTAGCGGCCGTGGTCGAACGGCTCGAACAGGCCGTGGATCGCCGGATGATCGATCGGCTCCTCGCTCTCATCGCGCTCCAGATTCTGCTGGCTGACATAAGCGATGTAGCTGCTCTCGGCATTTTCGGCGAGCAGGTGATAGAAAGGCTGGTCGCGATCGGGGCGCACGTCCTCTGGGATCGCGGCATACCATTCCTCGCTATTGGCGAAGACCGGATCGATGTCGAAGATGACGCCGCGAAAGGCGAACAGGCGATGGCGCACGACGTCGCCGATGCTGAAGCGCGCCTCCGCGATCGGAGGCAGCGCCTCGCGACCGGTCGGCGGAATGTGCGTGGTGCGTGAAGGAATCATGTCCGTAACTTAATGTCGCCTCTCTGCTGTGCAACCCACGCTTGGCAAGTGCGGTTCCGTGCGTTAGGAGCGCCCCTCCTTCGACCAGGACCCTCGCGCGGAGAGGTGGCTGAGAGGTCGAAAGCACCGCACTCGAAATGCGGCGTGCGGGCAACCGTACCGTGGGTTCGAATCCCACCCTCTCCGCCAGACGGCCATCCGACGGGGTGCCAAAAGCCCCACCGGATTGGCCTTTTCTTGCACTGCCAACAACTTAGTGGATCGGTTCGGCCTGGCCGTCCACGCTCGTCCAATCGCGTCCCAGCGATTCAAAGGGTGCGAAACATGGTACGCGCCGGCCAAACCCATGGTACCTTGTTTGAGAGCGATCACGCCGTAATGCCCAGAATCTAACCGGCCGTTGCGCCCGTGATTCTCGAATTTGCCGTTGCCACCATTCTATTCCGACCAGATAAAGCGCGTGCCGTCGCTCTCGTCGGGCATAGGGCCGGGGCTGTCGGCGCGAATATCCCCGGCCTGCGGATCGATGCGCAGGTAGCGGTTGGTGGCCAATGACATCAGCACCAGCTCGCCGGTCGGCGTCTCGATCCATTGGAAGCTTTGTGCCGTGCCGGCTCGGCCGGCGGCAAGCGTCACCTTTCCATCCCCGCCGACCGTGACATGGCGTCCGCCCGATCGCAGTGCGACGCGGCCCAACCCGCGATTGACGATCTCGAACCGGGTCGGGGCGCCCGAAGCCAGCGTCGTGCCGCTCGCCGCCAGACCGGTCGTCGCGTGGAACGATGCCAACCGGATCGATCGGCCATAGGGAATGGGCCGCATCCGGCCATGAGGGTGCGGCTGATAAACATCGATGCTGTCGAAATCGGCAAAGCCACCCTCGGCGTCCGTCCGGTTGTAGCTGAATAATCCGTAGCGGATGCCTTGGAAGGTGAAGGTCTGGTAGACCAGCACGACCTCGTCACCGATCGGGGTGAAGCTGACGCCGTCGAACGAAAAACTGAAGCGCGCTCGTTCGGTCAGATAATCGCAGTCGGCCCGCAACCAGACGCGCGTCCCGATCATCTTAACTCGCGCCGTCTTGTCGCGGCGCTGATCGAAAAAGATGAGCTCGAGCCCGTCGGCGCCTCTTTCGACGCCTAGGGTCGCATAAGGGAGGTTGAGCAGCCCCAGGCCGGCCGCGTCGCCCGGCTTCAGGTTCGACGCATCCATCAAGACGGTCGGCTGCGACATCGGCCCGATCGCCCGCTGCGTCAGCGTATTGCGCGCGTCGTAGAAGGATGTCGCCGACAGGCTGTGAAGCCGCAGGAAACCCGGCCGTTCCAACAAGGACCATTTGCCATAGACCGGGACATGGTTCCATTGCCAGATGGGCTGGAGCCGCGGCGCCGAAAAATCATCGCTGCGCCGATAGGGCACGCGCAGCGGCTGCGGCGTGGCCGTCTTCGGCTTCACCCACGTCCGCGGCGTGCGTGTCAGATTGCCGGGCAGGCCGAAATAGGGCCAGCCGTCCTTCCAGGTGATCGGGGACAAGGACGTCAGCCGGCCGACGCTATTGAAATCCATCATCGAAAAGCCCCACCATTCGCCCTCCGGCGTATGGATGATGCCGCCCTGGTGCATTGCCAGCACATGCTTGTCCGCCGGGGCGGCCGGCCAGAATTCGAACGGTGGCTTCGGCGCTTTCACGCGCGGGCCTGCTGCCATGCCGAAATCCTCGTGCAGGCTGATCGATCGATTGACCTCATAGGGGCCCAGCACATGATCCGCCCGCGCCGCCGGCATGCGAAAGCCGCCGGCATATTCGGCGCTGATGATGTAATATTTGCCGCCGATCTTGTAGAAATGCGCGCCCTCACCCATCCCAGCATCGGCGGTGAACAGGACACGCTCGGTGCCGGGCACGATGTCGGTCAGGTCGTCGGTCAGCTGGGCCAGGTGCATCGTCTGGTGATCCCAGACGACATAGGCTTTGCCGTCGTCGTCGAACAAAACCGACAGATCGTGGAAGCTGCGGTTCATCGGCGTGCGCGTCCATGGGCCCTTCGGATCGGTGGCCGTGAACATCTGGGTCGTCTGATGATTGACGTTCGAGAAGATGTAATATTTACCGTCATGGTAGCGAAAGCACGGTGCCCAGATCCCCTGGCCGTAGATGTTCTGGCCGCCCTCCAGCCGGAAGGCCGGGCCCAGGTCGAGCTTGTCCAGCGCGTAGGCGACGAATTCCCAGTTGATCAGGTCCTTCGATCGCAGGATCGGCAGGCCCGGCATCGTGTGCATCGTGGTGCCGGTCAGATAGTACCAGCCACCGACGCGGATCAGGTCCGGATCTGAAAATTCGTCGTAGAATAACGGATTGCTGAAGGTGCCGTCGCCATTGTCCGGCGTCCATGTCGCGGTCGACAGGGCCTTGGGCGCACGCGCCACGGGACCGCCCCGGTTGAGCGCAGATGCGGGCGCCGCGCACGGAACCTGCGTTAATGCGACGCATGACAGGAGTCCGAACATGAAAATTCCGGATGCGTTCGACCCATGCGGCATCATGCTTCCCCGATTACATCCAGCTTCCGTACCGACTTGGTCTTCTGACGGCCAAGGGATCAAATCCAATCACGGACATGTGCCGCAAATAGATGCGAGCCGGCTGATTTCGGTCGGCTGCAAAAAAGACAGGCGGCGGGGCTGTTGATCCACTTTTTGGGAATCGATCGCGACCGATGCGTGGGACAACGAGGCTCATGCCGACAGACACCGAGCTCCACAGCTGGCCGCCTTGACCGGCAGAGCGATGTCCAAGCATCTCCAAACCGTCGATGCTTGCCACATAATCAAAGGGGAAGAAAGCCGATGCTCAGCCGCCGCAAAACCTTGTTTGCCGGACTCGCCACCGGCTTGCTGACCCAGGCCGCCAATGCCGCGCAGCAGCCTGCTAATTGGCCGGATTATCCGCTGAAGAGATCGATCTGTGGCCCGGCACCCCGCCCGGCGCGCATAGCAGATCACGCGACGCGCTCCTGGGCCCGAATCCCTCGCCCGAAATAGAACGCGCTCACAGTCCGGCGCACAACGTCTCCGCCGCCACCCGCCCTGCTTCCTGCCGCATGCGGAGGACGACAATTTCGTCTCGGTCGAAAACACGATTGCGATGCGCGCTGTGCTCAAGGGGGCGGGCGTGAAGGTGGAAACCCACCTGTTCGCCGCCGGCGACCACGGCTTCGGCCTGCCCGGCCGGGCAGGCGAATCCGCGCGCCAATGGCCGGAACTGTTCGCCACATGGGCAAAGGCACAGGGCATCGGCTGAGCCGCACCGTCACGATCGAATGCCCGCGCAGGCGGGCATCCGGCCTGTTTGGCTGGACTCGGCGCTACTTCGCGTCCCCTTCCGCATAAGGTCCGACCACCGCGCCGGTGAACCCGCCCGCCGCCGCGGTCGTCAGCGGGGCGGCGTCCGCATCTTTGAGCACGGGCCGGTAGTTCTTCCCATCCAGGCTGTAGGAAAAACCCGCCTTCGCCTTGTCGACCGCCATGCGCAGATAGATTGGCCGGCCGGCGGGAAGCTGCACCGGCGTCTCGGCGAGCAGCTTGCCGTGTGACGGATCTTTCTCCCCGGCCCGAACACGGACGCGCAGCACCGTCTTGCCCGAGTCATTCAATCCCAGGCCGAAGGCAAAATAGAAAGCATCATTCTGCACCGCCATCAGCCCGGCTTCGTCACCGGCTGCGTGCGGCTGGAAGCGCATCGGCGTGGTGATCGACGCCGTCATATGCGCCAGGCGGCGTCCGACGAAGCTCGGCTGGACCTTGTCGCCCATATGCTCGCTTCTGGGCGTGATCACGAGTTCGCCGCCGCGCACCTGCCACCATTGCGTGTGCGGGGTGCGTGCGAACAGCCATTGCGGCCCGAACGCCGAGCCGGTGAAGGCCTCGCGCACCGCATAATTGCCGTTGAGGAAGCGCCCCGCCGGAACCTGACGCGGCAGCGTCGGTCCTTTGACCACGTGGGGAACGGCAGCGCCCTTCTCGGTCACCACCGGCCAACCGTCGCGCCAGGTCACCGGCAGCATGAAGGTCTCGCGCCCGGTGGCGAAGCGGCCCGGATCCTGCGGAGGCGTTGTCAGG
>Ga0207698_10002441_pt1 | contig 11016 bp, 9 predicted proteins | sample KBSCornC22_FD_184298 | JGI IMG/M metagenome (GOLD analysis project Ga0207698, IMG submission 184298) | Corn rhizosphere microbial communities from Kellogg Biological Station, Michigan, USA - KBS Corn C2-2 (SPAdes) (version 2) | ecosystem: Host-associated > Plants > Roots > Rhizosphere > Soil ...
CGCGCGAAGTTTGTCATCCCGAAAATCGGGGTCGAACCGTCCTCGCTCGACACCCAGCGGGATTGAGATGGCTTTTTCGACTCCTCCCGCGCGGAGGCGATCTGCAAGCTGTCGGCTGGGTGCGACGACGACGTCGAACTCTCGGTCAAGCGCGCGAAGATGGTTCCAGAACGGATTGCAGATTCGATCGATCATTCGGCGGCTCATAATTCCCCCGAGCCAGCGGTAAGCAAATGCCGAGAGAGGGTCGCTGTGCATCACCAGTGAGCGCGTCGCCGATCCCTGCCACCGGCTGACCATGGATGCGCTGGCCCATGGCGACGTGGCCTCCACGTGATCTGGATTCCAGCGATCGAGTTCGCGATGAAGCATCGTCTCATCGTTGAAGTAATGATAGCGGCGATCGACCGCCAGCGTCGGGCCAGGAATCGTGGCCAATATGGCTCCCGGTCCAACCTTCCTCACCTCGTGACGCTCGCCCGGAGCAATCACAATCTGTTCGTAGCCCATGCCGGGAGCTGCGCGGAGTTTGGATTCGACATAGGTGCGCACACCGCCGCCGAGCGGTGTGTAAAATGCACAAACGTCGACGATCCTCATTGCTGTCGCGTACCCCCTACGACCGGTGAATGCCAAATGAACCGTCCATTAAAGCTTGGCAATCCGGCTCGCATTGCTCGCGGCCGCTGCTATTTGCCCCTCCATGGCGACAGTTCAACAGCCGCGGATCCTGCTCGCTTCGATCCATGACGTCTCGCCTCGCTTTGAAAGCGAAGTCGATGCACTGGTCGAGCGCCTTGAGATCTCCGTCAGCAACCGACTCGCGATGCTTGTGGTGCCCAATCACTGGCATGACTCGCCCATCCTCCCGGGGTCGAGCTTCGCAGCAAAGCTGCGGGGTTGGGCAGACAGCGGCATCGAGATGTTCCTGCACGGCTTCTTTCACCGCGACGAAACTCGGCACGAGGGCGCGATGAACCGGCTGCGCGCGAGCCATATGACGGCCGGAGAAGGCGAGTTCCTCGGGTTGAGCCGGGATGAGGCTTCGCGCCGGATCAACGACGGGCGAGCCCTGCTCGAAGACGTGATCGGCCGAGGGATCGACGGCTTTGTGGCTCCCGCGTGGCTCTATGGCGACGGCGCTCTCGAAGCGTTGCGCGATGCGGGCATGACACTAGCCGAAGATCATTGGCGGGTGTGGTCGCCTCGTTCGGGCGAGACACTCGCCCGCGGTCCGGTCATCACCTGGGCAAGCAGGACACGGGCGCGCCTCCTCTCCTCATTGGCGGCGGCCGCGGCACTCCGGCACCTGAGTATCCCTGTTTTGAGGGTCGGCGTACATCCGCCCGATATCCGTTCGCCGGCCCTGATCCAGAGCATAGACGCGACGCTTGCAACCGCACTAAAAACCCGCCGTCCAGCGAGCTATTCGGAGCTGCTCTGCCGTTGAGCAGCCCTGATCGATATCACATCGTGGAACCGGTCGTAATCGATCGTCCGGCCACCATCCTCCGCCTCACCCAGAATGTCGACGAACCGGCTGTCCCATCGCAGGTCGGATTGGGAGTATGCCCAGCGCGAATACATTGTCTGCCCCGTGCGCCCGTCCGTCCCGGAGAGAACGACGATAATCTCCGCATCCTTCGGGACGCATTGGTCTTTTAGCCACGGCCTCAATGGGCTGCGTTGGTCAATCCGGTGCATCACGCTCCAGGTGAGAGCGAAGACCGGGGTCGAGCTGCGCACCAGTTCCAGGTCCTGGAAACGGCGCATCGCAAACCCGTCCACCGTCTCGTCCATCAGCACCGATACGTTGGCGTGAGCCTCGAAAATGAAATTGTGACGCTGGTTGGCGGCGCGGAACATCAAGGTGGGTATGCCCCCGATTTCGGTTACCACGGCTACATTGGAGAACAGGACGCGAGCAGTCGGACGGGAAAAACGGGCGAAGGCGATCCCGGTGGCGAGAGCAAAGAACAGTACCCCGAGGGTGATCTCGACGACGACAAGGATGTTTACATAAAGCGAGACCGGATAGACGTTTCCGTACCCAATGGTGGCGACCGTGTGGACACTGAAGAAGAATTCACGCCAGAACGGCGGTGCCTGGACGGGATCGGCGCTTCGAGAAATCCCCTGGGGGTCAAGTGAGTAGAGGCATGCGAACAGCAGGTTCAGCCCCATGAACCCCATCGTGAAAAAGAGCATCAGCTGCGGCCACGTGAAGCGCAGCATCTGGTGGTAGAAATCGGACAGGGATCCCCGCGTTCGGCCGAGCGCTCGCACCCGCGGCGCACGATTCTCGCGCATCGCCCGGGTCAAGCGAGCATCGGTTACGGGCCTTCGTCCGGACTTGACCATATGCAACGGCTGTAGCCGCTGCCGAAGCCACTAGAAAGTCGGCGGATTTAGCGGCGGCGGGCTCTCTGAACCATGCCCGGCCGGATTTTCTCCCCGCGTCGCTGCGTAGAGCGGACTTTGAGCAGGTCCTGCCTCGAGATGATTCCGACGACGCGCCGACTCTCGGGATCGAGGATCGGTACGCGCCCGACGCCGCTTTCGACCATCATGTCGGCAACCTCGCCGCATGGCGTCTCGGGATAAGCAAACTTTGTGGAAGCGTCGGACAGGATATCTGCGAGCACGCCCTCGTGGAGATTTTGAACCTGCCACTTGAGAGCATCGGTGCGGGATACCAGCCCCAGCAGCCGCCCACCGCCGTCAACTACCGGGTAGGAACGGTGCTGCGCCTCCTCCGCGAAGAAGCGGAGCACGTCGGGAACCGACATGGAGCCAAGAAGTGTGGTCGGATCCGGAGTCATCAATTGGCCGGCCAGCTGGAATTCGAGAGCATCCACGGTGTATTCGCGCAGGATATGCCGCCCGCGACGGGCAATCTTCTCGGTCAGGATCGATCGCTTCATCACGAGAACGCTGATCGCATGCGCGGCCGTTCCGGCAGCGATGGTTTCCGGCAACGCAGAAAGATGGTTCGTCAGTTCGGCGGCGAATAGCGCTCCCGTCATAGGCGCTCGCATCGTCCCGCTCATCACTCCTGCCATTCCGATCATCGCCCAGAATCCCGGGTCGCCGGGTAGATATTGTCCAATCAGGAACCCGGCGCAGCCGCCGAGGATCAGCAAAGGGGCGAGGATACCGCCGGAAGTGCCCGATCCAAGCGCAACCAGCCAGACGATCGCTTTCACGACGAGCAAAAGAATTACCGCTTTCACGACCAGATCGCCGTTCACGAGGTCCTGAATGCTTCCGTAGCCGGCTCCGAGCACCCTGATGTCGAAGATGCCGCCGATCCCGACGACGATCGCGCCAATTGCCGGCCACCACATCCAGTGAATGGGCAGCTTGTGGAAGCCGTCTTCGAGCCGATAGAGCACGAACGAGAGAAGCGCGGCCAACAGGCCGGTGACGAGCCCTATCCCCGCCGAAATCGCCACAGGCTCGATCCCCGTCGGCGTCGGCGCCGCGAAGGGAAAGAGCGGACCAGACCCGACGAGCAATGGACGCCAGGCCAGGGCGACCAGAACCGCCGTCACCACCGGCACGAAGCTGCGGGGCTTCCATTCGAAGAGCAGAAGCTCGACCGCGAGCATGATCGATGCGAACGGGGTGCCGAAGATGCCAGTCATTCCCGCGGTGGCGCCCGCCACGAGCAACGTCTTGCGTTCGGCGGCACTCAGCCGGAACAGCTGCGCGAACAACGAACCGATCGCGCCTCCGGTCATGATGATCGGACCTTCCGCGCCAAACGGGCCACCACTGCCGATCGACACCGCGGAAGAGATCGGCTTCAGTATTGCGACCTTGAGCGACAGCTTGCTGTCCCCGAAGAGGATCGTCTCGATTGCCTCGGGAATTCCGTGCCCGCGGATCTTGTCCGACCCGAAGCGCGCCATGAGCCCGACGACCAATCCGCCAACCGTGGGCACGATCAGCACCAGGAGCGGTGCTCGAGCGGCAATCAGCGCCGGGCCGAACGAGAGATTGCCGTACCAGAACAGATTCGTCGCGAGCGCGATCAGCTTCAAAAGGGCCCAGGCGCTAAAGGCGCCGCCAGTCCCTGCGACCGTCGCCATTGCGGCGAGGATCAGCATCCTGTGATCCGTGCTGTAGTCAGCCAGCCGTCGCGGCTGTTCGTTTGCGGAAACCGTGGACATGTCCAGGCTCCAAACGGCATTTTTCGCTGCAACGCAACATTGCCGCTAACTTTAGTTAGGTCAGTGGGCTCCGATCACCTTGCGGTGCCGTGATTTCCAATAGTCGAGGGCCGCCTGCGCTTCCAGAGGTCTGGCAAAGTAAAAGCCCTGCCCGCTGGCGCAACCGAGGGTGGCGAGCGTGGTGGCAAGTTCGACGGTCTCGATGCCTTCGGCGGTCGTGGACATGCCGAGGGCCTCGGCAAGGCTCAGCACGGCGCGGACGATCGCGACAGCGTCCGGGTCCACCATCATCCCGGAGACGAAGCTCTTGTCGATTTTCAGCACATCGATTGGCAGGCGCTGTAGGTAAGCGAGATTGGAATAGCCGGTGCCGAAGTCATCCATCGCGACGGTCGCATCCAGGGACTTCAACGCATCGAACACCCGGGTTGCGCGAGCTGGATCCTGCAAAATGGCACTCTCGGTGAGTTCCAGAGACAACCGTTCGCCCGTCAGCCCGGCCGACTTAAGGGCACTCGACACGACCCCGGCGATGTCATCGCGAGCGATCTGGATCGCGGAAAGGTTTACGCCGACATAGAGCGGCAGCTTCTCGCCTGCCTTGCGATCCCAATCCGCCAAGGTCTGGGCAGCCTTGTCCATCGCCCAGCGGCCGAGTTGGAGGATCAGTCCCGATTCCTCGGCCACCGGAATGAACTCCGCGGGCGAAATCTCGCCGCGATCTTCATGAGTCCAGCGCGCCAGCGCTTCGAAGCCAGCGACCTCGCCCGACTTGAGATCGATCAGCGGCTGGTAGAACAGCTTGAGATCGTCCTTCTCAAGCGCTCGCCGGAGCTCCGTCTCAATCGAAAAGCGGCGGCGCGCCAGGCTCGCCACCTGCGGCTCATAAATTTCGGGTTTCCCGGACTGTTTCGCCTGTTTGACGGCGAATTGCGCATTGCGGAACAGTTCTTCGGAATCCTGCCACGGCTGCATCAGCGCTACACCGATCGCGCATTCCACCCGGATTTCCAGGTCGGAAATGGTGAACGGCGAGGACATCACCTCCTGGACCCGTTCGGCAGCGGTGAGCGCATCTTCGATGCCACGCCGAAGCGCCACCAGGATTCCGAATTCGTTCCCCCCGGTTCGAGCCAGGATATCGCCGGCGCGAAGCCCGGACATCAGCCGCCGAGCGAAAGTGATCAGCAGCTCGTCCCCCGCCAGACTGCCCATGCTCTCGTTGATTCGCGAAAAGCGAAGCATGTCGACGACGAGCACCGCATATTCGCCGTCTTTTTCGCAGCCTTCGAGCTTCTCTATCTCTTCCGTGAAGGCCAATCGGTTCGGTAGCCCGGTGAGGCTGTCGCGAAGCATCTCCGCCCTGAGAGTACGCTCCGCTTGCACTTCGACCGTCCGGTCGACAACGCTCATCAGGCACCGCGCGATTGCTTCTTCGCTTCTAGGAAGCGGTGCCAGCTTGATTCGCAGGTAGCGTGCCGCAACCCCGTCGCCATCCCGGAAATCGAGCTCACCCGAGCTAAGCGGATCGGCAAAAAACTCCTCGAAAAGCTCGGCGACAGGACCGTCCTCAAGCCATTTGCCGTTCGTCCAGGTTTCGTCCAGGTTTCGTCCCAGAGTGTCCGAGAAGCGCTGATTTTGCGCGAGAATCTCCGACTTTCCATCGCCCAGAGCGATGATCGCTGCGGCAATCGGAAGAGCAGACAACAGGGCGGTATCGTCGGCCGTGGCCAGGTGCGGCTTGGCTCCTGGCGCATCGGTCCGGCGCGTTCGGGTCGGCCGCCCGTTACGCTCTGACGCAGACTGCATTCGCCGCTTATCTAACGGAAGGGGTTAATTCGGAGTATCCATTGGCAATTTAATTCAATTGTTGACGCAGGTTGGTTAACGCGGAAGCAGGAATATACGCGCTCCTGCCGCGCGATTTGCACCCCTCTTCAACGGCCGTTCGTTACGCCGTGATCCGCATCTTGCGGCAGCAGGAGCAACTCACATGAACCAGACCACAATGATCGTCATCGCGATAGTGGTGATCGTCGCAATAGTGGTGATCGCAGGCCTGATCTGGTCTCGCCGCCGCCGTTCAGAACATCTGCGCGATCGCTTTGGCCCGGAATACGAGCACGCAATTGCCCACGAAGGTGGTCGCTCCAAGGCGGAAGCCGAACTGGCCAAGCGTGAGAAACGGGTATCGAAGCTCGACATCCGGCCGCTCGAACCAGCCGCACGCATGAAGTTCCTCGATCAGTGGAAGGACGTGCAGGCACGGTTTGTCGATGACCCTGCGCGAGCAGTTGCCGATGCCGATGGACTGCTTGGCGACGTCATGACGGCCCGGGGTTACCCGGTCAGCGATTTCGAACAGCGGTCCGGCGACATCTCCGTCGATCATCCAGAGGTCGTGAAAAATTACCGCGCCGGGCATGACATCGCGCTTCGCCACGCGAAGGGCAACGCCAGCACGGAAGACCTTCGGCAGGCGATGATCCACTACCGCGCCTTGTTCGAGGAACTGGTGAACGAGACCGATGCGCCCGTCGCCGGGAAAGAGCCGGAAGCGGCCCACTGAGCGACCGGTTTACGGCAGTAACGCCAAGCCGCTCTCGCCGAGCGACAGGCGGAGCTTCCCCCGATTCCGCGCTGGCCTATGTTCCCCGCGTTGGGCAAAGGAGAATAGTTGTGGGGTGGATGATCGGGCGTACGGAAGCGCTTAACAACCCGGAGGGCGCACGGCGCAAGGCGCTGGAAAAGCTGCAGGGCCTTCCGCAACTCGACGACCCCGAAGGACTGGTGGTGCCGATTCTGATCGAGGCGTTGCTGATGGTCGAATCCTACCGCGGTGCGCGCCACCAAATCTCGTTCCTGCCGGAACTGACGAAGAGCGTGGATGACCTGCTTCGAGAGCTTACGATCGTCGAGAAGGCCACAGCCTGGGCGGCGGAATAGCGCCGCCGCCCTGCCCGCTTCTCACGGAAAGCTAACCCTCGCGCCGAGTGACAGAACCAGCGCGTGCGCGCCCTGGAGCTCGCCGTTGACGAGGATTGGAGTCTGGACTGGAGTGCCGGCAAACGCAGCGGTGGTGCGGTCGATGCTGGCCTTGGCGAAATCGATGTACATTACCGCAGCATCCACGCTGAAGTTCGGAGCGGGCGAAACGCTTGCTCCCACAGCGAAATCCCAGCGGTCGGAATCCGGAACTCGCGCGTCCCGGAAGCCATTGCGGGTTGGAGTCTGGTCGCGTTGCACCCCGGCACGGAGCGTCCACATCGGCGCGACCTTGTAGTCGAGCCCTCCGGCCACACTCCAAGTATCTCGATAATTTTCCGGAATCGCGGTGTTGAGCGGCGCTCCCAAATCAATGGCGTTGAACTCGCCCCACCCGATTCGGGCAACCTGTCCATCCAGAGTGAGTTGCGGCATCACCTGCACGCGCACACTCCCGATTGCCTGCCACGGAGTCTTGAAAGTCGCGTTGGTCGGAATGGTGCTGTTGAAGGGTGCAAGCGGGCCGAGCAGTCCCTGCGTGATCACCTGTCCGTTGAGCTTGTGCTTGATACTGGACTTGTAGCTGAGGCCGAAGACCGCGGGGCCCGATCGGACCTGCCCGCCGACGCTCCACCCCCAGTCCCAGCCCTTGCCTGTGAGCGTCTGCTGCCCATCCGGGAGCAATGGCGACAGGTTGGGAAGTGCATTGCCGAGAGTCGCGCTGACATGCTCGGCGTTGGCGGCAACCCCGACGACGATCATTGGTGTGATGGCCACCGCTACCGACGGCTGCAAATCGATGGTCGTGAGCTTCGTCTTGCCCGCCGTGTAACGAGCCCAGCTGTCCGGTGCATATTTCGTTTCGAAGCTGAAGGGTGAGGTCACCGCAAGCCCGACCGCGAACTGGCCGAACCCATAGGCGACCGCTCCCGACGGAAGTGTGCCATTGCTGATTGGATTGCGCGCTGTCGCCGTTCCGCCGACGGGCCCCGGCGCCTGGCCGGGACGGACGATAATCGTTCCTTTGTCCACGACGTCCGCGCGCGGCATGATTTCGCTGATGTTGAGGGAGACGTCGCCGCCGTGAAGGCCGCCGATCGACGCTGGATTCCACCACAGGGAGGCCGAACCAATGTCCGCCCCTTCCCCGGAAAACGCTCTTCCCGCACCTCGAGCCGATTGCTCCTGCAAATAGAAAGCGGCGGCATGGGCTGGCGCGGTTAGTCCCACACTCAGAGCCGCAGCGCCTGCCGCGCTCAGCAGGCGTGTCATTATCCTGGTCATCAAAGTCTCCCCTTTGTTGGATCCGATTTCAGTGTACCCGGGTCCAGACTTGCGATTTGCAGAGCGGCCAGAAAATACAGCCGCGAACCTTCAAGTGATTGGCATCTATCGGTGTGACCGAGGCTCTGTAGGTCCCGCCGTCTTCCGCATTATAGATGGTGCCGCCGGTCCAGGCGCTCCCAGCGGCAGCGAAGCCGCCCAGGATCTGAAGCCCAAGCAGCTTGCGGTTCCGAAGTTGTGGGTTGCTGTTGTGAAGGTCCAGCAATTCCGGATTGCCGCGGATTCCGTCTGAGCTCAGGATTTTCCCGCAGATGGAACGCCCGCAACGGTCAATCTCCACAACCCCGTGCTTGGTTTCAGTCACCCAGCGGCCAAGAGCCACATCGGGATTTGCAGCGACAGCGGCCGCGGCCAGCAAGAGTCCGAACATTGGAACACTCCCCTTGCGTCGCAGGGTAGCAAAGGGAATTTGCAGTGCAATCCCCACCAACGTGAGTATCCTGTTGTTAAATTTGCGTTTATCGAATCTTGTTGCGCCCGCGACCCCCGCGTGATTAGCTCCCGCCACTGACGACCCCGCCACCCTGTATTGGGTGGGCTCGTGTGGCGGCGCCGCCGGCTTCAGACTTCCGTCAATTCTGGCGGACTGAGCAAACAAGGGGACGGGAAAATGCGCAAAGCAATTATCGTGGGAATGGCCGCTGCTTCATTGCTGGCTGTTTCGGCCTGCAATAAGCAACCGGCGACGAGCGGCAACGAAGCAACGTCGAATAGTGCGGCCGCAGCGACGGACATCAACGGGACCTGGAAGGCGGACATCGACAGCGTCCAGTTCGATCAGAAGCCTGACGAGATGTTGCTTCAGAACGGCACCTTCTCATGCAAGTCCTGCACTCCAGCCTACTCGGTTCCGGCCGATGGCGCCTTCCATCCGGTAAGCCTGCCCTACGCCGACAGCGATTCGGCGAAGGTGGTCGATCCGCACACCGTGACCGAAACTGCCAAGAAAGGGGGCAAGCAGGTCAGCGTGACGACGATGACCGTTTCCGCCGACGGCAATACGCTCAACGGGAAGTTCACCGACACTTCGACTCCTGGCCAAGCCAGCACAGGAGAATTCACCGAGACCCGCGTCGGGCCGGCACCGGCAGGAGCGCACGCCATTTCCGGTCAATGGAAGCCGACCAAACTTTCCAACTTCAACGACGCGGCGCTGACCTTCACGATCAACGTCAACGGCAACACTTATCATTCGAGTTCGCCAGACGGGACCTCGTTCGATGCGACGATCGGCGGCGGCGACGTTCCGATCAAGGGCGATATCGCCGGAACGACGGCAGCGGTCTCCAAGAGTGGCGACAACTCGTATAAGGTGACTCGCAAGCGCGGCGGCAAGGTGGTCGGAGAGACTACCTTCACCCTCGGCTCGGACGGAAAGCTGAGCGCGGAAAGCCATAATGAGCTTTCCGGGAGCACGCTCAAGTGGACTGCGACCAAGCAGTCCTAGGAAGGCGGAGGGCGGCCGGTTTGCGGCCGCCCTTCATTTTTAGCTCAGCGACCCCCAGCGGCGGAACGGCGGCGCCTGTTGCGGCCTCCCCGAGGCTGAGCAGCCTTTGCGCGATGATCGCGATGCTGCTGCGGGCGACGCTCGTGTCGTGGCGTCGCTGCAGGAGCCGCCCGGCTCCTGTTGATCCGCTCGGCCTCGGCAACGAAGTCTGCCGGTAGCGGCGCGACCTCGATCTTCTGCCGAGTCAGCTTCTCGATATCGCGCAGATAGGCTCGCTCGTCTTCGGCGCAGTAGGCGATCGCGACGCCGGTGGCGCCGGCGCGAGCTGTCCGCCCGATCCGATGGACATATTGCTCCGCGACGTTCGGCAGCTCGAAGTTGATTACGTGGCTGACGCCCGACACGTCGATCCCGCGCGCGGCGATATCGGTCGCAACCAGGATCGGAACCTCACCGGAGCGGAAGGCGGCAAGCGCCTTTTCCCGCTGCGGCTGGCTCTTGTTGCCGTGGATCGCGGCAGAGGCAATTCCGCTTCCTGCGAGCAGCTTCACCACCTTGTCGGCCCCATGCTTGGTGCGCGTGAAGACGAGCACCCGGTCCATGTTGCCGCGATCGGAAAAGCCGAGCCGAAGCATGATCGTGAGCAATGCCTGCTTTTCATTCTGGCGGACGAAGCTGACATGCTGGCTCACCCGCTCGACAGTTGTCGCTGCGGGCGTGATCCGGACTTCGGCGGGATCGCTGAGGAATTTATCGGCCAGATCGCGGATGGTCTTCGGCATGGTCGCCGAGAAGAACAGCGTCTGACGCTTGGCCGGGAGCCATTGGACGATCGCCTTGAGCGCATGGATGAAGCCGAGATCGAGCATCTGATCGGCCTCATCGAGGACGAGGATCTCGACCTCGCGAAGTGTGAGATATCGCTGCTCCACCAAATCGATGAGGCGTCCGGGCGTAGCGACGAGCACATCGACCCCCCGCTCCAGTGCTCGCCTTTGCTTGCCGATGGGGACTCCGCCGAACGCAGTCGTCACCGACAGGCGCGAAAAACGGCTGTAGGCTTGA
>Ga0207698_10002447_pt1 | contig 11004 bp, 13 predicted proteins | sample KBSCornC22_FD_184298 | JGI IMG/M metagenome (GOLD analysis project Ga0207698, IMG submission 184298) | Corn rhizosphere microbial communities from Kellogg Biological Station, Michigan, USA - KBS Corn C2-2 (SPAdes) (version 2) | ecosystem: Host-associated > Plants > Roots > Rhizosphere > Soil ...
CGATCTTGGAAGGATCAACGATGGCCATTTTGTCAACGGATCGTCGATCGGAATGCCCTCGATCGTCGGCCGTGCCACACCTCACATTCTGAAGAAATATTTCGGTCGCGGCGCCTACGCTGTTGTCGCCGCATTCAAGTTCGTGCGATTTAAGCCGTTCCTCTGCGTTGTTACCGCCAGCGGGGTGGAGCACGTGTTCGAAGCGCTGGACGTCCGTATTGCGAGTGGAGGCTACCAGGGCGGTGTCCTGGTCGCCCGCGAAGCGAAGCCGGACGACGGGACCATCATGGTGCAGATCCTGACAGGACCATCCAAGTGGACAATGGCCAAGGAATGGGGCCGGCGGGCGTTTGGCGCCCCCTTTGGTGCGGCGAATACTGTTTGCCTAAAGGCTCCGGAATTCTTGATCGATACGGACCCGAGCCAGCATGTCTCGGTGGATGGTGAGGTCATTACGCAGACCCCCGTTCACGTTGCGGTCGCTCGCAACGCGCTCCTGTTGATGACGCCGAATGCTTTCATAGATCGGGATGAGGCGACGCAACGTCCCTCGGCATCGTAGGAACCAGCATCGGAGCTTGGTCTCGATCGCCCGCTTGCGGCCACAACGCCGACGCACCGCCAGCTTCTCTTCCCGATGGAGCCGGAAGAGCTTCTTGTGGTTCATCAAATACCCCTCCCGCCTGAGCAGAACATGCAGCCAGTCCGGCATCGCTGAGTTCGTTCCCGAGCAGGGCGCCCGTCCGGCCAAAGCCGACCAGAAGTGCGTCGAGGGAGGACCATTGTGCCGCTTCCTAACCTTGTCTGGTCCATTGCGGGCGCCCGTAGGTGGAAATGGACGGCAACGGGTATTGCTCACCGTGCCGTTTGACCGAATCGCCGAGCAAGAGGACCCGTCGCATGACAAAGCCGAGACCCGGGCGTGGGCCAGCTTGGCCCGACACGATAGCTCCTCCTGAGGAAACGTGCCAACAGGCTGTGCTCGTTCTATGCTCTACGTTCTACGAGCCCTAGCCGGAGAGGCGACGATGTTTCCCTTTGATCCCTTTTTCCGTATTTTTCCGGACTGATATTTCTGGTTATCAAAATAGTAGGCTGTCTTCAGTGATCGGTTGGTAGACGCTTAGCAGGGTACAAGGCAATGCAGCCCGAAGTCGCATCCGTTTTCATCACTGATCAGCTTGCCCTCAGGGGTGCGGTGCGTCCGCGACTTTTTCAGGAGCGGCTGCCCATGCGGGATCTCGCCCGCGCTATGATTGACAATCCGCAGCAACTGCTCCCCGTTCTCGTTGATACGGCTATGGATCAGTGCGAAGCGGTGTCTGGCGGCATGAGCCTTTATGAGACTGAGCCTGCACCTGGCATTTTCAGATGGCATCACCTTCGCGGGGACCTGCAGCAGTTCAATGGCGCGGTGACGCCAAGGTTCTACAGCCCCTGTGGCGTTACCCTTGATCAGAGGAAGCCCATTTTGGTGCAGAGGCCCGAGCGCGTCTACCAGTGGCTTCAGGACGCGAACGTCTCCTTGCCTGAATGTCTGCTCGTTCCTCTCTACAGGGGTGCAGACGAGCCGCTTGGAACCTTGTGGCTTGTCTCTAAAGATGAAGGTCATTTCGACGCTAACCATGCCCAGATCGCAACCGAGATGGCGTCGTTTGCAGGCTTGGCACTCCGGCTGGCCGACCACGACCGAAAATTGGCGGCGGCGCTCGAGCGTCAGGAAATGCTTGTTAGGGAAATGTCGCACCGAATGAAGAACGTACTATCCGTTGTTCAGTCGCTGCTAAATATGGCGGCGCATCGCGAAAGTACGGCTCAAGACTTAGCGCAAGCCATGGCCCGCACGTTGCAGGCGCTTTCAGCGGCGCATGACACAATGCGCACTCCTTCGGATGAACGAAACGCGCCGCGCTCAACTCTAAAGGGTCTTCTTAAGACTATACTCCTACCGTACTCAGGACACACGAGTTGGCTGGAAGGTGCTGACATCCCGATCGGCCCGAACGCAGCCAACGTGCTCGCACTCATCTTCCATGAACTCGCCACAAATGCCGCCAAATACGGCGCGTTCTCATTGCCCGGGGGAAGGCTCGACGTCATTTGGCAGGAAGGTGATCGCGTTCGCCTGACGTGGAAAGAGAGTGGCGGCCCGCTGCTTACGGGTGAACCAAAGACCAGCGGTTTCGGATCTCATCTCGCAGCGAAAAGCATCATTGCCTTGAGGGGATCCCTGACACGCAGTTGGGGGAATAGCGGGCTAAATGTGACGATCGATGTACCCATGGCTCAGCTGAACTCGTGACTTCGAACACAGTTCAGAGAACTGCTTTGAGGTGACAGGCATCCACACTGACGGCTTGGCTGCTTCGGTCAAGGCACCGGAGACAGATTCGCTCTGGAGTGCCGGCCGCCGCAGTGTGACCAGCTTGCAATTACGAACAAATCTCTCGCGTATCGGTCGCACTGAGGGAGTTCTCATGGGCAGACAAGATCACACGATAGCAGTTGCAGGACATCTCCTTCAGGCGCGCCTTATCCAAAACCTCGATGTGAGCACGGCGTTGCATGACGATGCCTCGCCCTTCCATTTCGCCCATGGTTGCTGTGATGCCAGCGCGCCGTACTCCGAGTGCCTGCGCCATGCATCGATGCGTGAGCGGGATTTCGTCAGAGGCTAACTTGTCCTGTGCAACCAACAGCCACCGAGCCAGCCGCTGTTGCAAGCTGTGTCGTGAGTTGCACGCTGCAAGTTGCGAGCTTTGGATCAGAGTAGCCTGAACATAGCGCAACAGCAATTTTTCGATTTCGGTGCGTGTCCTCACCAGTTCAATCAGTGCATCAGCTTCTATTTGCAGCGCTCTGCCCGGAACCTGAACGATGCACCGGTGAGAGGAGACACGCATTCCAAGGATCAAAGGAATGCCGATGAAGTCCTTGGCTCCGATGGTCTGGATTTCAACTGGAAGGCAATCTCCGGCCCTGGCGGTCAAGGAGGCTGCGCCGTCTTCGAGGAAGTAGGCATACTTTAGCGGGAGATTCCGCTCTTGCAACATTTGTCTCGGGGTCAGGCGTACCTCGCTGCAACGTTCAACCAGCAGGCTGCGTGATGAAGATGATAGCCGACGGATCAGATCGTTGCTTGATCGGCGGGCAGGCGGCGCTTCCTGTGCCGGTTTGAGCGATCGCGTCTGACTTGACGGCGCAAGCCCGCTTTCGAGTTCTTCCCTCAACATGATCGCCTCCGTGCGAAAACCATTTGTCCAGATGTGGGGAGGGTGCTCTCCGTGTCACAGTCAGGCTGAAGTGAAGGTGGGTCAGGAGAAACCTGACAATCAGCAGGACCTGATCCACAGGCTTTGCGACTTCGTCTACCCGAGGCGCTCAAGCACCGGGAACGAAACGGATCGTGAGCGAAAGCATGCTGAACGCTTCGCTGGCTCGTGGGCGCATCTGCGCTTTCCAGGGAGGGCTCATAGTTGGACGCGGGCTCCCTGTGCTTGGCACGGCAGCGGACCATCTGTTGGGTGATGCGTAGAACTAGAAGCGCCGCAAGCGATTGTGAGTAAGGAGCAACGGTCGCATCTCAGGTCGCAGGAGTATTGGAATGCGTGGTAAGAGCAGGATCGCCCTCGCACTTCTTCTTGGTGCAATTGCAAACTCAGCTCTTTCCGGTATCGGACGAGCCGAGACGGCGAAGCCGGTTGGGATGGAACAGCCGGCCCAATCCCAGCAGTTCGCAAACACGGTTTATAGCGGCTACCGTGCCTCCCGGTTGCTCGGGAGTGCGGTGTTTTCGCTGAAAGGTGAATATTTGGGGAGCGTCCGAAACGTGATTGTTGCAGACGACGGGCAGATCGTTTCTTTGGTCGTTGAGGGATTTAGAACCAAGGACGAACCGGAGTTCATCTCTCGAATTCCGTTCAAGCGGGTACTACGGCCGGTTCATGAAGGCGCTATCGTGGCGGACTTCTCCGACTTGAGGTCCCGAGAATATGGGCTCTTTTTTGATCCCGGTCAGGCGCAAGAAGAGTCGCACGAGTTCTCGATCTCGAAAATAATTGGAGACTACGCGCGTTTGCAGGCAGGCCAGGGTTACGGCTATGTCTCCGATTTAGTATTCGATAGGGCCGGAAAGCTTGCGGCAATCGTAATATCTCGGGAAGCGTCTGCCGGTGGAGGCACCTATGCCTTCCCGTACCCGGGCCAGACGGGGCAGTGGAGCCCGAAACTAAGCTATTACGGCCTGCCTTACGTCACGGCAGATCAAGCAAACAAAGCCGGTCTGCGCCTCGACATGAAGGAGTTTCAGAACTCGTGATCACGGCGGCGGTAGATTGTTGCCCCGGTCTCCTCCGGATCCATCGCTGGCTTCACGCCGGCGGCCTCGAGCTCCTTCTTGACGCCATGTGATGCCGGCCTTGCTGGCGAGCGAGCGCGAACAGGTGACGAATTCGGCGTTGAACCGCTCGATATCCTCCGTCGGGACGATCGTGACCGGGCAGCGGTTCACGGGGTTGATCACGGTGACGGCGCGCAGGTGACCGCCTGCGATCAGCTTGCGGGTGACCTTGTCGGCGACGAGCAGCCTGTCTGCCCACCCCTCGGTGGTGAGCCGCCGATGTCGGCGCCGCGGACGAGGGCGGACCTCCTCCAGGTCCAAAAGAAGGGCCATGTAGTTGCGCTGGCAGGCGAACCCGGCCATCCGCGTCGGGCGGCTGTCGAGGACCGCCCGCGTGACGTCGACCGAGCCGCAGCAGGCCAGCCTGCGGCGCTCGGGACAGCCTGGGTGGGCCCGGCGGCCGCGACGGGCATGGCGCCATCGAGCAGGCGGACCAGGAAGGCGTCCAGGTCCTCGGGCGCGAACGTCGCGGACGGATAGGGTGGCCGGAGCCACCGCCTGAACCAGGGAAGCGGTCTTCTCGGCATCGTTTGCGTGGCGGCGAGTGGAACCCCGTGGCCTCCGCGGCGTCGTCACAGCATCTTTGATTCAGCATGAGAGCAGAGGTGGAACCCTCACACGCACCCGGGTTCAAGCTTTTCGGTGTCCCTCTGATCGGCGCGACGCCCGAAAACGCACATAAGCTTCTCTTGACGATCGGCCTCGTAGGATGCGTGCTTGCGCTCGGATGGGGGCTGCGCAGAGTCGTCGCGCTCGGGCAAAGACTGGTCAGTTGGCACAGAGTCCTGTTTTGGGTGCGGCAGGCGATAAACCTTCTGCTCGCTGTGACCCTCGTCCTCGGTGTGCTCTCGATCTGGTTTGATGATCCAGCGCGGCTCGGTACCGCCGCTGGTCTTCTGTCGGCGGGGCTCGCTTTTGCTTTGCAGAAGGTCATCACAGCAACGGCAGGATACTTCGTGATCCTAAGGGGCCGAACATTCAACCTCGGTGATCGCATCGTGATGGGAGGCGTCCGCGGAGACGTGATCGCGCTGAGTTTCATGCAGACTACCATTCTTGAGATGGGGCAACCTCCACCCGTTCAGTCGGATTCGCCTGCAATGTGGATTAGAAGCCGTCAATATACGGGACGCATCGTGACTGTGTCGAACAGCAAGGTGTTCGACGAGCCGGTCTACAACTACACCAGAGAATTCCCGTTTATATGGGATGAGATTAAGATACCGGTACGGTACCAGGATGACCGATCAAGGGTCGAGGAGTTGCTGGTCGACGCCGCGCGGGCGCATACCGCGGGTTTTAAGTCGACGGCCGAAGAGTTCTCGGACGAAATGAAGCGCGTCTACGGTCACACAATGTCGGACTTTGATCCCCGCGTTTACTGGCGATTGACCGACAATTGGCTCGAGTTGACGCTTCGCTTTCTCGCTCCAATCCACGGTGTTCGCGAGCTGAAGGACGCGATCAGCCGGGACATCTTGTCGGGCCTCGATGGCGAAGGAATTTCCGTGGCTTCTGCGACCTACGACGTCGTTGGAATGCCAACTTTGCGGATCTCGGCAGATGCTCGCCCAGGGGCCCCGCCTGCTTCTTAGCACGCCAGATCCGCTCGTTGCGTTGCGGGTAGGGTGGCGTCACAGGGCGCCCTGACCCACGACGCGGATCGGGATGATTAGTACCAAACACGAGAGCGTAGCGACCATTGCAGCGCGGATGAGCGCGTGCCAGCAACAGGCAAATTTAGCCGTACAGTAGCTTCCCAGCAAAGTGCCTGTCCGGCGCGTTCGTCCGATGGGTGAATGTGCGGGCACTTCGCTAGAAGCGCGGTGCATCACCAACGATGATACGCGCGGATGACCGCGTGATGATGATGATGCCGGTGGTACCTTGGCGCCCAACCGTAGCTATGACGCCAAGGGTGTGCGTGCCGGACGGTATATCCCCACGGCCGCGGCGCGGACCAGCCGTAGCTATAGCGCCAAGGCCGAGGCCCCCAAGCGTACGGTCGCGGTCCCCAGCCATAGCCTCCCCAGTAAGGCGTATAGGCGTATGCTGGATAATACCCACCGTAACTGTACGTGTACCGGTAGCCGTAGTACGGCGGTTCATAATAGTAGGGAGCCGCGATGGCGGAGCCTATCAACGCTCCTGCAAGTAGTCCCGCGCCGATCCCCCAGCCGCCACGCCAGCGAATCTGCGTGAGATTATCCTGCACTGTGGACGTGTGCTGCGTCGGGCTCGCGGCAGCCGAGAGCGCGGTCAATGGTGCAGCCTGGCTACTGCCCACCGGAGAAATCGCGATGAGGCCGGTGAGAGAAAGCGCAATTGTAAATCTCCGCATCTGTGGCTCCTGTAGCTTCAGAATGCGGTCTCAACTTGAGCCTGCTATCTTGGTTTCTCGCGTCAAGAGTTTAGGACACTTTGTCGCGCCGAGTGCCCGGCCAGAGTCGCGAGTGTACGACACCGTACCAACTGAGAGGACACCGAACATGGCCCGGCAACGATCAACCCAATCAAGAGAGTGCTCAAACCGGTTTGGGAGAGTATCCTAAGTGCGGGCGGCAGCGAGACCGTTGGTTTCTGAATCCATCGTGCGATGACATTTTCATCCAACAGCTATATCGTCAAAGCAAGAGAGCGATCCAAGCGGCAAGGGCTGGAGACTGTGCCAGAGCCACAAGGATCGCCGGCGCTGCGCGCCTGCAAGTGCCCCGATGCAAGTTCAGCAGGGCCGCAGATAGTGGCAGGGCAAGCCGATGAGGAGGACCCATCCAGGAGCAGGCCGCACGATCAGCATGTCGACAGCCGAGAAACCAGAGCTTAAGCGTAGCCACGGAGCTCTCCATCAACTTCGCGGCCGCGAGGTCGCCACGCCGTTTTCAGGTGAAGCGCCATCGGGCCGGCGCGGCAATGGCGGTCCGCTCTGCCTCGCCCCGCCTGAACGATATAGTCGGCGTCCTAACCAAACGCGCGGTCGCAGATGCTGGCATCGACAGCTGCGAGGATTGAACCGGGTAGAGCGAGCGCGTCTAGCCCCGCGCTTAAACGACAGTTCGAGACGAGACTTATTGTCCGACCGTCCGCTTTGCCACCCAGCCTAGAGTCGAGCCTTGGATGATGATGCTGAACAGGACGACCCCATAGGTTGAGGCGAGCATTGCGGCCTTGGCCGGGTTATCCGGCATGGACAGGGCGAGTGCAACTGAAATTCCGCCTCGGACGCCGGCCCAGGTGAGAAAAGGCGCGTTGCGCAAGGAGAGCAGCCGAGTCCATCCGAACAGAAATGGTTGAACCGAAACAGAAACAAAGCGGGCGAAGAGAACGATTGGCACCGTCGCTGCTGCCAGACCGAGGCTGCGAGGATCGAAGCGCAGTATCAACGTCTCGAGCCCGATGAGCAGAAAAAGGACCGAGTTGAGAATTTCGTCGATGAGGGTCCAGAGCGCGAACAGATATCCTTGTGTCCGCTCACTCATTGCGTATCGAGGTCCTCGGTCGCCGATGAGGAGACCCGCGGCGACCATGGAGAGCGGGCCACTGACGTGCAGATGCAGCGCAAGTGCGTAGGTTCCAGTGACGAGGGCAAGCGAGATCAGCACCTCGATGGCGTAGTCGTCGATGAGCCGCATCGCGCGATACGCAACATAGCCAGTCAACAAGCCCAACATTATTCCTCCACCAGCTTCGCGAACGAGTAACTCAGCGACATCGGCGGCCGAAACCTGACCGCCGTCTCCGGTGCTCGCAAAGCGAAGCATGATCGTGAACAGAACAATCCCGACGCCGTCGTTGAACAATGCCTCGCCTTCCGTCTCGATCTGCAGCTCTTTGGGCACTTTGGTGTTGCGAAGCGTACTCAGGACAGCAACGGGGTCAGTCGGGCTGATCAGTGCGCCGAACACGAATGCCCAAGCCAACGATACGGGTAGGTTCAAAAGGCCGCAGATGAACCAGAACATCAGGCCTACGAGGACGGTTGAAATTGAGGTGCCGAGGACGGCCAGAATAAATACCGGAATGGCGCGGCTTCTGAGTGTGTCCAGATCTACGTGCAACGCGCCGGCGAACAGCAGAAATGCAAGCATCCCATTCACCACGACTTCGGCAAAGTCGATCTGCCGGAGCCCATTGGCAAGCTGGTCTAGTAGTTGAATCGTCGGAAACGCCGCATCCAAGCCGATCAGGAGCAGTGACGTCAGGACGCTCATTACGAGAAGACCTACGCTGCGGGAGAGCGGCAGGAACTTGTGATTGAGCCAGCCGAAGACGGCACACAATGTAAGCAGAACGGCAGCGATATCCATCAGCGAAAGCACGACAGGCTCCCTTGTGCTCTGGCGAGAGTGCCTGTTCACTCCCTTCCATTAAGGCCGCTGTTCGCTCTACTCATTGAAGGCAGTGCGTTCGAGATGGCGACTTTTGAAACGTTAATAATCAAAAGCAACTTCGGCAGTTCCTGCGGGACATGTAAGCGGACTAGGATGCGCCTCAATCCCAACCCGTCTCCGCGACCGAGTCAGCCGTCGATTCTGCATCTGCGGCGAAAGATCGCGACGACGATTGTCAGTATCGTCGTTCACTCCGCATTCATTGGACCGACCTAGAAGTGCGGAGGGGGCGTACGACAAGGAAAAACTATGAAGAAAATCGCCTATGGATTTGCGGCCGCTGCTATGCTTGCGGGCACTCAGTTCTTGGTTCCTGCCAATGCGATGATGGCGCCACCGGTCGGCGCCGCGGCAACATCCGAGACGATGCAGGCTGGCTATCACTATCATCATCATCGGAGGGTCTGCACCGTGCGGACCGTAGTCACCCGCGGCTATCATGGTCGGCGTATCGTCAAGCACGTGCGTGTCTGCCGATAAACGCAAACTTGGAGGGCCGTCGATCGGGGCGGCCCTCACCTTGCATAAGAGCAATCTTTGCGCAGTGAGATGGGTGCGCCGCACGTTACATCGGAAGCTGACGCTCAAGAGTCCGGGAAAATCGACGTGCCGCGATCTCCAGCGCCGCGATACAAAGAGCCGTGAACAACATACCGAGCACCAGGAGCACCACGACTGTATCCATGATCGAGCGAGTTCCTGCAAAGGATCGGGGCGACGAATCTGACTTCGTCATTCCTCGGTGTCGGTTGCCACACGCCTATTGCCGTCAAGCAATCGCGTATGCCGAGAACAGAAGGCAGGTGAGATAGATGCAAGCGAGGCAAATGCCAGCGGTTCTCGCCGTGCGGGCATCTAGCCGCGAGCTCGTTCGGGTAGCGAGCCCGGGCAGTTTCTCATACTGTGCAAAGAGCTGGCGACCGGCACGTCCTCGAAAAAGTACATTTCTCATGTGTGCCTCCACACAAACCTGATCCGATCCAACAAGGTGCGGAGCGCAGAAGCCGGAAAGAACGTGGCCGGCGATCCGCGTTGGTTCTCTCGTCCGCTTCACGCAAGATAGTGGACGGCGTCCCATCGGTCAGTCAGGAGATGAGCGGGGCTTGTCGGGATAATCCTGACGTCCGCACGTACGCACGGCCGTTTGGCCCACCTACTTCCCGGTCAAACTTGATCCGCACTCTTTCCCGAATGGCTCAACCAGCCAAGGGCCACGCCGTAGCGCACTATGTCGGCACGCGTGAACAGTCCGAGCTTTTCGACCGCCCTGGCCTTGTAAGTTTCGACGGTCTTGATGCTGATGCTTAGCTGAGTGGCAATTTCCTTGTTGCTGAATCCTTGTGCGATGAATCTGAGGACCTCACTCTCGCGCGGTGTCAGCTCGCCGGCTGTGGAAGCGCCGGAAGACGAGTGGGCGCCCTGCGCCGATGGAAGTGCTTTCTCCGCTATTGCTGGATCCAGATACAAACCACCGCCAGCGATCGCGCGAACTGCGCGCTCGAGTTCGTCGGCCGCAGAGCGCTTCAGCAGATAGCCGCGAGCTCCCGCTTGCAGCATCGGCTGAACGTAGGCGTGATCCTCGTGCACGGTCAGCGCCAGAAGACGAACTTGAGGAAGCTGCGTCGCTAAGGTGCGAGCAACTTCGAGGCCACTGATACCGGGAAGTGAAATGTCCAGGATGGCAATGTCCGGTGTGGCCTGGCGAATGATGTCTAGGGCGGCCTGTCCATCCGTTGCTTCCCCGACGATCTCGATGTCATGCACGTCCTGAAGCAACGCCTTCATTCCGGCCAGAACAAGCGGATGATCGTCAGTCAACGTGATCCGGATCGGGCACATAGCCCATCTCCTCTATTGGCACCGGTATTCTCATGAAAAGAGAGGTGCCGTGGCCGGGTTCAGATTCAATCGCCAAAGATCCACCGAGCAGCGTGAGGCGCTCCTCGATGACGGACAGGCCCAATTTTGCGTGGCGGCTCTCACCCTGCGAGAATTCCTGAAAGTCGAAGCCGTTCCCGTCGTCTTCGACGACGATCCTAAGCTCCGTTGTGCGTCGGTCGATGACCACGCTGACGTTTCGAGCTTGCGCGTGTTTGACCACGTTGTTCACGGCCTCCTGGACGGCGCGGTAAACCGCGATTTCGACGTCCTGGCCGAGACGATCTCTTCTGCCCAGAGGCTGAAAATCAACGCTGATCCCGAACCGGCGCCGGATCT
>Ga0207698_10002449_pt1 | contig 11002 bp, 9 predicted proteins | sample KBSCornC22_FD_184298 | JGI IMG/M metagenome (GOLD analysis project Ga0207698, IMG submission 184298) | Corn rhizosphere microbial communities from Kellogg Biological Station, Michigan, USA - KBS Corn C2-2 (SPAdes) (version 2) | ecosystem: Host-associated > Plants > Roots > Rhizosphere > Soil ...
ACCTCATCGGCAAGCAGGTGACGCTGCCGCTGTGCGATCGCACGATTCCCGTCATCGCCGACGACTACGTGGACCGCGAGTTCGGCACGGGCGTGGTGAAGGTGACGCCGGCGCACGACGTGAACGACAACGCGGTCGGCATCCGCCACGGCCTGCCGGTGATCGGCGTGCTCACGCTGGACGCGAAGATCAACGACAACGCGCCCGAGGCCTACCGCGGGCTGGACCGCTTCGTCGCGCGCAAGAAGATCGTGGCCGACCTCGAAGCGCAGGGCTTCCTCGTCGAGGTGAAGAAGCACAAGCTGATGGTGCCGCGCTGCGAGCGCACCGGCCAGGTCATCGAGCCCATGCTCACCGACCAGTGGTTCGTGGCCATGAGCAAGCCGGGGCGCGACGGCAAGTCCATCGCCGAGAAGGCGGTGGAAGTGGTGCAGGACGGCCGCGTGCGCTTCGTGCCCGAGCAATGGGTCAACACCTACAACCAGTGGATGAAGAACATCCAGGACTGGTGCATTTCACGCCAGCTGTGGTGGGGCCACCAGATTCCGGCGTGGTACGGCACGGGCGGCGAGCTCTTCGTGGCGCACGACGAGGCCGAGGCCCGCGCCAAGGCCGACTTCGCTGGCTACAAGGGCGAGCTGCGCCGCGACGACGACGTGCTCGACACCTGGTACTCGTCCGCGCTCGTGCCCTTCTCCACGCTCGGCTGGCCCGAGCAGACGAAGGAGATGAGCCTCTTCCTGCCGTCGACGGTGCTGGTGACGGGCTTCGACATCATCTTCTTCTGGGTCGCCCGGATGATCATGATGACGGTGCACTTCACGGGGCAGGTGCCCTTCCGCGACGTGTACATCCACGGCCTCGTGCGCGACTCGCATGGCCAGAAGATGAGCAAGAGCGAGGGCAACGTGCTCGACCCGGTGGACCTGATCCAGGGGGTGCCGCTGGACGAGCTGATCCGCAAGTCCACGGTGGGCCTGCGCAAGCCTGAGACCGCGCCCAAGGTCGCCAAGCGAGTGGAGAAGGAATTCCCCGAAGGCATCCCGGCCTTCGGCTCCGATGCACTGCGTCTCACGATGGCGAGCTATGCGAGCCTGGGCCGCGACATCAACTTCGACACCAAGCGCTGCGAGGGCTACCGCAACTTCTGCAACAAGCTCTGGAATGCGACGAAGTTCGTGCTCTCGAATTGCGAAGGCTTCGATTGCGGCCTGAAGGAGCATTCGAAGGAAGAGTGCGCGCCGGGCGGGCCTTTCCACGGCTACCTGAGCTTCTCGGCCGCCGACCGCTGGATCACGAGCGAGCTGCAGCGCGTCGAAGCGGCGGTAGAGAAAGGCTTTGCCGAATACCGGCTCGACCTCGTGTCCAGCGCCATCTACCAGTTCGTGTGGGAAGAGTATTGCGACTGGTACATCGAGATCGCGAAGGTGCAGATCCAGACCGGCGACGAGGCGCAGCAGCGCGCCACCCGCCGCACGCTCATCCGCGTGCTCGAGGCGACGTTGCGACTCTTGCATCCGATCGCGCCCTTCATCACCGCCGAGCTGTGGGAACGCGTGGCGCCGGTGGCCGGACGCAAGGCGGCGGACGACCAGTTCGGCATCGTCGCGGCGCCCTATCCGAAGTCGCAGCCTGATCGAATCGATGACCAAGCCGATGCATGGATGGCGCGTCTCAAGGAAGTGCTGAACGCGACGCGCAGCCTGCGCAGCGAGATGAACCTCTCGCCTGCGGAGCGCGTGCCGCTCTATGCGATCGGCGACGCGGCGTTCCTCAACGCTGCGGCACCCGTCATCAAGGCCTTGGCCAAGGCGAGCGAAGTGAAGCTCTTCACCGACGAGACGGAGTTCGCGAAAGCCGCGGGCGTCTCACCGGTCGCCGTGTCCGGCGACGTGCGCCTCGCGCTTCACGTGGAGATCGATGTTGCGGCCGAAGTCGAGCGCCTGAGCAAGGAAGCGACGCGGCTGGACGGCGAGATCGCCAAGGCCAATGCCAAGCTGTCCAACGAAAGCTTCGTGGCCCGTGCCAAGCCCGAAGTGGTCGCTCAGGAACGGCAGCGGGTCATCGACTTCACGGCGACACGGGACCGTCTGCTAGATCAAGTGAAACGCCTGGCGTCGTCGACTTGAACTCGGGCTGGGCTGCTGGTGTGAGCGTCAGCAGCTCGTCGATGCGCTTGGCCACCGCCCAGGCGCTTCGCAATCGCGACTCGCGCGTGGTGCTCGCCACGCGCGGCGTGATCTGCAACGTGGCATTGCCCGCGAGCGGCCGGCCTTCGTCGAGCCAGCCGGGTTCGAGGCTGTCGAGCCACGCAGCGGCGAGCCGCCCGCTGTTGAGCGCATGGGCGAGGGCGTGTTCATCGAACAGGCCCGAGTGCGCGATGCTGACGATGACCTGATCAGGCTTGCAGAAGGGCAGGAAGCGTTCGCCCAAGAGGCCGTGGTAGCGGCTGAAGTAGTGAAGCTGCACGCACACCGCGTCGCAGGTCTCGAGCAGCTCTCGCAGGCCCAGCGGCTTGACGCGCCAGCGCTCCCACACCGGGTCGCTGGCGTGCAGCGAGGGGTCGTAGCCCACGACCTTGGAGCCGAAGGCGGCGAGCAGTTGCGACATCGGGCGCGCGGCCGGCGCCATGCCCACCATGCCGACCGTGCAAGCGCTCAGTTCGCGGCCGACCTGCAGCCCGTCGGAGCCCACCACCGGCACGCGCCGCAGCAGCGAGAGCAGCGCGCCGATCATGAATTCGGCCTCGGCCTGCGCGGTCGCGGTGACGCTTCTCACCACTTCGACGCCGGCACGCGCGCAGGCGTCGATGTCGATGTTCTCGACCCCCGAACTCACCCGGCCCACGACGCGCAGCACCGGCGCGTAATGCAGCGCCTGCTGGTCGAGCGACACGGAGGGTGGAATGACCAGCGCACGCACGTTGTACAGCGCCTTGCGGAACTCGCGAGGATCGCGCATCAGCTCAGGCGCATAGCGCACGGAATGCCGCGCGCTGAGCCACTGCGTGACTTCATCCTCCAGCGGTTCGACGATCAGCAAGTCCATGCAACAAGTGCCGCAGCAGCTCAGTGAGGTGTTTCGCCCATGCCAGAATGGCCCGAACGCCTTTTCACCTTTTCTCAGGAGATTGTAAGGAAATGTTGGTCAACAAAGCGATCTTTCCTGTGGCTGGTCTTGGCACCCGTTTTCTTCCCGCCACCAAGGCACAGCCGAAGGAAATGCTGCCTGTTGTCGACAAGCCGCTGATCCAGTACGCGGTCGAGGAAGCTTACGCTGCCGGCGTGCGCGAAATGATCTTCGTCACCGGGCGCCACAAGCGCCCCATCGAAGACCACTTTGACATGACTTTCGAGTTGGAGGTAGCCCTTGAACAGGCGGGAAAGGAAGAACTCCTCGAAGTCGTGCGAAGCGTGAAACCCGACGACATGGAGTGCATCTACGTGCGCCAGGCGCAGGCGCTGGGTCTTGGCCACGCGGTGCTGTGTGCGCAGCGGCTGGTGGGCAACAACCCGTTCGCGGTGCTGCTGGCCGACGACCTGATGGTAGGGCAGCCCCCCGTGTTGAAGCAGATGGTGGAGCAGTTCAACGAGTGGCGTGCGTCCATTCTCGCGGTGCAGGAAGTGCCGGCCGAACACACCCGCCGCTACGGCATCTGCGCCGGCACGCAGGTCAACGACAAGGTGATGGACGTGAGCCGCATCGTCGAGAAGCCAGCGCCTGAAGCCGCGCCTTCGCGACTGGGCGTGGCGGGCCGCTACATCCTCACGCCGGGCGTGTTCCACGAGATCGCCAACCAGCCGCGCGGCGTGGGCGGCGAGATCCAGCTCACCGATGGCATCGCGGGGCTCTTGCGCCGCGAGAAAGTGTTTGCCTACCGCTATGAAGGCAAGCGCTACGACTGTGGCAGCAAGGAAGGTTTCCTGCAGGCCAACGTCGAGCTCGCGCTGCAGCATCCGCAGCTCGGCCCGGGCTTCCGCGAGTACCTGAAGAACCTCGAGATCTGAGGCAGATCCAGACCGCGCGCGGCTCAGCGCCGGCGCAGGTAATGCACGAACTCGTCGTTGGCCGACGATTGCTCGACGAGTTCGTTGCCCGTCTGCCGGGCGAAGGCCTGGAAGTCGCGCACCGACCCCGGGTCCGTCGCGACCACCTTCAGCACCTCGCCACTGGCCATCTCGGACAGCGCCTTCTTCGCCTTGAGGATGGGCAGCGGGCAGTTCAGCCCGCGGGTATCGATTTCCTTGTTCGCGTCCATATCGCGGGGTCCTCGTTCACAGCTTCTCGGCAGGTGCCGGGCGGGGCGGCAAGTCCATGAACTGCGGCGTGATGCCGCGCGACTTGAGCCAGTCCGCAAGCGCATAGCCGGTGCCGGCCGGCCAGCAGCGCACGTCCTCGGGCGGGTAGGTCTTGTACTCGACGAGCTCGGGCGACAGCTTGATCTCGCCTCGTGCCAACGCGTGGTAGGCGATGATGACCTGGTTCATGCGCTGGAAGTCGTACACGCCGATGAGCTTGAGCGCATCGACGCTGAGCGAGGTCTCTTCCGCCACCTCGCGCGTGATGCCTTCTTCAGGCGTCTCGCCTGCTTCCATGAAGCCGGTGATCAGCCCGTAGAACTTGCCCGGCCAGGCGGCATTGCGCGCGAGCAGCACCCGGCCGTCCTGGTCGGCCAGCTCTATGACGGCAGCGAGCACCGGCGTCGGGTTGTTCCAGTGCGTCCAGTGGCACGCCGGGCAGCGCAGCCGGCTCTTCGGGCCGCCGTCTTCCTCTTGCGTGATGTGGCGCAGCTCGGTCGCGCATTGCGGACAGAACTTGTAGGCAAGAACTGGATTGCTCATGCCGGAAACACCCCGGTCGACAGGTATCGATCCCCGCGATCGCACACCACGAACACGATGGTCGCGTTCTCGACCTTCTTCGCGATCTCCAGCGCCACCCAGCACGCACCCGCAGCGGAAATGCCGGCGAACAGGCCTTCCTCGCGCGCGAGGCGCCGGGCCATGTCTTCCGCATCGCCCTGGCTCACCTGCACCGTCTCGTCGATCCAGGTCGGGTCGTAGATCTTGGGCATGTAGGCCTCGGGCCACTTGCGGATGCCCGGGATGCGCGAGCCTTCGGCCGGCTGCGCGCCGATCACGCGGATGTCCTTGCTCTTTTCCTTGAGGAAGCGCGAGGTGCCGGTGATGGTGCCTGTCGTGCCCATCGCGCTCACGAAGTGCGTGATGCGCCCATGCGTGTCGCGCCAGAGCTCGGGGCCGGTGGTCTCGTAGTGGATGCGCGGGTTGTCGGCGTTGGCGAACTGGTCGAGCACGCGGCCACGGCCGTCGCGCTGCATCTGCTCGGCGAGGTCGCGGGCGTATTCCATGCCACCGGAGCGCGGTGTGAGGATCAACTCCGCGCCGAAGGCCTTCATGGTCTGCGCACGCTCGATGCTCAGGTCCTCCGGCATGATCAGCAGCATGCGGTAGCCGCGGATCGCAGCGGCCATCGCGAGCGCGATGCCGGTGTTGCCCGAGGTCGCCTCGATCAGCGTGTCGCCGGGCTTGATGTCCCCGCGCTCCTCGGCGCGGCGGATCATGCTGATGGCCGGCCGGTCTTTCACCGAGCCCGCCGGGTTGTTGCCTTCGAGCTTGCCGAGGATGACGTTGCCGCGCTGCTCGTTGTCGGTGCCGGGAAGGCGCACGAGGCGCACCAGCGGGGTGTTGCCGATGACGTCTTCGACGCTCGGGTACGTGATCTTGCGTGAGGCCATCCGTCGATTGTCGCCCAGGCGGCCCGAGCGCGTGGCGCGTGCCATAATCCGGCCCCTCAAGCGCGTACCCACGCCCATCCCATGGCCGGAATGGCGAAATCGGTAGACGCAGTGGATTCAAAATCCACCGGGCTAATCCCCCGTGCCGGTTCGAGTCCGGCTTCCGGCACCAAGAACTTCTTTGCGGCAACCTGCGCTTTCGCCAGATCGGCGAAAGCAGGTACGCTAGACACGTCTCGGCAAAGGATCTTGCATGCCTCCAATCCCGAAAATCACCAAGTGGCTGATGATTGTGCTCACGGGCATTTTCGTCGTCGACACCTTGCTGCGGATGAGCGGCACATTTGACCTCGGGGGCCTGTTCGCACTTCACTCCTTGCAATTTGGCTTCTACCCCTGGCAGTTCGCAACCTACGCGTTCTTGCACGGGAACGAGATGCACCTGCTGTTCAATCTGCTTGCATTGTGGATCTTCGGGTCGACCCTGGAACGGCTCTGGGGAGATCGCCGCTACAGCCAGTTCCTCGCGGTTTGCGCCATCACCGGCGGCCTGCTCCATTTGATTGTTGGCGCACTGCGTGGCGCGCCCTCATCCATGATTGGCGCGTCCGGCGCCATCTACGGTTTACTGATGGCTCAGGCGATGCTTTTCCCGAACAAGATGGTGAGCCTCATGTTCCCACCGGTGGAGATAACCACCCGCACCTACGCGATCGTTTTTGGAGTACTTGAGTTCTGGCTGGGACTTCGAGCACAAGACCTCGTGGCGCATTTCGCGCACCTCGGCGGCATGCTGGGCGCATTCCTGATCATCCAGTACTGGCGCGGCCGGCCACCATTCAAGGGCCGACGCCGCTTTTGAGCTTCGCGCGAAAGCGAATGCCCATGGGCGTCCGAGGGATGCCAAAAGAGATCATGCTGGGAGCCATCGCGTGGAGGTTCTCATGCGCGTCAGGGCAATTGCATTGCGACATGTCGCGGCGTCATTGATGGCGATCGCCTCCGTGCTGCCCACCCCAGCCCAGGAGCGCGTTGATCCCCACAGCCCGGAAGTGCGTTCCAAGATCGCCGCCTTGCAGCAGGCACAGGCCTCTGTGGTCGGCATCCGCAGCGTGGCAGTTTCAGATGCTCGCTCAAGCGAATTCCTGGGTCGGGTTCGCCAGGGCTCAGGTGTGGTCATCGGCAACGATGGCCTCGTCGTCACCATCGGCTATCTGGTCCTCGAAGCCGACGATGTGGAGCTGGTCCTGGACAACGGTCGCGTCATTCCCGCACGGATCGTCGCCAATGACATTGCGTCGGGCCTGGCTCTTGTACAGGCGCTTGCACCGCTACGTCTTCCACCCGCCAAGCTGGGTAGCTCGACCCAGGTCAGCGACGACGACCCGCTGATGGTCGCGAGCGGAGGAGACGATGCGGACCTGAGCATGGCTCGTCTCGTTGCGCGGCGTGCCTTTTCCGGGTACTGGGAGTACCACATCGATGGCGCCTTGTTCACGACGCCTCCTCGCACGGATCACAGCGGAGCGGCCCTGTTCAACGCCAATGGGGAATTGCTCGGCATCGGCTCGTTGATCGTGATGGATACCCTCGGGGAAGAAAAACCTTCGCTGCCGGGCAACATGTTCGTTCCCGTTGATCTTCTGAAGTCGGCGCTTCCCGAACTGCGCGCCAACGGGACCACACGCCAGAGCAGGCGGCCTTGGCTAGGCGTGAATTGCGTTGAAGTGGACGGCATCGTTCGCATCGTCCGCGTGACACCTCAAAGTCCCGCTTCTGAGGCCGGGCTCTTGGCGGGCGACATCATCCTGCGAGTTGAGCACATCGACATCAGCACACTCGAAAGCTTCTACAAGGTCTTGTGGCAGGGGGAAGGTGCGGATCGAGACGTCACGCTGGAAGTGTCACGTGACGGCGTACCCACCACCGTCAAGGCTCACGCTACAGATCGCATGAGGCTGTTGCGCCAACCCAAGGGGGTCTGAAACGCTGTCAAAGCATCCTTGTTTCCTTGAGATATCTCTCGACATCCTTGTAGCTGCCGTCTTCCCCGGCGTACTTGACCACGTTGCGCACGGTGCGCAACCAGTCGAGAGTTGAAGGCTGGAGTTCCGACAGCGCCGCATCGAAGTCCATCCCGGTCAACGGCCGCTCGACGCCCTGCGCCAAGCTGTCGGCAAGTGCGGACTCCTTGGCAAGTTCGATAAGCCCATCAATGTCCGCCCCGGAAAACTGCGCCGTTGCCGACGTCAGACGATCCAGGTCAAGCGACTTCGCCGGCACTCCCGTCAGCTTGATTTCGAACATGGCGCGTCGGGCGGCCGCATCGGGCGGCGGCACGAAGATCTGGCGCGCGAACCGCCCTGGGCGCTTGATTGCCGAATCTACGTCCCAGGGCATGTTGGTCGCGGCAAGAATCAGCACCCCCCGGTTCTCGCGGCCGACGCCATCCAGCTGTGCAAGGAACTCATTGACCACGGTCCGGGCACTGGCATTCGGCGCTTTCGATCGCGAATACGCCAAGGCATCCAGCTCGTCGAAGAACAGCACGCAGGGTTGCTGTGCGCGAGCCTTGTCGAACATCGCCGCGAGATTGCGTTCGCTGTCGCCGAGCCACATGCTGAGCACATCGGAAATGCCCACCGAAATGAACGCTGCGTTGCATTCGTTCGCAACAGCGCGGGCGATCATGGTCTTGCCGCAACCTGGCGGTCCGTAAAGCATGATCCCGCCCCCCGCCTTGGCCCGAAACCGATCAAAGAGGCCGGGGTTGAGATAGGGCTCGATGATCTTCATCCGGATGGTCTTCTTCAGACCTTCCATCCCGACGATGCTTGAAAAGCGGACCCGTTCCGGTGGAGCCGCCTGGATTGCCACGACGGTCGGCCCAACGGCTGTGCCCCCGACCACCTGCAATTGAGGACCTTTGCTCGTCTGGGCCGAAGCTACCAGCGATTCGAGCGCCGCCACCGGTTGGAACCCGCTCAGCGGGCGGACTTGCATGTATGCATTGAGGGCATCGGCGCTTCGCTCCAGGGCCAGCAGTGCTCGTGCAGCGAGTACGCCACCACGAGGATCGCTGGGCATCTGCTGGCGCAGAAGCTCCGCCTGGGCAAGAGCGGATTCATGGTCGCCTTCGTCGAGCAACAGTTCCACATACGCAGCCCTCAGCTGCCCATCGAAAGGCGCCGACAGCAATTGCCGCTCTATCAGTTGTCGTTCAGTGAATGAGGTCATTGGAGAAATCAGCGCAACAGCCAACGCTGAATCAGCGAAGGCCAGACCCATGAGTAGATGCAGTACCCGAAGATGAAAAGCGATGCCGTGCCGGCGTACGCAGGGGCTGTCCGGGCGAGGATCTGCACGAGCACGATGCCGCCGATCCACAGGCCGATCGAACCGGCCCACCCAAAGCGCTGCAGCGGAGCAAGCGGCAGCATGGTCCAGTGAGTTTGCACGGACAGTGCCCGCACCATTTCCAGCCAGCGTGGATTATCCGGCTGAAGGCGCAGGAGTTCTTTTGCGCCACGCAAGGCCAAGCGGTTTCTTCCCTCATGAGCCAAGGCTGCGACCATGAGGGCCAAGGTGTGTTGGTCATCGGGATTCTGCGCGATCAGCTTGGACAGCGCCGCACTGTCCGTTCCTCGCGGCATGTCCACAACGTCGCAAAGCGCACGCGCGCGCAATGCGTCTTCGCTCTGCGGTTCAATTCGCAGCGCTTCGTTCGCCAGCGCCCGAGCTTTCGCCAAATGCAGCGCCCGCAGCATGACGCGGGCATAGCTCGCATACAGGTAGGCCGATTGCGGATATTCGCGCAGCAAAGACAGGGCAATCTCTTCAGACTGCGCCAACTCTGCGTCCTCCATGAGCAGGTGCATGAGAAGCACACGTGCACCGAAATGCTGAGGAGAGTGAGCCAGCACCTGGCCAAGTGTCTCCCTCGCCGAGGTGTTCCTGTCGTCCAGCGCGTCGGCCCTGGCGGCCTCAAACAGCAGGTCGGGATGCCCGGGATGCTCTCGCAACGCGTCGCCAAGCATTTGTCGGGCATGAAAAACCCGTCGCCGATCAAGGAGCTCGGAAATTGTTGTCACACGGTCTTCGACGCTCAATTGTTCATCGCCCACTGTGCTACTCCAAGGCCGCACCGACCGCGTACGACAACACGTTTCCGGCCACGATCATCGCGATCCCTGCCACCACTCCATTGGGACGGCGCAGCCCGAACAAGGTGGTGCTGCGCTGCTCTTTTCCATGCAGCCATGCGCCAAGCGCAAAACCAAGAAGAGCAATGAGCCGCTCGACAATGACAAGTCCTCGCGAACCAAGTTCAAGGCTCAGCATCGATCGGACATCGCTTCCTGCTTCCGTCTTGTGAATGAACACGAGCCAGGCTGTGAAGACCACCGCGATCAACGCCGACCAAACCCAGTCACGCCTGAGTCTTCCCATTCGCTTTGAATCCAGCGCGAGCATCAATGCCATTGCAAATGGGCCGCCGAAGAACGCAGCGATGGCTGAAGTCTGTTGGCTGTACGGGGCCGCCAGGAGGGATCGGGGATCGCGAAGACTCGGCGTCAACAGTTGAGGGTTCATGGATGTCCGGACGGCAGGTACGTTCCGCGAAAACTCTAGCATGCGGCTCAACCGAGCCCTTCCCTCACCGTCGGATAGCGCAGCTTCAGGCGCAGTTCCCGCTTCAGCCGCCGATTGCTGAGGCGCCGCGATTCGCTCATGAAGCTCATCAGCATCGGTGGCAGGCTCTGCGCCGCTTCTTCCCGGCTGATGCGCGGCGGACGCGGAAGGCTGCAGAGGTCCGCGGCGAGGTCGAAGTAGTCGCCCATCTTCAGCTCGGTGTCGTCGCTCGCATGCACGATGCGCTGCGGCAGGCCGCGCACCAGGGCCGCCACGCAGGCGCGGGCGAGATCGTCGGCATGCACATGGTTGGTGTACACATCGTCTTCGTCGCGCAGCACGGCGGTGCCGCGCAGAAGCCGGTCGCGAGGATGGCCGCCTTCGCGATCCACCGCGTAGATGCCGGGGATGCGCAGGATGCTCACGCGAGCTCCGGTTGCTCGGCCGTGCCAGCGCAACCGTGCCTCGGCATCGACCCGGCGTCGCGCGCGATCGGTGCCCGGGTTCACGGCGCGCGTCTCGTCGAACACCGCGCCGCCGCAGTCGCCATACACGCCGGTGGTGCTCGCGTAGACGATGCGCCGCACGCGGCCCTTGCGGGCGATCGCGTGCAGC
>Ga0207698_10002464_pt1 | contig 10977 bp, 9 predicted proteins | sample KBSCornC22_FD_184298 | JGI IMG/M metagenome (GOLD analysis project Ga0207698, IMG submission 184298) | Corn rhizosphere microbial communities from Kellogg Biological Station, Michigan, USA - KBS Corn C2-2 (SPAdes) (version 2) | ecosystem: Host-associated > Plants > Roots > Rhizosphere > Soil ...
TCACCGCGCGCAAGGACGGGCCGCTGCGCGGCGATTATGCGAGCTACGGCAACGATATCGCGTCCGCGGCTCGACATTTGCTGTCGGTGCTGCGCGGAATGACCGAGGATTCGGCCCAGGCGCATGGCGTCGTCGATCTCGCCGCGCTCGCCGCCGAAGCCGTGATCATGCTCGAATCGTCGGCGGAGGAGCGCGGCCTCGCGATCGAGCTCGACGGCCCCGAATCGCTTCGGGCGCGCGGCGAGGAGCGCGGAATCATCCAGATCCTGGTCAACCTGATGGTCAACGCGATCCGCTATTCGCCCGAGAATGGCGCCATTCGCCTGACCTTCGGAAGGACGGCAGGGACCGCCTCGATCACCGTCTCCGACCAGGGGCCGGGGATCGCCGGCGACGACGCGCAGCGGATCTTCGAGCGCTTCGAGCGCGCCCATTCCGGCGAGGGCGACGGCGGTGCCGGACTCGGCCTCGCGATCTCCAGGCGGCTCGCCCGCTCGATGGGAGGCGACGTGACCCTCGACAGCGCGCCTGGCGAAGGCGCGCGCTTCACGCTGACGCTGCCCGCGGCCTAGCCGCGCTTGCCGACCGGCACGTAGTCGCGCTGCGTCGCTCCGACGTAGAGCTGGCGCGGGCGGCCGATCTTCTGGTCGGGATCGGCGATCATCTCGTTCCACTGAGCGACCCAGCCGACGGTACGCGCGACCGCGAACAAGGCGGTGAACATGTCGGTCGGGAAGCCGATCGCGTTGAGGATCACGCCCGAATAGAAGTCGACGTTCGGGTAGAGCTTCTTGTCGATGAAATATTGGTCGTTGAGCGCGATCTGCTCGAGCTCCTTGGCGACATCGAGCACCGGGTCGGAGATGTTGAGCTCCTTGAGGACCTCGTCGGCCGTCGCCTTCATCACTTTCGCGCGCGGGTCGAAGTTCTTGTAGACCCGGTGGCCGAAGCCCATCAGCCGGAACGGGTCGTCCTTGTCCTTGGCGCGGGCGATATATTCGGGGATGCGCTTGGTCGTCCCGATTTCGCGCAGCATGTTGAGCGCCGCCTCGTTGGCCCCGCCGTGCGCCGGCCCCCAAAGGCAGGCGATTCCGGCCGCGATGCAGGCGAACGGGTTCGCGCCCGACGAGCCCGCGAGGCGCACGGTCGAGGTCGACGCATTCTGCTCATGATCGGCGTGGAGGATGAAGATGCGCCGCATCGCCCGCTCGATCACCGGATTGACCTCGTACGGCTCCGCCGGAACGCCGAAGCACATCCGGAGGAAATTGCCGGTGAAGCTGAGGCTGTTCTGCGGGTACATGAACGGCTGGCCGAGGCTGTACTTGAACGCCATCGCGGCGATCGTCGGCATCTTGGCGATCAGCCGGTGCGAGGCGATCATCCGCTGCTCGGGATCGGTGATGTCGGTACTGTCGTGGTAGAAGGAGGAGAGGGCGCCCACGACGCCGCACATGATCGCCATCGGGTGCGCGTCGCGCCGGAAGCCGCGGAAGAAGCTCGCGAGCTGCTCGTGGACCATCGTGTGACGGCTGATGGTGTAGGAAAATTGGTCGAGCTCGGTCTTGGTCGGAAGCTCGCCGTGGAGAAGCAGATAGGCGACCTCCATGAAGGTTGACTGTTCGGCGAGCTGATCGATCGGATAGCCGCGGTGGAGGAGAATTCCCTTCTCGCCGTCGATATAGGTGATCGCGCTTTCGCAGCTCGCCGTGGAGGTGAAGCCCGGGTCGTAGGTGAACATGCCCGTCTGGGCGTAGAGCTTGCGGATATCGATCACTTCGGGACCGACGGTTCCGTCGAGGACCGGGGCATCGAAATTGCCACCCGGCGTGGACATCGAGACGGATTTGTCGGTCATTCCTTCGGCTCCATTTGGTCGGCGATGCGGGCGAGGCTTTCGTCGCGCCCAAGCAAGGCAAGAACATCAAAGATCCCCGGAGACGTCGTGCGCCCCGTGAGGGCGGCTCGGAGGGGCTGCGCAAGCTTCCCGAGCTTGACGCCGCTCGCCTCGGCGACTTCGCGGATGGCTGCCTCTAACGAGGCTGCGTCCCAGTTCGCAAGAGCGCCAAGCCTGCGATGCGCCGCGCCAAGCAGCGGGCGGGCCTCGGGCGTGAGCAGCGCAGCCGCTGCCGAATCGATCTCGATCGGCCGAGCCGCGAACAGGAACGCAGCACTTTCAGCAAGTTGAATGATTGTATTCGCACGGGACTTGAGCTCGGGCATCGCCTTGACCAGCAGCGCCTTCTGTTCGGCCGTGAGGCCAAGCCGCGGCGCAACCAGATCGGCGAGGCGCCGATCGTCCGCCTCGCGGATGTAATGGCCGTTCAGATTCTCGAGCTTCTTGAAATCGAATCGCGAGGGCGACTTGCCGACCTGCGGCAGATCGAACCATTCGATCGCCTGCTCGAGGCCGATAATCTCGTCGTCGCCATGGCCCCAGCCGAGGCGGAGCAGATAGTTCGAGACCGCCTCGGGAAGCATGCCGAGCTCGTCGCGGTAGGCGTCGACGCCCAGAGCGCCGTGGCGCTTCGACAGCTTCGCTCCGTCGGAACCGTGGATCAGCGGCACATGGGCGTAGGTCGGCTCGGGCCAGCCCATGGCGCGGATGATCGCCAGCTGGCGGAAGGCATTGTTAAGATGGTCGTCGCCGCGGATCACGTGAGTGACCCCCATGTCGTGATCGTCGACCACGACTGCAAGCATGTAGGTCGGGCTTCCGTCCGACCGGAGCAGGACGAAATCGTCGATTTCGGCGTTCTGCACCGTAACCCGGCCCTGCACCTGGTCGTCGATCACCGTCTCGCCCCCGCGCGGCGCTTTCAGCCGGATGACGAACGGCTTGTCGCCGTCGGGCTCGGTCACATCCCGCCACGGGCTCTCGATCCGGAACGGACGCCGCTCGCGCTGCGCCGCTTCGCGCTGCGCCGCCAGCTCCTCCTGCGTCATGTAGCAGCGATAGGCCTGGCCGTGCTCGAGCATCCGGTGCGCGATCTCGGCGTGACGGGCGAAGAATTGCGACTGGTAATATTCGTGCCCGTCCCAATCGAGTCCGAGCCAGCGCATTCCGTCGAGGATCGCGTCAATCGCTTCGCTGGTCGAGCGGACCTTGTCGGTATCCTCGATGCGCAGCAGGAACTTGCCGCCATAGTGGCGCGCGAAGAGCCAGTTGAAGAGCGCGGTCCGCGCGCCCCCGATGTGGAGGAATCCGGTGGGCGACGGGGCGAAGCGGGTGACGACCGATCGTGAATCGTTGGGGCGTGAACTCATGCTTGCGCTTGGGCGCGGTTTCCTCTCATGCTCATGCTGCAATGCAATGGACGAGCGCCCCTAACATAGGGGAAGCGCCTCTTCCACAGCGTGCTCGGAGCTATTGGAAGTCGCGGTTTTCCGCCGCTGGCGAGGAGCTTGAGAAGCTTCTCGAAGCCGAGCGCGCGCAGCTTCCGCCGTGGATCGCGGTGGGACTGGGGACGGGCATTGCCGGCTGGTTCGCGCTCGACACGCCGCGCGAGTGGCAGGCGTTCCTGTTCCTGGCGGCCGGGCTGGCGCTCGCAGGGCTCGGTCTCGGCAGCGGACGCGCGGGGAGGGCGGTCGGCTGGTTCGCTCTCGCCGCGACGATCGGCTGCGCGCTGGTCTGGGCACGTTCCGGCGCCGTCGAGCAGCCCCGCCTCAGCCGGGCCATCGTCGCCAACGTGAGCGGGCGAGTCGAAAGCGACGACCACTTGGCCGCGCGCGACACTGTTCGGCTGCTGGTCCACCCCGACGACGCTTCACTTCCGCCGAACATCCGGATTACGGTGGACGAGGATAAATTCCCGCCCGGAATCGCTCCCGGCAGCCTCATCGCCCTGCGCGCGCGGCTGGTCGGGCCGCCGCCGATGGCGCTTCCCGGCACCTACGACTTCGCGCGCGACGCGTGGTTCCGCGGTCTTGGCGGGGTGGGGAAGGCGCTCGGCCCGGTCACCGTCTCGAAAGCGGCCGCGCCCCGGGGCCTCGATCGGGTCCGCTCGAACCTCCGCGCACTGATCCTGTCGCGAATGCCCGCGCGGGAGGCGGGAATCGTGATTGCGCTCGTGACCGGCGATCAGAACGCGGTCGACCGGGACGACGCGGACGCGATGCGCCGCGCCGGGCTGACGCATTTGCTCTCCGTCAGCGGACTTCACATCGCGGCGGTGGTCGCCTTCGCCATGTTCGTGAGCCTCAAGCTGCTGGCGCTGAGCGAAGGCCTGGCGCTGCGCTTCAACCTGGTGCTCGTGTCGGCGGCGGTCGCGGCCGCGGCGGGCATCGGATACACGCTGCTGACCGGCGCGCAGGTGCCGACCGTCAGGAGCTGCGTCGCCGCGCTCCTGATCCTCGCGGGCATCGCGCTCGGGCGCGATGCGATGAGCATGCGCCTGATCGCCGCGGGCGCGGTGGTCGTGCTCCTGTTCCGCCCCGAATCGCTTCCAGGCGCGAGCTTCCAGATGAGCTTCGCCGCGGTGACATCGATCGTCGCGCTCCACTCGACCCGCTGGGCGCGCGCGCTCCTCCAGCGGCGCGACGAAGGACCAGTCGCGCGGCTGGCGAGGGCGCTGCTCGGGATCCTGCTGACCGGCCTGGTCGTCGAGCTTGCACTTGCCCCGTTGGCGCTGTTCCATTTCCACCGCGCCGGCTTCTACGGCACGTTCGCCAACATCGTCGCGATCCCGCTGACCACTTTCGTGATCATGCCGGCCGAGGCTGCCGCGCTGGCGCTCGATCCGATCGGTCTCGCGCGGCCCTTATGGTGGGTGTGCCGGCTGGCGATCGCGGGCCTGCTGCGGCTCGCCCACGTGGTCGGTTCGGCGACCGGGGCCGTCGCGCTGATGCCGTCGATGCCCGCCTGGGCATTCGCGCTGATGGTCGTCGGCGGCATCTGGTTCTGCCTGTGGAACACGCGCGTTCGGCTGCTCGGCGTGTTGCCCGTGCTCGCCGGAGCCGGCGGGGCGGCGCTAGCCCCGTCGCCCGATCTGCTGATCACCGGGGACGGGATGCACGTGGCGGTCGTCGACGGCGGCACGCCCTTCCTCCTGCGCGACCGGACCGGCGATTATGTCCGCAGCCTGATGGCCGAGGCGTCGGGCTATGACGGCGACCCGGAGGATCTCGAATCGCGGCCTTTCAGTGCCTGCTCAAGGGACTCGTGCGTTGCGCTGGTGCGCCACGGCGCGAGCGAATGGAGGCTGCTCGCGACCCGCTCCGCGACTTCGATCGACTGGACGACCCTGACCAGCGCCTGCCGCGATGCGGATATCGTCGTTTCCGACCGCCGGCTGCCGCGGGGGTGCACGCCGCGCTGGCTCAAGCTCGATTCGACCGCGCTCCGCCAGACCGGCGGCCTTGCCGTCTATCTCGGAAACGTTCCGCGGGTGGACAGCGTCGCCGAGCGCGTCGGCAGCCATCCCTGGGCGCAGCTTGCGCCTAGGACTCGCTCCACACGGCAAGCTCGCTTCCCGACGGATCGATGAAGTGAAAACGCCGCCCGCCCGGAAAGGCGAAGATCGGCCGGGCAATGATCCCGCCCGCCGCCGTTACCGCGTCGAACGCCGCCTGGAGATCGTCGACCCGCACGACGGGGAGGGGCGCTGAAAGCGCTTCGCCGGGATCGCCCTGCAGCCCCACGTCGGTGGTACCGTTGGTGGTCGCCGAATAGGTCGGGCCGTAATTGGCGAATTCCCAGCCGAACGCCTTCGCATAGAAGGCGCGGGTCAGCTCGTGCGCCGTCGCGCTCGGAAGCTCGACATAGTCGATTCGTGCATCTGCCACGTCAGTAGCGGCGGATCAGTCCCGCGAGGCGGCCCTGGATCTGCACCCGGCGCGGGTCGTAGCGCTGCGGCTCGTACTGGCGGTTGGCGGGATCGAGCCGGATCATGTTGCCCTCGCGGCGGAACGTCTTGAGCGTCGCTTCCTCGTCGTCGATCAGCGCGACCACGATTTCGCCTTCGCGCGCAACGTCGACCTTGCGGATCAGCGCGAAGTCGCCGTCGAGAATGCCTTCCTCGACCATCGAATCGCCCGAGACCTCGAGCGCGTAATGCTCGCCGGGCCCGAGCAGCGCCGCTGGAACGGCAAAGCTCTCGGTTCCCTGCAGCGCTTCGATCGGCGTCCCCGCGGCGATCTTGCCATGGAGCGGGATCTCCATCGTGTCGTTGGCCGGCGCCGCCGCCACCGGCCGGAGCGGCGTCACGGTCGCGCTTTTCGTCTCAGGCAGCTTGACCACCTCGAGCGCTCGGGCGCGGTTGGGCAACCGGCGGATGAAGCCGCGTTCCTCGAGCGCCGAGATGAGCCGATGCACGCCAGACTTGGATTTGAGCTCGAGCGCTTCGCGCATTTCGTCGAAGCTCGGGCTGACTCCGTCCTGCTTGAGACGCCCGTCGATGAAGATCAGAAGCTCGCGTTGCTTGACGGTGAGCATCGGCCTGTCATCCCCTTCGTTAGAACGAATAGAGAACGTGTAGGCAACAAAGCAACGCGCGTCAAGCGTCCGGTCAACCGCCGCTGCCGAGCAGCCTCGTCTTCGCCGACTGGACCGCGCCGGCGTTCTTCTCGACGCCGACTTCCTTGCGCATCGCGGCGAGGAATTGGCGCGCATATTCCTCCGAGATGCCCTGCTGGAGCTCGCTTTCCATCTGCCCGATCAGCGCCGGGTCGGTCATGATGTTGCCAGGGACGATCTTGTCGACCTTCACGATCAGGAAGCCGCGGCCCTCGGGGTCGGGCAACATCTTGCTCTTGCCTTGCGCGAGCGAGAAGAGGATCTTGAGCGCCGCCGGGACCTGTCCCTGCGCGGTGGCGATCTGGATCCGGCGCGCGGTCAGCGGATGCACCGGCGGAAGCTGCGCGCCGCTCTCCTTCATCGCCTGGTCGAGCGGCATTCCGTGCGCGACCTTGGCCGCCACCTGGTCGGCGACTGCTCGCGCGCGATCCGTTGCCTTGCTCGCGATCCAGTCGTTCGCGACCTGGTCGTGAACGGTGGCGAGCGGAGCCGGCGCAGCGGGGGTGACCTGGCCGGGCGAGACCATCGCGTAACCCTCGTTGTCCGGCAGGGTCACGATGTCGGGCGGGTCGCTCGGCTCGAGCTCGAAACCGGTCTTGAGCGCGGGCGCGAGCTCCTTGGGCATCTTGAAGCTCGGGTCGTTTCGCGAGGTGCCGTCCGCGACGATCGACGGGGTGGTGGTGACCGGGAGCTTCGCCTGCGCCGCCGCCTCGGTGAAGTTGCTCCCGCCGTCGACGGCGTTCTGGACCTTGTCGACCAGATCCTCGACCGCCTGCTTGCGCTTCTGATCGGTCAGGTTCGCGGCGATTTCCGCCTTCGCCTGGTCGAGCGACTTGCCGGCCTGGGTCTTGATCGAATCGACCTTGGCGACCGCCCAGCCGAAGCTGGTCTGGATCGGGCCGACCACGGTGCCCGAAGGAGCCGCGAACACCGCCGCGGCCGCCTTGTCGCCGGCAACCGTGGTGTAGGCGGCCTGCGTTTCGTCCTTGAGCGTGGTCACCGCGGCGTTCGAGCCCGCCGGCGCGGCGGCCGCGGCGATCGTCGCTCCGCCCTTCACCCGCGCCGCAATCTGGTTGGCGGTCGCCTCGTCCTGGACCATCACCTGGCTGATGTCCCGGGTGTCCTTCGCCGCATAGTCCGCCTTGTGCGCATTGTAGTAAGCGGCGACCTCCTGGTCGGAAGCGGTCACGTTGGCGACCTCGTCGGGACCGATTCGGGCGATCCGCAGCACCCGCTGCTCGGGCACCATGTAGCGGTTGCGGTTGGCGCTGTAGAATTGCTGGAGGTCGGCGTCGGTCGGCTTGAGGCCGGCGATGAATGCCGCCGTCGGGATCGCCGCCGCTTCGCCTTCGCGCTGCTCGAGCATCATTGCCGCATAGGGCGTGGCGACGCCCGCCGCGACCCGAGCGTTGGTCGCCACCGGAGTCAGCATCAGCCGCTCGAGCAACCCTCCCGCGAGCACGTCGCGAACCTGCGCGTCGGTCAGGTGCTGCTGGGCGAGGAACGCCTGGTAGGCCTGCTCGCTGAACTGGCCGTTCAGCCCCTTGGTGGCCGGGATTTGCGCGATCTCGGCATCGATCAGCCGCTTCGACAGCGGGAAATGGACCTTCTCGGCAAAGGCGATCAGCGTCTTGTTGTCGATAAGCTCGTCGAGCAGCGCGTCGAGGTCGCCGATGATGGTCGAATAGTCGGCGCTGGGCTGCTGCTGCCGGACCTGCTGCAGGCGCCGCTCCATCGCCTCGCTCAGGTCCTTGTCGGTGACCTCTTCGGACCCGACCTTGGCGAGCGTGTTGCTGCTGAGGCCCGTGAACGGGAGGTTGCCCGAGCCAAAATTCGAAAGATCGCCCAGCGCGAAGCCGGCGAGGATGCCGACGCCGATGAGGCCGATCACCCATGTACCGATCTTGGAGTTCGCAACGCGGCGGAAGAAAGTGAGCATCGGTTCCCGGGGGCAGGTGGAAGATGGCGCGCAGCTTTAGGGGGCGGGCTGGCGCGCATCAAGCGCTGCGGCTACTCGCGCCCAAAACGGGAAAAGCGCGCATGGCGTTGAAGAAGCTGGTGGCGGGAAACTGGAAGATGCACGGCCTCTCGTCGGACCTCGCCGAAGTCGAGGAGATTGCCGCGGCATCGCGCGCCTATCCGGCTGTCGACGTGGCGCTGTGCGTCCCTGCGATCCTGGTCGAGCGGGCGGCCCGCGCCGTGCCCGGCTTCGCCATCGGCGGCCAGGACGTCCATCATGCCGAGCGCGGCGCCCACACCGGGTGCACGTCGGCGCAAATGCTTCTCGACGCCGGCGCGGTGCTCACCATCGTCGGCCATTCCGAACGGCGCGACGCGCAGCGCGAAGGCGACGAGGAGGTCAAAGCCAAGGCCGGGGCCGCGCTCGGCTGCGGGCTCGACGTGATCCTGTGCGTCGGTGAGAAGCTCGAGGTCCGGGAACAGGGAGCTGCTGTCTCGACCGTGGTCGCCCAGCTCGACGGCTCCTTGCCCGACAGCCCGGGCGGGGAGGGCCGGCTGGCGATCGCGTACGAGCCAGTGTGGGCGATCGGCACGGGCAAGATCCCGTCGACTGCCGAAATCGCCGAGATGCACGCGGCCATTCGCGCGCATCTGACGGACCGCTATGGGGACGAGGGCCGCGCGATCCGCATTCTCTATGGGGGCTCGGTGAACCCGCGCAATGCGCGCGAGATCTTCTCGGTCCCCGACGTCGACGGCGCGCTGGTAGGCGGCGCCAGCCTCAAGGCGAGCGACTTCGTCCCGATCGTCGCCGCCGCCGCGAGCTAAGCAGCCATTCAGTTCACAATCAGGCGTAATCTGTTATCACCCCTAACGAAAGTTAGGGAAAGGATGCCATGCGACTGATTGTTGGGACTCTTGCGGCAATGGGATTGTTCGCCGCTTCACCGGCGCTGGCCCAGGCGGGCGTCACGGTCGGGATGCAGGTTACGGACTCGAGCGGTGCTCCGGTGGGGACGGTGAGCGCGATCCAGGGCTCGAACCTGCTGATCAAGACCGACAGGCACGAAGCGCTTCTTCCAAGCTCCAGCTTCCGTCCGGAAAAGGGCAAGCTGCTGTTCGGGATGACCCAGGCGCAGCTCGACGCCCAGATCGAGCAGACTCTCGCTGCCGCCAGTGCGTCGATCAAGCCCGGCGCGACGGTGAAGGGCCTAGGCGGAGCCGCGGTCGGGACGATCGAGTCGGTTGCCGACGGCAACGCCACCATCGCGGTCCAGGACGGCAAGAAGATCGCCGTCCCGCAGACCGGCCTGCGCGGCAATCCCGACGGAACGGTCACGATCGGCTATTCGGCGGCACAGCTCGAAGCGATGGTCCAGGGCGGCACGCCGCCGACCGACACGAGCGGCCAGTAAGCTTGAGTTGAAAGCGGACGCGGCGCCGCCTAAGTGGCGCCGCACTCCCTCTTCTCCGGAAAGTCCACCATGTTCCCATTCCTGCTGATCGTCCAAACGCTCATCGCGGTCGCGCTGATCGGCACCATCCTGATGCAGCGGTCGGAAGGCGGCGGCCTCGGCGTCGGCGGAAGCTCGTCGGGGTTCATGACGGCGCGCGGGGCGGCGGACTTCCTGACCCGCTCGACCGCTGTCCTCGGCGGCCTGTTCATCGTCCTGTCGATCGTGATGGCCGCGATCGCCGGCACGACGCGGCAGCCGGCCAAGATCGACACCTCGCTCGCGAACACGACCGCGCCGCTCCAGCAGCCGACCCAGGCTCCGCCGCAGCAGACGGCGCCGGCGCCGACGACCGCGCCGACGTCCAACTCCGCGCAGAATCAGCAGGCGCCGGCGGTCCCGCTCGCTCAATAGGGACACAACCCACAATTTTTTTGTGTCGCGGGTTGCGTGAGTTAGGCGAACGCCCGTAAGCCTCGAATCCCATGGCGCGGTTCATTTTTGTCACCGGCGGCGTGGTCTCATCGCTTGGAAAAGGCCTTCTCTCCGCTTCGCTCGGAGCGCTCCTCCAGGCGCGCGGCTACAAGGTCCGGATTCGCAAGTTCGATCCCTATCTCAACGTCGATCCGGGGACGATGTCCCCGTACCAGCACGGCGAGGTCTACGTGACCGATGACGGGGCCGAGACCGACCTCGACCTCGGCCATTACGAGCGCTTCACCGGCGTGAACTCGCACCAGTCGGACAATGTGACGACCGGCCGAATCTACCGCGACATCATCGCCAAGGAACGCCGCGGCGACTATCTCGGCGCGACGGTCCAGGTGATCCCGCACGTCACCAACGCGATCAAGGAATTCGCGCTGGCGGGCACCGACAATTGCGATTTCGTCATCTGCGAGATCGGCGGCACGGTCGGTGACATCGAGAGCCTGCCGTACATCGAATCGATCCGGCAGCTGCGCAACGACCTTGGCCGCGACAATACGGTCAGCGTCCACACGACGCTGGTCCCGTGGATCAATGCCGCCGGCGAGCTCAAGACCAAGC
>Ga0207698_10002465_pt1 | contig 10976 bp, 10 predicted proteins | sample KBSCornC22_FD_184298 | JGI IMG/M metagenome (GOLD analysis project Ga0207698, IMG submission 184298) | Corn rhizosphere microbial communities from Kellogg Biological Station, Michigan, USA - KBS Corn C2-2 (SPAdes) (version 2) | ecosystem: Host-associated > Plants > Roots > Rhizosphere > Soil ...
GTGTGAAGCGCTTCCTGGCGCTGCCGGGGGACGCGTTCGTGGCGTTCACCGCCGAGCCGAAGATTGATGGCCTATCCTGCTCCCTGCGTTACGAACGAGGCGAGCTGGTGCTTGCCGCGACCCGCGGTGATGGCGCGGTCGGCGAGGACGTCACCGCCAATGTGCGGACGATCCAGGATATTCCGCAGACTCTCTTCCCCTCCCGGGCAGGGAGGGGATCGAGGGGTGGGTCGAACGTTGGAATACCCACGCCCGACCCCTCCCTAGAAGGGAGGGGAGAAATCCCCGATGTGCTGGAGGTCCGCGGCGAAGTGTACATGTCAAAGGCCGACTTCGAGGCGCTGAACGAGCGGCAGGAAGCAAGCGGCGGAAAGGTCTTCGCCAATCCCCGAAATTCGGCTGCGGGATCGCTCCGCCAGAAGGACCCGAGCATCACAGCGGCGCGGCCGCTGCGCTTCCTCGCACACGGCTGGGGAGAGCTATCCGCACCGCTCGCCGACACGCAGTATGAGGCGATGAAGCGGATCGAAGATTTCGGACTCCCCGTCGCCGACCTGCTTCTCCGCTGCAACAGCAGCGAGGAGATGCTCGCCCATTATCGAGCGATCGAGAAGGCGCGCGCCGACCTGCCGTTCGACATCGACGGCGTCGTCTACAAGGTCGACCGGCTCGACCTGCAGGAGCGGCTCGGGTTCGTCGCGCGCTCGCCGCGCTGGGGCCTCGCGCACAAATTCCCCGCCGAGAAGGCCGAGACCACGCTCGAGGCGATCGATATCCAGGTCGGCCGCACCGGCAAGCTGACGCCCGTGGGGCGTCTCAAGCCCGTCGGCGTCGGCGGCGTGATCGTCGCCAACGTCACTCTGCACAACCGCGACGAGATCGCGCGTCTGGGCTTACGCATTGGCGACCGGGTGCGGATCCAGCGGGCGGGCGACGTGATTCCGCAGGTCGTCGAGAATCTCACCCGCGACGAGCCGCGGCCGGCATACGTCTTCCCAGACCACTGCCCGGAATGCGGTAGCGAGGCGATTGCCGAGGAGGGCGAGGTCGACGTCCGCTGCACCGGCGGACTGATCTGCCCGGCGCAGCGCTTTGAACGGCTCCGGCATTTCGTGTCGCGCGGCGCGCTCGACATCGAAGGGCTGGGCGAGAAGAGCATCGCCGAGTTCATCGAATTGGGTTGGCTGAACTCGCCCGCCGACATCTTCCGCTTGCGTCAGCATCGAGACGAGCTGCTTGGCCGCGAGGGGTGGAAGGAGAAGTCGGTCGACAATCTCCTCGCCGCAATCGAGGCCAAGCGGCAGCCGGACGGTCCGCGATTGCTGTTCGGGCTCGGTATCCGCCATGTCGGCATCGTCACTGCCAGGGACTTGCTCAAATGCTTCGGCACAATCGAGGAGCTTCGCCGCGTCGCGCTGTCCGACGGCGGTCAGCAAGAGCTGTCGTCGGTGCAGGGCGTCGGATCGGTCGTCGCGGAGGCGCTCCACGATTTCTTCCATGAGAAGCACAATCAGCAGGTGCTGGACGACCTCCTTTCAGAAGTTTCGCCGCAACCATTCGTGAGCGACGCGAAGCAGACCGAGTGGAGCGGCAAGACCATCGTCTTCACCGGCAGCCTCGAGACGATGAGCCGCGACGAAGCCAAGGCGCAGGCCGAGCGGTTGGGTGCGCGGGCGGCAGGTTCGGTCAGCGCGAAGACGGATTTGGTGGTCGCCGGGCCGGGCGCGGGATCGAAGCTGAAGAAGGCCGAAGAGCTCGGAATCCGGGTGGTGAACGAAGCGGAATGGGCGCAAATCGTGGCGCAGGCTTAGGCGCTAAGCACTAGCACCGGCCATTCGCCCGAGCCGCGCTCGCGCAAAGTAAGGCCGAGTTTTTCATAAGCGGCGATGACAGCGCCTGCCTGACTGTCGAGCAGGCCGGCGAGTATCACGGTCGCTCCCGGCGCGAGCGCTTTTACGAAGTCGCGGGCAAGCTCGATCAAGGGGCCAGCGAGGATGTTGGCGATGATAAGGTCGAACGGCGCGCGGGCGGAGAGGAGCGGGGAGTCCATGCCGTCGGCGACGCCGAGCAACAGCTCGCCCGCGCCGTGGCCGAGCGTCACGCCGTTGATCGCGGCATTGTCTCGCGCGACGTCGATGGCGATCGCGTCGATGTCGGTGGCGATGCACTTCGCCTCGGGCCACAGCGCCAGCGCGGCGAAGGCGAGCAGTCCAGTCCCCGTGCCGATATCGGCGATGCTCCGAAACTTCGCGCCCTCTCGCTCGAGCCGGTCGAGCGCTTCCAGGCATCCGCTCGTCGTCGCATGCTGGCCGGTTCCGAATGCCAGGCTGGCGTCGATCTCGAACGCGATCGTGCCCGGCGGATGGCCGCGGTACGTCGGCGTGTGGACGAAGAAGCGCCCGGCGCGGATCGGCTGCAACCCCGCCTGGCTCATCGTCACCCAGTCGGCTTCGCCCAATTCTTCGACATATGGCTCACCGCTTCCGAAGCCAGCGAGCAGCGCGAGCTCGTCCTCGCTCGGCGCGCGCTCGAAATAAGCGTGGATCAGCCATTCGTCGGGCCTGGATTCGTCCGGTTCGTCCGCAACGAGCACCGGCGGAGGGTCTCCGAATGCGGGAAGCTCGTCCATCACGCCGACCGCCTCGCCCTGCGCGCGCGTGCACGGCACGGTGACGCGGAAGCTCACTTCGTCTGGGCTTCCTTCGCCAACCGCTCGTCGAGCGCCTTCGTCAGGGCTGCCGCATAGGCCTTGCACCCATTCTCATCGAGCAGCGGCTTTCCGAGGGCGAAGCGCTGCGGCATGTCGCTCTGGCCGGGGTGAGGCGTCAGCAGGATCTCGCACGGGCTCGCGGCGAGCTTGGCGATCGACGCGCGGTAGGCGGCGACATAGGCCGGGTGGTCGCCGAACTTGTAATTGGGTGCGCTGACCGGCGACAGGCTGTCGGAATAGACGATGGTTCGGCACACGCCGCCGTCGCAGCTCACCCAGCGCCAGCTCAGCGCGCCCGGCGTGTGGCCCGGCGTGGCCATCGCCGTCAGCATGAGGTTGCCGAGCCGGATCTCGTCGCCGTCGCCCACCACGCGTCCGACGGCCACGGCGGGAAACGGCTTCGCGAGCCCAAACTGCGGGTCGTCGCTCGCCGGCGTTCCCGAGGACAGGACCTTCGCTCCCGCCGCGGAAGTCACCACCGTCGCGCCGCTCATCCGCTGCAGCTTCGCGATTCCGCCGACATGATCGTAATGCTCGTGGGTGTTGAGGATGAACTTGATGTCCTGCAGCCTGAAGCCGAGGCTGCGAATGTTCGCGGCGATGAGGTCGGCGGCAGCTTCTGGTCCGCCGTCGATCAACACGTCGCCTTGGTCGCCGACCACCAGGATCGACGAAATTCCGCACGTGCCGACGAGATAGGTGTTCGCATGGATGCGCACGGGCGGCGCCGGCTTGGTCCAGGAGTCCGGGTCCTTTGCATCCATGCACGTCGACGCCCACAGCGGCCCGTTGGTCTCGATCGGCGCCTTGGGCTGCTCGATCACGCGCGGTGCTTTACCCAGCGGCACCACGATCTGGTTGAGCTGCGCCGCTGCGAGGAGAAAGGCGCTAACGAACATAACTGCCGCCGTTGACGTCGATGATGCTCCCGGTTGCCGAGGCGGGTGCTTCCGTTGCGAGCCAGCGGATCACTTCGGCGACCTCGTCCGTCGATGCCACCCGCCCCAGCGGGATGTCGGCGACGATTTGCGCGCCGCCCCGGCCCTGCAGATATTCGGCGGTCATCTCTGACACCGTGAACCCCGGAGCCACTCCGAAGCAAAGGATCCCGTCGGAGGCATATCCTCGGGCGATCGTCCTGGTCATGCCGACCAAGGCAGCCTTGGACGCGGCGTAATGCCAGTGCTGCGGCGAATCGCCGCGGAATGCCGCGCGGCTCGCGATATTGATGATCCGCCCCTCTCCTCCGCGATCGAGGAAGTGCGACACGGCGAGGCGGCAGAGGTCGGCCGCGGCCTGCAGGTTGATCGTCAGCGTGCGCTGCCAGGCGGCGTGCCACTCCTCGTCAGGCGCATTATCCGCGATTGCCTCATAGATGCCGGCGTTGTTGACGAGCACGTCAATTGTCCCGCCGAGCTCGTCGAGCGCCGTGTCCCAGATGTCGCGCGGCGCGGCGGGACTGGTGAGGTCGCCGGCGATGAGCACATCGCTGCCCTTCGTCGAATGACCGACGACCTTGTGCCCGCTTTTAATGAGCAGCGCGTAGGCGGCCGCGCCGATGCCGCGGCTCGCGCCGGTGATGAGGACGTTCATGGGTTCGGCAGTTAGCGCCGCGGGCGCGGCACGCCAACAGCGCTCACGTTGAGCTTGTCGAAACCAGAGCGCTCCCCTTCGACAAGCTCAGGGGTGAGCGCTTCTTGTTCAAGCAGCCATGCCGTTGACGAACGCCTTGGCGGTCGACGTGAAGTTGGCGATCTGCTCGGAGAAGCGGCCGAAGCCCTGCTCGACCTGGTCGATGTCCTTGGCGACATTCTCGGTGTCGGAGCGGATCGCGGCGATGGTCGAGCTCATCGAATCGGCGGCGAGCGCGGTCTCGTCGACCGCTGCGGTGATCATCGTCACGGTCTGCGCCTGGAGCTCCATCGCCTCGCGGATGCGGTCAGCCGAGCTCTGCACTTCCTCGACCGTGCCCTGGATCGACGCGTTTGAATCGACGGTCTGGCGGGTCGCTTGCTGGATCGCGGTGATCTTGGCGGTGATGTCGTCCGTCGCCCGCGCAGTCTGCGAGGCGAGGCTCTTCACTTCCTGCGCGACGACAGCGAAGCCGCGGCCCGCATCGCCCGCGCGTGCGGCCTCGATCGTGGCGTTAAGGGCGAGGAGGTTCGTCTGGCCTGCGATGTCGCGGATCAGGCTGAGGATCGATTCGATTGCTTCGACATGCGCTGAGAGGGCTTGGCTGACCTTCACGGCCTGGCTTGCCTGGTCACCTGCGCGCGTCGCGACACCCGCAGCAACTTCGACTTCCGAACGGGCGTCCTCGATCGCGCGAATGAGACCGGCGGCGGTCTGGGCGGCTTCGCGCATCGCGACCGCCGATTGTTCGGCGGCGGCTGCGACTTCGCTGGTCTTGCCCAGCATTCCGCGCGCGGAGGATGCGGTGGAGCGGGTACGCTCGCTCAGCGCCTTCGATTGCTCGGTACTGGCGCGGACGAGGTCGGAGACGCGGCGCTCGAAATCGCCGCTCTCGCGGCCACGGCTGTCGGCAGCATCGATCGCCTCGAGCAACGAAACCTGCGCGAGAATGATGTCCGTTTCGATCGTGCTGACCCGAAGGAACGCGCCCGAGCACCGCTCGAGCAGATCGCTGTCGTCGGCAAATTTCTCGACCATCCTGGCCATGATCCGGGCGGCCGTCGCAGTCCGAGCGGCGATGTAGACCGGCACCGACATCTTCTCGGCGTAGATCTGACGGCCATATTCGGCGATGCCCTGCACCCAGTTCGGGCCGACCGGACGGCCATGGACGTCGGCGTAACGGGCTGCGCGCTCCGGACCGAACTGCGCAAGCACTTCGGCGGCGATCAGGTCCGTCGCATTTTCGCGAAGCAGCTGGATGTCGCGCTCGAGCGACCCATCGCCATTATATGCCGAGAGCCGCTCGTTGACCTGCTCATCGGTGAGGCGCTGCAGCTGCCCAGTCTCGCCACTCATTCGTCCGCTCTCCGTCCTTGGCGCTAAGCCGTTGGCCGTTGCTCTTGCCTTGGAATGGTTAAGACCCGGTTAGGGCAAGCGAGCTGCCGCGCCGCCGAAACTTGCCTCTGCGAAGGTCGCGCCCTAAGCGGCGGGGCCATGGCAAATGCTCCATCCCGCCCGCTCTCGCCGCATCTCACGATCTGGCGATGGGGTCCCCACATGCTCGTTTCCATTCTCCACCGGGCGACCGGGATCGCGGTCTCCTTCGCCGGCCTCGGAATCCTGACCTGGTGGCTCTTCGCGCTGTCGAATGGGACCGACACCTACGCCGACTTCGCCAAAGTGGCGCAGAGCCCGATCGGTCTCATTGTGCTCATCGGCATCACGTGGAGCTTCTTCCAGCATCTGCTCTCGGGCATCCGCCACCTCGTGATGGACACGGGAGCCGGGTTCGAGCTGGGCATCAACAAAACCTTCGCGATCCTGACGATCGTCGGTTCGGTCCTGCTCACCGCATTGATGTGGTTCTACTTGCTGGGAGTGCGCAAATGAGCCTGGGGGACAGCGCAACGCCGCTCGGGAAGGTCCGCGGACTTGGCTCGGCGCAGGAAGGCGGCGAGCACTGGATCACCGAGCGCGTGACCAGCATCGCGCTCCTGCTGCTCGGCACATGGTTCATCGCGTCGCTGCTGCTGCTTCCCAAGCTCGACCAGCGAACGCTCGTCGAGTGGCTCCACGCACCGAGCGGGTTCATCCCAATGGCGCTGCTGATTATCGTCGGCTTCCGCCACGCCCTCGATGGCGTGAAGGTCAGCGTCGACGATTATGTTCACGAGCCGGGCAACAATTTCGTGCTCAACACCCTGCTCCTGTTCCTTGCTGTGGCTGGCGCCGCCATCGCTTTGTTCGCGCTCGCGCGCATCGCCTTCGGGGTGGCCGGGTGAGCGCTTACCAGATCGTCGATCATACTTATGACGTGGTCGTCGTCGGGGCGGGCGGCGCCGGACTTCGAGCGACCATGGGAGCCGCAGGTGCCGGCCTCAAGACCGCTTGCATCACCAAGGTATTCCCCACGCGCAGCCACACCGTCGCCGCGCAGGGCGGGATCGCGGCGAGCCTCGGAAACATGGGGCCGGACCATTGGCAATGGCACATGTACGATACGGTCAAGGGCTCCGACTGGCTCGGAGACCAGGACGCGATCGAATATCTCTGCCGCGAAGCGCCGGCGGCGGTGATCGAGCTCGAGCATGCCGGGCTGCCGTTCAGCCGGACCGCCGACGGCCGCATCTACCAGCGCGCATTCGGCGGGATGACCCAGAACATGGGCGAGGGGCCGCCCGCGCAGCGCACCTGCGCTGCCGCAGATCGCACCGGTCATGCGATGCTCCACACGCTCTATCAGCAGAGCCTCAAATACGACGCCGACTTCTTCGTCGAATATTTCGCGATCGACCTCATCATGCAGGACGGCGTCTGCCGCGGGGTCGTTGCGTTATGCCTCGACGACGGGTCGATCCACCGCTTCCGGGCGCAGGCGGTGGCGCTTGCGACCGGCGGCTATGGCCGGATCTACTTCACCGCGACCTCGGCCCACACCTGCACCGGCGACGGCAACGCAATGGTGCTCCGCGCCGGCCTGCCGCTCCAGGACATGGAATTCGTTCAGTTCCATCCGACCGGCATCTACGGCGCGGGCGTGCTCATCACCGAAGGCGCGCGCGGCGAGGGCGGTTATCTCACCAACAGCGAGGGCGAGCGCTTCATGGAGCGCTATGCGCCGCATGCGAAGGACCTCGCCAGCCGCGACGTCGTGTCACGCGCCGAGGCGATGGAGATCCGCGAAGGCCGCGGCGTCGGTGAGCACAAGGACCACATCTTCCTTCACCTCGACCACATCGATCCGAAAATCCTGCACGAGCGGCTTCCCGGAATCACCGAGACGGCGAAGACCTTCGCAGGCGTCGACCTCACCCGCCAGCCGATTCCGGTCGCGCCGACGGTCCATTATTCGATGGGCGGCATTCCAACCAACTACCATGGCGAGGTCGTCACGCTGAAGGACGGAAACCCCGACTCGGTCGTGCCCGGCCTGTTCGCAGTCGGCGAGGCGGCGTGCGTCTCGGTCCACGGCGCGAACCGCCTCGGGTCCAACAGCCTGATCGATCTCGTCGTCTTCGGCCGTGCCGCCGGACTGCGCCTGGCCGAAGTTCTGAAGCCGGGAATCATCCAGGAGGAGCTGCCGAAGGACTCGGCGGGGCTCGCTCTAACGCGGCTCGACAAGTTCCGTCATGCCGAGGGCGGAAGCCCGACCGCCGAGATCCGCCTCGACATGCAGCGGACGATGCAGTCGGACTGCGCAGTGTTCCGGACCGACCGGACGCTGGCCGAGGGCGTCGCCAAGATCGACAAGGTGTTCGGGCGCATGAGCGACGTTCACGTGACCGACCGCAGCCTCATCTGGAACACCGACCTGGTCGAGACGCTCGAGCTCGACAACTTGCTCGCACAGGCGGTGGTGACGATGCATTGCGCCGACAACCGCAAGGAAAGCCGCGGCGCGCACATGCAGGAAGATTATCCCAAGCGCGACGACAAGAACTGGATGAAGCACACCATCGCCTGGTTCGACGCGTGGGGCGGGAAATGGCCCCAGGGCGGCGTGAAGATCGACTATCGCCCGGTGCACGATTTCACGCTGACCGACGACATCCAGACCATCCCGCCCAAGGCGCGGGTGTACTAAGCCGTTAGCGTCGCCCTCCCGACATTTCCGAGTGAAGTGAAGTGCGGGAAGTGGTAAGAGGGCTGACGTGCCCTGGGTTCTCATATCGCTTTTGCTGGCGGTCGATCCCACGAACCCGCCCGCTGCTGCGCAGCAATCGACCGGAACCGTTTTTCCCACATCGAAGAGTGTCGACGCGGTCCAGGCCTGCCTGACAGACAAGCTTTCAGAGGTCGGGGAAGTCGCCGCCGTTCAGCCTGATCGCGGTTCGACGATCTTGCTGGTTCGAGGGAATCCCGAGGGCCCGATGGTCGTCGAGCTTGCACCGCAGACCGTGACGGTCACGACCAAGTTGATCACCGGAGCGCGCGCGATCATCAAAGGCTGCGTCTAGCCAATCCGCTCTCAGACCCGGACAAGCTCCCGCGCATATTTGGCTGCCTTCTCCGCATAATGCGCCGCCGACGTGCGAAGCAGCTGGCGCTCGGCGTCGGTAACCTGCCGGACGAACCGCGCTGGCGATCCAACGATCAGGCTGCCGCGCTCGAAGCGCTTGCCTTCGGTGACCAGCGCGCCGGCGCCGACGATGCACTCGGATTCGATCACTGCCCCGTTGAGGATCCGGGCGCCCATCCCGATCAGGCAGTCGTTGGCGACGATGCAGCCGTGGAGGATCGCCTGGTGCCCGACTGTCACGCGCGCACCAATGGTCAGCGGGAAGTCTGCGTCGCTGTGGCCGATGGAACCGTCCTGGAAGTTGGTCTCGTCGCCCAGGATCAGCGGCGTGTTGTCGCCGCGGAGCACCGCTCCAAACCACACACTCGTACGCGCGCCCAACCGCACGTCGCCGATGAGGTCAGCCGACGGCGCCGCCCAGGCGCCTTCACCCAGTTGCGGCGCCAGCCCGTCGATCGCGTAAAGCGGCATATGCCCCCCTACGGCTCAATCCGGCCCGACGTCCAGCAGCCGGACCTCGCCCTGATATCTGTCCGGGTGCGGACGGACGAACACCCTGAAAAGGTCAGGGTGCTTTTTCCGGAGCTCGGTCTCGAGGTGACCGATTACCCGCTCGATGTCCGACGTGCGGAGGTCATCGGCGAACTCGAGTCCGACATTGGCGATCACTTGATCGGGACCGAGCTGGCTGGTGAGAATGCCCTCGACGCCGATCACCCCGGGCTCGCGCTCGGCCGCATCGCGGATCGCCTCGCTGAGCTCAGGGCGAGCGCGTTCGCCGATCAGCAGGTCTTTGCTTTCGCGCGCGAGAAGCACGGCGACGGTCCCGAGCACGATACCGATGAGGATCGACCCCGCGCCGTCGATCCATGGCGCACCGAAATGAAGGCTGAGCCCGGTTGCTGTCCCCGCGATCGCCAGTCCGACGAGCGCCGCGCTGTCCTCGAACAGCACCATGAAGCTGGGTGGGTCCTTGCTCGCGTGCACCGCGGCAAACAACGCCTTGTCGCCGCGGACGCGCTGGAACGCGCTCCAGCCGAACCACCAGCTGATCCCTTCGAAGACCGCTGAAATGGCGTAGACGGCAAAGTTCACCGCCGGATCGCTCATTTCGGCGGGTTGCTGGATATGTTTCACGCCTTCGTAGATCGACACGCCTGCACCGAACGCGAAGATCAGCAGCGCAACGACGAACGACCAGAAATAGATTTCGCGCCCGTACCCGAGCGGGTGAAGACGGTCTGGCGGCTTCGCCGCCCGATGCTGACCGTAGAGCAGCAGGATCTCGTTTCCGCTGTCGACCACCGAGTGGACGGCTTCGCTGAGCATTGCCGAACTGCCCGAGATCGTCGCGGCGATCGCCTTGGTCAGCGCGATCAGGAGGTTGCCGACCAGGGCGGCAATGACCGCGGTTCGGGAGGAATGCTCGGCCATGCGTTCGAGAACCGCCGCGCTCCGCGATTGTTGCGGCGGCGGCCTTCAAAAGAGAAGGCCGGGCGGAGCGGGTCCACCCGGCCTTCAGGCAATTCGAGAGGAGTTCTTAGAATTCGATGTTCAGCGACGCCACGAACGTGCGCGGCGCGCCGATCTGGACGAACGGCGGGTTGCCGTAGTTCGCGCCCGAGAAGGACTGGCTCAACCCTCCGCCAAAGCCGCCGACGTAGAATTTGTCGAAAGCGTTGTAGAGGTTGAACTGGAGGTAGCTCTTCGCGAGCGGAGCCGAGACCCAGTTCAGCCCGACACGCGCGTCGAGGTTGACGAGCCAATATGCCGGCGCCGTTGCCGCGAACACCTGCTCCTGCGGAGTAGCTCCGCTGGTCGCTCCGACAGTGCCGCGGAACACGGGTTGGTTGTTGTCGAAGATGAACCGCGGGCCGGTCCGCTTGGCTTCGACGCCAAGCTGGACCGGACCAAGGTCGCCAACCGCCGAGAAGCCGTAGAGATACTTCGGCGCGCCGGACTCTCGATTACCCTTGGTGAATGCGCAGCTGCGGATGATGTCGGCAAGCAACGCTCCGGCCGGAAGATTGTCGCAATCCTTGACCTGATTGACCCCGCTGCCGAAGCTGCCGATCTGGATGTTCTGCTCGATCCGGCTCTTGTTCCACGAAC
>Ga0207698_10002468_pt1 | contig 10969 bp, 12 predicted proteins | sample KBSCornC22_FD_184298 | JGI IMG/M metagenome (GOLD analysis project Ga0207698, IMG submission 184298) | Corn rhizosphere microbial communities from Kellogg Biological Station, Michigan, USA - KBS Corn C2-2 (SPAdes) (version 2) | ecosystem: Host-associated > Plants > Roots > Rhizosphere > Soil ...
GTTGGCGGAGCGGCCGGTTGTGTTGCGGGGCGAACTTATGTGGCCGCTCCGATCGGACGCCGTGTCCGATGTCTCGACGCTAAGCCCGGGCGGGTGGAGCCCTGGTTACGACACACCCTCACCGCGTTACAGGCAGATGAACTAGACCCCCGTGGCCGTGCTGAATGAGATGAACGAGGCTCGCAGCATGCTGAAGGTCTCGTCCTCGGTCGAGACGTGCGCGCTGAGACGCACCTTGCCTTGGCGCGTGGTCGCGCTCACGCCGTGATTGTGCAGCGACGCCGCGAGCACGTTGAGCTGGTCGGGCGCCGGCTCCACCACAACGATGCCGGCGCGCTCGGCCTCTGCTCGGGGCGACACCACTGGGATCGCGAACTCGTCGGCGAGATCGATGATCCGCGAAACACGCTCGGCGATCCTGGTGTTGATGGCCGGCACGCCCACCTTGGCGATCTCCTCGAGGGATGCGGCGAGCCGCGCCTGCGCCATCGGATCCGGGTTGCTCACCTGGAACGCGGCGGCGGTCGACGTGGGATCCGGCACCTCGTCCATCGGCGTGCCGACCACGTCGGTCGCGCTGAACCCGGACCAGACGGGGGTCAGGTGCTCCCGCGCGCGGTCGCTGAGCGCGAGGAATCCCGTTCCCCAGCCGGCACGCGGCCACTTCTGGCCGCCCGCGACCACGGCGTCGGCCAGGTGCCAGGGGGCGTCGACGACACCGAAGCACTGCGAGGCATCCACGATCAGGAGCCGATCGCCGATGACTTGGCGGATGCCCTCCAGATCGGCGAGGTACCCGGTGCGGAAGTCGACGAGGCTCACACCGACCGCGACCACCGAGCTCGACAGCTGCTCACGGAGGTTGCCAGGGGTCACGCGGCCGTGGTCGGTCTCGAGCCAGTTCGGGGCCAGCACCCCGAGCGACTGGGCGGCTCGTACCGCCGCGAAGGTGAGGCTGGGGAACTCGGCGGGCGAGAGGGCGACTCCGCCGGTGATGCCGAACATCACGTGCATGAGGCCCTGGCTAGTGTTCGGTTGGAACACGATCTGTTCGGGGCGGAATCCGGTCAGCGCGGCCACGGCAGCGCTCACGCGCTCCCCCTGGTCCATGACGCCATCGAGCGATCCGAACCGGGCGCGGGCCAGGGCCGAGTACTGCGCGCTCAACTCCTCCTGCACGGTGCGGCCCACCGGGCCGACGCGCGAGAAGTCGAGGTAGCCGGGCTCCTCCTCGAAGCGAGCGGCGTACTCGTCGACCTGCATCGAAGGCGTGATCGTCGCGGAAGTCATGCTTTCATCATTGCCCGTAGCGGCGATCCCTCGTCGCATAGTTACGGAGGGCTCTCAGGAAGTCGACCTCGCGCAGGTCGGGCCCGAGCGCCTCGACGAAGTAGAACTCGCTGTGGGCGCTCTGCCAGAGCATGAAGTCGCTGAGCCGCTGCTCGCCCGAGGTGCGGATGATCAGGTCGGGGTCGGGCTGTCCCTGGGTGTACAGGTGCTCCGCGATGAGTTCGGGCGTGAGGATCTCGGCCAGGTCGTCGATCGTGCCGCCGCCCTTGCCGTGACTGCGCACGATGCTGCGCATGGCATCCGCGATCTCGCGTCGGCCGCCATAGCCGACGGCGAGGTTGACGTGCAGCCCGGTGCGACCCGTCGTCGCCCGCTGCGCCTCCTGCAGCCGGTCGACCAACTCGATGGGCAGACCCTCGGTGGTGCCGACGTGCTGGATGCGCCAGCCGCCGTTCCCCTCAGCCGCGTCATTCTCACCGCCGGCCGCGAGATCGGTGGCGAGATCGCCGATGATCTCGAACAGCTGCCCGAGCTCCTCCTCGGAGCGTCCGACCAGGTTGTCGGCCGAGAGCAGGTAGATCGTCACCACGCGAATGCCCAGGGCGTCGCACCAGCCGAGGAACTCGCGCATCTTCTCCGCCCCTGCGCGGTGGCCGTGCGCCGCGGTCTCGAGCGCGCGCTCGCGAGCCCACCGGCGGTTGCCGTCGATGATCATCGCGACGTGGTGCGGCCGGGGTGCGTCAGCGATCTGCCGCCTCAGACGCGCCGAGTAGAGACCGTAGAGCAGGCCCGGCCGGCCCTGCCGCGGTGGCAGGGCGCTGGGGCGTGGGGGCACCCGCCCAGATTAGTCCTCAAGCCTGGGGCCCTAGGATCAGGCCATGAGCTCAGCGGGCGCCGAACCACCGAGCGACGAACCGCCCATCGACGAATCAGCCAGCGGCGAATCATCCAGCGGCGACCACATCCCCCTCGTCGACGACGTCGTCGCCTATGACGTCAAGCCGACCTGGCGCGGTTGGATCCACGCGGGCACCTTCCCGCTCGCGATCGCCGCCGGGATCGTGTTGATCTGCGTCGCCGACGGACCCGCGGCGAAGGCCAGCTCGGCGATCTTCATGGCGACCTCGCTGCTGCTCTTCGGCATCTCGGCCGTGTACCACCGCTTCAACTGGAAGGCGTCGACCCTGGCGGTCTTCCGCAGGATCGACCACTCCAACATCTTCCTGCTGATCGCCGGCACCTACACGCCGCTCGCCGTGAACGCGCTCGGGTTCCCGAAGAACGTGATCCTGCTGTCCATCATCTGGGGCGGAACGGTGCTCGGCATCGCCTTCCGGATCTTCTGGCTGAAGGCACCGCGCTGGCTCTATGTGGCGCTGTACATCGTGCTCGGCTGGGCCGCCGTCCTGTACCTCGGCGACCTGGTGGCGGCGAACGTCGCGACCATGGTGCTCGTGCTCATCGGGGGCCTGTCATACACGGTGGGCGCTCTGTTCTACGCGTTCAAGCGCCCGAATCCCCGGCGCGGAGTGTTCGGTTTCCACGAGCTCTTCCACGCCTGCACGGTGCTCGCGTTCCTCTGCCACTGGACGGCGATCCTGCTGCTCGTGCTTCACCCGGTGTACTAGCAGGACGGGGCGCCGGCCTAGTCGGCGGTCTTGGCGGGGCGAGCGGTCGTGGCAGCGGGTCCGGATGCCTCGGCCGCTTCGGCATCGAGACGCTGACGGACCTCGGCCCGGTAGTTGACCCGGCGGATGCGCCGCACCATGTCGATGATCAGCAGGACGGCGACGATCATGATCCCCGCTGTGATCACGAACCCCCAGACCCCCGGCGTGACGAGGGTGGGATCGATCTTCGCCGGCGACGTCGTGGTGGGCAGCGTCGCCGTCAGCAACGTCGCAGTCAACTGCCAGAGCACGGTGCGCCTCTCGATAACGGCCGGGTCTTCAGCAGCGACCGCATAGCCTTGCTTCTAGGGTAACGCCCACACCCTGCGCCGGACCTCGAGGACAGATGAGCACCGCACTTGACGCACGATACGGCCGGACGCCGGGCCGCCGCCTGCGCGCGCGCTGGATCGCGGTCATCGTGGGCGGCGGCGTCGCCGTCGTGGTCGTGGCCTGGGTGCTGTGGGCCGGTCTGTTCGGAACCACCGCCTCGATCGAGACCCAAGACATCGGATCCACGGTCGTGGACGCGAGCACGATCGACCTGCGCGAGCAGATCACCGTGGATCCCGGCACCCGTGTCACCTGCACCTTCGAGGCTCTCGACAAGGAGTTCGCGATCGTCGGATGGAAGGTCGTGCACCTGCCACCCGCGAACGAGCGCAATCGGGTCCTGACCGAGCGGCTCCGAACCTCCACGCCGGCCGAGAGCGGGTTGATCGGCTCCTGTTGGCTGACCTAGGCTGAGCAGTCGCCCGCTTTTAGAGGAGTACACCCATGTCCGATCCCGTTGTCACCACCTGGCTCACCCAGGAGGCGTTCGACCGGCTGTCCGCCGAGCTCGAGGAGCTCAGCGGTCCGGCGCGCGCCGACATCGCCAAGAAGATCGAAGCGGCGCGCGAGGAGGGCGACCTCAAGGAGAACGGCGGGTACCACGCGGCCAAAGACGAGCAGGGCAAGATCGAGGCCCGCATCCGTCAGCTGACTCAGCTGCTGCGCAATGCGACGGTCGGAGAGGCGCCCGAGAGCCACGGCGTCGTCGAGGTAGGAACCGTCGTCACCGCGACCATCGCCGGCGACTCGAGCACCTTCCTGCTCGGCAGCCGCGAGATCGCCGACGACGCGAGCGACATCGATGTCTACCCGGCGTCGAGCCCGCTGGGCCAGGCGATTCTGGGCCTCAAGGTGGGCGAGTCGACGACGTACACGGCACCCAACGGCAAGCAGATCACCGTCAAGGTGACGAAGGTCGACACCTACCGCGGGTAGATCTTCTTCGCGAGAGTACGTTACCCGGCCGGATCCGACGCCGAGAGTACGCAGAATCCCGTACTTTCGCGGAAGGGGCTAGAGCTCGACCTGCGGGCGGTATCCCTCATCGCGCAGGTGCTGCAGCACGAGTTCGGCGTGCTCGGCGCCGCGGGTCTCCATGTGGATGACGATCTCGACCTCGCTGATCTGAAGCCCGTTCCCGTGACGGGTGTGCAGCACCTCGACCACGTTCGCGTTGGCCTCGGCGATGATCTCGGCGATCCTGGCCAGTTGTCCGGGCCGGTCGGGCAGCGGAATGCTGACGATGAGGTAGCGAGCGGATGCGGCAAGACCGCGGCTGATCACCCGCTCCATGATCATCGGGTCGATGTTGCCGCCGCTGAGGATCACCACGGTCGGCCCCTCGATGTCGAGCTTGCCGGCCAGGAGCGCTGCGACCCCGACGGCTCCGGCCGGCTCGACGACGAGCTTGGCGCGCTCGAGGAGGACGACGATTGCCTTGGCGGTCTCGTCATCTTCGATCGTGACGACCTCGTCGACGGCTCGGCGGATGATCTCGAAGTTCAACGAGCCCGGTCGGGCGACGGCGATCCCGTCGGCGATCGTCGGCAGGGTGGCGATGGTCAACGGCGCACCGGCTTCGAGCGACGGCGGGTAGGCGGCCGAGTTCTCGGCCTGCACCCCGATCACGCGAATGGAACGGCCGAGTTCGGGCGCGAGCTGCGCGAAGGCAGTGGCGATGCCCGAGATCAGCCCGCCGCCGCCGATCGGCACCACGACGTTCGCCACGTCGGGCACCTGGTCGAGGATCTCGAGGGCCAGCGTGCCCTGCCCCGCGACGATCTCCGGGTGATCGAAGGGCGGGATGAGCACGGCGCCTGTGCGCTCGGCGAACTCGGCGGCCGCCCGCAGCGTCTCGTCGACGATCGCCCCGTGGAGCACCACGTCGGCACCGTAGCCACGGGTGGCTTGCAGCTTCGGCAGTGCAACGCCCAGCGGCATGAAGATGGTGGCGGCGATGCCGAGCTCACGCGCCGCAAGAGCGACGCCCTGCGCGTGATTGCCTGCCGATGCGGCCACCACCCCTCGGGCCTTCTCGGCGTCGCTGAGCTGGGCGAGCAGGTTGTACGCACCCCGGATCTTGTACGACCCGGTGCGCTGGAGGTTCTCGGCCTTGAGATGCACCGGATGCCCGAGCGTCTCAGACAGGAACCGCGAGTCCTCCATGGGCGTGGTAGACACCACGGCGGCGACGCGCTCCCGGGCCTCCCGGATCGCCGCGAGACTCGGCCCCGGAAGGCTCAGCCCGGGAAGGGCCTCCGCCTCGAGCGCCGCCTCGCGGTCAGGACGTGGCTTCGCCGCGGGCACGCCGGGCTCCCCTCGTCGGTCTCGTGGGCGGGACGACGTCGCTGACGGTGGGGTGCGGATCGGTCCGCCACTCCCCGCGCGCGATGTATCCGATCATCACGTTGAAGGTGGCGACCACGGGCACCGCAAACAGTGCGCCCGGAATGCCGCCGATGAGTCCGCCGGTCGCGACCGCGAGGACCACGGCCAAGGGGTGCACCTTGACGGCGTTGCCCATCACGAAAGGCTGCAGCACGTGGCCTTCGAGCTGCTGCACGAGGATCACGACGCCGATCATGATCAGGGCCGGGATCGGCCCGAGGAAGACCAGCGCGACGAAGACCGCGATCACCCCGGTCAGCACCGCGCCGACGACCGGGATGAACGATCCTAGGAAGACCGCGATGGCGATCGGGATCACGAGGGGGAATCCGCCCCAGAACAGGCCGAGGATGAACGCGCCCAGGCCGATGCCGACGGCGTCCACGAAGGCCACGAAGATCTGCACCTTGACGAAGGTGGTCAGCGTGATCCAGCCGGCTTCGCCCGCGCCGATCATCGCAGCCCGCGCCTTCACCGGGAACAGCCGGACGATCCACTGCCAGATGCCGCGCCCGTCGATGAGGAGGAAGAGCGTCGAGAACAAGACGATCAGGAAGCCCGCGAGCACATGGCCGGCCGTGCTCCCGAACGACAGGGCGCCGCTCAGCAGGCTGGATGAATCCTTCTGAAAGCTCGTGACCAGCTGGTCGACGTAGTGGGTGATGTCCTTGTCGGTCAGCCCGAAGGTGTCGGCGAGAAAGCCCTTGATGTCGGCGTACCGCGCGACCGTCTGCTTCTCGAGCGCCGGGTACCCCCGGATGATGAACGACACCACGAGATAGATGAGCCCCCCGAGGATCGCCAGGATGCCGACCTCGCTGACCGCGACCGCCGCCCATTTCGGCCAGTGGTGACGCCGTTGCAGCCACTGCGAGAACGGCACGAGCAGCGCCGCCAGCAGGATCGCGATCATGAACGGGATGACGATGTCGCGCAACTGGATGAACAGGTACACGAACACGCCCAGCACCCCGAGCACCGCGAGAATGCGCCACGACCACGCGCCCGCGATGCGGATCGCCGGGGTCAACGAGGCGTCCACCGCGCGGTCCGACGAGGCCTCCGGGTGCGGGTCACGACGGGAGAGGATAGCCACCCGGCCAGTCTAGGCGGCGGGAACGAGGCGCTTCCTCAGCGATCCTCTCCGGGAGTTGCCGCGATCGGCTCGGCGCTCACGGCCCGGCCGCGCAGGGAGAGCTTGGCGATCTTTCCGGGTTCCGGCTTGTCGCCGACATCGTGCTGCACGCTGAGCAGCGTGCCGTCGTCGAGCAGCACGCGGGTGCGTCGCAGCGAGCCGAGAAAGCTCGTGGTGATAACGGTTCCGCTGATCGGTCCCGAGCCGTAGACGATGTCCTCCGGGCGGATGTAGGCCGAGACCGGGCCGTCGGGCTGCGGCGCCCCGAGCAGGTCGAGCGTCGAGCCGAGCACGGTCACCTTCCCGTTCGTGAGCGTGCCTCTCACCTTGTTCGACAGTCCGACGAACTCGGCGACGAAGGGCGAGTTCGGCGTCAGGTACAGCTCTTCCGGCGTGCCGATCTGCTCGATGTTGCCGCTGCTCATCACGGCAACCCGGTCGGCGACGGCGAGCGCCTCCTCCTGGTCGTGCGTGACGAACAGGGTCGTGATGCCGAGCTCGGTCTGGATGCGGCGGATCTCGTCGCGCAGCTGCACGCGCACCTTCGCGTCGAGCGCCGACAGCGGCTCGTCGAGCAGCAGCACGCGCGGGCGGGTGACCAGCGCCCGCGCCAGGGCCACGCGCTGCTGCTGCCCGCCGGAGAGCTGGTGCGCGTAGCGCGCGCCCAGGTGTCCGAGCCCGACCATGTCGAGGGCCTCCTGCGCGCGGCGGGCGCGGTCCGCGGCCTCGACCTTGCGCATCCGGAGCCCGAACTCGACGTTCTGCAGCGTCGTCATGTGCGGGAACAGCGAATACGACTGGAACACCATGCCGATGTCGCGCCTGTTCACGGGGACTCCCGCGACGTCGTCGCCGTCGATCCGGATCGCGCCCGAGGTGATCTGCTCCAACCCCGAGAGCGAGCGCAGCACCGTGGTCTTGCCGCATCCGGACGGGCCGAGCAGGGCGATGAACTCGCCCGGCTTCATCGTCAGACTCACGCCGCTCAGCGCGCGGCTGCTCCCGTAGTCCTTCACGACGTCGACGAGCTCGACGGTCGCCCCGGGATGCGTGACGTACTGCGCCATGCTGTCGGTCGTGATGTCGATGGTGGTCATGGGTCAGTCCTTGTTGTTCGGTCGGATCGAGCCGACGCGTCCGATGATGAGGAGGATCACGAAGCCGAACAACAGCGCGAGCAGCGCGAAGATGATCGCCACGTAGGGGTCGCCGTGCTCGACTTGCACGAGGCCGGTCTGGAAGGTGGTGCGACCGAGGAAGGTCGCGATCGTGTACTCGCCGAGCACGACGGTGATCGTGATGAACGCGGCGGCAATGATGCCCCGGCGCAGGTTCGGCAGGATGATGCGCCACATGATCGAGAGGTAGCCCGCGCCGAGCGAGCGCGCCGCTTCGGTGAGCGTGCGAACGTCGACGCCGGCGATGTTGACCGCCACGGGGCGGTAGGCATAGGGCAGCGCGATCACCCCGATCGCGAAGGCCAGCGTCCAGGCATCCGAGCCGAGCAGCTGGGAGACCACCGAGTAGGTGGGCACCAGTCCCACGACGAGCACGATGGTCGGGATGGTGACGGGCACCAAGCAGATGAACTCCATGATGCGACGCAGCCGCGGATAGCGCATCTCGATCAGCACCATGGTCGGCACCATGAGCACGAGGATGATCGCCGCCGTGATGAGACACAGGACCAGCGAGTTCTGGATGCCCTGGAACAGCACGTCGTAGTTGAACTCGAGCGCCGGATTGAACAGGTCGAGGTAGTGCCCGACGGTGTAGCCGCCGCCGTTCGCGCGGAAGGTGAAGATGGCCATCGCGACGATCGGCAGCAGGAAGAGGATGGCGGTGATCACCAGGATCACCCGAGCGGTCGCCTTCGACGGCGGCGCTCCGAATCGCGCAGGATGGCCGTCGTGCGCGGTCATCGATTCCCCCACTTTGCAGCGCGGCGCTGTAGAGCGCCGTACGCCGACATCAGCACGACCATCACGACGACCATCGCGAGGGCGAGCGAACCGGCCTCGTTGGCGTGGCCGATCACCGTTTCGCTCGTCGACGCCCGGAAGATGTCGAGCGAGATCAGGCCGCCCTGGCTGATCAGGGCCGCCGCGGTGGCGAATGACGAGAACGAGTTGGCGAACAGCAGGATCGTGCAGCCGAGGAACGCCGGCGCGAGCACCGGAATGCCGACCCGCCACCAGTAGGTCCGGCGCGTGCCGCCGAGGGTGGCGACCGCCTCGCCCCAGGCCGGCTTCAGCGCCTCCATGGCGGGCATGAAGGTCAGCACCATGAGCGGGATCTGAAAGAACAGGTACACCGGCACGAGACCCGGCACGGTGTAGAGCGGTGACGTATAGGTGTTGTCACCGAACAGCCCGTTGAGGATGACGCCGATCAGACCGGTATTGCCCATGGTCGCGATGAAGGCGAATGCCAGCATGACGCCGCCGAACTGGGCGAACACGCTGGATGCCGAGTCGACGATCGTGCGGATCCATCCGTCGGGGCGCATCGACAGCAGGGCGTAGCAGATGATGGCGCCGGCGATCGCGCCGACGACGGCGGTGACGGCCGACAGCCCGACCGAGCCGATGATGTCCTTCTGGGTGGTCGGGTCGGCGAAGGTGTCGAAGTTCGCGAGGGTGAAGGCGCCGTCCACGGTGAAGAACCCGCTGGCGATGGCGAGAACGGCTGGGATCGCCAGGAACAGCAGGGCGTAGACGCCGAACGGCACCAGGCCGATCCAGCCGACCGCGACCCCAGGACCCGCGCCTCGGGCGGCACCCGACGCACGAAGGGTGCCGACGCGCACGCCGCGGCGCCGGGGGTTCTCCCCGACGCCGCGGCTTTCTGCGAGAGAGGTCATCAGCCGATCGCGGCGGCCCACTTGGCCGTCAGAAGGGTCGAGGCCTTGGCCGCCTGGTCGGCGCTGAGCTGGACGAAGTCGCTCGGCGCGTCGCCGACCTTTGCCAGAACCGACGTGTCGACGGTTCCGGCTTTCTTCATCGCGGCTAGCTGGGCCGGGTAGGCACCGGCGGCGAGGAACAGGTTCTGCACCTGCGGGGTGTAGAGGTACTCCTCCCACAGGCGGGCGGCCGCCGGGTTGGGGGCATCCGTGTTGATCGCCTGGTTGTAGTAGCTGCCGAAGCCGGTGCCCGGAAGCACGACCGTCTTCCAGTTGGGGTTGCCGGCGCTGCCGGCTGCAGGCCCCCAGCCGACGTTGTTGAACGACCACTGGATGACGACCGGGGTCTCACCCGAGGCGACGGTGGCCTGCGTCGGCAGCGTGCCGAGGAAGTTGCCGGCCTGCTTCAGCTTCTGGAAGAAGTCGATGCCCGGCTGGATGTCGTCGGCCGAGCCGCCCGACTGCAGGGCCGCCATGGCGACGGCCGACAGGGCCTCGTTGGCCTGCGTCGGGTCGCCCTTGATGGCCACCGCGTTCTTGAAGTCCGAGCCGAGCAGGTCGTCGAGCTTCTTGATGCCCTTCGGGAACTTCTTGGTGTCGTAACCGATCGACATCAGGCCGGTGTAGTCGTACCACCAGGTGCCGTCGGCAGCCTTGAAGTCGTCGGGGATGTCCTTCCAGCTCTGCACCTTGTAGGGCGCCAGCAGGTCGAGGTTCTGGTTCATCACCGCGGTGCCGATGTCGAAGACGTCGGGAGCAGTGGACTGCCCCTTCTGGGACTTCGCGGCGGCGACCTCGTCGGCGCTGGAGCCGTCGGGGTTCTCGGAGTTGATCTTGATGCCGGGGTACTTCTTCTCGAAGCCCTGGATGATCTGGCCGTAGTTGGCCCACGACGGCGGAAGGGTGATCACGTTGAGGTGACCCTCTTTGTTGGCCGCCGCGACGAGTCCCGCCATCCCGCCGAAGTCGTCGGCGCTCGTGGCCTTCTGGGCCTCGGCGAGCGTGAGGGTCTTGATGCTGCCGCCGCTGGTGCTGCCGCTGGCGGTGCCTGCGCAGGCGGTGAGCGCGAGCGCCGCAACCGCGAGCACCGCGGTTCCGACGAGGAGACGCGTCTTCATGGAATGTGTTCCCTTCCCATGGCAACGTCCGCGGTCGTCCACGCTGTGGGGCGGACTATGGGATCCCGGGGACGATCCGGGCTCAGACTGAGCGCCCCGGGTTACGCGGCGGGCAAAGTCAGGTGAACGATCG
>Ga0207698_10002474_pt1 | contig 10953 bp, 12 predicted proteins | sample KBSCornC22_FD_184298 | JGI IMG/M metagenome (GOLD analysis project Ga0207698, IMG submission 184298) | Corn rhizosphere microbial communities from Kellogg Biological Station, Michigan, USA - KBS Corn C2-2 (SPAdes) (version 2) | ecosystem: Host-associated > Plants > Roots > Rhizosphere > Soil ...
GGACGCCCGTTCGGCACGAAGAGTTTTTTGATCCAGGTCTGTACCCTGCCGTCCCTACGGGCGAGCTCTGTGGCGACAATAGCGACCCATGAGCAAGACCCACATCCACCGCGTGCAGGTGCACTTCGGCGATTGCGACCCCGCGGGCATCGTCTTCTTTCCCAACTTCTCGCGCTGGATGGACGAATCCTCGCTGGCCTTCTTCATGGCCTGCGGCGTGCCGCCCTGGCGTGAGCTCTTGAAGACGCGCGGCATCGTCGGCACGCCGCTGCTGGAAATCAATACCCGGTTCATGAAGCCGGCGACATACGGCGAGACGATCGAGGTGCACACGAGCATCGAGCATTGGGCGCCCAAGACCTTCCGCCATCGCCACGAGATTCGACGCGGCGATGACCTGCTGTGCGAAGGCACGGAGGTGCGCGCCTTCGTGGTGAAGGACCCGGCCAACCCCGATCGCATCAAGGCCATCCCCGTGCCCGAGGACATCAAGGCCCTGTGCTTGTGACTGACGTCTCGTGGCCCTCGCGCCTGCCACGCCCGTGAAGACTTCGAACCCTTGAACGCCATGCCCCAGAAGAAGACCACGCCCCCCGATGCCACCCCCGCCGGCCGGCTTGTCGAAGCTCGCCTGCACCACGTGCTCGGCTACCAGCTCGCGCAAGCCACCATCGCGACCACGGTGGTCTACATGAACGAAGTGGGCGAGCCCTTCGAGCTGAGGCCGGTGGAATACACCATCCTCTCGCTCATCAACGAGAACCCGGACGGCTCATCGGCGCAGCTCGCGCAGGCGCTGGCGGTGACAGCGCCCAACATCACGATGTGGATCGACAAGCTCGAAGGCCGCGGCCTCGTCCAGCGCACGCGCAACGAGACCGACAAGCGGGCGCAACACCTGCGGCTCACGCCCAAGGGCACGGCGCTGGTTGTGCAGGCGACGGAGAAGCTGCTGGTCGGCGAGCGGGAGGCGCTGTCGCACCTGAGCGATGGGGAGCGCACGATCCTCATCGAGCTCTTGCACAAGGTGGCGAGGAACCGGCCGGGGAAGAAGTAGCGGACGTTGATGATCTCGCGGGATGCGGGATGAGGCCTTCGACAAGCTCAGTCCGAACGGGATCATGGTAGACGCCACGAGGGCTTCGATACCTCAGCCCGAACGGGACTTTTCTGGGAGGTCCCGTTCGGGCTGAGGCATCCCCGTTCGGGCTGAGGTATCGAAGCCTCCGTTCCGCTCGCCCTGAGGTATCGAAGGGTCGGACTGAGCTTGTCGAAGGCCCCTTCCCGCCAGCGAGAAGGGACCCTCAAAGACGCCCCGTTCAAGCCTCCGGCGTGAACCCCACCGTCTTCACCACCGGCCCCCAGGCCGCGTTCTCGGTGGTGATCGCCTTCTTCAACTGCTCCGGCGTGTTGGCCGACGCCTCCAGCCCGAGCGTCGCAAGCCCATCGATCACATCCTGCGACGCCACCGCCGCCTTCACCGCCGCGGCCGCGCGCTGCACCACATCCGGACTCGCCTTGCCCGGCAGGAACACGCCGTACCACTCCACGAACTCGATGTTCTTGAAGCCTTGCTCGCTGTAGGTCGGAACGTCCGGCGCGAAGGGCGTGCGCTTGGGGCCGGAGGTGGCGAGCATGCGGACCTTGCCGCCTTTGAGGTGCGGCAGGAAATCGCCGATCGGGCCGGAGAAGGCGCCCACCTGTCCGCCCAGCAAATCCTGCACGCCGGGCGCGGAGCCGCGGTAGGGCACGTGCTGCAGTTCGACGCCGCTGCTCTTGGACAGCAGCGAGCCGAGGAAGTGCGGCGGCGTGCCGGCGCCGGGCGAGCCGAAGGTGGCCTTGTCGGGGTTGGCCTTGGCCCAGCCCAGGTAGTCCTTCAGCGTCTTCACCGAATCAGGCACGCCCGGGCCCACGCCGAAGCCGAACACCGCGATGCACGCGGTGGACACCGGCGTGAATTCGTCCATCTTGTAGGTGAGCTTGGTGAAGATGTGCGGGTACAGCGTGATGATGGATGCCGGCGTGAGCAGCAGCGTCGAGCCGTCGTTGGGCGCGTTCTTCACCGTCTCGGCGGCGAGCCGTCCGCCGGCGCCGGCCTTGTTCTCGACCAGCGCGACCTTGGCGTAGCTGCCGCGCATCTTGTCGGCCAGGCGGCGCGACACGGCATCGGTGGTGCCGCCCGCGGGAAAGCCCACGAAGATGCGCGCCGTCTCCAGCGATTGCGACCAGGCGAAAGTCGGCCAGGCACCGGCCAGCGCCGCGGCGCCGCTGCCGGCAAGAATCTGTCTGCGATTGAACATGACGCTAGTCTCCGTCGTTGTGGTTGAAATGCGAGGGTCGGCCCGTGCGGTTCAGCGCGGCGCCATGCGAAGCGCGCCGTCCAGCCGGATCACTTCGCCATTGAGATGGCCATTGGCCACGATATGCGCCGCCAGCGCCGCGAACTCTTCGGGTTTGCCCAGGCGCTTGGGGAAGGGGATGGATGCGGCGAGGCTTTGCTGCACTTCTTCGGGCAGCTGGTGCAGGAGCGGCGTGAGGAAGAGCCCCGGCGCGATGGTGCAGATGCGAACGCCCCACTGCGCGAGGTCGCGCGCCAGCGGTAGCGTGAGCGACACCAGCCCACCCTTGGACGCGGCATAGGCCTCCTGCCCGATCTGCCCGTCGTAGGCCGCGACCGACGCGGTGTTCACCACCACGCCGCGCTCGCCGTCTTCCAGCGGTTCGAGCTTCGCGGCCTGCGCCGCGAAGAGCCGCAGCATGTTGAATGTGCCCACGAGGTTCACGTCGATCACGCGCTTGAAGTCCTCGAGCGGCATGGGCGAACCGTCCTTGCCGATGATGCGTTTGGCGCCGCCGATGCCGGCGACGTTCATCAGCACGCGGGCCGGGCCGTGCGCATCGGCCGCCATCGCCAGCGCCGTCTGCACGCTGTCGGTGGAAGTGATGTCGCAGGGGCAGGCGAGGCCGCCGATCTCTCGCGCCACGGCTTCGGCCGCGCCCGCGTTCACATCCAGCACCGCCACCTTGGCGCCCAGCCGCGCGAGTTCACGCGCCGTGGCCGCGCCCAGGCCCGAGCCACCGCCGGTGACCAGGGCCGCGCATCCGTCGATCTTCATGGGGGTCGTCCTTGCAAATGATGGGTTGGATGCCGGATGGCTTCAGTGCCGGCGCGGCAGCAGCACGCCGTCGCCGCCGTCATACAGCTGTTCGACCAGGGCGGCCCGGTGGCTCAGCACCGCGCGCTGGTTGATCGAGCCCTTGTCGGTGATTTCGCCGCGGTCGATGGACGGCGGCTCGGCCAGCACCATGGCCCGCGCCACGCGGTTGGCGCTGCCGGTGCCGGCGTGCCACTGACGGTCGACGAGCTGCTGGAAGAAGTCCACCACCTTCGGATGCGTCAGCACCTCGGCGGCGGGCACCTGCGCAGCCAGGCCCGCGAGCTTGCGGCATTCGTCCACGCGCGGGAAGACGAAGATGCCCACGTCGTCGCGGTTGAGCCCCGTCACCACCACGTCCTGCACGCAGGGCGTGCCGTCGAGGATGATGCGCGCTCGCAGCGGGCCCACGCTCACGAAGGTGCCGGTGGACAGCTTGAAGTCCTCGGCGATGCGGCCGTCGAACATCAGCCCGCGCAGCGGCGCGTTCGCATCGATGAACTTCACCGCGTCGCCGGTGCAATAGAAACCTTCCTCGTCGAAGGCCTCGGCCGTCTGCTCGGGCGCGCGCCAGTAGTGCGGCATCACGTTCGGACCCCTGAAGCGGATCTCGGTCTTGTCGCCCATGGGCACGAGCTTCACCTCCACGCCAGGGCAGGGCAGGCCGATGTGGCCCGAGCGAACGTCGGTGCCCACCGCGAAGGTGCACGAGGGCGCCGTCTCCGTCATGCCCAGTCCGGTGAGGATTCGCACGCGCTCGCCCACCGTGCGCTCGGCATGCGCATCGAGCTTGTCCCACACCGATTGCGACAGGCCGGCGCCGGAAAACATGAAGGCCTTCACGCGCCTGAAGAGTGATTCGCGCAGCGTGTCGTCGTGGTCCATGGCCGAGGCGATCTCCTCGAAGCCCTTGGGCACGTTGAAGTAGATGGTGGGCGAGATCTCGCGCAGGTTGCGCAGCGTCTCGGCGATGCCCGCCGCCGTGGGCTTGCCTTCGTCGATGTACAGCGTGCCGCCGTTGTACAGCGTGATGCCCACGTTGTGATTGCCGCCGAAGGTGTGGTTCCAGGGCAGCCAGTCCACCAGCACCGGCGGTTCGTCTTCGAGGAAGGCGAAGGTCTGCCGGATCATCTGCAGGTTGGCGCACATCATGCGGTGCGTGTTCACCACGCCCTTGGGGTTCTTGGTCGAGCCCGAGGTGAAGAGGAACTTCACGATGGTGTCGGGGCCGACCCCGGCATGCGCGGCCGCGGCTTTTGCGCCAGGCGTCGTGGCGAGCAGCTCGTCGAAGGGAATCGCGTCGCGATCGGGAAGCACACCATTCGTCAGCACGACATCCAATGAGCCCTGCGAGGTGGATGCGACCGCGGCGATGGCGCGCGCGTACTCGGGGCCGGATGCGAACACCAGCCCCGGCGTCACCGTCTGCACGATGTGCCGCAGCTTGCCGTGGTCTTGCGAGAGCAGCGAATAGGCCGGCGACACCGGCGCGTACGGAATGCCCGCCCACATCGCGCCGAGCGCGAGCGTGAGGTGCTCCAGGTCGTTGTCGGAGAGCACGGCGATCGGCCGCTCGACACCCAGGCCGCGCGTGGCCAGCCATTCGCCCACCGCCTGCGCGCGCTGCAGCATCTGCGCGTAGGTGATGCGCCGCCAGTCGCCGCCGGCCTCGCGCTTGGCGACGAAGACGCGGTCGGGCGCTTGCGCGGCCCAGTGTTCGAGCGAATCGGTCAGCCGCTGCGCGAACCCGCCCAGCGGCTCGGCCGAGCGCAGCACGCGCACGCCGTCCGCGCGTTCTTCCAGCGTCGCGGCGACGCATCCGCCCACCCGGGCATGGCGATAGGCCGGAGCGCTCATCGCGTCACCTTCCCGGCGCGCTTGTCGAGGAAGGCGCGCAGCCGCTCCTTCGCCTCGGGCGTGCTCTCGGCCACCGCGGCCATCAGCGATTCGGTGAACAGGCCTTCGGACTGCGACTGGTCGGCGATGCGCGGCAGCGCGTGCATCACGGCGAAGTTCGACAGCGGCGCGTTGGACGCGATGCGCTGCGCCAGCTCCATCGCACGCGCCAGCCCGGCACCGTCGGGCACGAGGTACTGCGCGAGGCCGGCGCGCTCGCCTTCCTCGGCGCTGTAGACGCGGCCGGTGAGCATCATGTCGGACATGCGGGCCACGCCCATCAGCCGCGGGATGCGCGCCGAGCCGCCGCCGCCCACGAAGAGCCCGCGCTGGCCTTCAGGCAGGCCGAAGTAGGTCGAGGCCTCGGCCACGCGGATGTGGCACGACGACGCCAGCTCCAGGCCGCCCCCCACCACCGCGCCGTGCAGCACCGCGATGACCGGCACGCGGCCGAACTGGATGGCGTCGAAGGCCGCATGCCACATGCGCGAGTGCAGCACGCCCTCGGCCACGTCCCGCTCGACCAGCTCCGACAGGTCCAGCCCCGCGCAGAAATGCTCGCCGTCGCCGCTGAGCACCACGGCGCGCACTTCGCTGGGCAGGTTCACGAAGGCGGTGTGCAGCTGCGTGATGAGCTCGTCGCTGATCGCGTTGCGCTTGGCCGGCCGCGCGAGCCGCACCTGCGCCACGGCGCCCTGAGTGCCGATCTTCAGGAGCGGCAGCTGCGCGAGCAAGCCGGTGGCGGGCGTGAAGGTGGAATCCATGGAGTGAGCGTCGCAGAAGCCTGCATTTAGTTCAGTAGATGAAGTATCATAAGCTTCGCTGCCCGGCGGAGACTAGGGGAAACCCCTTGGTTCCATGCGCCGCCGGGCCTGTCATCGTCATTCAACCCGTGAAGCAGTCAGGAAAGCGGCCCCCACCATGAACATCGATCAGCTCGTGGCCATCGACGTGCACACCCATGCGGAAGTGTCGTGCTGGAACCCCTTCGACAACTACGGCGAGGAATACGACCGCGCCGCCGACAAGTACTTTCGGTCTGCCCGCCGGCCGACCATCGAGGAGACGGTCGCCTACTACCGCGAGAAGAAGATCGGCCTCGTGATGTTCACGGTGGATTCCGAGTCCAACCTCGGCCGCCGGCGCATCCCCAACGAGGAGATCGCCGAGGCCGCGCAGAAGAACAGCGACATGATGATGTGCTTTGCGAGCATCGACCCGCACAAGGGCAAGATGGGTGCGCGCGAGGCGAGGCGGCTGATCACCGAGCACGGCGTCAAGGGCTTCAAGTTCCACCCGACGGTGCAGGGCTTCTACCCCTACGACAAGATGGCCTGGCCGATCTACGAGGTGATCGCCGAGCACAACATGCCAGCCATCTTCCACAGCGGCCATTCGGGCATCGGCTCGGGCATGCGCTGCGGCGGCGGCCTGCGGCTGGAGTATTCCAACCCCATCCACCTGGACGACGTGGCCATCCAGTTCCCCGACATGCAGATCGTCATCGCGCACCCGTCGTGGCCGTGGCAGGACGAGGCGCTGTCGGTGGCCATGCACAAGCCCAACGTCTTCATCGACCTCTCCGGCTGGAGCCCGAAGTACTTCCCGCCCCAGCTCGTGCAGTACGCCAACACCTTGCTTCGCGACCGCATGCTCTTCGGCTCGGACTTCCCGCTCATCACGCCCGAGCGCTGGATGAAGGACTTCGACGAAGCCGGATTCCGTGACGAAGTGAAACCGCTGATCCTCAAGGAGAATGCAGCCCGGCTGCTCAAGCTCACGAGGACTTCATGACCGTCACCCGCCCCGCATTTGCCGTCTTCGCCGTGTCACTGCTTGCCGCCGCCCAGGCGCAAGCCAAGCCCCTGGACCCGGCCGCGCTCGCGCGCTTCGACGCAGGCTATGCCCGCTGCGAGCAGAAGTTCGAGCACATGCGCGGGCATGCCGACGAGGCCTACCTGGGCCTGTACAAGCTCAAGGTCGACGACAAGAGCCGCGGCAAGCTGGCGGAGCTGCGCAAGAAGCCGGCCTACACGGCCGAGAAGGCCAAGGCGGACAAGCGCATGAGCAAGCCGTCCGCCGAGGTCGAGAAGAAGCTGGACCAGCAGTGCCAGGCCACCTGGGGGCAGGTGCAGGCGGGGAAGTGATGCCGGGCTGACCGGTTCGGCCGTGCTGTCTCCGGTCCAGGACCGATCGGCGTCAGCGATAGAACGCTTCGACCTTGCCCTTGAGCTTGATCATCAGCGGCTTGCCTTTGCGGTCCAGCGCGCGGCCGGCGGGTACCTTGATCCAGCCTTCGCTGACGCAGTACTCCTCGACGTCATGGCGCTCCTTGTCGTTGAAGCGGATGCCGATGTCATGCTCGAAGATCGCGGCCACGTGATGCGGGCTGGACGGGTCCACGGACAGGTGGTCGGGCAGTGGGGGCTTTTCTGGGGTGTCGGTCATGGAAGGTGGTCGGTTGCCCGGGATTGAATGCAGCGCGGATTGTGCCAAGGCGTGAGGCTGCGCTGCCGCGTCAAGCAAAAGGCTCAACCCAAGCCTCATTCATGCTCGGTACGGCCCCTTCACTTCGCCCCAGCCCCACTTCGGCATCGGCGCATGTGCATCCACCGTGGCGTCCGGCTGCGAGTTGATCACCGCCAATCTCGAGCCCCATTCGAGGTAGCCCACCAGCGCAGATCGGAACTCCGGGTCGTCGGGCATGCCGAGTTCGTCGGCGGTTTCGAGCAGCAGCGTGACCCATCGGCGGCGCTTGTCGTGGGTGAGATGGCGGTTGAGGTGCTGCCTGATCATGTGCGGATGGCCGCCATGCTGCTCGGAGTAAGTGGTGGGTCCGCCCAGCACTTCGGCAAGAAAGGCGGCCACGTGGGCGGGATGGTCTTCGCCCATGTGCGCGAAGTCGGGGCCCAGCAGCGCATCGGCTTTCACGTGTTCATAGAAGCGCGTGGTCAGGCGGTTCAGTGCGTCGATGCCGCCGAGCCAGTCATACAAGGTCGGGGTGTCTTGTGTCGTTGTCATGGACTTGCGCGGTGAGGTCGCTGGCCGGATATTAGAGACGACGGCATCAAAGCCCGCTCGGCAAAAGTGGTCTAAGCCACTTTGCGAAATCGGCCAAGACATGTGGGCAAACGACGTGCCTGCCCCAGCGAAAAGTGCGATGCCCAACACCGTTCTCGCAGCAACGATGCTTCCTTCTCAGCCTCGGTGTTGAAGAACAAGACGATGAATAAGACGCTCGCAACCGAACGTCTTGCAACCGGGTTCTTCACCGAGGTGCCCATCGCACCTCGGCTGTGTTTTCGCGCTCTCATTTCGGGCCAAGGGTCTTCAGTTGTTTCGACCCTTTGGCGTGCGTCATGAGTCCAAACGCAACGCAATGGCGCATGCGTGAATCGACTTGGCGCAAACGAAACGCCTTGCCAACTATTCCTCATATTGGCCCAAATGTTGCGTTGCAGCACGTGACCCGAACACATGCCGAAAAGGCAAGGGAGATGGTTCATGAACGCTGCAAATTTCGTAGCGGGCGCTCGCATGAACGCGACCGCATCCCGATCGACAGATCCTTCGCGCGACCTTTTCGTGTTGCGCATCAACCAGGCGGTGGCGCTCTTGCTGCTGCTCATGATCAGCCCGGTGATGCTCGTCATCACCTTCCTCATCTGGCGGCGCGACGGCGCGCCGGTGCTCTTCGCGCACTATCGCGTCGGGCAGGACGGCAAGCTCTTTCGCTGCATGAAGTTCCGCACGATGCTGCGCAACTCCGAGCAGGTGCTGAGCGAGCTGCTGGCCACCGACGAGCGTGCCCGCGAGGAGTGGGCACGAGACCAGAAGCTCACCAACGATCCGCGCATCACCGGCGTCGGCCACTTCCTGCGCAAGAGCAGCCTCGATGAGCTGCCGCAGCTCCTGAACGTGCTGCGCGGCGAGATGTCGCTCGTCGGTCCGCGGCCGGTCACGGTGGGCGAGCTCACGCGCTACGGCAAGGTGCGCTGGCATTACCTGAGCGTGCGCCCGGGCATCACGGGCCTGTGGCAGGTGAGCGGTCGCAACAACACCACGTACGACGAACGCGTCGCGCTCGATCGCCGCTATGTCGAACAGAAATCACTCTGGATGGACGTGGGCATTCTCTTCAAGACTGTGAAGGTGGTGGTGGCGCGGGAAGGGGCACGCTGATGTCCGCCGCAGTACCGTTGGGAAGCCAGCACCTGCGCTGGACGGATTCCGATGCCGGCCGCGTGGTGCACGTGGTCGGCAGTGTCACCGATGAAGTGTTCTCCTTCCTCGGCCCCGCCACCAATGCGCTGGCCCGCTCGGGCCTCGAGCAGTCGGTGGTGATGATCGACGACTCGCGCTATCGCCACCACGTGGTGAGCCTGCACGAGTCGGCCGAGCTGATCCTCACGCCGCGCGATCGCAACCCGCTGCGCCAATGGCAGGCGGTGCTCAACGCGTTCCGTGCCACCGCGGCCGGCGAGCATCTGCGCGCGGTGCACCTGCACGGCATCCTGCCTTGCCTGGTGGGGGCCGTCGCGATGCGCACCTCGGGCGTGAAGGCGCCCATCTTCTACTCGCCGCACGGCTCGCGCTCGATGGGCCGCTTCAAGCCCGTCGGCCAGCTGCTGCTGTGGATGCTGCAGCCGCTGCTGCGGCCCGGGCACAGCGCGGCCATCGTGAACGTGCCGCGCGAGAAGGGGGCGTTCAACCACAAGTGGAAGTCGGTGGAGCTGGTGGAAAGCCCGGCCAGCGAAGTCTTCCTGCAGATGCGCCGCCACGAGGCACGCCACCCGCTGGTCGTCACCGGCGGACGCGCGCAAAGCGTGCGCAGCGCGGAGCTGATGGCGCAGCTCGCGGTGCTCCTGGGCGACGAGGCGCTGCGCATCAGCTTCAACTGGATCGGCCGCGTCGACGAGGTCTCGCGCACGCGGCTGAACGCCGCCAACGTCAGCGTGTTCGAGGTGGCCAGTGCCGAGGAATGCGCCCAGCGCCTGTCCGCGGGCTGGATCTACGTCGCGCCCGGCGGCACGCGCGGCTTCCCGGTGTTCCTCGTGGAAGCGATGGCCGCGGGCCTGCCCTGCGTGGCCATCGACAGCCCGCAGCACCGCGAGGTGATCCGCGACGGCGAGACCGGCTTCCTGTGCGAAAGCGAACGCGAGCTGATCGGCTGCATCGCCACGCTCATCGACAGCCCGACGCTGCGCCGGCGCATCGGCGAGGCAGCGCGCGCCGAGGCGCACGAGCGCTTCGGCCAGCAGGTCTTCAGCGACAAGCTGCTCGCCGCCTATTCGCTGGCCGATGCAAGGCCTGAATCGGATGCACCCGATGCCCACGGCCGCGCCGACCTGCCCCAGATCTCCGGAAACCCCGCCACATGAAAGTCACCGTCATCGGAAGCGGCTATGTCGGCCTCGTCACCGGCGCCTGCCTGTCGGACATGGGCAACGACGTGCTGTGCCTGGACCTGGACGAACGCAAGATCGCGATGCTCAAGGACGGCAAGATCCCGATCTACGAGCCGGGCTTGCAGGACGTCGTGCGCCGCAACGTCGAGGCGGGCCGACTGCACTTCACCACCGACGTGCCGGCTGCCGTGCAACACGGCACGCTGCAGTTCATCGGCGTGGGCACGCCGCCCGACGAAGACGGCTCGGCCGACCTGCAGTACGTGCTGGCCGCGGCGCGCAGCATCGGCCGCCACATGACCGACTACAAGGTCGTCATCGACAAGAGCACGGTGCCGGTGGGCACGGCCGCCAAGGTCAAGGCGGCGATCGCCGATGAGCTTGTCGCGCGCGGCGTGGCGCTGGATTTCGCGGTCGTCTCCAACCCGGAGTTCCTCAAGGAAGGCGCGGCGGTGGAAGACTTCATGCGCCCCGACCGCGTGGTGGTCGGGGCC
>Ga0207698_10002482_pt1 | contig 10939 bp, 7 predicted proteins | sample KBSCornC22_FD_184298 | JGI IMG/M metagenome (GOLD analysis project Ga0207698, IMG submission 184298) | Corn rhizosphere microbial communities from Kellogg Biological Station, Michigan, USA - KBS Corn C2-2 (SPAdes) (version 2) | ecosystem: Host-associated > Plants > Roots > Rhizosphere > Soil ...
GGCGCAATCCGTTTTATCTCTTCGCGTTCGTGCTCTGGCTCGCGCGCGGGCGGGCGCATCTCAAGCGCGAGATCGCGCGCCGCGCCGAGGTCGATCCGTCCACGCTGCCCTATGACGAACGCGTCGTCGGCTGGTTGAGGGAGCAGCAGGGTCAGCGTCCACAGGTGCTCTGCACTGCCTCCGACGCCGCGCTCGCGCGCGGCGTGGCCGATCACCTGGGCCTGTTCGACGCGGTGATGGCCAGCGACGGCGAACGCAATCTCGCCGGACGCCACAAGGGCGAGGCGCTGCGGGAACGCTACGGCGAGCGCGGCTTCGACTACGCCGGCAACGAATACCGCGATCTGCACATCTGGAAACATGCGCGCCGTGCGGTCGTGGTCAACGGCGACGGCGGACTGGCGCGCGCCGCTGGCGAATGCTGCGAAGTCGAGCGCGTATTCGAGCCTGCACGCGGCGGCCTGCGCACCTGGCTCAAGGCGCTGCGGCTGCACCAGTGGCTCAAGAATCTTCTGGTATTTCTGCCTTTGTTCACTTCGCATCGCGTGCTGGAGACGATGACGGCGCTGCACTGCGCGCTCGCGTTCCTCGCCTTCGGCCTGTGCGCTTCCGGCGTCTATCTGCTCAACGACCTGTTCGACCTAGATGCCGACCGGCGCCATCCACGCAAGCGTCTGCGGCCGTTCGCGGCCGGCACGCTGCCGCTGTGGCAGGGACTGCTGGCCGCGCCGCTGCTCACGCTGGCCGGCCTCGTGCTGGCGCTGTGGATCTCGCTGCCGTTCGCCGGCGTGCTCGCCTGCTATTACGCACTGACCCTGGCCTATTCGCTGCGCCTCAAGCGCATCGTCATGCTCGACGTGGTGATCCTCGCCGCGCTGTACACCGTGCGCATCATCGGCGGCGCCGTCGTGATCGGCGGCGGCCTGTCGTTCTGGCTGCTCGCGTTCTCGATGTTCCTGTTCCTGAGCCTCGCGATGCTCAAGCGCTACACGGAACTGCGCGGCCTGATCGGCAGTGGCAAGGCCGAAGCCAGCGGCCGCGGTTATTCGGTCGAGGACATCCCGCTGATCCAGTCGCTCGGCGGCGCCAGCGGCTACATGAGCGTGCTGGTGCTCGCGCTGTACATCAACAGCACGGCGAGCGAGGCGCTGTACCGACACCAGCAGGTGCTGTGGCTGCTGTGTCCGTTGCTGCTGTACTGGATCAGCCGCGTCTGGTTGATCGCGCATCGCGGCCAGATGCATGACGACCCGGTCGTTTTCGCGCTGGTCGATCGCGTCAGCCGCGTGATCCTCGCGCTTTGCGCGATCGTCGTCGCCGGGGCGATCTGAGCATGGCCGGCACGTCCTGGGGCCGCTATCCGGTGCCGCGTGCGCAACGCCTGCTCGCCGTGCGCGACCGCGACGCGGCGCTGCCTGAGTTCGACGGCACCGCGCTACCCCATGGCAACGGCCGCAGCTACGGCGATTCGTGCCTCAACGATGGGGGCACGCTGCTTTGTGCGCGCGGACTCGACCGCTTCATCGCGTTCGACGCGGAACACGGCATCCTGCGCTGCGAGGCCGGCGTGCTGCTCAGTGAGATTCTCGATCTCGTCGTGAGCCAGGGCTGGTTCCTGCCCGTCACGCCGGGCACCAAATACGTCACCGTCGGTGGCGCCATCGCCAACGACGTGCACGGCAAGAATCACCACGTCGCCGGCTGCTTCAGCGAGCATGTCATCGGCTTCGAGCTGCTGCGCAGCGACGGCAGCCGGCGCTGGTGCAGCGCGACCGAGAACGCCGACTGGTTCGCCGCCACGGTCGCGGGCCTCGGACTCACCGGCCTGATCACCTGGGCCGAGCTGCGCCTGCAGCGCGTGCGCGGTCCATGGCTCAACAGCGAGACGCATCGCTTCGAAAACCTCGCAGAATTCTTCGCGCTGTCCGCGGCCTCCGAGCGCGATTACGAATACACCGTCGCGTGGATCGACTGCGCCGCACGCGGCAGCGCCGCCGGCCGCGGCCATTTCATCCGCGCCAACCATGCGCCGGCCGGCGACGGACCGCGGCCGTCGAAGCGCCGCCTCGCGGTGCCGCTGACGCCGCCGTTCTCGCTGATCAACAGCCTGAGCCTGCGCGCGTTCAACGCGCTGTACTACCACCGTCTGCGCGGCCGCGTGCAGCATGCGCTGACGCATTACGAGCCGTATTTCTATCCGTTGGACGCGATCGGCGGCTGGAACCGCCTCTACGGCCCGCGCGGTTTCCTGCAATACCAGTGCGTCGTGCCGCCGGCCCAGGCGAGCGATGCGCTGACCGAACTGCTCGCACGCATCTCCGCGAGCGGCAGCGGCTCGTTTCTCGCCGTGCTCAAGATGTTCGGCGAGCGCAAGTCCGCTGGTATCCTCTCGTTCCCGCGGCCCGGCGCCACCCTGGCGCTGGACTTCCCCAACGATGGTCCGGAAACGTTCGCGCTGCTCGACGCGCTGGACGACGTGGTCGCGGCTGCGGGTGGGGCGGTATACGCGGCCAAGGACGCGCGCCTCGCCGGAGCGCGCTTCCGTGACTATTTTCCGGCCTGGAACACGCTGCAGCCGTACCTGGACCCGCGGTTTTCCTCGGGCTTCTGGCGCCGCGTAACGGAGTAGACAATGCGCAGAATTCTCATTGTCGGCGCGACCTCGGCCATCGCCGAAGCCACCGCCCGGCTGTTCGCCGCGCGCGGCGACGCGCTGTGCCTGGTCGGGCGCGACGCGTCGCGGCTCGCGGCGATCGCGTCGGATCTGGCCGTACGCGGCGCCGTACGCACGGCGACGGCGACGCTCGAGGTCACCGACTACGCGGCCCACGCCGATGTAATTGCGCTGGCCGAGCGCGAACTCGGCGGCCTGGATACGGTGCTGATCGCGCACGGCACGCTGTCGGACCAGGTCGAGTGCGAAAACTCGGTCGACGCGCTGCGGCGCGAGTACGACATCAACGCGCTCAGCGTCATGGCCCTGCTCACGCCGATCGCAAACCGCTTCGCGCAGCAGGGTTTCGGCAGTATCGCCGTGATCTCTTCCGTCGCCGGTGACCGCGGCCGCATGTCGAACTACGTCTACGGTTCCGCCAAGGCCGCCGTCAGCGCGTTTCTTTCCGGACTGCGCCAGCGCCTGCAGAAATCCGGCGTCAACGTGCTGACGATCAAGCCGGGCTTCGTCGATACGCCGATGACGAAGGATTTTCCGAAGGGCGCGCTGTGGGCCAAGCCCGACGCTATCGCGCAGGGCATCGTCAAGGCCATCGACAAGGGCCGCAGCGTGGTCTACCTGCCGTGGTTCTGGAGCCTGATCATGCTGATCATCCGCAACGTGCCGGAGTTCGTGTTCAAGCGGGTGAAGCTGTGACGCTGGCGAAAACCGACAAGCTCGTTCTGACCGGCGCCGCCGGACTCGTCGGCCAGAACCTCATCGTCGAACTCAAGGCGCAGGGCTACACCAACCTCGTCGCAATCGACAAGCACGCGCACAACCTCGCGATCCTGCGCGCGCTGCATCCCGAGGTACAGACGATCGAAGCCGATCTCGCCGAGCCCGGCGCCTGGAGCGACAGCTTCGCCGGCGCGGCCTGCGTGGTGCAGCTGCATGCGCAGATCACCGGCAAGTTTCCCGACGAATTCGTGCGCAACAACGAGCAGGCGACGCAGCACGTACTGGCCGCCGCGCACTCGCATGCGGTGCCCTACCTCGTGCACATCAGTTCGTCGGTCGTCAATTCGGTTGCGGTCGACGACTACACCAACACCAAGAAGGCGCAGGAAAAGCTCGTCGTCGACAGCGGCCTCGCGCACTGCGTGCTGCGTCCGACGCTGATGTTCGGCTGGTTCGATCCCAAGCACCTGGGCTGGCTGTCGCGCTTCATGGCGAAAGTGCCGGTGTTTCCGATTCCGGGCCACGGCCGCTACATGCGCCAGCCACTGTACGAACGTGATTTCTGCCGCTGCATCGTCAAATGCATCGAGACGCAGCCACCCGGCGCGATCTACGACATCTGCGGCGACACGCGCATCGACTACGTCGACATCATCCACACCATCAAGCGCGCGAAGGGGTTGCGCACACCGGTCGTGCATATCCCATACTGGCTCTTCAAGGCGCTGTTGAAGACCTATGCGCTGTTCAGCAGCCGCCCACCGTTCACCTCCGCGCAGCTCGATGCGCTGACCGCCGGCGACGAGTTCACCGGCGTCGATACGCAGGCCGTGTTCGGCGTCACGCAGACACCGTTCGCCGAGGCCGTGCGCGAAAGCTATTGCGATCCGCGCTACGCGCACATCGTGCTGGAGCGTTGAGCGATGAAAGCCTCCTTCGCGCCGCGCGCCCGCTGCCCGTTCTCTTTCAAGGTCTGTCCGTGAGCCAGCAGAGCAAACGTTTCGCGATCGTCGGCGCCGGGCCCATGGGCCTCATGGCTGCGATGGAAATCCTCAAGGCCGGCCACGAGGTCGACATCTACGAACGCGACGACCGCATCGGCGGCATGTCGGCCGCGTTCGATTTCGACGGCCTGCAGATCGAGCGCTACTACCACTTCGTCTGCAAGACCGACGATCCGCTGTTCGAGCTCATGGCCGAACTAGGCATCAGCGACACGCTGAAGTGGACCGATACCAAGATGGGGTTCTATTGCCAGGGCAGGCTGTACAAGTGGGGCACGCCGTTTGCGCTGCTGCGCTTCGACAAGCTCGGCTGGATCGACAAGTTCCGCTACGCACTGCATGTGATGCGCACCAAGGGCATCCGCGACTGGCGCGCGCTGGACAAGGTCGGCGTGACCGACTGGCTCAAGCGCAACCTCGGCGCGAGCGCCTATGACGTGCTGTGGGAGCGCCTGTTCCATCTCAAGTTCTACGAATACAAAGATAAACTTTCCGCCGCCTGGCTCGGCACGCGCATCAAGCGCGTCGCGCTGTCGCGGCGGAATCTGTTCCAGGAATCGATGGGCTACATCGAAGGCGGCTCGGAGACCCTGCTGAAAAAAATGCAGGAATTCATTCTTGCACGCGGCGGGCGCATCCACCTGAGCGCCGGCATCGAGCGCATTAACGCGCCGGATGGCAAGGTCCAGAGCATCACGGTGCGCGGTGAGACCCTCCCGGTCGACGGCGTCGTGAGCACCGCGCCGATCCAGTACGTGCCGCGCCTCGCACCGGATCTGCCGGCGGACTTCGTCGCACGCATCCGGGCGCTCGAGAACATTCCGGTCGTCTGCGTCATCCTCAAGCTGCGCCAGCCGCTCAGCGAAAACTTCTGGATGAACATCTGCGACGACAGCATCGACATCCCTGGCGTCATCGAGTACTCGAATCTCAATCCGGGCGCCGGGCCGGCCATCGTCTACGCACCGTTCTACATGCCCAAGACGCATCCCAAGTTCGCGCGCGACAATGCCGCATTCATCGAGGAAGTGCTGGGCTATCTGCCGAAGATCAACCCGGCGTTCTCGCGCGACTGGGTGCTGGCCAGTCACTGCCATCGCTACGACTACGCCCAGGCCGTCTGCCCGCCGGGCTACTATGACCTGCTGCCGCCGATGCGCACGCCGATCGAAGGCCTCGTGATGGCCGACACGGCCTACTACTACCCCGAAGACCGATCCATCTGCGAAAGCGTCAAGGTCGCCAGGACCCTGGCGCAGACCGCATTAGCCTGAGCACCGCCATGTCCGATTCCAAGGTCGAACTCGACAAGCTGTACAACCAGCGCTTTCCCGAAGCTGCGCTCGCGCAGAAGCATGCGATCTGGAAAGTGCTGTGCAGCGATTTCTTCAACCGCTACGTGAAGCCGACCGATACCGTCGTCGACATCGGCGCCGGCTACTGCGAATTCATCAACAACATCCAGGCCGGCAAGAAGATCGCAGTGGATCTCAATCCAGATGTGCGCCGCTTCGCCGCGCCCGACGTGCGCGTGATCAATGAATCCTGCACTGCGATCCGCGAACTCGACAGCGACAGCGTCGATGTCGTGTTCATGAGCAACTTCCTCGAGCACCTGCCAAACAAGGATCTCGTGCTCGACACCTTCCGCGAGTCGCAGCGCATCCTGCGCAAGGGCGGCCGCGTGATGGTGCTGCAGCCGAACATCCGCTATCTGCCCGGCGAATACTGGGATTATTTCGACCACCACACGCCGCTGACCGAGCGCAGCCTCGTCGAAGGCCTGCAGCTCGCCGGACTGGAGCCGACCACGGTCATCGCCAAGTTCCTGCCGTACACGACCAAGAGCCGGCTGCCGCAGGCGCCCTGGCTGGTGCAGCTTTATCTCAAAGTACCTTTGGCATGGCGGGTGCTTGGCAAGCAGGCGTTCGTCGTGGCGAGCAAGTGAACGCAACGCCCTTCGCGTACACGCGACACGGCCCATGAAGCAGCTCGCCGGATTCGTCGCGGCCAGCGCGGTCGCCGCGGTCGCGAACCTCGTCTCGCGCGTAGCGCTGAGCCTGTTCGTGCCTTACGCCGCTGCCATCGTCGGCGCGTTCTGCGTCGGCGTGTCGACGGCCTTTGTGCTCAACCGTCACTTTGTCTTCGCTGCGGCCGCCGATCCGATCGGCTTGCAGTTCCTGCGTTTCGTCGCGATCAATCTGATTGGCCTCGCGCAAACGCTCATCATCAGCCTTGTGCTGGCGGTCTATGTGCTGCCCTCCGCCGGCTGGACGTGGCATGCCGAAACGGTGGCGCACGCGGTCGGTATTGCGGTGCCAGTAGCCACGAGCTTTCTCGGCCACAAATACTTTTCGTTCCGGCAGGCGCGTTCCTCATGATCCAGACCGCAGTTCGGGCGGATTCCATTTTCAGGCCCGCCGCCGTGCCGCCGGCGCCGCAAAGCACCGAATCCATTCATGCCGGGAAGACCAAAGCCTGGCTTGTCGCTCTGGTGGTTGCCGTCCTCGTTCTGCTGACGCGCATCGCACTGATCTGCAGCTTTGGCAGCAGCGTTCCTTTCTGGGACCAGTGGGGCGCGGAAGGAACCGCGATCTACAAACCCCTGGTCGAAGGTCACTACGACTGGCGCCACCTGTGGACGGCGCACAACGAACATCGCATCGCGCTGACACGGCTTTTCGCAATGCTGATATTCGAATTGAATGACCAGCAATGGGATGTACGCGTGCAGTGCATCGCCAACAGTGCAATCCTCGCGCTGTATGTGGGTCTGTTCGCGTACTACGTGCAGCGCAGACTGCAGCCCGGGCATGCGGCGTGTCTATGCCTTCTGCTCGTGCTTGCCGGCGCACTGCCATTTTCCTGGGAAAACACGATTGCGGGTTTCCAGAACGGCTTCTACTTTCTCGGCCTGCTGACCCTGCTGACGCTGTGGGGTGTGGCGCACCTGCGCGGTACGCCGGCGACTTTTCTACTGCTGTGCGTGCTGTCGCTGCTGAGCATCTGTACGGTGGCTACCGGCATGCTCACGCTGCTCGCCGGCGTTTTCGTGCTTGGCTTGCGCGTCATCTGCCGCCGGAACTCCGTGGCGGGAGCGGTCACGCTGGCATTTCCGCTGCTGGTGGGTTTCGTGGCTTCAGCGCTCACGACACCGCAGCTTGAGCACCATCAGGCACTGAAAGCGCAGGGTCTGCTTGACTTGCTCAAGGTGTCATCGATCACGACGAGTTGGCCGCTGTTCTTCCCGGCGGCCATGGTCTTCGCGATTCCATTCCTCGCTTTTCTGCAGCGCGTGTGGCGCGAACGACGCATCACTTCGGTCGATCTGTTCTTCGCCGGCCTGTTCGTATGGAGCGCGCTCAATGCAGCGGCGGTCGCTTACTCACGCGGTAACGGCCTGCTGATCGTGCCCTCGCGCTATACCGACCTGCTTGCCCTCGGCAGCATCGCTTACGCTTATTTCGCGCTGACGCTGCCCTCGTCGAACACGGCGCTGAACGAGATGCTGCGCAAGGCGGTGCGAACCGGCGTGCCGCTGGGAATCGCCGCAGGCTTCGTGCTGCAAAGCGCTATCTATCTTCCGTCGCTTCGCGAGCGGCATTTCATCACGCGCATCGGCGCGGTGAACGTGCGCGCGTTCGTTGAAGGTGACGCAACCGCGTTGACCGGCAAGCCACCTTTCTACATACCGTTTCCTGACGCCGCCGCGCTCGGCGGAGCGCTGTCGGACCCGACCGTACGCGCACTGCTGCCGCTGTCGATCCGTAGCGGTGACGTGCCGGCGGGACGCTTGTCGAAGATCGCCTATGCACTATGGAAGAGGCTTGCATGGCCAGTGCTTCCACGATTCGAGCCCACGGCTGCCGCGTCCGGCATGCACGAACCGGTGCGCTGTGCAATCGACACACTCAACGGCGACAAACCTCAGAGCGGCACGGTGTTCTCGGTCCCTTACGCAGCGGCGATTCGCCTGGCCGGATGGACCGGCCTGAGCGGCACCGGCCCCGGCCCGCGTCCTGTCGAAATCCACCTGCGCGGGATCAATGGCAGTGGCTATTCAATATCGACACGGGCACGCCAACAGCGGCCGGATGTCGAGGCGGCGTACAAGGACGATGCATTCGCATGGTCGGGTTTCGATGTGGCTGCCGATGCCGGCTCCCTGCCGCGCGGGCGCTACCGCATCCTGCTTGGCGACCTGGGCGCCGGTTTCTGCGATACCGGCCACGATCTGGATATCCGCAATGACAGTGACGAGCGTCTTTCGTACTGACCCACAACGCGCGTTCGAATGCGCGAACCGCAGAGATTGTGTCGCGGCGTGAACTGCGACGGCTGAAGTGGCCAATGCCCTACGCTTGTGCTGTCATAGCAACGCCATCTGTGCCGCGCCCGCCGCAAACCAGGTACTTGCCATGAACATTCGTACGTGGATTTTTTTCCTGTCTTTCGCCGTCGTTTCCGGTCAGGCCGCGGCACAGGCACTCGTACTGGTGCCTTCGCAGGGGACGCTGCAGCAGGCAATCGCGAACGTGACCGACGGCGGCGTCATCGAGATTGCCGCCGGCACCTACACCGCACCGACCGGCGGTTTTCTCATCATCGACGCCAACAAGCGCTTCACCATCCGCGCCGCGACCGGCGCCAACGTGGTGCTCAGCGGCAACAGCACGACCAACGTGCTGCGCTTCGTCAACAACACGGCAGGCACGGGCAAGCCTGTCGTGTTCGAAAGGCTGACGTTCGCCAACGGCGTGTCCAACGCATTCAATCTGTCAGGCGGTGTCTCGCTGATCTTCTCCCAGGGCACCTTTGTCGGCTGCACCTTTCAGAACAACTCCGCTCCGATTCAGGACGGCGGCGGCGGCGGCATGCATGTGCAGGCATCCGTCGTCACGATCATCGACGGCGTGTTCACCGGGAACTCGGCCCAACGCTATGGCGGCGGCATCGGTATCAACGACAACAGCCGCGTCACCATCCACAACTCGCGATTCGTCAGCAATCGGGTAAACCTTCCCAACCACTATCCGTACTCGCTGGGCGGCGCCATCTTCGTGCTCAACGCCAGTCTGCGCTTTACGAACACGCGCTTTGAAAACAATCAGGCCGGTTTTTCCGGCGGCGCCATCTACAGCTTCGGCACATGGACCGAACCGCTGGCGACGCCGCGCACCGACGTTCTCGGCACGAACAGCACCTTCGTCGGCAATATTGCGCAGCGCGACGCGACGTCACCCGCTCCCGGTGCGACGACCGGCGGCGGCGTGCAGACCGAAGACCACGTCACGCTCAAACTTTACAATTCCCGATTTACAAATAATGTTGCGACCGTCGGGGGCGCCGTCGCAAATTACCGCAGCATCGTCGAGATATATGGCGGCACGTTCCAGGGAAATCGGGCTGTCGGCACCGCCGGCGGCGATAGCTATGGCGGTGCGATCGTGACCGCGTCGGACGACCAGGACCCCGCCGATACACAGAACCGCCGCACTGCTTCCCTGCTCGTTCGCGACTCGCTGTTCCAGGGCCGCTTCGGCGCCACCGGCGTTACCGCACGCCACGGCGGCTGCATCTTTGCCGTCGGCGATACGAACCGCGCCTACGGCCTCGCGGCGCCGGGCATTCCGCAGATGGGCACGGTGCCGGGCAACCGGGCGGTGGTCGACGTGCGCGACTCAGTGTTCTACGACTGCGACGTGCAGCACAACGGAGAAGGCGGCGTCGGCGGCGGTCTGATGACCCAGCTGGCCGATCTCACGATCACGGATTCACTGTTCCTGAAGTGCGACGCGATCGCCGGCAGTCCGAACACGGGCAGCGGCGGCGGCATCGCGATGTTCGACAACACGACTGCGAACCTCCAGCGCGTGACGATCGCCCAGTCCACCGCAAGCCTCAACGGTGCTGCGCTCTGGGTCCAGGGATCGAACATCAACATGAGCAACAGCCGCATCATCGACAACCAGCTCAATGCGGGCGCTTGGGCCGGCGCAATCCTGTTCGCCGCACCGGAAAACCTCGGCGCGCCGCGCCAGGCGGTCAACGTCACGGGGCTGCTCCAGAACAACATCTTCAGCAACAACACCGGTGGCGCGGGGATACTCGACTACGACAGCGCCACTCCCCCGATAAGCCTTGTGCAGTTTGCGAACAACACGGTATTCCCGAACAACTCGACCTTCTACGCCAATCCGATAGCGCAGAGCACACAGACGGTCGCACAGCTCAACAGCCTTTCCCTGCATGGCGCGCCCAAAGCGCCGACCGCCAATACCGGCGTCGCGAACGCGCCAGCGACAGGCGCGATCATTGCCGCGCCGAACACGGTTCTGGCGGCGAATGCCGCTGGCGACGCCGCGCCGCCGACTACCGCTTATGTCGCCTATGCCTGGAGCGGAGGCAGTGCCACGCTGAACGGGGGTGCCATCGCCGGCGGGACCGGGCTGACCCCCGTATCGGCCGGCACACATACCTTGACTGTCGCCGGCACGCCGTCATCGGATTCGATCAGCAACGGCAGCACACCGGCGACGAC
>Ga0207698_10002486_pt1 | contig 10930 bp, 7 predicted proteins | sample KBSCornC22_FD_184298 | JGI IMG/M metagenome (GOLD analysis project Ga0207698, IMG submission 184298) | Corn rhizosphere microbial communities from Kellogg Biological Station, Michigan, USA - KBS Corn C2-2 (SPAdes) (version 2) | ecosystem: Host-associated > Plants > Roots > Rhizosphere > Soil ...
CCCTTGCTCAATGAGCCACGCGCGCCGAAGCGCAAGCGCGGTCCGCAGCTCGCGTCCGAAGCCGGCGTCGCGCGGCTGCTCGGTCGGACCCGCGAGCTCGCGGTCGAGCCAGGTTGCTCCGTCGTGGTTCGCAAGCCGTTCGAGCGGCACCGGGGAGAGCAGCTCGACCTCGACCGGCGCGCGGCGTGCCCGAAGCGCCTCGTGGCGGCGCGCAAGCTCGAGATAGTCGGGCGGGACGATCCAGCTGCCGTCCTCGGCCCGCTCGACCCCGCCGACGCTTCGGCGGATCGCTTCCAGCCGCCGGACATGCGCCTCGGCGAACGCCGCCGAGGTCCCGGGTTCCACGGCACGATGGAGCTCGACATCGTAGCGCCCGCGGCTGGCAGCGGCGACGGCCGCAATGCGCTCGTCGGTGGCCCGCTCCTCGACCGCAAGCGGCGCGATCCTGACGATCGCGCCCGCGGGAAGCGGTTCCATGCCCTCGCCGATCCCCAGGTCCGCATAATGACTGCGCCCGTCGATGCCGTCGATTAGCGCGAAGCGGCGATCCCGGAGCTCGTCGGCAAGGCCGACGGAGAGGATCCGTCCGACGATGGCGCCCGTCTCCGGCCGCCAGACCAGCTGCTCGGCCGGCGCGCGCTCGATGCCCGCGGCGCGAAGCGTGCGCTGCATGGTGCGGATGATGTCGCCCTGCTCGCCGAGCCTGCGCAGGGTCGGCTCGAGTTCCTCCGCCAGTCGCCAGCCTCCGCCGCCGAGCTCGTCGGCAAGCCCGAGCGCACCAAGCTTGCGGAGGCGCCCGGTCCTCACCGAATGGTCGAACATGTCGCGGCCGCCGGCCGTGACATGGCGCGCGCCGTTCATTTCCTTGAGCAGCCGCCGGTCGATCGAGGTCAGCCGCTCGGCATCGACCTCGAGGCGCAGCCGCTCCCGGATCTCGAAGTCCGTTCGTGGGCCGAGGTCGATCGAAACCAGCTCGGCCAGGCGCTCGCGCATCCCTCGCTTGATATAGTCGGGCGCGATGACGAGATTCTCGCCGCGTTCGTCCCGGCCGCGAAGCATGACGTGCGTGTGCGGGTGCAACGTGTCGACATGGTCGGCGGCGACCCAGTCGAGCCGCGTCCCGAGATCCTCCTCCATCCGCGCCATGAAGCGCCGGACCAAGGGCTTGAGGTCCTCATATTCGGCGCCGTCCTCGGCCGAGACGATCAGCCGGAACTGGTGGCGGTCACCGCCGCAGCGTTCGAGAAACGCCCGCCCGTCCGCCGAGTCCTCCGCGGCCGAATAGAGCCGCCCGGGCTCGTCGCCGCGGCTGACTCCATCGCGCTGGATGTAGCGAAGGTGCGCGCGCGCCGCCGCAAGCGCCTTGCCGCCGAGCCGGACCAGCCGCGTCTTGACGATGGCGCGGCGCGGGCGCAGCCCGGCGAGGCGGTCGCGCGCGCCGAGCATCCGCGCCGCCACCCCGCCGCGCCCGATGCGGCTGCCGGCAAAATGCCGCCCGCCTCGCTTCGGCATTCCGGAGCGAGCCGCCGCGGCAAGCACCGCATGGAGATATTTGCGGCCCCTGCGCGACCCTGCGGATCGCATGCGCCCGAGCCGCGGCTTGAATGCCTCTTCGTCCATTGCCGACCTCGGCCGGCGAGTCTTGGCGAGCCCCTTCAGGCGGACAAGCGCCCCGCCGGCGCACCGGGCGGCAGCACGAGTCCGCTAGGCCCGGTCCCGCGCCACGCCAACGGGCTGCGGGTCGGGCGAACGCGCATCGTCGGAATCAGGTCGTCCTCGATCCCTGTCCTCTCTGCCGCGCGCCGCTGATGCGGGCCGAAGCGGCGCGGGTGCTCGGTTCGGTGCGCGGGACGGTCAGCTGCTTCTCGGCTTCTTCGAGCGGATCCTGAGCGCGTACGGCAGGCCCGGAAGAGGAATCGCCAGGGGGAATGACTGGGCGACCGGTGCGCAATCCTTGCGCGATCCGGAACCGGCCACACGGGCGCTATTCCGGTTCTTGCCGGAACGGCCTGGCGATTGCCCGGCACCAGACGCCCAGGAGGCCCGTGTCGTGCTGCCCGTTGATCAGCAGACAGAAGATCACGACCGCGACGACGAGCCCGCCCGCCAGCCCGACCTCATAGCCGCGAAGCCAGGTATCGAGCAGCAGGCCGATCAGCCAGGCTGCGCCGAGGATGACCGCAAATGCCGCTGCATAGCGAAGATTGTTGCGCAGCTTCGCGCCTAGCCTGGGCTGCATCGTTCGCCACTGACCTCCTCGCCGCGCCCCCTGAACAATCGCGCGAAGCTCTGCAACCCGGCACGGCGATGCCGGAGGATCCTGATGAGGTGCACTGGAGAGGCAAAACCTAAAATTAGTCCGTCTAGAAAACCTAAAATCTACTCGACAGAATAACCTAATGAATGTACAGAGAGAAAACCTAAATAATACCCGCACCAATAACCTAATGCCTGTCCAGGGAGGATGAATGGCCTCGCCCCAGGAGAAACTCGCCGATGCGCTGACCGCGCTTCACCAGCTCCAGGAGCGTGGCCAGGTGGCCATCCGCGCCAGTGATCTCGGCGAGAGCCGCCGCCGGCTGCTCGTCCGCCAGGGCTTTCTCCTCGAGGTCATGAAGGGCTGGTATGTCGCCCGCCCGCCCGAGGGCGGCGACGGCGAAAGCACCGCCTGGTACACAACCTACTGGGGCTTCTGCGCCGACTATCTCAACGAACGATTCGGAAGCGACTGGTCATTGTCCCCCGAGCTCTCGCTCGCGCTCCAGACCGGCAACCGCACGGTGCCCCGCCAGCTGCTCGTGCGCAGCCCCAAGGGCGGAAACAAGCCGACCCCGATGCCGCTCGACACGTCGCTGTTCGACGTCCGCGCCGCGCTGCCGGCGCCGGACGATGTCGTCGTCGTCGACGGCCTGCGCCTGTTCAGCATCCCCGCCGCGCTGATCGCCAGTGGCCCCGCTTTCTACCAGTCGAGCCCGATCGACGCCCGCGCGGCGCTGGCGACCATCCGCGACGCGTCGGAGCTTCTCGGGCCGCTGCTGGACGGCGGCCGAAGCTCGGTCGCCGGCCGGCTCGCCGGCGCGTTGCGCAACATCGGCCGGGACCGGATCGCCGACGACATCCTCAAGGCGATGCAATCGGCGGGCTATGACGTGCGCGAATCCGACCCGTTCGCCGACAAGCTCAAGCCGACGCTTTCGAGCCGCGAGCGCTCCTCCTACGCCGGGCGCATCCGGCTGATGTGGGAAGCCATGCGCGGCCCGATCCTCAAGCGCTTCCCGCCGCCTCCCGGCCTTCCGAAGGATGCCGAGGCCTATCTCGAGCGCGTCCGGGAGACTTACGCGACCGACGCCTATCATTCGCTCTCGATCGAGGGCTACCGGGTCAGCCCCGGGCTCATCGAGCGCGTGCGCAGCGGCACCTGGAACCCCGATGAGGACGCCCACGACCGCGAGCTCCGCAACGGGCTTGCCGCTCGCGGCTACTGGCTCGCCTACCAGGCCGTTCTCGCCAGCGTGCGCCGCGCCCTTGCCGGCGACAATCCCGGGCGGGTCGCCGACGACGATCACGGGACCTGGTACCGCGAGATGTTCAGCCCGAGCGTCCAGGCGGGCCTTGCCACCGCCGGCGATCTCGCCGGCTACCGCAACGGGCAGGTGTGGCTGCGCGGCTCGACCCACGTGCCGATGAACCGCGACGCGGTGCGCGACGCAATGCCGGTCTTCTTCGAGATGCTCGAGCAGGAGGAGGAAGCTTCCATCCGCGTCGTCCTTGGCCATTTCATCTTCGTCTACATCCACCCGTACATGGACGGGAACGGCCGCACGGGCCGCTTCCTGATGAACGTGATGATGGCCGGCGGCGGCTACCCGTGGACCGTCATCCCGGTCGAGCGGCGCGCCGATTACATGGCGGCCCTCGAGGCCGCCAGCGGCCGCCAGGACATCGCCCCCTTCGCGGATTTCCTCGCCGGCCTCGTCGAGCGCGAGCTCCGGGGCGAGACCGTCGCGCGGCTTCCTGCCGGATAAGCATCACGGCAATGCGCCTGCCGCCGATCACCCCGGCGCCTGCAACCAGAAGCGGTAGAGGCCCAGGAAGGTGTCCGGATGCGCTTCCTCGAAGCGATCCCAGCACTCAAGGCAGCGCAGGTCCGCAGCACCACCGAAGAGCTGTCGGTATTCCCGCACCACCTCGGCCGGCAGCTCGAAGCCGATGAATGTGAGGCCGAGCTCCGCAATCATTGCCGCGACCTCGGGCAGCGAGAAGCGGTGCTCGTTGGCGTGGAACAGCAGATCGCGAAACTCCGACAGCGAATAGAAGTCTACAATCCGCGTCATGCTTCCAAGCGTCGAGTCCGGCGGCAGGTCGAGCAGATGGCGCCGGCACGCCCGCATCGATTCAGTGGTGGCGCGATAGCCCTGGTTCCGAAGCAGCGCCTGCGCGGAAGCGATTCCGGCCCGAGCCTTCCGGCTGTAGAGGCCGATCCGCATCAAGCCGCCCGGCTTGAGCAGGGCCGAAAGCGAACGCAGTCCCTCCTTTGGCTCGGCAAGGTGATGAAGCACGCCGATGGATTCGATCAGATCGAACCGTCGCTCGAGCCGGCCAAGGTTGAGGATGTCGGCGTGGAGGAACTCGGCGGCCACTGCTCCGAGGTCCAGCGCTCGCCGCTTCGCGTAGCCGAGACTTCCAAGGCTGAGGTCCACTCCGAGCACATGGGCGTCAGGAATGGCCAAGGCCTTCTCGATCACCTGCTGCCCGGTGCCACAGCCGGCGCACAGGATCTCAATGGGTCCGTTCGGCAACCGATGAGCCGGCACCGCCTCGGGAACGAGGCGCTGGAGCATGTCCGCGACCCGTTCCGCCTCCAGGGCCCCGCCGCACCCGAGCCAGCGCGGATAGGGGTTGTTCTCATATTGGTCGCGCACGAGTTTCGAGACTGGGTCGCGGATGTTTCCGGCCGAGGGAATGGCAAGGGCGAGCCGACGCTCGACTTCGACATCTCTCACCTGCTGCTTGACGAGGCCGGCAATGCCCTCATGCCGAGGCCAGGCTCCCAAGTCCCCGAGCCCGATGAGCGGCGCGTAGCAGGCAAAGAGCGCGAGATTGACGGCACGATCCCCTTCTCCAATGTCGGCCGATTGCGCCCGCTCGGCGAGCGATGGGAGGAGCCCAGCCTCTTCCTCGCTGACGAACCAGGCATATTCATCGAGAAAGCATTGCCTTGCGAGTGCGCACAGCAACGAAAGAAGCTGTTCGTCGATGATCGCGCGGCAACAGCATGACCATTTCCGAAGCAGTGCGCGGCGCAGCGCGGTCAGCAACTGCTCGAGCGCGCGATCCCGAAGCACCACCGTCTCAAGGGTCGCGAGGAACAGGCGGTCGGAAGCGAGCTCTCCAAGACCGGCTTCGACCCAGTCGGCGAGGGACCGCTCCGCGCTGCCATCGGTCGCCAGCGCCTCAAGGGCGGCAAAGGCGGGGCAAGCCCGCGCGAGGCAGGCGAGCGGATAGGCAAGCGGCTGAAGGTCCAGGTCGGCACTTTCGAGAATGCCGACAAGATCGCTCCTGAGAGCATTCGCTGCGTGCGTCAGTTGCAGGTCGCCGAGGCAATCGATGACAGCAGCTCGAACTCGCCTGTCACCCGGCCACGCGCGCAGTGCCGCCTGCAGGTGAAGGACCGCTTCGGTGAGCGCACCTTCGCTCTTGAGGGTGGCCGCAATGGTGCATTGGGCCTCGACCAGATCGAGCTCGGCCACGTCGGCCTTCAGCTGAGCCGCCGCCCCGCTCCTCGCCTCGGTTCTGACCATCTCGCCGGCGACAGAAGCGCGCATCGGTTGCTCTCAGGACGCTGCAACGAACAGCATGTCGTTGGCGACCAGCTGTTCAAGCGTCGAATCGATGCTTTCGTCCCTGCGCTCTCTTGCGGTGGAAGAAGGCGCCGTCCCCGCAAGGACGGATCTCAGCTGCTCGGCGCTGTCACAGTTTCGCGCCATGTCGAGAACCGCCCTTGCCGCCGCTCCAAGCCGGACGATGGTCGCCTCGCCATTGCGGCGTCTGAGGAACGCATAGCTTGCAGGAACCTGATCCGACGCCGGGTCGGCACAGTCGGGCGGAAGCCGGAATTCCTCGAGCCGCAGCGTCGGGTTGAGCATGAAGCCCGCTCCTGCTTCGGTCCCGTCCGGCGGGAGCGCGGTCCCCGGCGCCTCCGAGCGGAACGCCTGCTTTGCTCGCTCCCAGCGAAGGACGTCGGCAAAGCGCTCGTCGGCGATCCCCGCCGCGCGCGCATGATCGTCGGCGAATTCGAGGAAATCGTCGATCGTGCCGAGGTGAGCATCGTAGGGCGGAGGACCGCCCGCGCCGCGACGGGCCTGGAGCCAGTCAGCCCAGGCGCAGAGCTGGCGATAGGGATCAACATCGTTCTCGCGCAGCCAGCCGGTCAGCAACGGCACGGCGTTCAGCAGCGGAAAATATTCCTCGGCAACGGCAAGCAGCCAGTCGAATCCGTGTCCGACATGGGCGGCTGGGCGCGAGTAGCGTGCGAACACGTCGCGATGCGCCATCACCAGTGCCCGGTTCTCGACGTCGACCATGGAGTCGACGGGAAAATCGACGAAGCGCAGTTCGGGCGCGAGGCTCGATTCGATATCCGCGAACGCAGAGCTGCCGCGATACGGACAATAGCCGAACAGGTGGACGACCGTGCGGTCCATGGCGAGATAGGCGCTCGCCTCCCGCAGCGTTCCGGCGAGCGAATCCGGCGTCTCTCCGGGTAGCCCTGCAATGAAACCGACGGTGGATCCGACCCCGTAGCGGTGGCAAAGTTCGATGATCCGGCGCGATTCCGGCAGGCCGAGCCCCTTGTCGATAGCCTGCTGCATGCCGGCGGTCCCGGTCTCGACGCCGAAATAAATATCGCGGCAGCCCGCCCTCGCCATGGCCGCAAGCTGCTCCTCGTCGAGCGTGTCGGTCCGCGAACTGCAGGTCCAGGTGACTTCGAGATCGGCCTGCTCCATCGCCGCACAGAACCTCAGCACCCATCGGCGGTCGGTCGTGAACAGGTCATGCGTGAAATTGAAGTCGCGACGGCCATATCGGTCGCGAAAGATGCCAAGCTCCTCGATGATCCGTCCCGGAGACTTGATGCGGTGCCGGCGGTGCCAATAAGGCGCGGTAACGCAGAAATTGCACTTGAACGGGCAGCCCCGTCCGATCTCGACCCACACGGCGTCATCCGCTTCCAGGCCCACAAGGTCCGGATTGACGAATGGAAGCTCGTCGAGATCCGGGATGAGCGGCAGCTCGCCCGACGCCCGAACCGATCCCTGGTGGCGGTGAGTGAGATTGCCGACCTCGGTGAGCGGCGTCATGCCACGCATCGCCTCGACCAGCTGTCGGAAAGCGACCTCACCTTCGCCCCTGATGATGAAATCGATGAAGTCGTAGCGCATCAGGATCTCGCGCGCATTGTAGGATGCGTGCACGCAGCCGAGCGCGATCACGAGCCGTGGTCGCCGCGCTTTGAGGCACGCGCAGATTCGAACGAGATGATGGAAGGAATCGCACTCGGTCATGAACCCGACGAGGTCCGGATCATCAGCAAGGATCAGCTCGGCTGCCGCACAATAAGGATGATCGTCGGCCAGCAGCCCGGCATTGATCGCCTTGTTCAGATCGACGACGCGGACGGAGGCAAGATCCTCGACCGAGGCTGCAAGCGAGAGAAGGCCCATCGGCAGGAATGTCTGTGCGATGCGCAGCGGCCGCTCCTTCGAGCGCCGACTTCGGCCATCGAACAGTGGGCTGCGGTCGAGATGCGGGCTCGTGCAGAGCGAAATCCTCAACGGCCGATCCTTCTCTGCACCAACCCGCCATCGCGGTCGCCGATCTCGGCGCGCAGTCGCTCGGCGGTGGAGCGGACCGCCGCCAGGAGCTCGTCGAGGTCGCGGGTGCGGGTCAGCGGGTTCTGAAGGACCGCGCGCAGTACCGTCCGCCCTGCGATCGAGGTTCGCGACAGCAATTGATGTCCCGCCAAATGAAGCCTGCGCTGGATCGCGGCATTGAGTTCGTCGAGCGCGATCTCCGGTCCCTCGGTCGAGCGGAAACAGACGATGTTGGTATCGGGCGCCGTCACCAGCTCGAACGACGCGTCGGCAAGCACACGCTCAGCGAGCTGCCGCGCGAGCGCGACAAGGTGATCAGCGATCCTTGTCAGCCCCTCGCGCCCGAAATGACGGATGGTCATCCAAATCTTGAGCGCGTCGAGGCCGCGCGAGCCCTCGAGATGGTGGAAGCCGGGATGGACCCGGCCGCCGTCGTGGAATGCGTAGGGCGTTTCCTGGGCGAACGGGGCCAGCAGCGCGATATCGCGCACGAGGAACAGTCCGGCCGGATAGGGCGTGAACAGCGACTTGTGGGCATCCCATGCAACGCTGTCCGCCAGCGTCCAGTAATCCTGCGGCGGATTAGTCGTAAGCGCGACGAAGGCTCCGTGCGCGCCGTCGATGTGAAGCCAAGCGTCGCACTCCTGACTCGCAAGCGCGAAAGGCTGCACTGGTTCGAGCGTGCCGGCGCTGGTGGTGCCGCCGGTGCAGACGAACAGGAAGGGGCTGAAGCCCGCCGTCCGGGCCACTCGGACGGCGCGCGCAACAGCGCCGTCGCCGATCCGTCCATCCACCCCCGTAGGCACCCGCCACAGCGCATCCTGCCCGAGCCCGATCAGCCTTGCCGCTTTCGCAATTGAATAGTGGCACTGATCGCTTGCAATGACGCAGGGGCGCCCTGAGCGCTCAGCCCTCCGAGCAGCGTCAAGTGCAAGGAAGGCGGCTGCATAATTGCTCATTGTCCCGCCGCCGGTGATCAGTCCCCCGCCGGCCTGCGGAAATCCCAGGGTCGCGATCGCCCACTCGAGAACGGCGCGCTCGAGATGGGGCGCGAGCGGCGCCTGCTCCACGGTGAATGCGCATTGGTTGGCTGCCGCCTTGAGGAAATCGGCGATTACCGCAACAGTGGCGGGCGGCGGCACCATGTGCGCCAGCGCCGACGGGTGCCGCGGTGAATGACTGGCCGACCGCAGTGCGGCACAGGCTTCGCCGACGACATCGCAGAGCGGCACCCCCGCTTCGCCGGTCAGGCCAAGGTCGAGATTGGCTGCAGCCGCCCGGTATGCCTTGGCCGGCCGGCACAGCTCCTCGACCGTCGCTTCGGCAAGACGCAGGGCCCTCGCGGCGTCCACGCCCCAGCCGAACGCGGCCTCGAATCGTTCAGTAGACATAGTTCATTTCGCTCCGCAGCCGCTGGGTGCGAAGCTCCAAGTCCGCTTTTTCGAACTCGGTCGCGCCGCAGCCGAGCACCGTGCCATTGAGCACCAGCGACATCACCGGGCAGCGGTTGGCACAAAAATAGTCGGGGCCGTTGAGCGGACAGCCGTGGCAGGTCTCGTCGATGAAATGCTGCCAGGTGATCGCGCGCATGTCCCGAAAAGAATCATCCCAGAGCCGGGAAAAGGGCGTCTCGCGGATATTGCCGGCCTTGAAGGTGTCGGTCGCGGCGCTCGAGACGCAGGGATACACATCGCCGTTGGCGGCAAGATAGGCGATCGACCTCGAGCAATGCTCGCGGCGCGTCATGTACATGAGATTCAGGGCGTAATCGAAGAACTTGCTGACACACATGCCAGTCTGCTTGTCCTTCTCCTTTTCGAACTTCTTCTGCATCATGAAGACAGCGCTGGATGCTTCCGCATCCTTTCTCGAAAGTGCGTGCTGGCCGAGATTCCTAAGTCCGCGGCCGAGCGGATTGAAGGTCACCGTTCGAAAGATGATGTCCTCGCGCTCGCACCAGGTGAGCAGGTCGGCGAGTTCAGCGATGTTGGCCTTCGAAATGACGGTCGAGACGGAGTGGGGAACCCCCTCCGCGCGCAGCATTGCAAGCCGCTCCTTCATCAGCGCGAAGGTCGACCGACCGCCGCGAATCCGATGATGCGCATCAATCCCATCGACGCTGAGAGTCACCCGGCACCGATCTTTCGGAATACGTCGCGCAAGCTCGGGGGTCAGCAGCGACCCGTTGGTGACGATGGCGATGACGAAGCCGAGGCTGGCGGCATATTCGAGGATCTCCGGGAAGTCGCGCCTGAGGTAGGGTTCGCCGCCGGCCAGAACGAGCGAGAAGGCGCCGAGCGCGGCGAGGTCGTCGAGCGCGGCGAAGACCTCGCGCGTCGATAACTCGTTCGCCCGTTTCTTTCCCGCATCGATATAGCAGTGGGTGCAGCGGAGATCGCATGCCCTCGTGACTTCGAACCAGACGATCAGCGGCCGGCGGAGATGGAAATCGGGGGGAACCTTCAGCCGGTCTAGCCGGTGCGGCTCGAAGTCGGCCCTCGAGCGAGCCGTGTCGAAGATTCCCGCAGCGGATTCCTGGAACAGGTCCATGGAGCCGTCCGGAAAGACGATGAGGTATCCGAAGTCCTCTTTGCTGTACCTGATTTCGAGCAAGCGACCTCCTTCACCCCCGGCGGGAGTGTCTGCACCGCCCTTCCGGACGTCAGTCGGCTTCAGTCTATTTTGCGGTCCCGACCTGGATCGATGCGGGAGAGATCTTGTCCCCCACCACATTGACCTCGATTCCGACCGTTCCGATGCTGCTCGTTTCCGACCAGAACCGGCGGATGGCCTCCTTCTGCTCATCCGTAAGCGGAAGGGACAGGCTCTTCATCGCCTTTTCCTCGATTCGCATCGCTGCTTCCTTCCTTGGGTCAAGCGGACGAAATTTCAGCGACTCGCCCGCGATTGACGAACGGCGGGAGGAACAGGGGTTCCAGTCAGATCGAACGGGAGATGCTCGCCGATCGGGGAGCATGGACCCGCGTCCTGCCTCCATTCGTACCGAGCACCACCGGCATAGCAGATTAACCATGCACGCAACAGTCTGTGCTTAA
>Ga0207698_10002489_pt1 | contig 10925 bp, 11 predicted proteins | sample KBSCornC22_FD_184298 | JGI IMG/M metagenome (GOLD analysis project Ga0207698, IMG submission 184298) | Corn rhizosphere microbial communities from Kellogg Biological Station, Michigan, USA - KBS Corn C2-2 (SPAdes) (version 2) | ecosystem: Host-associated > Plants > Roots > Rhizosphere > Soil ...
TGGACACGAGAATGATCAGCTCATGCTCGATCATGTGCATGGTGAAGCTGCGTTCGCCCGCCTCGTGGAGCGGCGACATCAACGATAGCGCAAGCACCGTCCAGCCCGACAGGAAGAGCGCCGGCCGGACAGGCGTCGACGCACGCTTCGACAGCCGCGCCCACCCGACCGCATAAATCAGTAATGCGAGCCCGAGCGGGATAATGAGATCGGGGCTCAGCGTCCATGTGAGCGGGCCGTCGTGGTCGCCGCCATGCGCCATTGCGGGCCCTGTCCAGAGCAACAGCGCGAGCGCCGCCACGAGCCTCATTGCCAGCATCCCGGAATGATCATCGCCGCGATGAAGGGGAGGATGATGGCAATGCTGAAAATGACGCAGGACATCAGCGAAACGGTGGCGAGCATCCGGCGGGCGGGTGTCTCGCCGTCGCCGCCATAGACCCGCCACGAGCCGAGCGCTCCGAGCGCCACCAGTGAGAGGCCGACGATGGTGCCGATGACGATGATCAACGGGCTTCCGGCGCGGCAATCCTGGAAGGTCGAGTCGGCGCCAAGCTGATGCGCGAACCCGGCGCCGAGCGTTCCGAGCGCGATCCCTGCCCACGGCATGAAGCGGTCGCGGATTCGCTCGCTGTTCACAGCCGGGGCACCCAGTAGATCATCAGGTAAATCGGAATCCACAGCAGCCAGACGTAGCGCCAGTACATGCTGTTCTCGTCGACATCGCCCCAGCGCCGCGGCTCGTAGGCGACGGGCGTGTACATCAGCGCGCACAGCACCACGGTGTCCAGCCAGTCGGTGAGGATATGGCCCGCGTGGAGAAGCAGAAGCGCCCAGATGATCGAGCCGTAGGCATCGTCGGTCCAGCGGCAATTGAGGCTGTTGAACTCGAAGCCGCGGATGATCAGCAGGACGACTCCGACGGCGACCATGACCGGAAGCAGAAGCCGGATCGTCGGAACGTCGCCCGCCTTGGCCGCTCGCTTGATGATGGTGTTCGGAATTTCGCTGAGGAAGATCACGATGGTGAAGAGCGTGCCGGCGAGAATGTCGGGCGGGATGCGGCCCTCGGGCGGCCATCCCTGCTCGTGGCCCATGATGAAGAAATAGGCGGCGAAGGCGAGCGCGAAGCCTGCGCCCTCGATCACCATGAAGCCGATGATCCCCCACCAGGTGAGGCTGCTCGGCCCGAACTTGAAGGTCGGCAGGTCCGACAGGTCGTCGGTGAAGCGCGGCTCCAGGATCATGTGATAACCGGCTCGGGATTGCGCTTGAGCTCCTTCGGCCAGAACCACGCCGTCAGCGCGATGAAGCACGGGATCACGCCGACCGCCACGGCCCAGGCGGAGAAGATCGATGTCAAGGATACGACTCCGACCGCGCAAGCCGAAATGAACGGCCACAGGCTCGGCTCGGGCACCGGCTCGCGCGTGTCGGGTGCCGCAGCGACCACGGTCGTCAGCAGCATTTCCTTCTGGTCGACGCGCAGGCCGGTGACGACCGGGAATTCGCCTTCCGGCGCGTCCCACAGCGGCGTTTCGCTCTCGACCACCGGAATGTGGGCGAAATTGTAGACCGGCGGGGGCGAGCTGGTGAGCCACTCGAGGGTCGTCGCGCCCCACGGATTGGGCCCGGCAATGACTCCGCGATAGAGCGACATGACGCCGTTGACGACGAACAGGACCACCGCGAGCGCGACCACGAACGCGCCGACCGTGGAAAGCATGTTCGGAATCTCGAGCCCGAGGCCTGCGGGATAGGTGTAGACCCGCCGCGGCATGCCGAGCATGCCGCTCCAGTGCATCGGGAAGAAGGCGAGCTGGAAGCCCAGGAACAGCATCCAGAAACCGATCTTGCCGAGCGTCTCGTCCATCATCCGCCCGGTGATCTTCGGATACCAGAAGGTCAGGATCCCGAGCAGCGGGAACACCGCGCCGCCGATCAGCACGTAGTGGAAGTGGGCGACCACGAAATAGGTGTCGTGGAGCTGGAGGTCGAGCGGAACGGCGGCAACCATCACGCCGGTGAGGCCGCCGATGACGAAGGTGACGATGAAGCCAACGACGTACAGCATCGGCACCTGGAAGCGCGGCCGGCCGTCCCAGATGGTCGCTAGCCAGCAGAAGATCTGCAGGCCGGTCGGGATCGAGACCGACATGCTCGCCGCGGTGAAGAAGCTGTAGCCTACGCGGGGCAGGCCGGTCGCGAACATGTGGTGGACCCACAGGCCGAACGCGAGGATGCCGGTCGAGATCAGCGCCAGCACGACGACCGCGTGAGCGAACACCGGCCGGCGGCAGAAGGTCGCGGTGATCTCGCTGACGAAGCCCGTCGCGGGAATGAAGATGATGTAGACCTCTGGATGCCCGAAGAACCAGAACAGGTGCTGCCACAGCAGTGCGTCGCCATGTTCGGCCGCGTTGTAGAAATTGGTGCCCAGCGTGCGGTCGGAAATCAGCATGCTCGAGCAGAGCGCGACCGCGGGCATCGCGAAGATGATCATCGCGGCCTGCACCAGCATTGCCCACGCGAAAAGCGGCATGCGCGCGAGGGTCATGCCGGGCGCCCGAGCCTTGAGGATCGTGCACACCAGCACGACCGCGGCGGCGAGCGCGGACACCTCGGTGAAGGTGATCATCTGCGCCCACACGTCGGCCCGCTTGCCGGGCGAGAACTCGGGGCCCGAAAGCGGCGTGTAGGCGAACCAGCCCATGTCCGGACCCACGTTGAGGACGAACGCGATCCACAGCATCAGCCCGCCGAACAGGTACATGAAGTAACTGAACGCGTTGAGGCGCGGGAAGGCGGTCGATCGCGTCCCCAGCATCAGCGGGATGATGTACACCGCGACGCCCTCCATCACCGGCACGGCGAACAGGAACATCATCGTCGAGCCGTGCATGGTGAATAGCTGGTTGTAGCGGTCGGCCCCGATCAGCGCGCTGTCCGGCTTCGCGAGTTGGAGCCGCATCGCCAGCGCAAGAACGCCGCCGAGCGCCAGGAATGCGAGGGCGGTTAGGATGTACCGGCGGCCGATCTCCTTGTGGTCGACCGTTGCCAGCCAGCCGATGATTCCGGGCGGCCGGCGCCAGGTGAGGTCGAGGCGCGCCGCGAGCTTCTCGCCCCTGAGCTTCGGGCCGTCGCGCGCGATTTTCTTGCGTTCCTGGGCGAAGCGGCGGTTTTCCTCCTCGACGCGGATGCGCTCACGCTCACGCGCGGGCATGGCGTCGAAAGTGTCGGCGCGAACGTCCGTCATTTCAGGGTCTCGAGATAGGCGACGACCGCATGCAGCTGGTCGGGCTCAAGGCCGATCGTCGGCATCTTCACGCCGGGTTTCAGCGACTGCGGGTCCTCGACCCAGCCATAGAGATTGCCGGTGCTCATCGGCAGCGTTCCCGCGGCCAGGCTTCGGCGGCTGGCAAGGTGGGTGAGGTCGGGAGCGATCTGGCCGCTTGCCGGCGTCCCGCCGATATTATGGCACGCGCTGCACGGGCCGCTCACCACATATTTGTAGCCGGCCATCGCCAGCGGCGTCCGCGGCACCGGCGCGGGCTGGAGCTGATGGTGCCACCAGTTGAGGAAGTCGGGATAGGATTCGACGACGACGACCAGCGACATATGCGCGTGCTGGGTGCCGCAGAATTCGGCACACTGGCCGCGGAACATGCCCGTGACCTTCGGAACGACGGTGATACCGTTCTCGCGGCCCGGGATGAGGTCCTGCTTGCCGGCAAGGCTCGGCACCCAGAAGCTGTGGATCACGTCACCCGAGTGAAGGATGATGTGCGTCGGAACGCCGACCGGAAGATGAAGCTCGTTGGCCGTGCGGAGCGTCTTCGACGCATCGGCGGAATTGTAGACGATGTCCCACCACCACTGGTTGCCGGTGATCGTCACCGACAGCTTGTCGTTGCGAGCCGCCTCGGCCATCGAGCGGTCGGCGAAGAAACTGGCGATGGTGAGCCCAATCAGGCCGACGCCGATCAGTGCTCCCCAGCCGATCAGGCCCGACCGCATCAGCGGATGCGATTCATGGTGGCGGCCGCTCTCGACGATGTTGGCTTCGAGCGCGCGGTTGCGCCGCGCGATGCCGGCCAGCAGGAAGGCGATCACCAGCACGTACATGAAGGCGCAGACGCCGAGGAAAATCCAGAACAGCGTCAGGAAGTCGCGGTCCTCGACCCCGGCTCGTCCGAAGTCGCTCTGATAGCGCTGGTACTGGCATGCGCCGACAAGCAGCGGAAGCACAGCTGCCTTGGCGCACGACGCGAGTTTCATTGCTGGGCCGCGTCCGAATTGTTGGTTTCGGGATGCGCCGTCAGCGTCTGCGGCGTCCCCGCGCTCATCGATTCCGAACGACTCGAAACCGCATCCTTGCTCGGGAGCCCGGACAGGGAGCGGACGTAAGCCGCAAGGTCCCAGATCTGGTCTTCGGTCAGCTTGCCGCGCCAGGCCGGCATTCCGTTCGGGCGGCCTTCGGCGATGGTCGTGGCAATCTGGTCGATGCGCTCGCCGTAGCGCCATTCGTCGTCCATCAGCGGCGGGCCCATGCCGCCGCCCCCGTGGCTGTGGCAGCCGACGCAGTTCATCTGCATGTAGAGCTGCTGCCCTTGCGAGATCGCGTTGGCGTTGTTGTCGTAAAAGCTCGCGCGAACGTCGAGGGGCGGGGGGTTGCTGCTCCCGGGGAAGATAGTCGGCGGGCTTTCACCGGCCGGGACGGTCTCGCCGATCGGCTTGGCGCGGCTGTGGTGCTCCTCGCGGTTGCACGCGGAGAGCGTCAGCGCCGCGGCGCCGATCAGGAGGACGCTAGCGCGGAAGCGTGAAGACATAGAGGATGCCTCCCGCGGTCGACTTGAGGGGCAGGTCCTTGACGGCGTTGGCGAAGCCGAGCGCGCCGGTCGGATCCTTGGGGTCCATGTTGGCCGACACGATCGCGCCCGCCCAGCCGCCGACCCCCGCGACCACGGCGATATATTGCCGGCCGTCGGGCCCGCGATAGCTGATCGGCTGGCCGATGATCCCGCTTCCGGCCTTGAACTGCCACAAGAGCTTGCCGGTCCGCGCGTCGACCGCTTTGAACCAGCCGTCCATCGTCCCGTAGAAGACGAGCCCGCCCGCGGTGGCGAGGGCCGGGCTCCACAGCGGCAGGTCTTCCTTGATCTCCCACACCTTGCGATGGTTGATCGGATCCCATGCGGTGAACACGCCGCGGTTGCCGCCGGGACCGGCGTACATCTTCACGTCGGCGCCGACATAGGGCGTTCCGGAGATGTAATTGGCTTCGCTGTGCCCCTCGTCCTGGCAGAGGTTGATGTGCGGGATGTAGACGAGGCCGGTGACGGGGCTGAACGCCGCCGGGTTCCAGTCCTTCGCGCCCGGCGAGGCCGGGCAGATGTCGCGCGTGACGCGGCCCTGCTTGGGCTCCTTGTCGGGCGCGGGAATCAGCCGCCCGGTCTTGAGGTCGACGCCTTTCGACGAATTGATGTAGCCGTACGGAGTTGCGCTCAGCACCTGGCCCGTGCGCCGGTCGAGCACGTAGAAATAGCCGTTCCGCCCGGGATGAAGGAGCACCGGCCGCCGGCCGTTGCCCCACGGAATGTCGGCGAGAATGATCTCGTTGACGTCGTCGTGGTCGAACAGGTCGTGGGGGCTGCTCTGGTAGTACCAGACGGCCTGGCCCGTATCGACATCGCGCGCGAAAATGCCGGCCGACCATTTATTGTCGCCAGGCCGCTGGTTCGGGTTCCATGGGCCCGGGTTCGACGTGCCGTAGAAGAGCAGCTTGGTTTCAGGATCGTAGCTGACCCAGCCCCAGGCGCTCGCGCCGCCGATCTTCCAGGCTTCGGGGGGCCAGGTCGACACGCCGAGGTCCTTGCCCCGGTCCATCGCGTAGAACGGATGGAAGCGCGAGCCGATGAGCACGTCCTTGTCGGGACCGGTGTGATACGCCTTCCAGACGATCTTCCCGCTGGCCTCATCGAGCGCCGCCATCCAGCCGCGAACCCCCATTTCGCCGCCCGAATCGCCGACCAGCACTTTGCCGTCGGCGACCAGCGGCGCCATGGTGATGGTCTCGCCGCGCTGGATGTCGCCGAGCTGCGTCCGCCAGACCATCTGGCCGCTATTGGCATCGACCGCGAAGGTCTGCCCGTCGAGCGTGTTGAAGAAGATCTTGCCCGCGTCATAGACCGCGCCGCGGTTGACCACGTCGCAGCAGGCGACCCCCTGCGATGCCGCCGCCGGCTTGGGCTTGAACATCCACTTGGTCGGCGCGCCGGGCTTGGTCAGATCGAGCGCGTAGAGATAGTTCGGGTACGGCGTGATGACGTACATCGTGCCGTTGACGACGAGCGGCGGCGCTTCGAAGCCCTTGTTCGTCCCCGTCGAGAAGGTGAAGGCGAGCGACAGCTTCGAGATGTTCGCGGGCGTGATCTGGTTGAGCGCCGAGAACCGCGTCGACGCGTAATTCTTCCCCGGCATCGTCCAGTTGCCGTCGTCGGCCGGCGCGGCGGCCGCGGGCGGAAGGGCGTGCGGTCCGCCGACGATCGGCGCGTAGGTTTGCGGCCCAAGGGAACGCGCGGTCGGAGTCTTGTTGCATGAGGACAGGATGCCGGCGCCGGCGATGAGACCGATAACAGCGACCGCGGTGCCTACTCGCCGCATTACGCCCCCTGACGAACAGCAGCAGCTCCCCAGACCATCTGAGAAGATCCTGACCGGCGCATAATCCACACGCGCGGCGGCGGGTTCCGCCTCCGCAACAAAATTCCCGGCGGAAAATAGCCGTTCCTAACTTGAATCAGCAATGTGAACTGAGCCCCAGCCCCGGCGTTACTTGCGGTGCCCAACGGCAATAAGGAGAATCAGCATGGCGACCAGCAGAAGCGGAAGATCGAAGCGTGGCTTCGCCGCGATGGACCCGGCAAAACAGCGCGAGATCGCGAGCAAGGGCGGCAAGGCCAGCCACGGCGGCGGCCGCAAGAGCAGCTCTCATCGCTAAAGCCTAGCCGCGCCTCCAAAAAGCGCCGGTCGTGCCGCGGCCGGCGCTTTTTTCGTGCGCGCAACGGCTGCGCCCGACCGGCGTTGACCGGCCGTGGCCTATCGCACCAGCATCAGCAATCGGGACCGTAGCGGCGCGATCGCCGCAGTGGTCGCGGTGCATCTCGCGCTGGTGTTCATGCTGCTTCATCTGTCCGGCAAAATGGATTTGCCCGGCACGGACACGGTGATGCGCGTCTTCGACCTGACCCAACCGCCGCCGCCTCCTCCTCCGCCCCCGCCGCTGCAGAAGCAGCAGGCGAAACCCAAAGAGAAAGAAGGAGGATCGGCGCCGCCCAACATTCGCAGCGAGGCGACTCCGGTGCAGGCGCCAACGCCGAAAATTATCGTGCCGCCGGTACCGCAAATCGCCGCGAGCCCGACGCCGCGCGAGGGGACGGCGCCGACCCAGGGCGCCTCCGACATTGCCGGAACCGGGACCGGTGCCGGCGGCGTCGGCAACGGAACCGGCAACGGCAGCGGCGGCAACGGCCCCGGCGGCGGAGGCGACGGCGGAATTGCAGAGCCGCCGCACCTCGCAACGCCGGTCCTCACCGGCCGCGACTTCCCCCGCGACCTGATCGAGCAATGGCCGGGCGGCGCGACCGTGTTCCTCCGCCTGCGGGTCGATGCGCGCGGCTATGTGATCGCATGCGACATCATTCGCGGTTCCGGAGTCGCGTCGATCGACGGCGCAATGTGCAACCTCGCGCATGACCGGCTGCGCTTCCGGCCGGCGCTCAATCGCAGCAGACAGCCGGTTGCAGGATGGTTCGGATACGCGCAACGAGCGCCGCGATAGCCGGTAAAAGGGAATCGCATGATCGAAGCTGAATGGTGGGAGTATGATTCCGTCGACGAGCTCGCCGACGCCGTGGCAGGGGACGTGGGGTTCATCGTCGAGAGCGCGGTCGACGCGCGCGATGCATCGTTGATCGCGATTCCCGGCGGAAAGACGGGGCCGGCGATCTACCGCAAAATCGCGCAGCAGAAGCTGCCGTGGAAGAAAGTGGCGATCATCCCGACCGACGACCGGCTCGTCGCCGTCGACAGCGAGCAGTCGAACGTTCGCGAGATCGCGCGCGCCTTCCTGCCGCTCGGCGCGCGGGTGGTTCCGCTGACGAGCGAGGCGGCCGACGATTACCGGCTCGCGGGCAATGCGGCCGACGCGCGGCTGCAGGACCTTTCATGGCCGCCTGACCTCGTCTGGCTCGGCATGGGCGCCGACGGTCATACCGCTTCGATCTTTCCGGGGACGGACCTCCAGGCCGCGCTCGACGCACCCAAGGCGCGCCGGGCGATCGGCGTGCTCCCCGAGCCGCTGCCCTCCGAAGCGCCTGTGGCGCGCGTGACTCTGACGCGCGCCGCGATCCTTTCGGGGCGCACGATCATCGTGACGATCACCGGCCAGCAGAAGCGCGAGCTGCTCGAACAGGCGATCGCCGACGGGCAAAGCTCGAAGCTTCCGATCGGCCGCGTGCTCGCCGAAGTCGATCAGCCGATCGACATCCACTGGTGTCCCTGACGGGCTAGACTTCCTCCAGCCGGCGGCCGGCGGTCTCCTTAAGGAAGAGCACGGACACGATCACCGAAATGCCGGTGAATATGACCGAGTACCAGAGCCCCGCGTAAATGTTGCCGGTGATCGCGACGATCGCGAAGCTCGTGACCGGAAGGAAGCCGCCGACCCACCCCGTCCCGACATGATAGGGGAAGGACATTGCGGTGTAGCGGACTCGGGTCGGGAACATCTCGACGAGCGCCGCCGCCTGCGGACCGTAAAGCGCGGTCGCGGCGACCACGAACGCCAGCAGGATGACGATCAGCAGGGTCATGTGGGCGTGCGCGGGATCTGCGCTCTTCGGGTAGCCGGCGGAGAGCAGCTCGCGGCCGATTGCGTCGGCGGTCTTCCCCTTGAGTGCCTTGAGGTCGGCCCCGGCCAGCCCGTCCCCCCCCTGCACCGGCACGGTTTCGGTGCCGATGATCACGCTCGTGCTCGCGTCGGAAGAGGGCCGCGTCGTGAACGAAATGCCCTTGGTGACAAGCGTGCTCTTGGCGATGTCGCAGGCGCTGGTGAACTTGGCCGTGCCGAGCGGGTCGAACTGCACCGAGCAGCTGCTCGGATCGGTGACGACGATCACCGGCGTGTTGCGCTGCGCTTCGACCAGCGCGGGATTGGCCGCTCCCGCAATCCAGTGCGACGCCGGAAAGTAGAGCAGCAGCGCAAGGAGCATGCCGCCGACCATCACCGACTTGCGGCCGATCCGGTCGCTGAGCGCACCGAACACGACATAGAGCGGCGCGCTGACCACGGTCATGACGATCAGCAGCAGGTCCTTGGTCGGGGCGGGGACGCCAAGTGACTTTTCGAGGAACACCTGCAGGTAGAAGAAGGTGAAATACCAGACGGCCCCTTGCGCGCACATGATCCCGAAGAAGGCGATCAGCACCTTCTTGAGGTTCTTTTTGGTGCCGAATGCCTCGCTCAGCGGGGCGTGCGACAGCGCGTTCTCTTCGCGCAGCCGCGCGAAATGGGGGCTTTCGGCAAGCTTGGCGCGCATCCACACCGATACCGCAAGCAGCACGGCCGACACGAGGAACGGCACGCGCCAGCCCCAGACGACGAACGCGTCTTCGCCGATTGCGTCGCGGGTCGCGTAGATGACCAGCAGAGCGGCGAGGAGGCCGAACGACGCCGAGGCCTGGATCCAGCCGGTCGAGGCGCCGCGCTTCGCGTTGGGCGCATGCTCCGCGACATAGATCGCCGCGCCGCCATATTCGCCGCCGAGCGCGACCCCCTGGAGGATTCGCAGCAGGATGAGCAATGTCGGCCCGAGCGTGCCTGCCTGCGCATAGGTTGGAAGGAAGCCGATCAGGAAGGTCGAAAGGCCCATCACGCTGACCGTGATCAGGAACGCGCCCTTGCGGCCGAGACGGTCGCCGACGACGCCGAAGATCAACGCGCCGAGCGGTCGGAACGCGAACCCGGCGGCGAACAGCGCAAGCGCCGCAATCAGCGCGGGCGTTGGGTCGAGGCCGGCAAAGAAGACCCGCGAAATGACCGGCGCAAGGCTTCCGAAGATGAAGAAATCATACCATTCGAAGGTCGTACCGGCGGAGGAGGCGATGACTACGCGCGCCATCGACCAGGCTGTGCGCCCCCGCGTCTCTGTGGTCGTCGCCATTGTGCTTCCCCCGGTGCCGCTCAGGGTAGCAGCGGCGGCGCGTCAGTCCAGCTTGCGGATGGTGCCGTCGACCTCGGCGAACTTGAGCCCGAACTTCTTGGCGATGACGTGGTTGGAGAGGGTGCCGTCGCGCTGCACCGCCAGCTGCTGGTCGACCTTCAGGCCGCCTTCCTTCATCGTGTAGCGGATCGTTGCAGTGCCGCCGGCGACCGTCACGTCGACTGGGCCCTTTGCGTCGCTCAGCGACCCGGTGAAATGGCCGGGCCCGTCGGGCCGCATGACCCAGGTGCGCTTGCGTTCGGGCTTCCCTTCCTCGCGCACGGTATCGATCAGGACGAACTCGCCTTCCTTGTTGCGGCCGCCGATGCTGTCGACAACCATCTTGTGCGGGCTGTGAAGCGCGATCTTGATGACATTGTCGGAATGCGTGCGGCCGTTGAAGAACTCGGTCATGTCGAGCTTCGGGGCGTCGGCTGCCGCCGGCGACAGCGCCGCCGTCACGACCAGCAGCATTGCGGCGGCGGCCTTCATTGCCGGCCCGCCAGCAGCGCGTCGACGATCGTCGGATCGGCGAGGGTCGAGGTGTCGCCGAAGCCCTCGGTCGCCCCCTCGGCGATCTTGCGCAGGATCCGCCGCATGATCTTTCCCGAGCGGGTCTTGGGGAGTGCGGGCGTGAAGTGGATCTTGTCAGGCACGGCGAGC
>Ga0207698_10002490_pt1 | contig 10925 bp, 8 predicted proteins | sample KBSCornC22_FD_184298 | JGI IMG/M metagenome (GOLD analysis project Ga0207698, IMG submission 184298) | Corn rhizosphere microbial communities from Kellogg Biological Station, Michigan, USA - KBS Corn C2-2 (SPAdes) (version 2) | ecosystem: Host-associated > Plants > Roots > Rhizosphere > Soil ...
CTGCACAACTTCATGGGATTCTGCATGTGCCGGCGTGCCACGGCTTTGCTCCGCCAGATGATGAAGTTGTGCAGGAACATGGCGCCAATGATGCCGAGGATGAGAATCGTGTAGACGATTCGGACCCACCGAGTGATCTTTGATCCGATGTCGCGGGGGTGCACCCCATCGGCGAGGTGCACGGGAGTCAAGACAAACTTCTGTGTCACCCCCTTGTGGCATTTGCCGCAGGTTGCATCGAGATTGGCCCGGTTGATCGTGGAGCGCGTATCGCTCGAAGGCAGGATGTCATGAACGCCGTGGCAGCTTGAGCAATTCGCCGCAACAACGGAGCCACCCTCTGCTGCCAGACCGTGATAGCTGTCCAGATACGTCGAAACCCGATTCCCCGGAATGCCAAATTCACTCGAGAGCCGGACACCCTCGTGGCAGCGCGCGCATGTATCGCGGGAGAGGTTCTGTTCCGCAACCGGCGAGTTGGGGTCCTTGTGCGACTTGATTGAGTGGATTCCGTGACAATCCGTGCAGACCGGCGATAACTGATTGCCGCGCGCGATCGCCTGCCCGTGGATGCTGACATTGAAGGTGTTCTGAATGTCCGTATGGCATTGGCCGCAGGTCGCGGGCACGCTGAATTTATGAATCGGCGACTTCGGATCATTGGCCGGAAGAATCGCGTGAGCACCGTGGCAATCCGTGCAGACCGCAGCCTTCATCGATCCGTTTCCGACAGCCTTTCCGTGAACGCTCTCCTGGTACGAGACGAAAGGCTGAGTGCTAACGCCATTCGACTCCATCAGGAATTTCTGTCCATGGCATCGACCGCATGTCGCGGGGATGCGCGCGTGGTTCAGGGGCGAATCCGGATGGCCGCCAGCCAGCACTTCGTGAGCGCTTCCGTGGCAGTCCTGGCAATCGGCTGCGACTCTGCCCGCCGCGGTCAACTTTGCGTGCGTGCTGTGAGCGTACGCTTCCCTGGCATCCGCATGACAACTCGCGCATAGTGTTTTCTGCGGCGGAGTCTCGTGCGCCAGGCTCTTCACGTCTTTGTGGCAATCGACACACGCAAGCTTCATTGAGCCGTGGATCGAATGCTGAAGCTTTTTGCCATCCACGAATAAGGAGACCGGTTTGCCATTGACGTCTTTGGTGAGCATCGAATCGCCGTGGCAAGCGAGGCAGTCTTCATCTTTGAGCTTGTGTTGGGCGCGAGTGGGGAGAGCCGAGCCCAGCAGAAAGGCCGCGAGCGTACAGAGCAGGATCCTGCTGGAAACTTTCACGCTTACGAGGAAACGCCTTATGAGCCTGAATCACCGTGACTGGAGTCACAAAGTGTAGCGAAACAAGTCACGGCAGATGCAGGATCGTTTTCGATGCGCGGCGGCAGAACGGTGTCAGCGGCCGCCGCGCATCCTTCCTCAATCGAAGTACGCTGTCAGCGTAAGTATCAGTAGCGTTACTCCAATGAAGATCGCAGTAAATCCGACAACACGCGCAAAGCGAACGAACCATGGCGCTGGCGCTTCCCCCAGTCTCCCGTCGAGCTTCCCCTCCCGCACCATGCGGGCGTATTCCTGCGGACGCTTGTGTTCGAATTCCTTTTCGCTCTCCACGCCAGTGAAGATCACCATGTCCATGGGAAAGCTGTCGGGCCGGAGATGCGTGTTGACGAAGTGAATCGAGAAGATGAAGAGAATGGCAAGCAGGCCCTCTTCGCTGTGAATCACCAATGCCGCATTGAGCGCCCAACCAGGAAGGAATCGCGCGAAGAATGGCGCGAACCACATCGCGTATCCAGAGAAGCCGATGACGATCATTCCCCAGAACACGGCCCAGTAATCGAACTTTTCCCAATAGGCGTAGCGCTCGAACTGCGGCTTTGGTCCAAGCCCCAGAAACCAGCGCATGTGCGCAAAGAGGTCCTTTGCATCCTTCCAGTTGGCGACCATTGAGGTCGAGCCCCAAAAGATACCTTTTTCCCGCCGGTAGATTCCACGGGTGATGATTTCTTTAACGTGGACGAGAAAAGCCAGTGTGAGAGCCAGCGCGCAGAACTTGTGGAAGAAGAGAATCGCGCCAAATCCCCCCACAGCTCCTGCCATTCCGCGTGCCCAGATGCTGTCGCTGAAGCGCAGTGGCAGCCCGGTGCCGGCTAGACCGAGGAACGTCGTGAACAGGACAGCGTGCATATAACGCTGCTGGCGGGTAAAGCGGACGAAGAAGCGTCCCCCTCCAGCGGCCTGCGCATTTGTTTCGGTGGATGCTTGCGCCAGTTCAGGCATGATTGCCTCCATTCCCCGAGTTGCGCCTGACCTGGTCAAACCGGGAGCGAATCAGCCACAGGACTGTGTGAATCACAAAGAAGGTGAGAACGCTGATCAACAAGAGATTCATAAACAGCCGGATGAAGTAGAGTGCCGGGTTCAGCTTGCGATCATGCGCGTTTGCGTGCGGCTGGTATTGCACGAAGCTTTTGTTCGCCCCTTTGTGGCACCTGCCACAGGTGACGACCAGGTTGGCTGGATTGACCGGCGAACGCGGGTCTGAAGCGGGATAGATTTCGTGAGCGCCGTGGCAGTCCCAGCACCGCGCTGTTTCCACGTAGCCGCCCAGCAGGCCGAGCTGCGAGTGGAAGGTGTCGTGATATGTCGAGAGCTTGTCTTTGTGGCATGAGCCGCAGATCGGCGTGGATTGCATCCGGAACGCGGATTCTGTGGGCTGCAGAATCGCATGGGCTGTATGGCAATCCGTGCAGACCGGCGCCTTCAGATCGCCTTTGGCTATGCCATGGCCGTGCGCCCCACCCTGAAAATCATCGTTGATCTTGGCGTGGCACGTGCCGCACGTCTTCGGGATATTCGCCTTGAAGGTCGGGCTATCCGGATTCTTATGACTTAGGATGCCGTGGGACCCGTGACAGCTCTGGCAGTTGGCGGCAACCAGCAGACCCTCTTTGCTCAGTGCAAATCCGTGTATGGAATCCATGTAGTGCGGATAAACGCTAGGCAGGCCCTTTTTCGTCGCCATCGCTCCATCGCTGTGACACTGGCCGCACGTCTTGGGGATGTTGAGGGGATACACAGCCGAGCGAGAGTCGGTTTTCGGGAAGATTTCATGCGCGCTGCCATGGCAGCTTGTGCAGGGATGTTCTTTCGATGACGAATGCACGCTAATCGACAGCTTTGACCATTCATCGGCGTGACAGGTCTTACAGTCGACCTTCGCGATGTGGTCGGGATGAGGGTATTCCTTGATATCGGCGTGGCAGCTGTTGCACTGGAGGGTTCCGTGAATGCTGGCGCTGAACTTGTCCCCATCAACGGAGATACTGTGCCCGGCCGAGTCCTGCATCGTCTTGTCGGCGTGGCAGGCCAGGCAGTCTGTTTGCGCCGCAGCCCACATCGGAGAGAAAAAGAGAGCCAGTCCGAAACACAGAACCGCGATTCGATGATCGAGAATGGTCCGGGTTATATCCCGCAGCCTTTCGGCCGGCCCAACAAACATCGCGAGAAAGAAAGCAGCGATTCGCGCGGCTTTGGTCATGCTCTGGTCTTTCCTCCATGAGCGCTGGCAATGGTTCCGACGCACATGGCTTCCCCTCAGCGGCTTGCCCGCTCCGTTCCAACAGTCTTCGCGGGGATCAGTTATGAGAAGACTCCTTTTGTCATCGCAGCGGCAGTGATAGGAGTCACAACTGCAATCGACTCGACGGCTCTGTGTCGCTTTCGTGCGGTGACGCAAGCCACTTCACATGTATCGTGTTCGAGTTTCGCTGCCTTATCCGAGGCGCGGCATCACAAAGGCCTCCATCGCGGCGCCCGCGCTGATTGAAGTACGAGTCGTGATGCGAGTCACATGCTGGGGCGCATGTATTTCAGGACAATTGTTGCCGCCGAGCGAGGTGTGCTCTATGGCGACATCTGCCACAGCTTCAACGTCAGTGATGCTTACGCTTCCCACAGATTCAATCCGCCAGATCCAGTGGCGATTTGCCGATCGCTACGACCTGCAGATGCTTGCGCAATCTGCCCGGGCCGTGGCGCGCGGGACCGTTGCACACATGGTCGCAGCAGGCGAGCGCAACAGCCATGAATGGACTCCCGCGAAGAACGAGATGCTCGAAGCCTTCGACCGAGCCGGGATTACGGCAGCATTCATGGAGCCCGAGGAAGGCGGGTTCATTTCCGGCCCCAAGAATCTCGCACTGGCTCTGGCAGCCTTCGAACTCGCATGGGTGGACGGAGGGGCGGCGACAGCGAGCCTTGCAGGGTTCCTGGCGCTGGCTCCGATTCACGAGCGCGGCACACCTGAGCAGTCGCGGCATTACAAGGCTCTTTCCGCCCCGCCTCAACCCGGAGAGGATCGCAAGCCGTGGCGAGGCGCATTTGTCCTGACGGAGCCAATCCCCTATGTCGGAGTCGACACCGGAATGCTGAGCGGGAAGCTGCGCATTGCTGGTTGGCGCGATGGTGAGGAGCCATGGCTGCAGGTGGAGAAGCGCGGCCGGTTCATCACCAACATTGCCTTCGCAAACTTCGTCACTGCTGCTGTAACCTCAGACGATCCCCACATCAAGGGCAGTTGTGTCGTCATTCTCGAGGAAACCGACGAAGGCACTTTCGATCACGGCACGCCGACAAAAAAGCTCGTTCACCAGCTCTCATCCACGGGCGACCCGATCTTCAATCTCAGAGTTCCGGCAAGCCGTATCGTCGGCGGATACACGATCAAAGACGGCGTTCTGGTTCCGAACTTCAACCACAGCGAAGTGATCGAAGCAGTTTTTCGTCGAACGCGCGTGACCGTCGGTCTGATGACCGCCGCAAAATTGCTCTCGGCAGTTGAGCCGATCATCCGCTATCAACGTGGCCGGTTCCGCGGCGCCGAGGGCGCAAGGCCGGGGACGGTGCGCTACGAACAAGGCATCCAGCAGCGCGAAGACGCGCTTCATCGGCTCGTCGATGTCTGTGCAACGGGCGAAGCAGCAGCGTCCCTGGGGTTCGCCGCGGCACGGCTCTTCGATGAGCTCGACCCAATTGAAAAACAGAAGAATGCCATCCTGGCAGAGCGTGGCATCTTCGATGGGCGCGCCGAGATCAAGGCCCTTCGCGAGACCCGACGGCGCGCGATTGAGTTGCTGAAAATGGAGCCGGGCGAATCTCAGCAATGCGAATACGCCATCGATCCCCTGGTGGAATTTGTGCTTAGGGATGCGGAAGCCAATGTGCTCTGCCCTGCGACCAAACTCTGGAACACGGGTAATGGCGCGAATATGATGCGCGAAGCTGTCAGCCTGATGGGAGGATACGGGATCACGGAAGACTGTCCGGGCTTCCTCGCCAGCAAGTGGATGGATGCACAGCTCGAGGCGACCTATGAGGGCCCCGAAGCGGTACAGCGCCGTCACCTCACCGTCACGATGACCTCCGAGGTATTCCTCGCAGAGTTTCGCGCGTGGGCTGCCGAAATGCGCAGAATTGCCTCCACGCATCCCGGAACAGGCGCCTGCACCCTTGCGAGCGCAATGCGGATGTGGCTATGGACGCTCGAACATCTGCAGCGAACCACAGACGCCTCTGGCAGCAAGCTGTTCCACGGGCAGCGTCAGGGGGTGACCTTCCCAATGGCTGACGCGCTGTGTTGGCTGCTTGCGTCGCGGCACCAGATTCTCGATGTGCTCGAGTTGGAGAAGCGCGGGCAAGCCGACCCGTCCGTTGCCGATGGGCTTACCGGGACAGTGCGGTTCCTGAGCGACCTTTGCCACGTTCAGAGTGCGCGCGCGGCCGGAGAAGTTTCGCGCATCTGCGCCGAACTCGTATTCGGATACAACGAACATCCATCGTGGAGCGCCCAGTCATGCGCAGCGTGCTGCTTCTCGGCCGATGAGCTCGATGATTTGGAAGAAACAATGCCTGGAATTGCAGCCATGGCAGTGGATGTGATCAAGCCGAATGGAAGTCATCCTCCCAAAGCAGGCCCATGCGCCGGCTGCGCAGGAGCAGGCGACTTCCTGCAGTTGCAAAACAAGCTTGGCATGTGCTTGAGCGGATCGCGGCTGGCGAAGGATCGCGCCGCTGAGACCTTAAGCAAAGTCATGATTCCTGAAGCGCTGGATTACCCCGTATGAGCCGAAGCGACCCTGTGGCCGGAAACGGCCCGCCGGAAATCGAGCGGCAATCCATCGAAGCGGACATCGTGTGCGTCGGTTTCGGCCCGGCGATAGCTGGATTTCTCAGCACGCTGAATCGCGCATGGATGGAGAATCCAGTCGATCCCTTGTTTGAAAGCAAGGTTGCGCCGGGATTGCCCCTTCAGGTGCTTTGCTACGAGCGCGCGGACGACATTGCTGCCGGGGTCAGCGGAGTTGTAACCGCAGCTCGCGGAATACGCGCCAGCTTCCCGGACCTGAACCCCGCTGACATCGCGATGACCGTGCCGGTAAAGTCGGAGCGCATCCTCTACCTGCTTGATCCGATCGGCGCGAGCCGGCGGCCCTTTTCTTTGCGAATGGCTGACCGCGTCCTTCGTGCTCTGAACGGAACCCTTGGAGTTCGCAACGACGCATACGAACTGCCCTGGGCACCGAGGTTCCTCCACAAGTCCGGCGGCCTCATCATGTCCGTCGGCCAGTTCAATCAATGGGTCGGCGCGCAAATCATGGCGTCGGGATTTGTGCAGATCTGGCCGGGTATGCCGGTCAGCCAGCCACTCTTCGCGGAGAATGCAGATCGCACAGGAGACCAGGTTGTCGGCGTCCGACTGACGGATCAGGGCGTGAATAGAGACGGCGAACCGGAGAGCGGATTCGTCGCAGGAATGGACGTCAGTGCCAGCCTCACGGTCGTGGGCGACGGCCCGTTCGGACCTGTAGGCCAGGCAATCGACAGGCGGATGGGAATGCCACCCGGGCACGACAAGCGCGAATGGGCACTGGGGATGAAGTTCGTAATCGAACTGCCCGCTGAAACGACTCTGGAAGCCGGAACCGTCTGGCACACCTTCGGCTATCCGGAGCCGGAGATATTCGGATTTCTCTACGTACATCCGGAGCGTCTCGCCTCCGTCGGGATCTTCGTCCCTTCCTGGCTGGGTGACCCCGCCCGCACCGTCTACCGGTATTTGCAGCACTACATTCAGCACCCTGCACTCTGGCGCCATCTCAAAGGCGGGACGCTGCGGTCGTGGGGAGCCAAATCGCTCGACGAGTCGGGAAAGCATGGCGAACCGCTTCTGGTGGGAGACGGCTATGCACGCATCGGCGAGGGCTCGGGATCTACCAATATGCTGGCTGGTTCCGGTGTCGACGAAGCATGGACCACGGGCGTGCAGTTGGCTGATTCTGTGATGGAGCTTCTCCACAACAAACGAAGCTTCACGCAGGAGAACCTTGCGGCAACCTACGAGGCGCGCCGGCGTGCAAGCTGGGTGGAAAGCAATGCTCGCGATGCAATGAACTCGCGCAATGGTTTTCATCTGGGATTCGTTCCCGGCCTGATCGGCATGGCAATCGCCGGATTGACCGGGGGCACGATCTCGCTGGCCGTAAACATCCCGCAGACGCACAAGCAAATCGAGAAGAAGCGCGTGAATCGCGCACGCGAGCTGAAAACTCGCGCGGCGGCCATGCTCGCTGTCGAGGATGGACGCCCACTGCATGAAGCCATGATGTCGGCGCGCGGATGGCCGGAAATCGAGTTCGATGGGAGCTTGTTAGTGTCGCAGCAGGATGCCCTGTTGATGGGCGGCAAGGTGCAGGCCATGCCTGGCTTTGCCGATCACGTCATTTTCCGGGACGCGGGCTTGTGCATTCAATGCGAAGACAAAACCTGCATCGCGATGTGCTCCGGACAGGCGTTGACTCTCGGCAGTGATTCCCTGCCCCTCTTCGAGCGCGAGAAATGCATCCACTGCGGCGGCTGCATTTGGAACTGTACACGCACAACTGCCGAGGGACTCACGAATATTGAGTTTCGGGCGGGAGCGGGAGGACTTCATTCCGCCGAGAACTAGTTGACAGCTGGAGCAAGAGCTATGTACCTACACATTGTGGTTTGCGCAGGAGTCGTTCCTGACCCGTTGCAGACACTCGAGCCAGTAAATGGGCCAAATGGACCTGCGCTCAAAAACGAGATGATGCTTCCCGCAGTGCTCGATCCGTGGGCTGCGAGCGCCCTGTATGAGGCCGCAAACCTCGTTGCATGTAATTCTGGGAGCAAGCTGTGGCTTGTGTCTCTTAGTCCGAAAGCGAAGCTGCAGCAAGTGATGATGACGATCGCCCAGAAGGTCAGCTTTGAGCTCGTCGCAATCGATTCGCCCGCGGGGGGCTTCGTGGATGCGCAGGCGACTGCGGAAGCCCTGGCCGATGCGATTGAGACAATCCCGGGGTTGGATAGATCGAAGTTGTTACTTTTTGGCGGATGGGAATCAGCATCGCGCGGAGCCGGCGCGACCCTTCAAACGATTGGCGAACGTCTCGGGGTTCTTGATCAGTTCATGGGCGTCGATCAGATCGAAATGCGAGAGGACGGATCGTTCGAAGTGCTGGAACGCGTGGAAGGTGGCCAGCATCAGGTCTCGATTTGCGCCGGGGCTCCCGCCGTTCTTGGATGGGCCACGGGGAACCTACCCGAGCCGCGCAACAATCCGCAGATCGGCATGGCCAACATGCGGAATGTGATGCCCGCATTGCAGAAGGCGAAACCAGCGGTGATCGGGGACAATGGGCTGCATTATCTTTCGGCCAGCCTGCCGAGCCAGCAGCGGCAAACTCGCGTGGCGAAGGACATGTCGCTCGATGCCATCGCGCAAGAACTCGTGGAATGGATAGGAGCGGAGTGATGCCGGAATCGATTCTCGTTTTGACTCATGCCGGCGAAGCAAGCCACTCGCTCTCAAAGGCATCTCTCGAGACCGTTACCGCCGGGAAGGAATTGTCGGCTCGTCTGAACGCGCCGATGACGATCGGTATCATCTCCGCTAACTACGCCGACACAGCTCGTTCCCTTGCAGGCGTCAATACACGAGTCCTCGGCGTTGCGGGTGAACCATTTGTGGAGGCGCGTTATGCAACCGATGCCGCTGCCTGCGAAGCCCTTTGCAGAGCGGCAAACCCTACCATCATTCTTGCTCCGCAGAGCTCGCGCATGGCCCGTGTTGCGGCAGCCCTCGCGCACCGGCTCAGTGGGTGCATCGATACTCACGTCACGTCTGTTCGCGGCGAGGACAGCCCTGAGATTTCGCGATGGTTCTACCGGCAACGGATCGAAGGTGTCATTACTCGCTCCATGCGTCCGTGGATCCTATTACTCGAAGCGGGCACCTATTCTGCCTACTCGTGCCAAGAAGGAGAAATCGCGGTCGAGCAGATAGCGGTTGCGTTGCCGGCGATACGCACAAGCGTCTCAGGCACTCGAGCACCGGCACAGGATGCACAAACAATCCGGCCCGACGCGAAGATGCTGTTTGTGGCGGGCGCTGGCTGGACAAAGAAACAGCCCGACGGGCTGGTGCACGCGTCTGAGGCGGGTGACCTCATCCTCGCGTTCCTCCGGCAATCGGGAGCTTCACTGGGCAGTTCGAAGTCCCTTGTCGATCAGGGCGGGGACGGCCAACCGGTTCTTCCATTCCTCACGCATCTGAACCAGGTTGGACAAACTGGATCAACACCGCGACACCCTAAGGGCCTCGCCACATGCTGTCATGGCGAGGAGCCCCATGTTGTGGGGTGGCGATTTATCGGCGATCGTCGCGCCATCTCGCTCGACCCAAACTGCGGATGGGCTCGCGGCAAGGCCGATGTGGTGTACGTCGCTGATGCTTTCAAAGTGATGTCGAAGGTGAACGAGCTTCTGCGTTCAAAGGCTTGATGTTCGCTTACTTCGATACAGGAGAAACCGACTATTTCGCGGTCCTGGCTTCTCGGCCGCGCTGCGTCAACAATTCGTAGCCGAGAAGCACCATGAACCTGGGAATATTCCTGAGGTATCGACCTGCAAGCCGGCGCGGCTCTGTCACGAGCCGGAAAGCCCACTCCAGTCCGCTCCGCATGATCCAGCGCGGTGCCTGCGGCTTGGTACCGGCCAGGAAATCGAATGCGGCCCCCACAGCAAACATGACGGCCGGAATTCGATCCTTGTGAGCCAGCACCCATTTCTCCTGTTTGGGGCAGCCCAGACCCACGAAAAGCCATCGTGCGCCGGAATTCGCGATCTCCCTCACGATTGCCTCATCCTCTTCCGCAGTGAGTGGCCGAAAAGGCGGAGACAACCTGAAGTTAATTTTGATTCGGGGATAACGGCGCTGCACCTCCTGGATGAGCCCCGCCAGGGTGACCTCATCCCCGCCGTAGAAACCTACCGGAAGGCCACTCTCTTCCGCGGCCTTGAGTAACTCAAGTGTTGCGTCGGGTCCATAGACGCGACTGGCATGTGGCAGGCCGAGGTATCGCAGAGCCCAGACCACCGGCATTCCGTCCGGATTCGCCAGGTCAGCGGTATTCATGCCCGCGCGAAATGCGGGATCGTCGTACGCCTCCATGAGGCCATGCATGCCGACGAACACGACCGTCCGAGACTCATAGTTGCGAGCCCATTCGGTGCACAGCCGCACCATATCGGTGTAAGTAGATGCCGACACTTCCACCCCCAGGACACCCGGCATCTGTTTCCTTTCCACCCTTTCGGATCGGCTTTGATCGCATTGACCCAGGCCGACGTCATTATCTGGGCAAGCCGCCACTTCCATTTTGGACGCCCTGGAACAGGCAAGGGAACCTGTTTCCACTTCAGCGGGCAACCCGGAATTTACAGATAGCATCTATTAACTCGCTGCAATCCACCATTCGTGCGCCTTGGGGTCGGGTATCCAGGGGCAGCGCGCACGTAAGGCACTGAAGGAAATGCAGATCCCACCAGGAGCACAACGGA
>Ga0207698_10002500_pt1 | contig 10910 bp, 7 predicted proteins | sample KBSCornC22_FD_184298 | JGI IMG/M metagenome (GOLD analysis project Ga0207698, IMG submission 184298) | Corn rhizosphere microbial communities from Kellogg Biological Station, Michigan, USA - KBS Corn C2-2 (SPAdes) (version 2) | ecosystem: Host-associated > Plants > Roots > Rhizosphere > Soil ...
CCGCCCACCATCTCGGTCTGAGGGGCGCTGAGGTGGACGTTGCAGTCTCAGCCTTTTCAGAGAACTCACTCGCCAACGGAGCGCGGCACAAGATCGGCAGTGGCATACACATCAGGTCCGGCGCTGCGAACCAATGGCGCGATGTCTACGATGACGAACTAACGCAAGCCTTCACGGATCGCTTCGCCGGCGCTCTATCGCAGCTCGGTTATGAGCCCTTCAGCTTCGACTCCAATTTGCCGATCTGATCGCGGCTGAAGCCGTTGTAGCTGTTGAGCGAGCAGCCATTCAGATATTGCAGAGTCGGACTGCCTGCAGTGATCACATTTGAGCCCGACAAATCCGTATCCACCCAAAAGCCATTGCCCGTGTGAGCGACATCAATGCCCAGCGCGTCCCCTGACACCCGGAGAACTGGTGGGCCTTAGACTTATCTCTGGCGCTGATGCGGAAAACATTATCGGCGATCAGGAGTGTTCCCGTTCCGTTGGCGCGAAGTTCGATCCCACAATTCGTCTCTGGTGGGTAGGCGCAAAGCCACGCGAAGCCGTTTCCAGAAACCCGTGTGAGGTCCATGCCTAAAGTTCCGCGTTGGCGACCACGGTGCAGGCCGCCGCAGCGTTATGCGTCAACTCAAAACCATTCTTTGTGATGGCGCTTGCGGAGCCGACACCGACTGTGACGCTCGGCGTTATGCGTTTCTTCAATAGCGGAATATTGCGCGAGCCGTTCTCAGACTGGACGGTGAAGGACTCGTAGTAGCGGTGGCAGAGGTTTTCTTCCACTTCGATAGGACGCCGTTCGAACGACGTAGGCGCCCTTCCGCTTTCAAGCTGCAGCCTGAAATCGAGCGTTCCCGTATTCGCCGTAGCCGTTGATCTTGTCCAGACAAACACGATGAGATTATTGAACGTCTCGCCGAGCGTCGCCTGTAGATTGAAATTCTGGAGCGCGCCATTTCCGAGGCTTGAGCTGAGGCTGACCACGCCGTCGACGAGGATGTTCGACGAGACGAAAAAGTTACCCGCCGTGAAGGTCCCATTGGTCCAGTCGAGGACGACGTCCTTGGTGACGCTATCTTCCGTTCCGGTCCATTCGATGAGCGCGATGCCGACGCCACCGGTCTGGTTTCTCTGGTACATGCCGGAGAGCGTTACATCAGAGCCGCGAAGGAATTTGCAGTTCTTGCCTTCGATGACCTGGGCATAGCCCATGCGCTGCGCACTGCCGAGCGTATTCGTCAGCTCGATCATGTGCGTGATGCCGTCCGCCACGTCCAGCAGCGTTTGCGGCGTGATGCTTCCGGTCTGTGTCAGCGCGTACCAGCGATTGTGAAGGCCGTAGGTGAAATCGCCAACAGCGCTTGATGGCCCTTCCTGCACCTTGCCGTCGCAGTTATAAAGAAGATTGCGGAAGGACCGCGTGCCGTCCTGCCGCTGCGAATACCCCCCGTTCACGCTGCCAGGCAGGATATCGTTCACGGACGGCCCGCTGCTCGCGCTTGTGCCCGTGATGACCGACGAAGCGTCGCCGACAATGAACTTCTTGCCGGTCGCGCTTCCCGTGTACGTCAGGCCGTTCCTGAGATTGAGGACGCCGAGATCGAGAACAACGGCGAAGGCCACGGAGAAGGCCGGCGTGCCGGTCAGGGTGAGCGTCGCTGCAAGTCTCAGCACAATGGCCGAGTTGTCGATAGAGAAGTGTTCTTGCCCGCTGCCTGAAATCGTGTAGTTCGCGGTGACTGTGATCGTTGCGGCTTGGCTGGCGCTGAGCTGCGCGATTGCGCAGGCGCCATACTCCATCGCGCCACTGATCGTGATCGAGGACCGCTGCGCGTTGATGCCATTCCCGGCCGCCGAAACCAGCTTGAACCCCAGGATCGTCACCACGCAGTTGGTGAAGGCCATGCAATCGCCGGAGCTGACGCTGATCGTGCAGTTCGCTGGGGTCGTCGTATTGCCCTGCAGAATCACAGTGCCATTGCGGTTGAAGCCAGTGACGCGCGACACACCTGCCGTATACGTTCCGTCTCCAACCTGAACTGTAGCGGTGTGCGTATTGAGGTCGAGGGTGGCGAGAAAGTCCACGGCGTGCTGGATCGTTGCCCAGGCGCCGCCAGATGTGTTCGCAGTTCCGGTATTGCTGTCGTTGCCATCGGTGCGGACGTAATATGTGGCATTTCCGGAAAGTGTGACCTGCTGTGCGGCCGAGATTGCGGTAGCGACCGCCTTCTGCGACGGGATGCGGGTGTCGCTGTTGGCGCCGAGGGTGCCGTCGGTGTCGAGCAGGAAGCCGCCGTCCTTGAGTTTGTTGCCGGTTGCGCCGTCGAATTGCGGGATGTGGCCGTCAACCGATGTGTTGGGGCCGATCACTGCCTGGGCGACGACTTCCGCGACGTCCTGAAAATCCTGCTGATCGAAGAGCTGAACCTTCACCGCGAGCGGCGCGCTTCTGGCTCCTTCGGCATCTTGAACCGCGATGTTGTAAAGGCCGTCGACCGCAGCAAACCCGGCAAATCCATTGATATCTGCGGTAACCGGATTGTTGATGGGGCCGCCTGCCGCGTCGTAGAGCTGGGCCATCGCTCCGCTGTTGCCCTCATCATCCGCCACATAAACGGTGACCTGCGCGAGCGGCAGGGCCTGGATATAGCCATAGGTGTCGTTGCTCGGGAGCGTGCAGAGATACTGGACGAATTGCATGGGCAATCCTCTTGGCAGATCGAAAAGATGGGAGGCGTGTCAGGCGGTGAAGCCGAACTGCGCGCTGAAGTTCAGGAGGCGGACGTCGCCGGACCAGGTGTCATAGGCCGCGACGCGGACATAGTAGGTCTGGCCGACGGTGAGCCCGCTGAGGCCGACACCCGTGTTAGCCTGCCCCTGATAGAAGGATGCGCCCTGGCCCTGTGCCGGGTCGAAGCCGTTGGTCTGAGAGTAATAAGCGACATATCCCGCGAGGTCGGATTCGGCGTTTGCGGTCCAGCTGAAGGTGTAACTGCCGCCGGAGCCGGTCTTACCGATCCCCATTATCGCAGCGGGTGCCGGATTGGTGACGGTCAATTTGCCGGATTCGGGACCGTCGCCGGCACCGTTCACGGCCTGCACCGTTGCGAGGTAGGTCCGATCCAGCGCGCCGTCGGCGATCGCCATGTCGGCGGTGTAGGTGAACGTCAGAGCAGGCGTCGGGTAGGACTGACGGCGCACCGTGATGCCGGCCTGATCGTAAATCCGGAAGATGTAGTTCTGGGCCAGCGATGCAGCCGTCGCCACCACGGTGAACGATGTTCCGGCCCACGGTGCCTGGAGGGACAATGTCGAGCCGCCCGGCAGGTTCGGCTCCGAAAGCAGCAGCGAGTAATCGACGACGTCTTCCAGCGCCTGAACATTGTTTCCGAACACGTTGAAGCTAGGGAATTTGACCTGGAGCGTCTTGCCAAGCTGGCCGGGAAGGAACGTGTATTTGAAGATCGAGCCGTTGACGTCGAGCCGGACAAACGGCGTTCCGGCCGGATGTTCTTCGATGACGGAGCCGTAGGCGCCACGGCGCAGTTCGCTTTCCAGCGCGTACGTGTCCGTGCCTGTCAGCCGGGCATCCTTGTAGGCGATCAGTTCGCCGCCCAACCAGCACAAGGTGACCAGCGCATCGACTTCCGACTGCGATGCACTCAGCAGAGGATTGGCAGCACTGCTGCCGCTGATCGACAGATCGACGCCGAGGCTATCGTTCGTGTCGGGATCGCCATGGGCCGGAAGATCGGTGGTCGAGACGCCGTAGCGCGCCCGTCCCTGGACCGTTCCAACCTTCGCGTAGGCGCCATCATCGATGGCGACCCAGACGTCGGCGCCGCCCCAATTCGTGTTGGTGCTGCCGAGGGCGGCCCAGACCTGGAGCGCGCCGTTGGTGATCGCCGCCGGCGGGATGAACAGGACCGGCGTGTTGACGTTCCCGGGATCGGCCTGTGGGTCGGTCACCACGCCTCCGGCAATCTGGCTCGGATAGACCGGCGCATTGGCGGTTCCGACAAGCACCTCGATGGCCTTGACGGTCAGCTTGCCCGTGTCGCCGTCCTTGTCGATTTCGGTGATGCGGCAGAGCACGCGGTCGAGATCCTGGGATTCGTTCGTGACCGTCACGAGGTCCATCTCTTCCAGGCGCGCGAAGCACCATGGCAGATTGAACGTGAACGGCCTTGCGAGGCTCGAATAGCGCTGCGCGAGCAGCTGCGCGACGAGCCGGGCAACAAACGGGTCCTTGATCGAGCCGATCTGCGTGGGGTCCTGCTTGCGCTGCCCGATGTCGTCGATGCTGGCCTGGTCGAAACCCGTCGTGGTTTCGTCGTTGTATTGATGTTGCCGGTTTTTGTAGGTGACCTGCACGATGTTGTAGAGGTCGTCGAGTTGCGGCGTGTCGATCTTGATGGGATCGTCGTCGGGATTGTCGACGATGAAATCGGCGTCGCCGAGATCGTAGAGCGGCGTCAGGTCCGGCGTGTAGGTGACGCCATTGTTCGTGACGGGCGCATCGGCACGGGTTTTGACCTGCAACGTGCCATCGCCCCTGATCCAGCACTCCGAGTTCGTCGCCAGCATAATCTCGTCGATGACGGAGCTTGCCTGCTGCTGGGAATCGAGCACGGGGGACAAGAGCAGTCCGGAGGCAAGGCAATAGGTCCCATAGTCCGTGAGGTCGCCGATATAGTCCGAGGACCATTGCGGAATCATCGCACCTAAGAAAGTACTGACGATTCCTTTGGCACCGCCATAATCGCCGGGATTGGCGTCCACGATCGTGCCGCCGACCTGGCAGGCGAAGTAAACCTCGACGGAATGGTTCTGCAGACCGCCCTGATCGTTGAGCTGGTATTGCGAACCGACAAGATACGAGATCGTGTCGTAACCGAGCTTATCTGCGTCGGGATAATTGTCGAACAGTGTTGACGGGTTCTGGCCGGACGTGCCGACGCGAAGCGCGCTGAGCCCAGCCTTCTTTACGCAAAGGGTTGGGTCGCTATCGTTCGATCCGTTGGCAAACCCGGAGAACACGCTCCTGTCGCGGAATATCTGGTTGATGCCGCGGATCGGCCCGTTCGCGGTATCGCAGATTCCGAGCAAGACGTCGGCGGTATAGGTGTAGGTGTCGTTGGTCGAATTGCCGCCGCCTTTGCCGCCGCTGTGCTGCTGATGTTCGTGTGGTGTGAACCCGTCGAGAAACATGAGATTGATGTCGATGCGCCCAGCGCCGCATCCCCACGGTATGGGATTGCCATACGCGCTAGACTGAATCTGGTAGCTGTTGATCCGGTTTGCTTTGCTGTTGTTGTTGCTCGAACCGCCCATAGCTCACCAATACGAATAGAACTGCACGTCTTTGGTGCCGTAGCGGACATCGTCCGAAACATCGCATAGCCAGACTATGCGCTCCTGAAGCGTCGCATGAATGATCTTCGGCCATTCGACGATAATGCCGCCATGGCTGCGGACATGGCCGAACTTCCACATCGCGACGTCGCCGGGCTTCTGCTGGCCGGGCGCGATGAAGCGGCCTTCGCTCAGGACGAAGCCCAGATACTTCTCGTCTTTGCGGTGTTTGTGCCAGTCGGCGGGATAGGGCGGAATCTCCATATGCGCGATGATGCCGGCGCGCTCATAGACTTCGGCGATGAGCATCCCGCAATCCACACCAACACCCTTGAGGCGAGCGCCAGGATGATACTTCGTGCCGAGCCAGGTGCGGGCTTCCGCGACGATCGCCGCCCTGCCCTGTTCTTCGCTCTGGCCGGAATGGGTAAGTTTCGTCATGGTGCCGCCGTCTCGTTCGTGGGGATGTAGGGCTGGCCTTTGAAGTGCTGAAGGTTGTTGAACTTGTCCTTGCACGTCGTCGTCGTCAGATCGCAGCCCGGATAGACGGTGAATTTGTCGTTGTTCTGCGGAAGATTTGGGAACGCGCGCACGAGAGAAATAATCCCAGCGCTCTGCAATTTGATGGCGCGCGATTGACCCGCGTTCGCCCCGCTCGTGAACACGATCTTTCCGAGATTGTAATAGCCTTCGGAGGGAGACGTCAGATCGGTGACAAGGGTGAGCGGATCGGTGGCACTCTGGACGGTGAAGGTCTTTGCGTACGTGTTCCGGTCCAGCTTGCAACCGCTGTCGAACAATGTGTGCAGACAGGGCGGCTGCCAGACGTTGACCGGCACCTGGACATTCAGCAGCGACATCCAGTTCGAGACCGTGATCGTAGCCCGCGTCTCACCAGTGTCTTTGAGCTGCGTCACGCGGCCGGAAAACTCCGCGAGCGTTCCGATGATCGGCTGGTCCGGCGCGGTGGCATAGGCGGATTCAAACAGCATCGTGGCGTTGAAGAGGCCGCCCGAGGCGACGAACGTCGCCAGCCTTACGCCATCGACCGTCACCGTGTCGTCGAAGACGAGCGAGACGTCATTCTGCGAAACCTGCGTGCCGATCTGGCGGGTGATCGGCGTGGCGGTGATGCCGGGCCCGCGCAGCCAGGCATGGCCGTTCCACGCGATGTCCTGGTCTTCGGCAGACCACCGGATCGTCTCGCCGCCCGCCAGTGTGAAAGTGTAGAGCGAGGCGACATAGACCTCGACGGTCGTGTCGTTGCGCCAGGCGTCGAGCAGCGAAGCCAGTTCCGGCGTGCAGGGCAGCATGGTTCAGAGCCGGATCGTCTGGAAGGAAAGCCCGTCGCTTTCCCAGAGCAGCGCGGTCAGTTGCTGCGCGGTGAGTTCGTCCTGCGTGAACTCGCACCAGTAAAGAAACGAGCCCGACCATGCGACCACGTCGCCATCGGCAGGCGCGTCCGTAAACTTGATCACGCCGGGTGCGGCGATGGTGTAGTTCGTGACCACGATCCCGTTGACCGTGACCTCCGGCACGCCGTTCAGCGCAAACACCGGTTCGGTCCAGGTGCGTTTCGAGCGCACGAGCTGAAACTGCGTCGTGACGCCGTTGCCGATGCCGAGTGTCTGGCCTGCGACCAGATTGTCGGCCGCGTCGAAGTAATAGAAATCGCCGAGCCGGCCGCCGCGCGCGTTGAAGAATGCGACGAGGCGATCCAGATCCTTGCGCGTCGCGCGCTGCGAAAGCCCGTTGCCGCTGTTGTATCCGATCGTGAACTTCGTCGTCGGGTAGCTGTAATTGCGCTTCTTGAAGCGGCGACCGCTTTTCGACACCAGATCGGTCGTCGACCATTCCCAGGATTTCTGCTTGTAGCCGGCGCCGCGCAAGAACGGAAACACATCCGGATTGTCCGCGAGATCGGGACTGAGGATGATTCCACTGCGGGCCGGGAGGACGGGTTGCGGGAGCGCCATGTCAGCCCGGCAGGAAGCCCGCGCGCACGCGGTCTTTTGAGATCTGGTCCATGGTGCGGCGGTTCGACGGCTTGCGGAAGAACTGGTTCATCGAGGACGCATCCCAGGCATGGATGTGAATGTCGCCGCCGCGGGCTTTGGACGGCGCCGGCGATGGCGATGCACTCGCGCGTCCACCGCCGCCGACGCGGCTCGCCACATAATCGGCATCCGATTGCGGTGCCTGCGCACGCTGCGCCGCGCGCACCGATGCGCCCGGGCTCATGACCGGAAGCAGGCTTCCGACATCGGCAATGGACTGCAGATTGCCGCTCCGCCGCACGACATCGGAGATAGCGGGGAGATCGCCGACGAATGACATCAACGGAACCGAAACCCGCGCCGGCAATACCGACTCGTCCCGGTGCGTGATCATGAACTGCTCGGCATTACCGACGCGCTCAAGACCACCTTCGGCGGTGATCACGTCATACGCAGCCACTGCTGTGAATGCGGCACCCGCCGCTACCGGCGCCAACACGGCATTAAGCGGGAACGGGACTTCCCGCATCACCCATTTGAACGCAGATGCGGCAGCTGTATAGGCGCTGTTCAGGATAGAGGTGGAGTCTGATTCCGCTTCAGCAGCGTTGCTTTCTGCCGCCCCGGCCTGCTTGATCGCTGTCTGTGCTGCCGTGCCTGTCGCGACCGCAGCCGTCTGCGCCGCCTGGCCAGAGATCACCTGACCGGTCTGCGTGGTCCACGATACTTCATTGGCGGCCGTTTTCTGACCGAGAAGACGGAAGAGATTTATAAACCCGCCATGCTCAACCGCATTCTCTGCTGCAACGCCTTCCGCGGCCAAAAGCTTACGCTCGGTCCACACCTTGATGTCGTCGGCGATCATCTGCTGCAGGAAATGCAGCCCAACCTGCCGAAGGCTCGTCCAAAGCGATTGACTGGCGCTGAAGATATCCCCGACGAGTTCGTCTTCGGCCGACGTGATCAGCTGGTTGTAGCGCTGCCAGTCCTGGACCTGTTCGTCAAGGCCCTGCCTCGTAATCTCGGCAAGCCGCTTCTGATGGTTGCGGCGCTCGTCCTCGATCTCCTGGTCGACGCGGTCGATTATGCTTTTCTCGCCGTTGGCCGCATCAAGCGCATCCAAGAGCGCGCTTAGCGCAAGACGGTGCCGCTCTTTTTCGATATCCGTCGCGCGGGAGATTTCATCGTCGGCCGTGAGGTTGAAATACTTACGCTGCTGCTCCAGCGCGCCGATCTGTTCTTGGGCAGACTCGTTGGCATCTTTCGCCTGCTGTTCGTATGTGCGGGCGGCTTCGTCCCTCCGCTCCCGGTCCTGTTCCTGCTGATCGCGCGTGACGACAGACTGCGCAGCATGGGCCTGCGTGCTGAGCTTTCCAAAATCGGCGATTGCCGCGTCAAGCCACTTCTTGTCGGCGTCTATGCGTTCTTGTGTCCCCGCACGATAGTCTTGTGCCTGTTCCTGTAGATCGCGAAGCTGCTGTTCCCTTGCCTCTTTTGACGCGTGCCCGTCGGCGCGCAAGGCCTGCTCGTCGGCTGCGCGCTGATCATCCCCCTTCTTTTTCAGAAGATCGTTGTACTGGTCGGAAGTCTTACCAAAAAGCTGCGCCGCCTGGTCCATTTCGCGCTGATCGGCGTCGATGCGCGCCTGCGATCCTATTTTCGTCGCTGCGACCATCGCGTCTTGCGACTTAATGTAACTCTGCAGGGTCTTTTCATCGCTCCGCTTTTTGTACGCATCGAGATCGGCTTGCGCGTCCTTGACCTGCTGCGTGAACACCGCGGCACCGGAGTTCGGGCCCCTGTTGTCGCCAAGCTTGACCGCTCGCTTGTAGTTGTCCTCCGCTTTGGTCAGCCGGTCTTGAAGACCAATCTCTTCATGCTTGGATTCGATGTCCTTATTCGCCGCAATGTACGCCGCTTCGTAGCTGTTCTTGGCGGCTTGTCCTGCCTCGCCCTGTGCGGCCTCAAGCGCGCGGGTGTGGACCAATGCTTTCTGTAGAGCGTCGTCGTATTGGGCGATCTCGATTGGATCGTACCGCTGCGGCTGCCTGACGTCTGGTATCGATATCAGATTGTCTAATTTGCCATGCTTCAATTGATCGAGGTTATGCAGGATGTCATGGACCTGATCGCCATAGGAATGGAAATATTGATGCGCGCTCGCCGCGTACGCCCTGAGGATTAGATCGGCAGCCTGCGTTTCCTTTCCGGTATTTCCGATCAGGGCTCTGATTTGCTCGAACTTGTCCGTCGGCAGGTTGAGAAGATCATGCTGGAGCTTATCGAACCCGTCTTTGGTCAGATTGCTCAGCGCCTCGGCAAGGCGTCCAACCGTTTCTGGGCCGAGCTTGTCACCCAATAATTTCTTGAAGTTCTCTGTGAGCTGCCCTGCCTGATGAAGGATCGCGGCGTCGACGCTGGGATGGGCGGCTGCATACTGCAGCAGCGATCGTGCCGCTTCGCGACCGGCGCCGCCAATCTGCGAAAGGTATGTGAGTTCCGAGCGGAGACCGTCGACCGATCCTAGCGCCGCGCGCCCAGAAGCCTCAAAGCTATCGGCTAGATTACGGAGTTCGCGCTCATTCTCGATTTCCTCGTAGACGAGATAGCCGAGCCCGCCGGCGAGAAATGCGACGCCGCCGGTGGCGATGGCCGCTTCCGTCCCCATAGTGGCAAGTGCGACATCGAAAACGCCGGTCTCTTTCCCCAGATTGACCAGCGTACTGGCCATGGAAGAGAGGCTTCCGCTCGCCGCGGCCTGCCCGAGACGGAAGTAGTCCTCGATGGCGCCGGCGGTCGCGAAATGAAGGTTGTTCGTGGCGGATTCCGCGGTCTTCAACCCGGAAGCGAGCTGGTCACCCGCCGTCCTGGCTGACGCCGACAGCGACGAATCCACTGCGCCGGTGATGCGGATTTCGATGACGTTATCGGACATCGCTTCTCCAGCTCATTCGTAGAGGGGAAGGGGTTCCGGTTTCTCGGCGTCCTCGCCGGAAATCTCGGAGGGCGGTTGGTATTTGAAATAGCCCGCGGCGAAATGCTCGACGGGGGGAACGCGTCTCAGGCTGCGCTCCATGTCGCGCAGGCGACGGAGGGTCAGGTTGTGCCACCAATATTCCGGCGATCCGCCGAAGAACCGGCAGCAATCAACCACTATGAAGTCGAAATCCGGCTTCGCCCATCCGTCGCCGGGGCTTCCCCCGGGTCGTGATCTCCTCCGCGCGCAGGCCCATACATGCCGGACTGGCGGCGCACTTCCCAGAACGCGACCAGCATCTCGAATGGCGTCGTGGGCGTGTTGCGGAATTCTTCCGATGTCAGATCGCCATGCGCGCGCGTGAGGCCATAGAACACAACCTCGCGCAGCTTCTTGTACTGCTCGCCGGAGAGCGAGAACACGCGGTCGGCAAGCGCCTTGCCGAGCGCGAGTTCGCGTTTGCGCTCGTCGCTTAGCCCTGAGAGCGCTTCGTCGGGGAGCGGACGGCTTTCCTGACGGGCGAGGACATCGGTGAGTTCGATGATGCTGTCCCACACCATGTCGAGTTGGTCGGAAAGC
>Ga0207698_10002502_pt1 | contig 10904 bp, 13 predicted proteins | sample KBSCornC22_FD_184298 | JGI IMG/M metagenome (GOLD analysis project Ga0207698, IMG submission 184298) | Corn rhizosphere microbial communities from Kellogg Biological Station, Michigan, USA - KBS Corn C2-2 (SPAdes) (version 2) | ecosystem: Host-associated > Plants > Roots > Rhizosphere > Soil ...
CGATGTAGCAGCTCTCGGCGCCCTCGGCGCGGATCATGTCGTGGGCGAGGGCGTCCAGCTCCAGGATGTTGACCCCGACCGCCGCGGCATCGCGCGTCACCTCGAGCACGCGCCCCACGAACGCGCCGGCCACGCGGAGCTGTTCGATCTCGGAAGGGGTGCGCAGCTCGATCACGTCACCAGCCTACGAGGACGGCGCGAGTGTCGCCGCGCGCCGGTTCTATGGCAGAATGGCTGTTTGTGCCTGGCTCGGCTCTGCCACAGGGGAGCAGCATGGAGGTCGTCACGACCCCGGGCACCGAATCCTTTTCCTGAACATCACACACGCGTTCGACCTGTGGCGGTCGCAGAGAGCGAAATTCCATGCACATCCTCGACTCTGTCGATGCTGCGTCACTCCGTTCCGACATTCCCGACTTCCGTGCCGGCGACAACGTCAAGGTGCACGTGAACATCATCGAAGGCACGCGCTCGCGTATCCAGGTCTTCCAGGGAGTCGTCATCGGCCGTTCGGGCGAGGGCATCCGCGAGACCTTCACGGTCCGCAAGGTCAGCTTCCAGGTTGGCGTCGAGCGCACCTTCCCGGTGCACTCGCCGGTCATCGACCACATCGAGCTCGTCACCCGCGGTGACGTGCGTCGCGCCAAGCTCTACTACCTGCGCAACCTGCGCGGCAAGAAGGCGAAGATCAAGGAGAAGCGCGAGGCTTAGGCCTGTGAGCGAAGGCCATTTCTGGCCTTCGCTGGCCGGCTTCGCCGACGACCGTCCCGGTCGTCGGGAGTAGAACGAACCCATCACCCGCAATCACGTCACGAACCCGGTCGGCCCACGAAGGCCCACCGGGTTCGTTCGTTTAACGCCGCGAGTCGCGCATCCTGAACCGACGGATGCCTCGCATATGCTTGCCAGGACCGCAGGGGTGAGATGACAGACAACGATGCGCCGTCGGCGCGTGGACCGCTGAACACGCAGGCGTTGGACGCGCAGGCGCTCAGCGCCCTGACCACGACGGCGACGACACAGGAGTCGGCTCGTCCGAGGGTGCGCGGCTCGGGTTCCGGGGAATCCGACGGCACCGACCAGCGCCCGAGCCGGGGCAAGTCGGCCTGGCGTTTCATCCGCGACATCCTGCTGATCCTGCTCGCGGCGATCGTCATCTCGTTCCTGATCAAGACATTCCTGATCCGCTCGTTCTACATCCCGTCCGAGTCGATGGAGAACACCCTTCTCGTCAACGACCGCATCATCGTCAACGAGCTCGAGCCCAAGCTGATGCCGATCCAGCGCGGTGACATCGTGGTGTTCAAGGATCCCGGCGGCTGGCTGCCTCCCGGCACCACGACCACCGAACCGAACGGCGTCGCCGCCTTCGTCGACTGGGCCCTCTCGATCGTCGGTTTGACCGCGCCCGACAGCAACGACCACCTGATCAAGCGGGTGATCGGCCTGCCCGGTGACGTGGTCGCGTGCTGCAACGCCTACGGCCAGATGACGGTCAACGGCGTGCCGCTCGACGAAGCGAAATACCTGAAGCTGCCGCCTGGCGTGACCAAGGTCTCCAAAGACGATTTCTCGGTCACCGTCCCCAAGAACTCGCTCTGGGTGATGGGTGACAACCGCTACAACTCGGCGGACTCCCGCTACAACCGCGACAAGCCGGGCAACGGTTTCGTCCCCTACGACGACGTGGTCGGACGCGCGGTTCTCATCAGTTGGCCGATCGATCGCTGGACGCTGCTCGACAACTATCCCGTGGTCTTCTCGGGCGTCGACTCGGGCGATCGTTCGGGCAAGAACGACACGAGCCAGGCGCCGTCACCGACCCCGTCGCCGAGCGGCTGATGGCCGTGAAGCCGTCGGGGGTCACGGACCCCACGCTGCGGATGGAGCGGGCCATGCTGCGCGAGGGCGCCGCCCTGGTGATCGGCTGCGACGAGGTCGGCAGGGGTGCCATCGCCGGACCGGTCGCGGTCGGACTCAGCGTGTTCGCCGGTCGTCCCGGCGGTGCGCCGAAGGGGCTTCGCGACTCCAAGATGCTGAGCGAACCGAAGCGTGAAGAGCTCTACCCGCTGGTCGCCCAATGGAGCGTGCAGTCGGCGGTCGGGCTGGCCTCCAATGAGGAGGTCGAGCGCATCGGCATCATCGCCGCCCTCGGGCTGGCCGCCGTCCGCGCGCTCGCCGAACTGCACGACCTCGGCGTGGGGATGGGCGGCGCGGTCGTGCTGCTCGACGGCTCGCACGACTGGCTGAGTCCGGCGATCGCGCGCGGCGGAGCGATCCCGGATGGCGCCCCGCGCCCCGCGGTGATGACCCGGGTCAAAGCGGACAGGGACTGTGCGGTGGTCGCGGCGGCATCCGTGCTCGCCAAGGTGCACAGGGATCGCCTGATGATCGACGCGGACCCCATGCACCCCGGCTACCACTGGTCGGGCAACAAGGGCTACGCGAGCACCGAGCACTACGCCGCGATCGACGAGCTCGGGCCGAGCCCGCTGCATCGGTGGAGCTGGCTCAGGCAGCGCGCGCCGGAGTTTGAGGTGAAGGCCATTTCTGGCCTTCACCCTGGCGCCAGCGCCGAGGTCCGTCTCGGACCTCGGGTCGCATGAGCACGTAGACTTTGGTCGATGGACGAGGACGAGTTCGAAGACTACGACCGCGAGGTCGAGCTGGCTCTCTACCGCGAGTACCGCGACGTAGTGGGGCAGTTCAAGTACGTGGTCGAGACCGAGCGCCGGTTCTACCTCGCCAACGAGGTGAACGTCGAGCGCCGCGACACCGACAGCGACTTCTATTTCGAGCTGACCATGAACGACGTCTGGGTCTGGGATGTCTACCGTTCCGACCGCTTCGTCAAGAGCGTGCGGGTGCTCACCTTCAAAGACGTGAACGTCGAGGTGCGCGGCGACAAGGACCTCGAGCTTCCGAAGGAACTCGCGCTCGACGAATGACCGCTTCGGTCGAGTCACAATAGGACCATGGCCGACGGCAGCAACTGGGACCGCGTCCCGATCGAACCCCAGAGCATCGACGCGCCCCTGTCGCGCTACGCGGTGTTCCTCGTCGTCACGATCAACGAGGGGGATGCCGCGCTCGCGACCGTGCGCGAGGTGCTGAGCGACCCGGGGGCGCTGGTGCGCGCGGTGGGTTTCCGCGACCTGGACGGCCGGCTCTCGTGCAACATCGGCATCGGATCCGCTGCCTGGGACCGGCTCGGCATCACGGCCCGCCCCGCGCAGTTGCGGCCGTTCGCGGCGATCCAGGGCGTCGCGCACGACGCTCCATCGACCCCGGGTGACCTGCTCTTCCACATCCGGGCCGAGCGCGACGACCTGTGCTTCGAGTTCGAGAAGCTGCTGCTCCAGGCGCTGGGCGACGCCGTGACGGTGGTGGATGAGGTCCAGGGCTTCCGCTATTTCGAGGCGCGCGACCTGCTCGGCTTCGTCGACGGCACCGAGAACCCGACTGGGCGGGCAATGCTCGAGTCGGCCCTGGTGAGCGCGGTCGACGACCCCGAGTTCGAGGGCGGCAGCTACGTTGTCGTGCAGAAGTACCTGCACGACCTGACCGCGTGGGCGGCGCTCGGAACCGCCGAGCAGGAGGCGATCATCGGCCGCACCAAGGCCGACAACGTCGAGCTCGAGCTGGCCGACGGTGCCCGGCCCTCGCACAAGGACCTCAACACGATCACGGATGCCGACGGCACCGAGCACGACATCCTGCGCGACAACATGCCCTTCGGCCGCCCGGGGCAGGGCGAGTTCGGCACCTACTTCATCGGGTACTCGGGTCAGCTCTGGGTGATCGAACGGATGCTGCAGCGCATGTTCCAGGGCGCGCCTCCCGGACAGTACGACCGCATCCTCGACGTGTCGACCGCCGTCACCGGGACGACGTTCTTCGTGCCGACGATGGCGGTGCTGGAGTCGCTGGGGGAGTAGCTACTCGTCGTTGCGGCGCCAGATCGCGAAGCGGTTGCCGTCAGGGTCGACCAGGTGGGCGAAGGTGATGTCCCCGTTGTCGATCACCGGGACGGCGATGGTCGCGCCCAGCTCCCGTGCCTTGGCGATCGAGGCTGCGACGTCGGCGACGTGCACGTAGAAGACGGCCCAGTTGCCCATTCCGGTCGCGCTGGTGTCCCAGAGGCCGCCCGCGTTGCCATTGACCATCGAGTAGGCCTGCGGCGACGGCTCGCCGAAGGTCCAGCCGAACAGGCCGCCGTAGAAGGCGCGGCTGCTCTCGGGGTTCGGGGTGCCGATTTCGAAGTAGTCCACCTCGTTGGCCATGTGGGCCTCCGTTCGACGACGGGGTCGCGCCCGCGGGATTGCGAACGCTACATCCGGATGAGGCAGACGATGGCAGCGACCGCCGACACCGCGGCGAGCAGCAGCGCCGCGCCGATGAGCACCGAGTGCACGATCAGGAACCGGGTGGGCTTGCCGTCGCCGTCTCGTGCCCGCTCGTCTTTCGCGATCCGGCGGTAGAACGTCGGCCAGACCAGCACGTTGAAGACGGCGTTGACGAGTAGCAGGATCGCGAGGAGGAGCACGGGGACGAGCCTACGTTTCCTCCCCAGCATCGGACGTGCGCAGAGTTCGTCAGCAAGCTGCCTTGTTTCGGATCGCGGATGCGTCCCTCGCCATGCTCGACTCATGGCAGCCAAAGACGAACTCGGAGCGCGAGGCGAGCGCCTCGCCGAGCGCCACTTGGTGCGCCGCGGGCTGACGCTGCTTGACCGCAACTGGCGGTGCCCGCAGGGCGAGATCGACCTGGTGCTGCGCGATGGCGACGAGGTCGTGTTCGTCGAGGTCAAGACGCGTTCCAGCGTCGCGTTCGGGCATCCGCTCGAGGCGATCACGGCGGCCAAGCTCGCGCGATTGCGGCGCCTGGCCGGGGCGTGGTGCGAGGCGCATCCGGGCGCCGGCCGCATCCGGATCGATGCGATCGCGGTCATTGCCCCGCGCGACCTGCCTGCCGTCATCGAGCACCTCGAGCGGGTGTTCTGAATGGATGCGAACTGATGGCGATCGGGCGCGCGCACGCGATCTCGCTGCTCGGCCTCGACGGCGCCGTGGTCGAGATCGAGGCCGACATCTCGAGCAATCTGCCGGCTTTCGTGCTCATCGGGCTGCCCGATGCGGCTCTTGGCGAGGCACGTGACCGGGTGCGCTCGGCCGCCGGCAACTCGGGCGTGCCGCTGCCCTCGCGCAAGCTCACGGTGAACCTCTCGCCGGCTGCGCTGCCCAAACACGGCTCTGGCTTCGACCTCGGGATCGCGATGGCGACCCTGGCTGCCGACGGACAGGTCTCGGCCGACTCCGTCGCCCGCGTCGTGCACCTGGGCGAACTCGGGTTGGACGGCAGGCTTCGGCCCTTGGCCGGCATCCTCCCGGCGGTGCTCGCCTCGGTGCGGGCCGGATTCGACACGGTCGTCGTGCCCGCCGGCAATGCCGATGAAGCCGCGCTCGTGCCGGGTGTTCGGGTGGTCCCGGTGGTCTCACTGCGCGACGCCGCGATCTGGCACGGAGCCGAGCTCGAGCAGATCCCGCTCGAGCCGCTGATGCCGACCGTACCGACGCCGGCGCTCGATGACACGGGCGATCTCGCCGACGTGATCGGCAACCCGGATGCCGTTGAGGCGATGCAGGTCGCCGCGGCGGGCGGTCACCACGTCTACCTGCTCGGACCGCCCGGCGCGGGCAAGACGATGCTGGCCGCGCGGCTGCCTGGACTGTTGCCCGACCTCACGGCCGAGGAGGCGCTCGAGGTGGCCTCGATCCGGTCGCTTGCGGGCATCCCGGTGCGCGGTGGGCTGTCGACCCGGCCGCCGCTCGAAGCGCCCCATCACACCGCCAGCGCTGCGGCGATCGTCGGTGGAGGCAGCGGCGTGATCCGACCCGGGGCTGCGGCCCGCGCGGCCCACGGGGTGTTGTTCCTCGACGAGGCCCCGGAATTCGCTCCTGCCGCCTTGGACGCGCTGCGCCAGCCGCTCGAGTCGGGCGTGATCGCGATCTCACGGGCATCGGCGACCGCGCGCTTTCCCGCCTCGTTCCAGCTCGTGCTCGCGGCCAATCCCTGCCCGTGCGGCAATGCGGGCACCCGCGACGGGGACTGCCGATGCTCACCGCTCTCGGTGCGGAGGTATCTGGGCAGGCTGAGTGGTCCGCTGCTCGACCGGGTCGACATCCGCATGGATGTGCGCCGCATCACCGCGGCGCAGCTGCGGGCGAGCGCCGAACTGCCGCGGCTCGACACAGCGACGGCTCGCGAGCGGATTCTGGCGGCGCGCGCCATGGCAGCGGAGCGCTTGCGGTCGACGCCGTGGCGGGTGAACGCTCAGGTCGCGGGCGCCTGGCTGCGCTCGCCGATCGGAGCGCCCGCGAAGGGCGCCACCGCCGGACTCGACCGCGCGCTCGAGCGTGGCGGGATCACGATGCGTGGCTACGACCGCGTTCTTCGGCTGGCCTGGACGCTCAGCGATCTCGACGGCACCTCGCGCCCCGACGCCGACCACGTCGGCCGAGCGCTCTACCTGAGAAAGGCAGCACGATGACCATCCTCGGCCTCGCAGAATCGACGGTCGCCCCATTGATCCGCGCCCTGTGCCCCGACGACGCCGAACTGGATCGCGACGCCATCGCGGAACGCTTCGCGCGCGCCGCATGGAGCGCGATCGCCGAACCGGGGGACCGGGATGCCGGGCACCTGGTGGCCGTGCTGGGCGCCGAGGCATCAGTGGCTGCGCTCACCGCGATCCCGTGGCCGCCCGGCGACCCCGCGAACATCGACGTGGCCCCGCTCGTCGACGCGCTCGCCGTCACCGGCGATGACGAACTGTCCGAGAACGACCTGGTGGATGCCGTCAAGCGATGGCGGGCGCGCGTCTCCGCTCCGACGGTGCTGCTCGCCCTGCGTCAGGCCGCGCGCTTCGGGGCGGCCCTGCTTGTACCCGGCGACGCCGACTGGCCGGTCGGTGTCGACGAACTGGGCGAGCACGCGCCGCTCGCGCTCTGGGCGCGTGGCGACCGCACGCTCCTCGGGCGGCTCGAACGCTCGATCGCGATCGTCGGGGCGCGCGCCGCGACCGGATACGGCGAACATGTCACGGTTGAAGCGTCCAGTGGCCTGGTCGATCGTGACTTCACGATCGTGTCGGGAGCCGCGTACGGAATCGACGGCATCGCCCATCGCGCAGCCCTCGCCAGCGCCGGCTCGACGGTGGCGTTCCTGGCAGGCGGGGTCGACCGCTTCTACCCGGCCGGTCACGAGGCCCTGCTCACGCGGATCGTCGAGCGCGGGGTCGTCGTCTCGGAGGTGCCGCCCGGAACGGCACCCACGCGCTGGAGGTTCCTGCAACGCAACCGGCTGATCGCCGCGGCCAGTCACGCGACCGTGGTGGTCGAAGCGGGGTGGCGCTCCGGATCCCTCAACACAGCCAGCCATGCGGCGACGTTGGGGCGGCCGGTCGGGGCCGTTCCCGGGCCGGTCACCAGCGCCGCATCGGCGGGATGCCACAAGTTGCTGCGCGAGACGCCGGCGATCTGCGTGACGAACGCCGACGAGATGGCCGAGCTGGTGATGGGCGACGAATCCGCCCCGATGGTCGATGTGCGGCCGGCCGACGCGCCCCTTGCGCCGGCGCTGTCGCGAGCGGTGTCGATCTCGCCCCATATCGACCCGACGGGCACCAGGGTCAGGCTCCTCGATGCCCTCAGCGACCGGTCGGGGCGGTCAGTAGACAGGATCGGGGCGATCTCGGGGCTGGCCGCCGACCGGGTCCGGGCCGAGCTCGGCCTGCTCGAACTGGAGGGGATCGTCCGCGAACTGCCCGGCGGGTGGCAGAAGTTCACCGTTAAGCAGTTGGAGGCTCGCCGCGGCTAGAGTGCGCACCATGATCCAGCTCGGGCAGTACGCGCCGCCGACCCACACCATCGCCCACCTCAGCGACACGCACTACCTCGGTGGCAAGCGCGCGCTCTACGGCGCCGTCGACACCGACCGCACGCTCGCCCGCGCACTCGAGCAACTCGAACGCTCTGGCACCAACCCGAGCGCGATCGTCATCACCGGCGATCTTGCCGACCTAGGAGAGCCCGACGCCTACGTGCGGCTTCGAGAAGAGCTCGAACCCGTTGCGAAGAGGATGAACTCCAAGATCATCTGGGTGATGGGCAACCACGACGAGCGAGGGCCGTACTCGTCGATCCTGTTCGGCGGGGATGCCGACGACGTCGCGCCGCAGGACCGGGTCTACGACATCGACGGTTTACGCATCATCGCGCTGGACAGCTCTGTGCCCGGCTACCACCACGGCGAACTCACCGACGAGCAGCTCTCGTGGCTTGAGGAAGTGCTCGCGGTTCCTGCGGCGCACGGCACCCTGCTCGCGCTCCACCATCCGCCGCTGCCCAGCCCCATCGAGATCATGGCGATCATCGAGCTGCAGCAGCAGCAGAAGCTGGCCGACGTGATCCGTGGAACGGATGTGCGCGGCATCCTGGCCGGCCACCTCCACTATTCGACCAACGGCACCTTCGCCGGCGTCCCCGTCTCGGTCGCGTCGGCCACCTGCTACACGATCGACACCAGCGCGCCGCCAGACACGCTCCTGGGGGTCGACGGCGGCCAATCGATCAACCTGGTCAATGTCTACGTTGACACCGTGACGCACTCGATCGTCCCGATCGGCGACTTCATGCAGGTCGCCGGGTTCTCGGGCGTCTTTCTCGAGAAGTTGGCCTCGATGACCCCCGACGAGCGCCGCGAGGCGTTCTCGAGCAAGACCTCGGACTTCAGCGTGGCTGAGGCAGAGAGCTCGCGCTAGCGGCAACGATGGCCGCATGGAGCTGCGGTCGGCGATCGAGGCGTTCGCCCGTCACCTGACGGTGGACCGCGGATTCAGCGCGCACACCGTCCGGGCCTACCGAGGCGACCTCAGCGACCTCGCCGACTTCGTCGAGGAGCGGGCGATCGCGGCACCCGAGGCGGTGGATGCCGTCGACGTACGCGAACTCGACCTCGAAACCCTGCGCGACTGGCTCTGGCAGCGCAGCAACACGGGGCTCGCGAAATCCAGCATCTCGCGCCACGCGGCCGCGGTGCGCGGGTTCACCAGGTGGTTGGTCACGACGGGAGCGGTATCGGCGGATGCGGCGGCCCGACTGAAGGCGCCTCGCCCCGAGCAGCACCTGCCCCGGGTCCTGACCCGCGGCCAGATGACCGGCATCTTCGAGGGCCTGGCGGCCCGGTCGGAGGGCGGGGATCCCGTCGCCATCCGCGACCAGGCCATCGTCGAACTGCTCTACGCCTCCGCGATGCGCGTGAGCGAACTCACCGGCCTCCGGGTCGGCGACATCGACCGCACTCGCCTGACCGCGCGGGTGCTGGGCAAGGGCGGCAAGGAGCGGATCGTCCCCTTCGGCGTGCCGGCGGCGCGTGCGCTCGACCGCTATCTCGCCGACGGCCGACCTGTTCTGCGGACCCGAACGGAGATCCAGCCAGACCGCGGCATCCTCTTCCTCAACTCCCGCGGCGCCTCCCTCAACACGCGATCCGTCTACGAGCTGGTCGCCGGGCTGCTGCACGAGCTGCCCGGCAGCGGCCCGTCGGGCCCGCACGCCTTTCGACACACCGCCGCCACGCACCTGCTCGACGGGGGAGCGGATCTGCGCGCCGTACAGGAGATCCTCGGCCACGCGAGCCTGTCGACCACGCAGATCTACACGCACGTCTCGGCCGAGCGACTGAAGCAGAGCTATCAGGCGGCGCATCCGAGGGCATGAAAGCTCGTTGGGGGCGGTCGCAGAGCGACCGCGCGGCTTTCATGGCGTGAGCATCCGTGTGTTCTAGCCCGACCGTTCGCCGACAACAAAAGTGACGTCCGCCGTCACCCCGATGGATACAGCACCGACCACCCCACCCCGCCCAAGAAGAGCAGCGGATTGACGTACTCGCCGTCGACCCGCACCCCGAGATGCAGACAGGGCGCCGTGCAGTGCCCCGGTAGCAGCGTGCCGATCACCTGTCCGCGGGTCACCCGATCGCCGACCACCAGCGTCGTCTCGACCGGCTCGTAACTCGAGAGCACTCCGTCGGCGTGCTGAATCGACAACACCGGACGATTCACGACGAAGCCCGCGAAATGCACGACCCCGTCGGCTGGCGCGAGCACTGGCGCACCCACGTCGGCACCCAGCGGCGCCCGGATGTCGATACCGCGATGGCCGGCACCGTACGGCCCGGCGGGGGCCACATACGGTCGCGCGAGGGCGTGCGCTCCGGAAACCGGCCAGCTCCACGCTCCCAGCCGAGCCACGGGCGGGGAGCCCGCGGCCGGCGCCGGTGAGGCTCCGAGGGCCGCACCGACGAGCAGCGCGAGTGCCAGCATCCTGAACCACATGACGTCAGCCTGTGGCGGACCGCGGCGGTGCGGCGGGCGGGGTGGGCCGCCGGGGGAGAGTCCTGCCGGTGAACCGCGGGGGAGGAATCCCTCGCGCGCTGCTACACTGAACACCGCACTTGACTTCGGTCGAGTGACTACGCGTGCCCACGCGACGGTTCCGAAAGGCCACCGACGCGGCACCGGCCTCCACACCCTTCAGTCATCGCGGCTTCACAGGAATTCGCGACAGTGGATGTGCGCCCGGGCACCAGGGATCGCCACCATCCGGTGAGCGGCGAACAACTGAGAAACCGAGCGGGCGTATGCCTGCCCAGAAAAGGAACACGACCATGGCCGTCGTCACCATCCGCCAGCTGCTCGACAGCGGCGTCCACTTCGGACACCAGACCCGCCGCTGGAACCCGAAGATGAAGCGCTTCATCCTGACCGAGCGCTCGGGCAGCCACATCATCGACCTGCAGCAGTCGCTGAAGCACATCGACACCACTTACGACTACGTCAAGGA
>Ga0207698_10002504_pt1 | contig 10897 bp, 12 predicted proteins | sample KBSCornC22_FD_184298 | JGI IMG/M metagenome (GOLD analysis project Ga0207698, IMG submission 184298) | Corn rhizosphere microbial communities from Kellogg Biological Station, Michigan, USA - KBS Corn C2-2 (SPAdes) (version 2) | ecosystem: Host-associated > Plants > Roots > Rhizosphere > Soil ...
GGCCCCTTCGGCAGGCGCGAATATTCCCCCGTCTCGAGCGCCTCGACCTGCCCCGCGCTCATGTGCAGGCGCTGCGCCATCTCGACGCGCGACAGCCCCTGGCGCTCGCGCTCCGCGGCGAGCGACCGGCCTGCCGGATGCGCCTCTTGCGTGTGTCCTGCGGGGGCGGGAGCTTCCACGGCGATCACCGGCTGCCTTCGAGCTCGCGCAGTTGCGGCGAGTCCGGAAAGCGGCGGCGCAACTGCTGGAGGTAGCTTTCCTCGGCGGCGCGGTCGTGGTTGGCACGCGCGATCTTCACGCCGAGCACCAGCGCGTCCCGCGAGGGCGTGGCCACGCGCATCGTGCGCACCAGGTAGTTCTCGGCGTCCTTGGGGGCGCCACGCTCGTAGGCGAGCTCCGCCAGGTTGTAGAGGGCGCCCACCATGTCGGGGCGGATCTGCACCGCGCGGCGCAGGCGGTCCTCGGCTTCGGCCTTGCGGCCGAGGCGCTGCAGGCACAGGCCCGACGACAGCAGCGCCTTCTCCGGCGTCGCATAGAGCGGATCGCTCGCGGCGCGGTCGATCATCGCGAGCCCGCGGTCGCCTTCGCTGCGCAGGCACAGGAACCAGCCGAAGTTGTTCAGCACCTCGGGATTGTTGGGCGACAGGCGCAGCGCCTTGTCGAAGGACTCGCGCGCCGGGCCATCCTCGCGCAGCTCCATGTAGACCAGGCCCTGCATGTTGAAGGCGGGGAAGTAGCTGGAATCGTCCTTCAGGGCGAGGCGCGTCTCCTGCAGCGCCACGGCGTAGTTGCCGCGCGAGTAGTACTCGCCTGCAAGAGCCGTGTGCACTTCCGCACGATGCCTGGCATCCGCGAGGGCCGACTCGGTCACCTGTCGCGTCTCGACGGCGGTCTGCGAGACGCATCCTGCAACGGCGGCGAGGAGGACGACGGCGGCCGCGAGGCGCATGCCGCCCCTCACAGGCCCGACGGCCGCGTGGCCGGGGGCGTGCGATGCACCTGCACCGTCTTGCGCTTCATGCGGTTCACGACCTGCCCCGCGAGCTGGCCGCACGCCGCGTCGATGTCGTCGCCGCGCGTCTTGCGGATGGTCGCGACATAGCCCGCATCCAGCAGCACGCGCTGGAAGCGCTTCACGCGATCCATGTCGGTGCGCTCGAAGCCCGACTCGGGAAACGGGTTGAACGGGATCAGGTTCACCTTCGACGGCACGCGCTCGAGCAGCTTCGCCAGCTCCTTCGCGTGGTCGGGCGCATCGTTCACGCCCTTCAGCATCACGTACTCGAAGGTGATGAAGTCGCGGGGCGCGACCTCGAGGTATTCGTTGCACGCATCGAGGAGCTCGGCGATGGGGTACGCGTCGTTGATCGGCATGATGCGGCTGCGCAACTCGTCGTTGGGCGCATGCAGGCTCACCGCGAGCGCCACCGGCAGCGCCTGCTTCAGCTTGCGGATGTGCGGCACCACGCCGGAAGTCGAAAGCGTCACGCGGCGCCGCGACAGCCCGTACGCGAAATCGTCGAGCATGACCGACATGGCATCGACCACGGGGCCGAAGTTGTTGAGCGGCTCGCCCATGCCCATCATCACGACGTTCGAGACCGGTTTCGCCGCGGGCTCCCCGGGCGGGGTGGGCACGAGGCGCGATGAAACGCCTTCCGCGGCCAGCGCCTCGAGCCGCCTGTTCGCGACCCAGAGCTGGCCCACGATCTCGCCCACGCGCAGGTCGCGGTTGAAGCCCTGGCGGCCGGTCGAGCAGAACTTGCAGTCGAGCGCGCAGCCCACCTGCGACGACACGCACAGCGTGCCGCGATCATCCTCGGGGATGAAGACGGTCTCGATGCCGTTGCCGATGCCGACGTCGAAGAGCCACTTCACGGTGCCGTCGGCCGAGCGATGCTCCGACAGGATGGCGGGCGCGCGCACTTCGGCCAGGACCTTGAGCTTCTCCCGCAACGACTTCGCGAGGTCCGTCATGGCGTCGAAATCGTCGACGCCGCGCTGGTGGATCCACTGGAACACCTGCCGCGCCCGGAACGGCTTCTCGCCCTGCGCCGCGAACCATTCCGTCAGCGCGGGGAGGCTTAGGTCCAGCAGGTTGACGCGATCGGCCATGCCCGGTTCTTCGTCCCTCGCGCGCTCAGCGCGAGTAGACCTGGTGCGACGGGAAGAAGTACGCGATCTCGACCGCGGCGGTCTCGGGCGCATCCGAGCCGTGGACGGCGTTGGCGTCGATGGAATCGGCGAAATCCTTGCGGATGGTGCCCGGCGCGGCCTTCTTCGGATCCGTGGCGCCCATGAGGTCGCGGTTCCTGAGGATGGCACTCTCGCCCTCGAGCACCTGGACCATCACCGGTCCGGAGATCATGAACCCGACCAGGTCGTTGAAGAACGGGCGCCCCTTGTGCACGGCGTAGAAACCTTCGGCCTCGGTGCGGGAGAGACGGATCATCTTCGCGGCGATGACCTTGAGGCCGGCGCCCTCGAAACGCGCGTAGATCTGGCCGATGACGTTCTTCGCCACGGCGTCCGGTTTGATGATCGAGAGGGTGCGCTCAACCGCCATGAATTTCTCCGCAGGCTTGTTGCAAGTGGATGAAAAGCCTTGTAAATCGATGAAAAGGCTAGCCTTTCATTCTAGCACAGCCCGGCCTTCCCCGCCACGTGCCAGCACGGATCGAGCCCCGGTTCCCCGCCGCGGCAGGCGTAGGCCGCGGCGATGCCGATGCCGGGCACCCACACCAGCTCGCCGTCCCGGAAAAGCAGCGGCAGGACGGCACGCCGCGCGAGCGGGATGTCGTTCTCCTGCAACAGGTTCTTCAACGTGCGCGTGGGCCGCCGGGGATCGAGGCGCAGGCGCTCGCCGCCGGCGCGCGGGGCGAAGTACCAGTCGCCGGCTTGCGTGAGGCTTGCCGCGAGCCCTGCGCCGACCGCGCGCGCAAAGGCGATGGTGCCGCGCCCTTCGCCGAGCACGACGATCGGCTCGCCGTGCCAACCCACTCGCCACGGGGGACCGGCCCGCTCACGCTCGATGCGCGCCACGCCACGGTGGCGCACGATCGCGACGCCGTCGTGCTCGATGCGCACGCGCGCGTCGGCCCGCGCCTCGTAGAGCTGCCGCGCCATCTCCGCAAGGCGCGCATCGCTGGGCATGGCGAGGTCGTGGGCGGCGATGAACGAGCGCACGGCATTGGCCCGCCGCGCCGGCGACAACGCCGCATCGATCGACAATTCGGCGGCGGACGCGAGGAGTCCATCCTCGCTGGCGCGCTCGTCGAGCAGGGATTGCGCGGCCGCCGCGTGCCGCGCAAAGCGCGCGAGCGACCGCCGCCACGCGGGGAAGCGCGCATCGAGGAGCGGCGCCACCTCGTGGCGCAGGAAGTTGCGGTCGTGCGTGCGGGAAGCGTTCGACTCGTCCTCGATCCAGCCAAGGCCGCGCGCGTTCGCCATCGCCTGGATCCCGGCGCGAGGCAGGGCGAGCAACGGCCGGTAGAGCGACACGCGCGAGTTGAGGGCACGCAGCCGCGGCATGGCGCCCACGCCCTTGAGCCCCGTGCCTCGCAGCAGTTGCAGCAGCACCGTTTCGGCCTGGTCGTCGAGATGATGCGCGAGCGCCACGATGCTCTCCGTGCGCGCCGCATACACCGCATAGCGTGCGCGGCGCGCCTCGGCTTCGCGGCCCAGGCCCGATGCGGGATCCAGCGCCACGCGAACGATGTCGAGCGCCACGCCGCGGCGCGCGCATTCGACAGCGCAGAATTGCGCCCACGCATCCGCGTTGGGACTCAGGCCGTGATGGACATGGACCGCAGTGAGCGTGAAGGGTGTGGCCGCCGCGCGCTCGTGCAGGAGCGCCAGCAGGACCATCGAGTCGATCCCGCCGGAGAGGCCGACGCACACGCTCGCGCCGGCCGGCAGGTCGTCGAGGAACGGCGCCTCGCTACTCGGCGAGCTCCTTGAACTTGCCATAGTTGACCCAGCGCTCCTGGCGGCGCTCGAGGAGGTCCTCGGCGGAGAGGTCCTGCAGGCCGCGCAGGCTGTCGTGGATCGCCTTCTTCAGGTTCTTCGCGGCCTCGGCGTGGTCCCGGTGCGCGCCACCCAGGGGCTCGGCGACGACCTTGTCGATGACACCCAGGGCCTTCAGCCGCGGCGCGGTGATGCCGAGGCTTTCCGCGGCCTCCCCGGCGTTCTCGGCGCTCTTCCACAGGATCGCGGCACAGCCTTCCGGCGAGATCACCGAGTAGGTCGAGTACTGCATCATGAGCGTCGTGTCGCCCACGGCGATGCCGAGCGCGCCGCCGCTGCCGCCCTCGCCGATCACGCTCACCACCACCGGCACGCGCAGTCCCGCCATCGCGTAGAGGTTGCGGCCGATGGCTTCCGACTGCCCGCGCTCTTCCGCGCCGATGCCGGGATAGGCGCCAGGCGTGTCGATGAACGTGAGCAGCGGGATGCCGAACTTCTCGGCGAGCTTCATCAAGCGCAGCGCCTTGCGATAGCCCTCGGGGCGCGGCATGCCGAAGTTGCGATGGATCTTCTCGTTGGTGTCGCGGCCCTTCTGGTGGCCGATCACCATCACGCTCTGGCCGTTGAAGCGCGCGAGGCCGCCCACGATGGCGGGATCGTCGGCGAAGGCGCGATCGCCGTGCATCTCCTCGAAATCGGTGCAGATGGCGTTCACGTAGTCGAGCGTGTACGGGCGCTGCGGATGGCGCGCCACCTTCGAGATCTGCCACGCGTTCAGCTTGGCGTAGATGTCGCGCGTGAGGTCGCGGCTCTTCTTGGACAGGCGGTCGATCTCCTGCGAGATGTCGACCGCGGAATCGTCCTGCACGAAGCGCAGCTCCTCGATCTTCTGCTCGAGCTCCGCGATGGGCTGCTCGAAATCCAAAAAGCTCGTCTTCACGTAGCCGGATAGATGCGGGGGGATCCTCGAATCATAACAGCGGCGCGATACAATGCCGCGCCATGGCAGACCGGCTCACCAGGATCACCACGCGCACCGGCGACGACGGCACGACCGGCCTGGGCGACGGCTCGCGCGTCGGCAAGGACGCGCCGCGCATCGCGGTCCTCGGGGACCTCGACGAGCTGAGCTCGGCGATCGGCTGCGTGATCGCGCAGGGACTGCCCGAAGCGCTCGCCACGCTGCTCGCCACCATCCAGAACGATCTCTTCGACCTGGGCGGCGACGTGTCGATTCCCGGCCGCGAGACGCTCGCCACGGCACAGCTCGCCCATCTCGACGCGGCGATCGAGACCTTGCGGGCGCCGCTGCCGACGCTCAGGGATTTCGTGCTGCCCGGCGGCTCGCGCGCCGCGGCCGCGTGCCACCTCGCCCGTGCGGTGAGCCGGCGTGCGGAGCGCTCGCTGGTGGCGCTCGCGCGCGTCGAGCCCGTCTCGCAGCTCGCGCAGCGTTACCTCAACCGGCTCTCGGACGTGCTCTTCCTCGCGGCGCGCACGCTCAACGCGGAAGCGAAGCAGGCCGAGCCGATCTGGACCTCGCGGCGCTAACGCGCGCGCTCGATTCCCTCGCAGAGCCGTGCCACGCCCTCGGCGAGCCGCAGCGTCGGGCGCTCAAGGAGATCCGCATCCACGAACACGATGCGGCCCGTGCGCACGGCCGCGAGCGTCGCGTGCGCGCGCCATTGTTCCCGCACCGCGTTCTCGCTGCCCGCTGATCCGGTAGCGACAATCACCTGCGGGTCGCGCTGGTAGACGAGCTCCCATCCCACCTGCGGTGCCAACCCCGGCAGGTCCGCGAAGGCGTTGCGCGCACCGCAAGCCGCGAGCGCTTCTCCGATCCAGTGCCCTGCGCCGACCGTGGTGAGCGGCGCATGCCAGATCTCCACCAACGCGCTCACGGCGGGACGGCTCGCGTAGCGCCTGCGCAAGGTTTCCACGCGAGTGCGAAATTGCGTGGCGGCAGTGGACGCATCGGTGCCCGCGAGGCGGGCGATGGCCTCCAGCAACCGCGGCGGATCGTCGAGCCTGCGTGCGCGCGCCACGAAGACCGCGGTGCCCAGCCGCTCGAGCCGCGCCACATCCTCGGGGCGCGTCGTGTCGGTCCACGCGAGCACCAGGTCGGGCCGCAACGCCGCGATGGATTCCAGGGACATGCCCGCGGCCGACGCCACTTGCGGCAACGCGCGCGCCGCGGGGGGCCAGTCGCTGTACGCGCTCACGCCGACCACGCGCGCACCGGCTCCCGCGGAGAACGCGAGCTCGGTGAGGAAGGGCGAGAGCGAGACGATGCGCTGCGCGGGGTGTGCGAGCGTCACGCCGCGGCCGAGGTCGTCGGCGACGACGAGCGGTGCGGCGCTCGCGATGAAGGCATGCGCAACGAGCGCGAGCACCGCCGCCAGGCCCGCGACGCGCATCGCCCGCCACGCCACGTCGCGGCTCAGGCGATGCTCAACGCGTGCAGCGTGCGCCGCTTCTCGTAGAGCTCGCGGGAGAGCGCGCAATCCTCGAGGAAGCGCGGCAGCTCGTCGAGCGTGAGCGCCTGCGCCGCGTCCACGAGCGCCCGCGCCGGCTCCGGGTGCACGTCGGTGAGCACGAGGTTCGCGCCCGCGACGATGCCCTGCGCGGCCACGTGGAAGATGTCCGGGATGCCGTCGGGCGATTCCGCGCGGATGCCGACCGAATGCGAAGGATCGATGCACACCGGCATGCGCGTGAGCCGCTTCACGACCGGCACGTGGCCGAAGTCCACGAGGTTGCGATGCGGCTCGCCGAAGTGCGTCTTCATCCCGCGCAGGCAGAAGGCGATGTCGCGGTTGCCGGAGCTCGCCACGTACTCGGCGGCGAGCAGCGACTCGTGCAACGTGATGCCGAAGCCGCGCTTGAGCAGGATGGGGAAATCGCGCTGGCTGCCGACGGTCTTGAGCAGCTCGAAGTTCTGCGTATTGCGGGTGCCGATTTGCAGCATGACACCGGTGGGGTCGCCGGTCTGGCGCAGCGCCGTGCGGATCTCGTCCAGGTGCTCGTCGCGGGTGACTTCCATGGCGACCACGCGGATGCCGTACTTGCCCGCCAGCTCGAAGACATACGGCAGGCATTTGGCGCCGTATCCCTGGAACGAATACGGGCTCGTGCGCGGCTTGTACGCACCCATGCGCGCGCACACCTGCCCCGCCGCCTGCAGCGCGCGGAAGGTCTGCTCCACGAACTCGCGCGTATCGACCGCGTTCATGCCTGCCACGACGTGGAAGCAGTCCTGGTGGAAGGGGACGCCGCGATACGTGAAGCGGATCGAGTCGTCGTTGCCGGGACGCCGCCCGAGGATGCGGAACTCGTCGCTCTTCATGGCTATTCGGCCCGTGCGACGCGGCGCGCCCGCACGCCCTGCGCGAGGGTCTCCAGCACGCGCTCCGTGTCGTCCCAGCCGATGCACGCATCGGTGATGGAGACGCCGCGCGCGAGCGCCTGGCCGGGGACGAGGTCCTGGCGGCCGGGATTGAGGTGGCTCTCCACCATGATGCCGAAGATGCGGTCGTCGCCCGCGGCCAGCTGGCCCGCGACATCGGCGGCCACCTCCACTTGCTTTTGGTACTGCTTGGACGAGTTGGCGTGCGAGAAATCGATCATGAGGTGCGGCGCGAGTCCCGCCGCCGAGAGCTCGCGCGCGGCCACATCGACGCTCGCCGCATCGTAGTTCGGCGCCTTGCCGCCGCGCAGGATCACGTGGCAGTCCTCGTTGCCGACGGTCTCGAAGATGGCCGCCTGCCCGGTCTTGGTCATGCCCATGAAGGCGTGCGGCGCGGCGGCGGCGCGCAGGGCGTCCACCGCGACCTTGATCGAGCCGTCGGTGCCGTTCTTGAACCCCACGGGACACGACAGGCCGGAGGCGAGCTGGCGATGGGTCTGCGACTCCGTGGTGCGTGCGCCGATGGCGCCCCAGGCGATGAGATCCGAGATGTACTGCGGCGAGAGCAAGTCGAGGAACTCGGTGCCGCAGGGCAGGCCCATGTGGTTGATGTCGAGCAGCAGGCGGCGCGCGAGCCTCAGGCCCTCGTTGATCGCGAACGTGCCGTCGAGGCGCGGGTCGTTGATGAAGCCCTTCCATCCCACGGTCGTGCGGGGCTTCTCGAAATAGACCCGCATCACGACGAGGAGCTCCGCCGCGTGGCGGCGCGCGGCCTGCTCGAGGCGGCGCGCGTATTCGAGCGCGGCGTCGGAATCGTGGATCGAGCACGGCCCCACGATCGCGACCAGCCGGTCGTCGGCGCCGTGCAGCACGCGATGGATCGCGAGCCGCGCGTTGGTGACGGTGGCGAGCGAGGGCGCGTCCACGGGAAGCTCCTCGAGGAGGAGCTGCGGCGCGATCAACGCGCGGACGCCGGCGATGCGCAGGTCGTCGGTGCGGCCGACCACCTTCACGGCGGGTTTGCTGGCGACGGTCATGGTCATTCCTCCACCCTGGTGCGGCGGTCGCGCACGCCCTGCGCGAGCGTCTCGAGCAGCCCCACCGTGTCCTGCCATCCGAGGCAGGCGTCGGTGATCGACACCCCGTAGTCGAGCGTCCTGCCGGGCACGAGGTCCTGGCGTCCCGGGTTGATGTGGCTTTCGATCATCACGCCCATGATGCGGCGCTCGCCGCGCGCGAGCTGGCCCGCCACGTCGGCGCCCACCTCGACCTGCTTCTGGAACTGCTTCGACGAATTGGCGTGCGAGAAGTCGATCATCACGTGCTGGCGCAGCCCCGCCGCGGCGAGATCGCGGCACGCGGCCTCGACGCTCTGCGCGTCGTAGTTGGGCGCCTTGCCGCCGCGCAGGATCACGTGGCAGTCCTCGTTGCCCGCGGTCTTGAACACGGCCACGTGTCCGGACTTCGTGATCGAGATGAAGTGGTGGTGCGAGTTGGCGGCCTTGATCGCGTCGACCGCGATGCGCACGTTGCCGTCGGTGCCGTTCTTGAAGCCGACCGGGCACGACAGCCCCGAGGCGAGCTGGCGGTGCGACTGCGATTCGGTGGTGCGCGCGCCGATCGCGCCCCAGGCGATGAGGTCCGCGATGTACTGCGGCGAGATGAGGTCGAGGAACTCGGTGCCGCACGGCACGCCCAGCTCGCTGATGTCGAGCAGGAGCTTCCTCGCGAGCCGCAGGCCCTCGTTCATGTCGAAGGTTTCGTCCAGGTGCGGGTCGTTGATGTACCCCTTCCAGCCCACGGTGGTGCGCGGCTTCTCGAAGTAGACGCGCATCACGATCGCCAGCTCGCGCGCGTGCCGATCGCGCTCGGGCTTCAGGCGCCGTGCATAGTCGAGGGCGGCGCCGTAGTCGTGGATCGAGCACGGCCCCACCACCACCAGCAGCCGGTCGTCGGCGCCGCGCAGGATGTCGTGGATGGCCTTGCGGCCCTCGAAGGTCGTGGTCTCGGCGCGGTCGGTGGAAGCCAGCTCGCGCATCACCTGCATGGGCGCGAGGAGCTCGTCTCCCTGCTCGATGCGGACGTCGTCGGTGCGATGTACGGTCATGGAAACAAAAAACCGCCAGTTGTTGGCTGGCGGTTCGGGGTTGTCCTTCGTTCTGCTGCGTCAGGCCCTCTCGACCGCCTCCGGCGTGAGATGAAAGAACCAGCAAAAACAGGCGGGCGGGCGCTTCATGGGACCAATGCTAGCATAGGGCGGCATGAAACGTCTGCTGCCCCTGTTGATCTGCATCTGGGTCCTGCCAACCGCTGCCGCGCCGAAGGGCGACTGGAAGGACATCGACGTGACCCTCGAGGAGGGCCAGGTGTTCGAGCACTGCGCGGCGGTGGCGGCGGGCGGGAAACGCCGCTACCACTGGAAGTCGAACGCGCCCGTGGACTTCAACATCCACTACCACGAGGATCCGGAGGTGCTCTACCCCGTCAAGCGCGACGGCATGCGCGGCGATGGCGGCACCTTCACCGCGCGCAAGCCCCAGGAATACTGCTGGATGTGGACCGGCCGCAAGACCACCGCGCACGTCGAGGGGCAGGTCGAGATCAAGCCGGAATGAACTTGAGGGCGACCCCGTTGTTGCAGTAGCGCTTGCCGGTGGGCTTCGGCCCGTCGTCGAAGACGTGCCCCTGGTGACCGCCACAGCGGGCGCAGTGGTACTCGGTGCGCGGGTAGAGGATCTTGTAGTCCGACTTGGTCTCGAGGCTGCCGGGGATGTAGTCGTAGAAGCTCGGCCAGCCCGTGCCGCTCTCGAACTTGGTGGCGGACCTGAAAAGCGCCAGGTCGCAGCCGGCGCAGGCGAAGGTGCCGGCACGCTTCTCGTGGTTCAGCGGCGAGGAGCCCGGCCGCTCGGTGGCCTCCTGGCGCAGGACGGCGAACTGCTCGCCGGTGAGCCGTTTGTGCCATTCGTCCTCGGAAAGCTTCAGCTTTTCGACAGCGGCGGCGGCTATCCGGCCCGCCCCTGCGACAAAAAACCCCGTCAATGTGATGATGAAATGGCGTCTGATCATGGTTATGCTCGTGGGTGGTGTGGCGTAAGTCGCCCCGCCTTACATAATCATTACATCGAACGCCCTTGAGTGCCGTCAAGGCCGGCGCGTTCGAACGCGCGTAATTCATAAGGGATAGCCATGGATCGGCTTCTTTACTCGGTACCCGTGCGGTTCAACCTCACCCGGCGTTTTTCCATCCTCAGCCTCGTATGCGTCGTGGCCGTGGCGGGCGTGCTGGGCCAGGCGTTGTCGCGGCTGTTCGCCGAACGGCTGCTGCACCGCGATGCCGTCGTGACCATGGAGTTCGTCCAGAGCATCGTCCGCACGGACGAGACGGCACCCCTCTTCCCGGAAGCGAGCAGCGGCCGGCTGCCCGCCCCGCTCGAGGACACGCTCAAGCACTTCGGCGAGATGCCCGACGTGATCCGCGCCAACGTCTACTCCACCGACCAGCGCGTGCTCTGGTCCACGGACCGCGCC
>Ga0207698_10002516_pt1 | contig 10875 bp, 4 predicted proteins | sample KBSCornC22_FD_184298 | JGI IMG/M metagenome (GOLD analysis project Ga0207698, IMG submission 184298) | Corn rhizosphere microbial communities from Kellogg Biological Station, Michigan, USA - KBS Corn C2-2 (SPAdes) (version 2) | ecosystem: Host-associated > Plants > Roots > Rhizosphere > Soil ...
TGAAGGAGTTCCTGCCGACGGTCTGAGGGTGATGTTCCCTGCGGGTTGAGCGGGTGACGCAGGAGTGCGCCTTGCGGACGGCCGCGGGCGAGCGATGTTACGGGTTACGGTCGGCACTCGCCGGCTGGCTCACATACCCGGGATCTCCGTGCCGAGCACGGCAGCAGAGAGGGAGCAGCAGCCGCTGGCGCGCCCGCACGACGCGACCGCGCTTCTGGAATGGGAGGCGTACTCGGCCACGCCAGTAGACGGCGCCCGTCGTGTGCTTGCGCGCGAGGGCGCCGCCCGCGCTGCTCGTTCGCTTGCGGTGAAGCTGCTCGCCGCCGTCGAGCATGATCGAGCACTATCGACGGTGTGCAAGGACGCGGGGCGGTACGTCGCGGCGATGTCGGCGCTCTACCTGCACTTCGCCGGCGCACTGACACTTCCCACGTTGAAGGAAACGTGCATCGCATCGGGCTTTCTCGGTCCGGGACGCGCGCGCGCGGTGCTGCGCTTTCTCCAGGAGCTCGCGTACCTCGAGCCCGCACCGGTGAGTGCCGACGCGTCGGGGGCGCGTCGCTACGTCCCCACGCCTCCGTTCATCGCCCTGTGGCGTGATCACCTTCGTGCGGCGCTCGACGCGGCGTGCATGATCGAGCCAGCGGCGTCGCTCGTGAGCGATGCTCTCGCCGATCCTGCCATTGCGGAAACGTTCATTCGGCTGCACGCCGAGGGTACGCTTCGGAGCGTGAGCGACGGTGCGCCCTCGCCTGTCCCCGCGCTCGTGCGTGTGGTGATGCACCATCATGCCGGGAACCACCTCATCTGGCACCTGCTGAGCGCGGGCGACGATGACGAGTTCCCGACGCGCGGAGCAACGCGCGCGTCCATTGCGGGACTCGCGCGGCGATTCGAGGTGTCACGCGTGCACGTTCGGCGCCTTCTCGAAGGTGCCGCGCGCGAGGGCGTCATCCAGATCGAGACGGATGGCGCGGTTCGGTTCGCCGACGAAGCGCGCGGCGACATCCGTTTTCTCTACGCCGCGCAGCTCGCGCAGCTGCTCGCGTCGGCCGCCGCAACGCTTCGGATCATGCGGGAGGGGTCTCGAGCAAGAGTGCTGCGCTGAATTCAGCTGTTCCCGCCGATGGTCAAAATTGTCCAGTTGCCGCGTCCGTTTGCGAGCGGTAATTCGTAGGTGAGTGCACCGGCGCTCTCACCCATCGTGCCCATCCCGTCTGCCGGCTCCGCCGACCTGCTGTACGACCAGCTCCAGCTCGCGCTCGGTGCGTCGTTCGCACTAGAGCGTGAGCTGGGTGGCGGCGGCATGAGCCGAGTGTTTGTCGCCGATGAGCCGCGGCTCGCGCGCAAGGTCGTGGTGAAGGTGCTGAGCCCCGAGCTCACTGGTGGCCTGAGCGCGGAGCGCTTCGAACGCGAGATCCAGCTCGCGGCGTCGCTGCAGCAGGCGAACATCGTCCCACTGATGAGTGCCGGCGCGACGGCAGACGGGTGGCCGTACTACACGATGCCATTCGTCGACGGCCTCTCGCTGCGTGCGGCGCTCGTGCGGGACCCGATGTCGGTTCCGGAGTCGCTCTCCATCTTGCGCGACGTCGCGCGCGCGCTCGCGTATGCGCATGAGCGCGGTGTGGTGCACCGGGACATCAAGCCGGAGAACGTGCTTCTCTCCGGCGGGACCGCCGTCGTCACCGACTTCGGTATCGCCAAGGCCCTGAAGGCATCGAGGACGGTGGCACCGGGTGGGACGCTCACGCAGATCGGCACCTCGCTCGGGACGCCAGCGTACATGGCGCCCGAGCAGGCGGCGGGCGATCCCACGGTCGATCACCGCGCCGATTTGTATGCGTGGGGCGTCATGGCGTACGAGCTGCTCGCGGGGCGACATCCCTTCGCAGAGCGCACGTCACCGCAGCAGATGCTCGCTGCCCATCTCGCCGAGAGGCCGCAGCCACTGCGACGCGTTGCGCCGGGGGTGCCGTCCGCGCTCGCCGCGCTGGTCATGCGCTGTCTCGAGAAGGATCCGGCGCGGCGAGCGTCGTCGGCTGCCGTGCTGCTCGACGAGCTGAACGCGTCGAGCGCGACGCCGCGGCGCACTGGCCGATCCAGAGCGTGGCCCGCTGCTGCTGCAGCAATCCTGCTCCTCGCGGTCGTCGCGATCGGAGGCGTCGCGTGGCGCGAGCGCGCGAGTGCCGCCGTGGTCGCTTCGCCGGGTGCGCACACGCTGGCGGTCCTCCCGTTCGCAAACCTGAGCGGCGACTCCACGCAGCAGTACTTTGCCGACGGACTGGCGGACGAGCTGACGACAGCGCTCACCAGGAATCCGGGATTGCGCGTGACCGCCCGGAGCGCGGCGTTCTCGCCAGCGGTGCGCGCGCTCGACGCGATGGCGGCCGGGCGCCGACTTGGCGTGGCGACGGTACTCGAAGGTGCCGTGCGGCGTGCCGGGCCGCGCATCCGGTTGTCCGCGCAGCTCGTCAGCGTGCGCGACGGTGCGGTGCTGTGGAGCGACGAGTTCGAGCACGATGGCGGCGACGTCTTCGCAGCCCAGGACGATCTCACGCACCGAGTCGCCGCGGCGTTGCACGACCGGCTCGCGGTCGCGCGCCGCGGTGCGACGTCGTTCGACCGCGGTACGTCGGATGAGGCGGCCTACGACCTGTATCTGCGCGGGAGATATCTCTTCGCGCGCCGCGGGAGGGAGAATCTCCTGCATGCGGCGGCGCTCCTCAGCGCGGCCGTGCATCGCGACAGCACGTTCGCGCGCGCCATGGCGACGCTCGCCATGGTGCAGGTGGTGCTCCCCGAGTACGCGGCGCCCGAGACCGCTGCTCCGGGCGGGGAGGAGCAGACGCGTGACACGATGACCACTGCCGGATTGCGCAACGCGGCGCGTGCGATCGCGCTCGACTCCGCGCTCGCGGACGCCTACATCGCGCAGGGATACGGGCTGATCTCGCGTTGGGAATGGGAACGCAGCGATGCGAGCTTCCGTCGCGCGCTCGCACTCGAGCCCACGAATCCGGAGGCGCACCACTGGTACGCCGATCTGCGGTACGCGCGCGGGGACATCCCCGGCACGCTGAACGAGCAGCGACGCGCGCAGCAGCTCGACCCGACGTCGGCGGTCGTCGTCGCGGAGATCGCGAACGACCTGTACGACATGCATCGTTACGGAGAGGCGGTCGCCACGGGGCACCGCGCGACCGCGATGGATCCCACGCTCGGCATGACGTACCTCAACTACGTGGCGCCGTTCATCATGATGGATCGCCCCGATTCGGCGCTCGCGTTGCTCGCCGCGGCACGGCGACTGCCTGGGGAGGTTGAGCTCCCGCAAGCGCACGCGCTGCGCGCAGCGGCGCTCGCCCGCGCGGGCGATGCAGCCGAGGCGCGCCGCGAGGTTGCGCTCGTCGAGGCCGCGGTGCCGCATGGCGGATCGGCCTATGCCGCGGCACTCGCACGCCTGGGCATCGGCGACCGCGAGGGCGCGCTGCGCTGGCTCACGCGCAGCGTCGATGCACGCGAGCAGGAGGATGCCATGTACGGGGTGAGCTGCGACCCGATGTTCGACCCGCTCAAGTCCGATGCGCGCTTCACCGCGCTCATGCAGCGGATGAACGTGCACGTCTGCCCTCCGGCGTGACGCGGATGCCTCGATGACGTACAGCGCCGATCCGATCGACACGCTGCGCAGCGCGCTCAACGAGAGATACACGATCGAGCGCGAGCTCGGCGCGGGCGGCATGGCGACGGTGTATCTCGCGCACGATCTCAAGCACGATCGCGACGTCGCCATCAAGGTGCTGCATCCCGACCTCGGCGCCGCCCTTGGCTCCGATCGGTTCCTCAGCGAGATACGGACCACCGCGCGCCTCCAGCATCCACACATCCTCCCGTTACTCGACTCGGGCGACGCGGACGGCCTGCTGTATTACGTGATGCCCCTCGTCACGGGCGAGACGCTGCGCGCACGGCTCACGCGTGAGCGGCAGCTCCCGGTGCCGGACGCCGTCCGAATCGCGCGCGAGGTTGCTGATGCGCTCGGCTACGCGCACGGACACAGCGTCATCCATCGCGACATCAAGCCGGAGAACATCCTCCTGCAGGACGGCCACGCACTCGTGGCCGACTTCGGGATCGCACTCGCCGTGGAACAGGCCGGCGGGCAGCGGATGACGCAGACCGGGCTCTCGCTCGGCACGCCGCAGTACATGTCACCCGAGCAGGCGATGGGCGAGAAGACCATCGATGCGCGCAGTGACATCTACGCCCTGGGCGCGGTGACGTACGAGATGCTCGTCGGCGAGCCGCCGTTCACGGGGCCCAGCGTGCAGGCGATCGTCGCCAGGCTGCTGACGGAAGAGCCACGCTCCATCAGCGTGCAACGCAAGTCGGTCCCCGCGCACGTCGACGCGGCGGTGTTGCACGCGCTCGAGAAGCTGCCGGCCGATCGCTTCACGAGCGCTGCACAGTTCGCGGAAGGTCTCGCGGGGCAGGGCACGACGACCGACACGCGCGCGACCGGGATTGCGGCGACGCGTTCGGGAAGCGGTGCAGCGTGGCGTCGGCGCGCTCAGATCGCAAGCGCGGTCGCGCTGGTCGCGATTGCGCTCGCCACCTGGTCGTGGTTGCGCGCGCGAGCCGCGGGCGACCGACCGATCGAGCGACACTACGTCTCGCTCGGCGACAGCGTCCAGCTGCAGAGCAGCAAGTTGGTGGGGGCTGCGATCGCGCTCTCTCCAGACGGCGCAGCGCTCGCGTTCGTGGGCGACACGTCGGACCGGATCTGGGTCAAGCGCCGCGATGTGCTCGATCCGACGCCGATTCCCGGCACGGAGCACGCGGGCGATCCCGTCTTCTCGCCAGATGGCGAGTGGATCGCCTACACCGCCGATGGGCAGATCAGGAAGGTGCACACCGACGGCGGGCCGAGCATCACGCTCGCGGACTCCGTTGCCACCGGCTACGGAATCGCGTGGCTGGACGATGGCACGCTCGTCTTCACCAACCAGACATTGCTCGGCATGCGCCGGATCTCGGCAGCCGGAGGCCCCGTCTCCGTCGCGTTGGCCGACGGCGTCATACACGGCGACGTGCCATTGCTCCCGACGCCGCTCCCCGGGTCGCGCGGCGTGCTGTTCGTGGACGGCGCATCCAACGGCGTGCGGAGCAGCCTGCACGTGCTCGATCTGAAGACAGGAAAGCAGAAGGCCATCGTCGACGGCGTGGTGATGGGTTGGTACCTGCCAAACGGTGAATTGCTGTACGTCCGACGCGACGGCGTGGCACTCGTGGTCCGCTTCGACCTCTCCGATCTCTCGACACGTGGCGTGCCCGTTCCGGTATTGCAGGGCGTCTCGGCGGCGAACAATCAGATCTCGCTCACGCTGTCGAGATCAGGCACGCTGATCTATGCGGCGGCGAACGCGGGGAGCGACGTGGTGACGCTGCGCTACGCCGATCGCGCCGGCACGATGACGACAGCGGATCCCGCGTGGACCGGTCAATTCAATTCGTTCGCGATCTCGCCCGATGGACATCGAGCCGCTGTCGGCGTGACGACCACGAGTGCCGGTCTCGACGTCTGGATCAAGCAGCTCGACAGTGGCCCGTTCACGCGGCTCACCTTCAGCGGTCGCGATCGACGCCCCGCCTGGTCACCCGATGGCCGCGAGGTTGCGTTCGTCCGCGACGGCGAGCACGGCAACGGCGCCGACGTGTACGCTCGCTCCGCGGACGGCGGCGGGATCGATCGCAGACTCGTTCATATCGACCGTCAGGTGCAGGAAGTCACCTGGTCGCACGATGGCCGCTGGCTCCTCGTGCGCACCGACAACTCGCAGGCGGGGGACGGCGACATCCTCGCCGTGAGCGCTGTTGGTGATTCCACCGTCATTCCCGTCGCGACGAGCCGGTTCGCCGAGCTGCAGCCGGCGATGTCACCCGACGATCACTGGGTGGCTTACGTGTCGAACGATGCGGGACGCGACGAGGTGTACGTCCGACCCTTCCCCGGCGGCGACGGGAGTCACTGGCAGATCTCCAATGGCGGCGGTGGATCGCCGGTCTGGTCACGGGACGGAAAGCAGCTCTACTTCCTCGACGCCGCCAACCGGCTCATCGCCGCACAGCTCGCGACGCAGCCAACGCTTCACGTGACAGCGCTCACGTCGTTGTTCGATGCGCTTCGCTTCAATTACGTCCCGTACCATCAGGCGTTCGACGTGATGCCCGATGGACGGTTCGCGTTCCTCGACCAGCCACGCCAGACGGCGGCCAATTCCATTCGCCTGGTGCAGATCGACAACTGGTTTGCCGACCTGGCTGCGAAGTCCAGGCAATGACTGACGCTGTCACGCGGCTGACTACGGTGCTCGCGGACCGGTACCACATCGAGCGCGAGCTGGGTGCGGGTGGCATGGCCACGGTCTACCTCGCCGAAGATCTCAAGCATCATCGCAAGGTCGCGATCAAGGTGCTGCACGCGGAATTGAGCGCGCTCCTCGGGCCCGAACGCTTCCTCAAGGAGATCGAGCTCACCGCCAATCTGCAACATCCACACATCCTGCCGCTGTTCGACTCGGGATCGGCGGACGGACTGCTGTACTACGTGATGCCATACGTCGACGGCGAGACACTGCGCACCCGTCTGGCTCGCGACAAACAACTCTCGGTAGGCGACGCGGTCCGCATTGCGTGCGAGGCAGCCGACGCACTCGAGTACGCACACGGCCGCGGCGTCGTGCATCGCGACATAAAGCCCGAGAACATCCTGCTCCAGAACGGCCATGCGCTTGTGGCTGACTTCGGTATTGCGTTAGCAGTGCAACAGGCAGGCGGTCAGCGCATGACGCAGACGGGATTGTCGCTCGGCACGCCGCAATACATGTCGCCCGAGCAGGCGATGGGTGAGCGCGAGATCAGCGTGCGCTCGGACATCTACTCGCTCGGCGCCGTGACATACGAGATGCTGGTGGGCGAGCCGCCGTTCACTGGACCAAGTGCGCAGGCCATCGTCGCAAAGGTCATGACGTCGGTGCCCGTACCGCCGCGTGAGCTGCGGAAGACGATCCCGCCCGCGGTTGACGATGCAGTGCTCACAGCGCTGGAAAAACTCCCGGCCGACCGGTTTCCGAGCGCCGCCGAGTTCGCGCGTGGGCTGTCAGATACGACGTCCACAATATCTCACACGGCAGCACACTCGCGAGCAGGACAGTCGGCGAATGCTCAGCACGGCGCGATGGTGCTGCTCACCGCGATCGCAATCATTGCTTCGGCTGCCGCGGTTTGGGGATGGTTGCGCCCGCACCACGGCGCGTCATCCATGCTGTCCTCACCACCGTGGCGCGTCACTCTGTCGCTTCCAGATACCGCGATGCCCGTCGGAAGTCTCGCGCTGTCACCCGATGGCTCCGAACTGGCGTACGCGGCGGCGGGTGCCCGCGGAACGCGCGTCTGGATCCGCCGCGGAGCCGCACTGGAGCCCACGCCGCTCGAAGTGACGGACGGCGGTCAAAGCCCCGTATTCTCGCCCGATGGACGCCGTGTGGCATTCAGCCGGCCCGGCGGCATCTACGTCGTCAATGTTGACGGAACGGGATTGGCTGCGGTGGGCGACACGACCGGCGTGGTGCTGCCATTTACGTGGAGCGACGACGATCATCTCCTGGTTACGTCGTTGCGCGGTCTCGCCCGCATGGCAGTAGCCGGCGGTGGGTTGGAAATTCTCGCGAGGACCGATTCCGGAGAAATAGCCACAAACCCGTCAGAGCTGCCGGACGGCCACGGGGTCCTGTCCACTGTAATACCGCGAGACTACGCCAATCTGTCGCACTACAGGATTGCCTTCGCCGACGGTCGCACGATTGGATCGAGAGTGTTGATGGAGGGGATTCTGGCCCGATACGTCCCCGGTCACTTGCTGGTGGTCCGCGCCGATGGCTCATTGATCGCGCTGCCTTTCGATGTCGCGGCTGGCCGCGTAACCGGCGCAGGACGGACAGTTGCGACCGGACTCTCGATCGAGACCTACGGCATCGTTCCCTTCGACGTCGCGGCAAACGGCCGGATGATCTACGTGACCGGTGCGGCGGGCGGGGAGCTACGCGATCTGGTCCGGGTAAGCAGCGAAGGGGCGGTGACACCTATCGACACGACGTGGGTCCGCGATTTCGAGAGCGTGGCGGCGTCACGCGACGGTGCGCGTGTGGCGGCTGGCATCGTATCACCGACGGGCGAGGACATCGAGATCCGCGACCTCCGAAGCGGCGCGCTGAGTCACTACGCTTTACCCGGATTGGAGTGCAGGGATCCCATCTTCAACTCCGACGGCAGCACACTCTATTTCACCACCATGTCGAGCACCGGGAGCGGCGGCGTATATCAAGTCGATCCTGGCAGCACAACCGCGCCGCAGTTGACGTTTCAACTGGGTGATCATCTCCTGCAGGACCTCGCACTCACTCCCGGCACCGGCAGGATGTTGTATACGCGGTACGGGGGATCGGAGGCAGCCCACATTTTTGCACACACGCTTGCAGCGCCGTCCACGCCTGACGTCTCCATACAGGCCACCGCCAACGTGGAAGGCGCACCCGCAGTGTCACCCGACGGCAGATGGTTGGCATATGTCTCCAACGAATCGGGCACGTATCAGCTATACGTTCGGCCCATGGACAGCAGCCGCGGTGGGCGGTGGCAGGTTTCGCTGCAAGGGCCGGGGTTGCCACGGTGGTCACACGACGGAAGGAAGCTCTTCTATCTCACCGCCGATAGCATGATGGTCGCGGAGATTGCGCCTGGGGATCAGTTCACGCTCGCTAAGCAGCACGGCCTGTTCGCGGCGAGCGGGTTTTCCAGTGCGCCGGAGCCGTTCGACGTGCTTCCAGGCGGCGCCTTCCTGATGATCCGCCGGCACGTCAGCCAACGCGATTCACGGCAGGTGGTGATGCTGGAGCGGTGGGATGCTGGATTGACATCCGGCAATCGCACGCAGTGAGCGAGAGATTGTTCCTGCCACCGGGTGCGGATGAGGAGCGTCCAACCAGTGCCGCGAACATCATGAGCGCCGCGGCGTCGCTGACCGCGGCACTCGCTGGACGCTACACGATCGAGCGCGAGATCGGCCGCGGCGGGATGGCCACCGTCTATCTCGCGCGCGACGTGAAGCACGACCGGCCGGTCGCACTGAAGGTGCTCGACCCCGAGCTCGGCGCCGTGCTCGGCGTCGAGCGCTTTCTGAGCGAGATCCGCGTCACGGCAAACCTGCAGCATCCGCACCTCCTTCCGCTCTTCGATTCGGGAGAAGCTGAGGGACTGCTGTTCTACGTGATGCCGTACGTGGACGGTGAGAGCCTTCGCGCGCGACTCGACCGAGAGAAGCAGCTCCCGATCGACGAGGCGTTGCGCCTCACGCTCGCGGTGCTCGCCGCGCTCGCCTACGCGCACGAGCACGGAATCATTCACCGCGATCTCAAGCCTGAAAACATCCTGCTGCAGAGCGGCGAGCCCGTCGTCGCGGACTTCGGGATCGCGCTCGCGGTCTCGAAGGCCGGCGGGCAACGCGTCACGCAGACCGGGCTCTCGCTCGGCACGCCGCAATACATGTCGCCCGAGCAGGCGACCGGCGATCGCACGCTCGACGCGCGCAGCGACATCTACGCGATGGGTGCGGTGCTCTACGAGATGCTCGCGGGTGAGCCGCCGTTCACCGGCGCCACGGTGCAGGCAATCATCGCCAAGGTCATCACCGAGCGCCCGCGCAGCCTGCGTTCCGCGCGCGACACCGTGCCGGAGCCGCTGGACGCGGCGGTGACGAAAGCGCTCGCGAAATTGCCGGCAGATCGCTGGGCGAGCGCGCACGACTTTGCCGACGCGTTGCGCGGAAGCGCGAGCGGCACGATCCGCGAGCGTCGCGGGCGATGGGCGGTGCTCGCGCGCCGTGTCAAACGTGCCACACACTCGGCGACGACGTGGAGAGCGGCCGCGGCACTCCTGCTCGTCGCCGGCACCGTGCTCGCCTGGCTCGCGTTCCGGCCGCATCCGCCGTCGCCGGAGTTGCAGCTCGCGCGGCAGCTCACGTTCGAGGGCGACGTCGTCGGCGCGGCGATCTCTCCGGATGGCGCGTGGCTCGCGTACGTGAGCGACGATTGCTTCGGCCAGGCGTACACCTGCACACGCACGCTGCAGGTGCGCGAGGTGGACGGCACGCAATCGGTGAAGCTCGTCACCTGGCCGGCGGTCGGCACCGGTCTGCGCTGGTCGCCCGACGGGGCAACGGTGGGCTTCATCGGATCCCCGGATTCCACGGCGCCTGCGCTGTATCTCATCCCACGGCTTGGCGGCACGCCGCAGCGAGTGGGCGACGCCGCGCCGTGGACGTTCGCAGCAGACGGCAAGCTGGTGGAAATCGCCGGTGCGTCGGGCAATCACGCGCTCGTATGGCTCGATCCGCATACGCTCGCGCGCACGGACAGCGCGGCGCTCCCGCGCGGATTGGATTTCGGTGATCTGGCCGCGAACCCTGACGGTCACTCGTTCGCCGCATCGGGCATGGCGGGCGGCGCACTCGCACTCGTGCTCATCGACGGCCGCGGCCGGCTTCTCGACAGCACGACGGCATTCAACATCCGCCCCGATGTTCGGTGGGACGCAACGCACACCGGGGTGCTCGCGCTCATCCCCTCGCCAGGCACGGCAGACAATCTCCTGCGCATCCCGGTGGCCCGTGGAAAACTAGGAGCCAGCCAGGCACAGGTAGTGCTCGGCCAGGTGAGCGACGGCGCCGGTAGCACCGGGACCATGGATGCGTCATCGTCAGGGCGTGTTTCGATCATCGCCGGCCCAACGTCGTTCGAGATCCTCACGCTGAAGCTC
>Ga0207698_10002518_pt1 | contig 10869 bp, 11 predicted proteins | sample KBSCornC22_FD_184298 | JGI IMG/M metagenome (GOLD analysis project Ga0207698, IMG submission 184298) | Corn rhizosphere microbial communities from Kellogg Biological Station, Michigan, USA - KBS Corn C2-2 (SPAdes) (version 2) | ecosystem: Host-associated > Plants > Roots > Rhizosphere > Soil ...
CCCGCCGAGCGGCTCGCCTTCGTGCTGCACGACCTCTTCGGCGTCCCCTTCGACGAGATCGCACCCGTCCTGGGGCGGACAGCCACCGCCGCGCGCCAGCTGGCCAGCCGCGCGCGACGGCGAGTGCACGGCGCCTCGCCGGTCGATGGTGACCGTTCCCGCCAGCGGGAGATCGTCGCGGCGTTTCTCGCAGCAGCCCGCGACGGCGACATGACCGCGCTCATCACGGTGCTCGATCCGGACGTGGCGGTCCGCCCCGACGCCGCCGTGCTGGCGATGGGCGGGCAGGCCGCCGAGCTGCACGGTGCCGAGACGGTGGCCACGCGCTTCTCCGGCGGTGCCAAGGCGCTGCGGACGGCGATGCTCGACGACCGACCCGGCCTTGTCTGGATGCTGCACGGCGAGGTCAAGGTGGTCTTCGAGTTCACCGTGGTCGACGACAAGATCGTCGCGATCGATCAGCTGGCCGATCCGGAGACGCTGCAGGCGCTGGACATCGAGCTCCTGCCCATCGAGCGGTGATCGACAGCCCGGCAGGTACCTGATCCGGTACCTCCCGGGCTGATGATCACGGCTGAGCGTCGAGCCAGGTCTGCCAGTCCGGGCCACGCACGATTGCGTTCGGGCCGGGCAGCATGGAGCCGCTGGTGAAGCTTGCCGGCCCGGCGATCGCCTCCACCGAGACATCCGACCCTGCGTGCGCAGCAAATCGGCGGACCAGGTCGACGAGGTTCTCCCGGCTCGGGCCGGCAAGGTCGACGTCGCCGGCCGTAGCGCCCGTCGCCATGTCCAGCAGCACTGCGTTGATCTCGCTGATCGCGACCGGCTGGATCGGCACGTCCCAGATCTTGGCGACGCCGTCAGCGGTGTTCCAGCTGAGCATCTGGCCCGGGAACTCGTGGAACTGGGTGGCCCGCAGGACGGTCGTGCCAGGCGCGTGCTCGCGCATCGCGTCCTCCTGAACGACCTTGGCGACGTAGTAGCCGTAATCGGGGCTCCGGTCCGCGCCCACGATCGACAGGACGACGGTGCGGCTGACGCCGGCCGCGGTGGCAGCCGCGCCGACGTTCTTGGCGACCTGGACGAAGAACTCGGCGGCCGTCTCGTCTGCGGCGGGGCTCTGGGTGACGTCGATGACCGCTTCCACGCCCCGCAAGGCCTCGGTCAACTCGTCCCCACCGACGAGCAGGTCGAAGCCGGTCTTGCGCGCGAGCCCGACGACCTCGTGCCCGCGCTCCAGTGCGAGCGCCTCGAGCTGTGCGCCGACAAGGCCGGTTGATCCTGCGATCGCGATCTTCATGTCGTCCTCCTTCATAAACTCGGATTCCCTATATCCGTGATTAGATCATGAACTGGGACAGTTGTCATCCGCGAATATCGAATATGCTGCCGTCATGAAGATGTCGGCCGGCGTCGAGTGGGCGGTGCACTGCTGCGTGGTGATCAGCCAGGCAGATGGGCCCGTCCCGGCGCAGCGGCTCGCCGAGTTCCACGGGATCTCGCGCACCTACCTGGCCAAGAACCTGCAACTGCTCTCCCGCGCCGGGATCGTTCGATCGACCGAGGGCCGGGTCGGCGGTTACACGCTCACCCGCTCCGCAGACGAGGTATCGGTGCTCGACGTCGTGCTGGCGATCGAGGGCCCGGAACCGGCATTCCGCTGCACGGAGATCCGGCAGAACGGCCCGCTGCCCTCGAGTCCTGAGTCGTGCAAGCGGCCGTGCGCGGTCAATCGGGTGATGCAGAAGGCCGAGCAGGCCTGGCGCACTTCGCTGGGCGCGGTGAGCATCGCCGAGCTTGCTGCCACGGTCGAAGCCGACTCCGGCCCGAAGACGTTCCCGACGTTGCGCAGCTGGCTAGCCGGGGACCTGTCGCCGGCCTAGTTGGGCATATCCGCGAAGCGGCTGTACCGGCCCTGGAATGCGACCGCGCAGGTCGCGGTCGGCCCGTTGCGGTGCTTGGCCAGGATCAGGTCGGCCTCGCCGGCACGCTCCGTCTCCGGCTCGTAGAGGTCCGGACGGTGCACCAGCAGGACGACGTCGGAGTCCTGCTCGATCGAGCCGGACTCACGCAGGTCCGACAGCATCGGCCGCTTGTCGGTGCGCTGCTCAGGACCACGGTTGAGCTGCGACAGCGCGATGACCGGCACGTCGAGCTCCTTGGCCAGCAGCTTCATCGCGCGGCTGAACTCCGAGACCTCCTGCTGGCGGGACTCGACCCGCTTGCCGCTGGACATGAGCTGCAGGTAGTCGATGACGACGAGCTGCAGGTCGGCGCGCTGACGCAGCCGACGTGCCTTCGCGCGGATCTCCATCATCGTCAGGTTCGGGCTGTCGTCGATGAACAGCGGTGCCTCGGCGAGCTCGCTGGAGCGGCGTGCCAGCCGGTTCCAGTCCTGATCGCTCATGTGTCCGGAGCGCATGTTCTGCAGCGCGACGGTGGCCTCCGCCGAGAACAACCGCATCATGATCTCGATCTTGGACATCTCCAGGCTGAAGATGACGGTCGGCTTGCCGTTCTTGACCGCGGCCGACCGTGCGATGTCCAGGGCGAGCGTGGACTTGCCACTACCGGGGCGCCCGGCGACGGTGATCATCTGCCCCGGGTGCAGCCCATTCGTATACTCGTCCAGCTGCTGGAACCCAGTCGGGATGCCGGTGCCGATGCCGCCGGTGGAGGAGATCTTGTCGATCTCGTCCAGGGTCGGCTGCAGCAACGTCTCGATGTGCACGAAGTCCTCGGACGTGCGGCGCTCGGTGACCTCGTAGATCTCGGCCTGGGCTCGATCCACGACCATGTCGACGGTGCCGGCCACCTCGGTGGAACCCGACGCCGTCTCGTAGCCCATCTGCACGATGCGCGTGCCGGCCATGACCAGACGCCGCAGCGTGGCCCGCTCCGCGACGATCTGCGCGTAGTAGCCGCCGTTGGCGGCAGTAGGGACCAGCGAGATGAGCGTGTGCAGGTAAGGGGCGCCGCCGACACGCACGAGCTGCCCGTTGCGGGTGAGCTCGCTGGCGACGGTGACCGCGTCCGCCGGCTCGCCCTTGCCGTAGAGGTCGAGGATCGAGTCGTAGATCAGCTGGTGGGCGGGTCGGTAGAAGTCACCGGGCCGGATAATCTCGACGACGTCGGCGATCGCGTCCTTGGACAGCAGCATCGCACCGAGCACGGACTGCTCCGCCTCGATGGACTGCGGCGGGGTGCGATCGAACTCGCGGGGACCGGATTCTGCCGCCGGACGTGCCTCGTTCGCGAGCGTCATGGACGCGCACCCTCCCGGACCTTCATATAGCAATTTGTGCTGTGCCATCCGCTACGCGGTGGACCATTCAGTCTCACATAATTCGAACAGAAGTCCAGGAGGCTGGGCCGCGTGTCGCGGACGGCTGCGCGACTCGCGGAGACGTTATGCGCTGCGCGGCTCCGACCGCAAAGGCGGCTGTGGACAGGGTTGTGGGCGCGCTTGTGGGAATCGCCGAGGACCCTGTTCACCGCCGGTGGATAACGTGTGGACGGCAGCGCCGAATCCGTCACACCCCCAGCAAAGACGGGACCTGTCGAGCCCGTCTCTTGTGGACGAAAGAAAGTTCGGTCGCGAGTTTCTTTCGGCCGGTCGGCGTCTCACTTGGTGGGCAGAGTGTCCAGAACGAGGTGCGCGATGAGGGCGTAGCCGGCCGTGCGGGGGTGGATGTCGGAGAACTGGCACATGAAGGTCAGCTGGCAGATCTTGGCGACTGGTGTTGGCACCGGTCCGTAGGTCGGAATCGTCGTCGTCGCGGTCATCGAACCGTAAGCGCCGGTCGCGGCCGTGACGTCCACGAACTTGGCGCCGGCGGCCGTGTAGATGCCCTGGAGCGTCGGGTTGATCAACGACCGGAACGCGAGGATCGACAGGGTGGCGAGGCTCTTGGTAGCCGCGTCCTTGGCGAGGTAGTCGGCCAGCAAGACGTCCGGATAGGTGATGCCGACGATGGGCGTCGTTGCCCCGGCCGCCGCACGCAAGCCGGTCATCAGCGCGGTGAGGTTCGTCTTGACGAGGTTCAGCGCGGTCGCCACGCACGTGGTCGGGTTCGCCGCCTGCCCGCAAGCCGTGACGTCGTTGCCACCGATCGAGACGGTGACGAGCGCGATGTGGCCGGCATGGGCACGCAGGAAGGCCTCCGCGGCAGCGGCCTGGGTCTGCGTGCCGTAGCTCTGGGCACCCGGGCCGAGGTTCGCCGCGTCGCAACCCGGCGTCTTCAGGATCGACGTCGTGGTGGCTCCGGCACAGCCGAAGTTTTGCAGTGTCAGGTGGTAGCCCTTGGCCGCCGCGTCAGTGGTGAGCTGGTAGGCGAAGCCGTTGCGCGTCGTCGAGCCCTTGCTGTGAGCCGTCGGCTGGAAGCCCGCTGCGTAGGAGTCGCCGATGGAGACGTAGTACTCCTTCGGCGCCGACTTGGCGGAACCTCCGCTCGAACTGCATCCGGAGACGAGGGCGGCGATGGTGACGAGGAAGGCGGCGACACGCGTAAAGACCATGTGAAGACAATAGAGCCAGTCCGGAAACGACGAACGGCGAGCCCGCAGGCTCGCCGTTCGTGTGGTGGTGCTGGGTTCAGACCGCGGTGACGTTCACCGGGATGGAGGCGACCACGTCCGGGTGAAGATCGACGGTGACCGTGTGGGCACCCGTCGTCTTGATGTGACCGGGCAGCTGGATGCGCTTCTTGTCCAGCACCGGGCCGCCGGCCGTCTTCACGGCCGCCGCGACATCGTTGGTCGTGACCGAGCCGAAGAGACGGCCGTCCTTGCCGGCGCGAGCCTCGAGCGTGATCGAGAGCTTCTCCAGGTCCGCCTTGATCTCGCGAGCGTGCGACAGGTCGCGAATCTCGCGAGCGTCACGGGAGCGCTTGATCTGGACGATCTGCTTCTCGGCGCCCTTGGTCCACTGGATCGCGGCACCGCGGGGCACGAGGAAGTTGCGGCCGTAGCCGTCGGCGACATCGACGATGTCCCCGGCGAGCCCGAGACCGGCAACCTCACGGGTGAGGATGAGTTTCATTGCAGACCTGCCTTAGCGCGTGGTGGACGTGTACGGAAGCAGGGCCATCTCGCGGGCGTTCTTGATTGCCTTGGCGAGCTGGCGCTGCTGCTGGGACGTCACACCGGTGACGCGACGCGCACGGATCTTGCCGCGGTCGGAGACGAACTTGCGGAGCAGGTTCGTGTCCTTGTAGTCGATGTAGTCGACCTTGGCCGCGAGCAGCGGGTTGGACTTCTTCTTGGGCTTACGAATCGGTGGCTTGGGCATTGCTTGTCCTCTGTCGTATCTGGTGGATCTGGTAGCTGGCCTGGTGTCAGGGCACCCGACTCGCTACAAGATCGCGGGAAGTTGAGTTAGAAGGGTGGCTCGTCGGAGAAACCGCCGCCACCGCCGGCCGGCGGAGCTGAGCCCCACGGGTCGTCGGCTGGGGCGCTGCCGCCTTCGGAGCCAGAGCCGCCGAAGCCGCCGCCACTGGAGGAACCGCGCTGGGTGCGGTTCACCTTCGCCGAGGCGTACTTCAGGGACGGGCCGATCTCGTCCACGTCCAGCTCGATGACGGTGCGCTTCTCGCCCTCACGGGTCTCGTACGAGCGCTGCTTGAGCCGACCGGACGCGATGACGCGCATGCCGCGAGTGAGCGACTCCGCGGCGTTCTCCGCAGCCTGACGCCAGATGGAGCAGCGCAGGAACAGAGCCTCGCCGTCCTTCCACTCGTTGCTGTTGCGGTCGAACGTGCGCGGCGTGGAGGCGATGGTGAACGAGGCGACGGCGGCACCGGACGGCGTGAAGCGCAGTTCCGGGTCAGCAGTCAGGTTCCCGACGACCGTGATGATCGTTTCGCCGGCCATGCGTCAGCGCTCTTCGGGGCGCAGGACCTTCGTCCGCAGCACCGACTCGTTGAGGTTCAGCTGACGGTCCAGCTCGAGGACGGCGGCGGGCTTTGCCTGCAGGTCGATGACGGCGTAGATGCCTTCGGCGTTCTTGTTGATCTCGTACGCCAGGCGGCGACGGCCCCAGATGTCGACCTTCTCGACGGTTCCACCGTCGTTCTTGACGACTGAGAGGAATGCGTCCAGCGACGGGGCGATGGTGCGCTCTTCGAGGCTCGGATCAAGAATGATCATGACCTCGTAGTGACGCATACCCTGGAACTGGGTGGGAGTAGTTGGGCTGCCCATACGGGAACAGGCCTCCTATGGACTGATCGGCCACGGACTCTCCGTGGCAGGAGGTGCCCGCCTTCGGTGCTCCAACGGCCGGCCTCGGCGATCTTGCTGACCCAGGCCCCTCAGGCGAACCTGCTCAGAGTACCCGCGCGGGTGCCGATCCCCTAAATCGCTTCCCAGACGTGACGAGGCCCGCAGCCAGGACAGCTGCGGGCCTCGATCGTCGATCCGGGCTCAGCCCGGGTGCTTCATCATGTAGAGCCGTGCATACGTGCCGGTGACCAGCGCCAGCGCGAAGATCGCCAGGATGGCCAGCAGGACGGGCAGCTGGCCGGTCGTGAGTTTGTGGGCCGAGGGCACCGCGGCTTCGTGAGTCGGGGCCTTCTTGCTCGGTGCGGAGCTCGGCTTCGCCCCGCCGGAGTTCGTCGTCGTCGGCTGCGATCCGCCGTCGGCCGTCGTTGGCAGCGTGTCGAAGCCACCGCCGAGGGAGCCCTCTCCGGCACCCACCCCGACGTTCGGGAACGGGACGACCTTGGCCGGGATCGGGACTGCAGGCGGGGTGTAGCCGCCCAGCCCGCCTCCGGAGGAGGACTGGCCGCCGCCGGCCCCTCCGCCACCGCCGCTCGGAAGCGTGACGGGGATGGTCGGCAGGTTCAGGCCTGGCAGGCCTACCGTTGGCAGCTGGCCGAGACCCGGCAGGCTCGGCGCGATGCTCACGCCGGGCAGCTGGATCGAGATGCCTCCGGCGACCGCGTCAGTGGCGACGTGGATGTTGGCCACCCACTGGTTGGTGGCGTTCAGCGCGACGCCGGCGTTCTTGAGCTGGTTGCCGGCCAGGCTGCCGATGTTGGTCGGCAGCAGGCAGAGCGGGCTGATCGCGACCGCGGACCAGGTGAAGGTGTAGTCGCCCTTGGTGGGGAAGGCCACCAGCAGGTTCTTCTGCTTCGAGCACGCGCCGAGCGTGACGTTGCGAGCCCCGCCCGGGAAGTTCGCCGGCAGGTGCAGCGTGATCTGGTAGCCGGTGGTCTTGCCGAGGATCGTCTGGAGCAGGGACTCGAGCGCGCTGCCGAGGCCCGGGATGTTCGCGAGCCCGGCGGTCGGAATTGTCGACGGTACGAAGTTGACGCTGTCGCCGGGGTGCACCCCGATCTGTGCGCCGCCCAGGATGTTCGCGCTGGTCGCAATCCCCGAAAGGGACAGCTCAGCGGTGACGGTCTTGGTGCCCGCACTGGCCGATGCGGTGGCTAGCGTGATCGCGCCCGCGACGGCGAGGGCAATCCCAGCCGACAGCCAGCGGAGCCCGAGGCCACGGGGACGGCTTTCGTCCACGTCGGCCTGCCGACCCTCGTCAGGGTGGCTTTCACGCATCGATGTCTCCCCGGGGACTGCAATTACTCATAAGTATTTAACATGAACCGCTTATCGGCTCTAACGAACCTGTTCAGTGTGGGTTACGCGGGCCTAATCCGCTAGGTGAGAGATTGGTGAGCGGCCGGGCACTATGAGAATAGAAGTCCTTCGCCCGATCGAAGCAGCCGCCGCCTGGATCGTCCGTCCCGTCGGTTCGGACCACGTCGAGTTCCGGATGCCACATTTCGCGCACGATCATGGCGGCGATGGCGAGGAGCAGGGCATCTCGGACGAGCAGGATGCCGATGAGCCAGCCGTAGCCGATGCCGTGCTGCATCTGGTTCTGCCCGAGCCCGAGCAACAGCGTCAGGGTCGCGAACCAGACGACGATCTCGGTGAACTGCCAGACGAGGTTCAGCCGCCATCGTGGCCGGGCCAGCGCGAGCAGCGGCACCAGCCACAGTGAGTACTGCGGGCTCCACACCTTCGTCGTCATCACGAACGCGAGCACGATGAGGAACGCCAACTGCCCCAGTCGCGGCTTGACCGGAGCGTTCAGCCCGAGCCAGACGACGATGAGCAGGCCGGCAATCACGGCAAGCGCCACGGCGAGGCCGGGCGGCACCCAAACCGCCGCGTCCTGCGGGTTGTTCGTACCTTCGGAGAACGTCTTGAAGATCGCCCAGAACGTGCTCCGCTCCGTCGTCCGATCCTTGCTGAATTGGTAGAACTCCCACCAGCCGTCGTGATACGCGAGCGCGAGCGGAATGTTCACCGTGCACCAGACCGCGGCTGCCGCGATCGTGGCCCAGATCGTTTCGGTGTACCGACGGGTGCGCAGGGCCAGGATCCACAACGGAATGAGCAGGAAGACGGGGTAGAGCTTCGCCGCCGTGCCGAGCCCGATCATCACTCCGGCGGCCACCGGTTTGTCGCGAGACCACGCCCAGAGGGCACAGCTGGCGAACGCCATGGCGAGCAGATCCCAGTTCGAGAAGGCGTGGATGACCAGCAATGGCGAGAGAGCGAAGATCGCCGCGTCGTACGGGCGACGGCGAGACGTCTGCGCGGTGGCTGCGGTGATCAGCAGTCCGCAGAGGGCGAGCAGTAGCGCGTTGACCGCACCGAACACGACGACCGGCACCCAGTCGGCTTTCAGCGCGAGCACGCCGCGGGTGATCTCCGCGGTCGCCCACAGGAACCCGCCGGTCAGCGCCGGGTACTCGATGGCAGTGTCGCGGTACGGCACGGCGCCGATGTTGAGCCGCTCGTCGCCGTACAACGGGACAACGTCGGAGTAACACATGTGCGTGTACTGCTTGTTGCCCGTCCAGTCGCCGTTCGCGCACGGAGACTTCTGCATGTAGCCCAGGACCAGGAAGAACGACGTCATCGCGAGCAGCACGCGTAGTGGGGTCCACCACCCGCGCGAGCGCACTCCAGCGTGTCTTCCCCAGCGCCCGCCGATCGCGTTTGCGGCCTTCGCGGTGAACGAGTCGAGCAGGCTCGGTGGGCGTGCGGGTGGGAGGTCGGCGTTCTTGTCGACGTCGGCCGGGGCGCTCACCGGGTCATCCTCACATGTGCAGCCTTGGAGCGGGCTCAATGGGCGCCACTGCAACATTTCGGGTGGGTCGATCATCAAGGCTGCATGACTGTCACGCTGAGCGACAGCGAGAGGGGCACGCGGGTGGATTTCGAGGAGTACGTGCGCTCTCGGCGCGGCGCACTGTTCGGCTTCGCCGTGGTCCTGACCGCTGATCCGGTGCTCGCCGAAGATCTCGTCAGCGACGTACTCGGCGTTGCCTTCGAACGCTGGACGCAGGTGTCGGCCGCGGATCATGTGCACGCCTACGTCAAGCGCATGGTGGTGAACGAGTTCCTCAGCTGGCGACGACGTCGCGCCCGCACGTCGCCGTGGGCGGTCCCGCCCGAACCGGCGCTCGCCGAGGTCAACGTCGACGCCGACTCCGACGACCTCATCGCGGAACTGCGGGCGCTGCCGCCCAGACAACGCGCGGCGCTGGTGCTGCGCTACTACGAAGGGATGTCATTCGAGGAGATCGCGGCTCTGCTCGGCACCGGCGAGAACGCCGTTCGCAGCAACGTCTCGCGGGCCCTGGCCCGACTGCGGATCACCTTGGCGGGCTCGGATGCCGAGCACGCCGACTCACACATCTCTTCTTCGACGCCGGAGGCGCTGCGATGAGAACACTGTCCGATCTGGAAGCCGCGTTCCAAGCTCTCGAACGCCGAGCGAGCGCGGTGTACGGCGAGCACGACCTGGATCGCACTGTTGCCAACCGGCGAGCGCGAACCAGCACGCACCGTCGTGTCGTTCTTGCAACGGCCGCCGCCGTCGCCGTCGGGGCGTCTGCTGCAGTGGCGTCCTACCTGTGGACCGAAAACGACAATCGCGTGTCGCCCGCTGGCAGTCGCACGGCAGTCTGCGTCGCACCCTTACCTCCGCAGTGGCGTCAGGCGTTGCCGGCGCATCAGATCCGCGTCGACGGGCAGGCCGTGTTACCGGTGCAGGTGGATGCGGATGGCCGGGTGACCGTCGACTGGGTTGTCGACGGGGTCGAGCAAGTCGGTCAAGTGGGCAGGGACGACTCCGTCAGCAAGATCGCGCAGTTGCCGATTCCCACCGGACACGGTGTCATGAGCGTGTCGGTGGATTCCCGATCTGTCGTGATCGTGTTGTTCCGGCTACCGACCGGATCGTCGGGGGGTAGTCCGTCGGATACGGACGACGCCGTCGTCATAGACCGGCACACAGGTGCGGTCACGCATCTACTCGCCGGCGCCCCGGTTCCGTCGGGATACGCCTTCGGGGGTCACTGGGGAAATCTTGTCGACGGGATCTACTACTGGGCTGAGGTGCCGGTGCGCGGCGATGGGAGGCTGAACGACCTGCTCATGAGCTATGACCCAACCGACCATTCGTACGCGGTGAAAGCGCGCGGTGACTCCCTGAACTCGAACCCGCTGGGCTACTTCTGGGACGGGGGATCGTTCCCGCTCATGGACGTGCCGCCGGTGCACCCGGTCGTTACCGACGTGGCCCAAACAATGGCGACCGACGGCAAGTCCCTCTCCTGGTCTACCTACGACGATCCGAGCACCGTGTTCTGGTCGGATGTCTCCGGTGCAAGTCGCGCCTTCAGCCAAAACTTGATGCACCAAGTCTCGATCGACGGGGTGAGCGGGCCCTACGTATTTCTGAGCTACGGCGAGGGCGATGACGCGGACAAGGTCAGCGGCAGCGAGCACGTGCTCGACACCCGGACCGGGGCGCTCGCCGATACCGGCGTTCCCCAGATCTCGCTGCGT
>Ga0207698_10002520_pt1 | contig 10866 bp, 13 predicted proteins | sample KBSCornC22_FD_184298 | JGI IMG/M metagenome (GOLD analysis project Ga0207698, IMG submission 184298) | Corn rhizosphere microbial communities from Kellogg Biological Station, Michigan, USA - KBS Corn C2-2 (SPAdes) (version 2) | ecosystem: Host-associated > Plants > Roots > Rhizosphere > Soil ...
TGGTGTTCGAGTCGTTACAGCGGCCACCACTGGAACGACTCGAACACCAGCGCGGCCAGCGCCGTCATGCCGCCCAGCAGGTAGAAGCCGCAGATGGCCAGCTGGGACAGCAGGTTGCCGACCGGCGTGGACTGCTCGCCACTGAGCGGGTTGGTCTGCTGCACGTTGTTGTAACCGGCCTGGTTGTCGATCAGCACGCCGACGCCTTCGGCGACCCAGAACACGGTGGCGACGGCAAAGCCCAGCAGCAGGCCCAGCAGCCCTTCCTTGATCAGGATGACCAGCAGCGTCATGGTCGAGATGTTGTCGACCATCGACATCGGCTGCCCCCAGGCGATGAAGATGCCGAGCGTGAGCGCGACACCGTTGCGCACCACGCCCTGCATCGCCTGGTCGTTGGTGGCGGGCAGGACCATCATCGCGATGAAGATGCGCAGGCTGCAGATGGCCAGCATCATCATCATGTCCTTGAGGAGGCTGCCGTAGTCGACGATGAGCGACAGGCGATCCAGCACTTCATGCATGGCAGGTCTCCAGGCGGCTGGCCTGCGCCTCGTCGCGGCCGGCGGCGAGCAATCGCGCCACCGCGGCTTCCTCGGACTCCTCGTCCTGCAAGTCGTCCTGCGCCTGCCGTGCCGCCAGCAGCAAGGTCTCGCGCTGCGCCTCGATCAGCTCGATCTGCTTGAGCGCGCGCTGTACCGCCTGGCGCGCTTCGAGCAACTGCTGCCGTGCGGCGGCGACGCGTTGCGTTGCCTGCTCCAGCTGCTGCAAGGCCTGGCGGGTGCGAGTGCGCAAGGAGTCGAGCACATGCCCGAGCGTGACCAGGTCGGCCGCGAGGAAGCCCTCGGCGCGCGACGACAGGGTGTCGATCTTGCCGGCGCACTCGTCCTCGGCCTGCTGGCACTGCCGGTGAGCCTGCGCGGCCTGCGCCTGCTCGTCCTCGCAGGCCTTCAGCGCACGCAGGCATTCCTGCACCTGCGCTTCCAGCTGCTCGATGCGCCGGCGTTTGACGCGCAGCAGCGTGGCGAGAGATTTCGGCGTCGTCATGCGTGGACGATGCCTTGCAGCTGCTGCAGCGTCTGCATGAAGGGCCACGAGTCGGCCGTCGACTGGTTCAGGAATTCGCGGATCAGCTCGACCTTGGCCACGGCCTCGTCGGCCACGCCGTCGTTGCCGGGCTTGTACTCGCCCATCTGCAGCAAGGTCTCGAGCTCGTCGTACTTGGCCATCAAGCGGCGCAGGTCGCCGGCGGCCTGCTGGTGCCCGGGCTCCACGACCTGTGCCATCACGCGGCTCAGGCTGCCCAGCACGTCGATGGCAGGGTACTGGTTGCGCGCGGCGATCTTGCGCGAGAGCACCATGTGCCCGTCGAGGATGCCGCGCACTTCCTCGGCGATCGGGTCGCTGCCGCTTTCGTCCTCGGCCAGCACGGTGTAGAGCGCGGTGATCGAGCCGGTGGCGCCCATGCCCGCGCGTTCGAGCAGCCGCGGGATCTCGGCGAACACCGACGGCGGAAAGCCGCGCCGCGCGGGCGGTTCACCAGCGGCCAGGCCGATCTCGCGCTGTGCCCGCGCGAAGCGGGTGAGCGAATCCATCATCAGCAGCACGCGCAGGCCGCGGTCGCGGAAGAACTCGGCCACCGCCGTCGCCACATGTGCGGCCTTGGCGCGTTCGATGGACGAGCGGTCCGAGGTGGCGCACACCACCACCGAGCGGGCCATGCCGGCCTCGCCCATGATGACCTCGATGAATTCGCGCACCTCGCGGCCGCGCTCGCCGATCAGCGCGATCACGCTGACGTCGCATTCGGTGCCGCGCGCGAGCATGCCCATCAGCGTGCTCTTGCCGACGCCGGCGGGCGCGAAGATGCCCATGCGCTGGCCCTCGGCCAGCGTCAGCAGCCCGTCGATGATCTTCACGCCGGTGGGCAGCGGGCGCTCGATCAGCGCGCGCGTCATCGGGTTGGGTGGCAGTGCGAACACCGGGCGCTGTTCGTCGCAGCGCAAGGCGCCCTTGCCGTCGATGGGCTCGCCCAGGCTGTCGATCACACGCCCGAGCAAACCATCGCCGACCGGCACCGACAGCACCTGGCCCGAACCGAGCACCTGCGTCTGCCCGGCAGCCACGCCGAGGATGGAGCCGAAGGGCGAGAGGATGGTGCGGCCACCGGAAAAGCCGATCACCTCGGCCAGCTGCATCACCTTGTCGTCCGGGTCCAGCAGCTTGCACAGCTCGCCCAGCCTCGCGTCCAGGCCGCTCACGCGGATCAGCGTGCCGACGACTTCCGTCACCTTGCCGCAGCGCTTGACGATCGAGCTGCTCGCGAGCTCGGCTTCCATGCAGCGGGTGAGGTCGGTCAGGTCCATGCGGCAGGCTCCGTGGTGTCGCCGGTGGCGTGGCCGGTGCTGTGGTTGGTGCCGTGGTTGGTGCTTTCGTCCTCACCATCCGCCGCGCTGCCAGCCGTGTTGCCACCCTCGGCCGCGTTGTCGGCGAGTGCGCGGCGCACCGCGCGTTCCATCGCGCCGCGCAGGCCTTCGAGCTGCACCTGCAGGCTGGCATCCAGCACGCCCAGTTCCGATTCGAAGATGCAGCTGCCGGGCTTGAGCGAAGGGTCGACCCTGAGCTCCACCGGCAGGCCGGTATCGCCTGGGGGCCCCAGGACGCCAAGGCCGCTGCGTGCGTGGTCGTGGTCCGCGGGGCTCACGCGCAGCGTCAGGCTGCTGGCGCCTCGCGTGAGGGTCTGCACGTTCTTGAGCGCGCGCTGGTACAGCGTGCCGCGGTCCTCGCTCTGCACGATGCGCTCGACCGCCGTGGTGACGATTTCGGCCAGCCGCTCGTGCGTGGCGCGCAGTGCGTCCTGCCGGTCTTGCGCCTGGCGCATGCGTTCATCGTGCCAATGCTGCACCGCCTCGCGGTGGCCATCCTGGTAGCCCTGCTGGCGCGCGGCCTCGATGTCGGCCTGCGCATCGGCCAGCAGCTGCCCGGCCTGCTGCCGCGCCTGCGCCAGCAGAGCCTGCGCCTCTTCGCGGGCCTCGGCCAGAACCTGCCGGCCCTGCTCGGCGACGTGCCGGCCGGCCTCTTCGAGCGTCATCAGGCGCTGCACGTCTTGCGCCCGCAAGATGCCGTGGTCCAGGCCGACGGTCGACTGGGGCAGGTTCATCCAGGTCAGCATGGCCAGGCCACCTCGTGTTCGTGCAGCGCCTGCAATGCCTGCGGCACGCTGCGTTCGGCCAGCACGCCGCGGCGCAGCAGCGGTGCATCGGGCCGCTTCTGCGGCAAGGACAGGCGCACGATGCGCCGCACCGGCCGGTCTTCCGCCCGCAGCATGTCGACCCAGTCGTCGTAGCCGACGCAGGCCCAGTGCAGCGGCGACCATTCGGCGACACCGTCGGGCGCCGCGCGTCCGCTGACGGACAGCAGGCGCAAGGGCTCGTGGTTCGGCCCGAGCGCTTCCTTCAGCGCCTGCCTGGCACGCCGCTCGACCACGCAGCGCAGCACACCGGGGCGACGCGCCAGGGCCAGCGTGCACAGCTGCCGCAGCATCGGCCCGCGACGCAGCAGCACCAGCCGCGGCGACGGCTCCAGCCAGCGGTGCAGCTGGGGCCAGCCGCGGCAGCGGTGCCGCAGCCATCGCGTGATGAAGCGCCGCCGCGAGACGTCATCGGGCAGGTGATCGAGCATGGCCAGTTCGGGCGCCAGCGACGCTTGCCAGCTGGGGTCGAGCTGCTGCACGAGGTCTTGCAGGCGCGATTCGAAGGCCTGTGCCCAGGCCGCGAGCCGGGCACTTGCATCGCAGCCGCCGGGCTCCGCCAAAGAGGTGTCCATCGGTTGCGCCTCCCTGGCGTTTTCAGGCGGTTTTCGCAACTGGCCGCAGGCTGCCCGGCAGCCGCTGCGCCACGGTCTTGGGCACCCACTGCGGCCTGAACCTCAGCACCGCCAGCGCGCCCAGCGGCAGCGCGAGCAGCAGCGTGACGCCCAGGACGACCCAAATCCACGTGGTGCTGGCCGGCAGCGCGGTGGACGGCGGCAGCATCACGCCGGCCACGAGCGTGACGGTCACGTTGTCGTAGGTCAGACCCTCGACGCTGCGCGCGACCATGTTCTTGATCGCCGGCGTCAGCGCGCTCAGGTTGGCCGAGGGCCGGTACTTCACGAACACCGAGGCGCTGGACGGCTTGACGGTGGTGGACATCGGGTCGTTGTTCGGCAGCACGATGTGCACCTTCGCGACCACGACGCCGTCGATCTTCGACAGCGTGTCCGACAGCTCCTGCGTCACGCCGTGGATGAAGCGCACGCGCTCCTCGGTCGGCGTGGAGATCAGGCCTTCCTTCTTGAACATGTCGCCCAGGGTCACGTGACGGTCCTGCGGCAGACCTTCGGCATGCAGCACTTCGAGCGAGCGCACGGTGTCCTGTTCGTCGATCGCGACGCTCCAGGTCTTGCCACCGTCGGGCGTCTTCTTCTCGGCGGCAATGCCCTGGCGCAGCAGCGCGGCCACCATGTCGTTGGCGTCGGACTCGGTCTGCCGCGAAAACAGGTCGGTCTTGCAGCCTGCCAACAGCACGAGGCAGGCCATGGCGGCCAGGGCCGGCAGCCGCGATGCGGCGCGTGTCGGCTTCATGGCGGTGATTGGTTCTTCATCAGCGTCTGCAGGCCGCTCTTGCTGCTTTGCGCCACGTAGACGCCGGCATTGAATTGCACCTGCACCATCGACAGCTGGTAGCTCAGCTCGATGTGCCGGGCGCTCATCGCCTGCATGCTCATGCCCGGTGCCTGCAGCGAGAAGGCGCGCACGTCGGCATAGGTCTGCCGCAATGCATCTTCCTGCGCCTGCACGAAGCGCGTGGCCGGCGTGCCGGCGTCGTCGCCGGGCGAGGGCGTGTGCACGTCCGGCTGCGGCGGGTGTTCCGACATCAGGCGGTTGAAGCGATCGGACATCCCTTGCAAGTCGCTCGGGCGGGTGGCGGCCTGCTCCATCACCTGGTGGAGCGAGAGGCCTTGGACCGGTGTGATCATCGTGTTCTCCTCAAGTCGGGATGGGGTTGGCGCCGTGCAGGCCATGGGGGCCCTGCAGGCCCGGCGACGGCACGGCCTGCTCCGCGGCCATCGCCTCTTCGGGCGACAGCAGCAGCTTCACCAGGCCGACGGCCTCGGCGTTGCTGTGGGTGCCGTGCAGCACCTCGTTGGCGCTGATGCTCCACTCGGCATCGCCGGTCGCGTATTGGCAGAAGGCCATCAGCGCCTTGCCCAGCGTCCAGTTGCTGGCGCTTGCATCCAGGTTGCGCAGCAGCCGGATCGCGTCGGCCCAGAAGCCGCGTTTCATCGCGATCCAGGCCTCGAAGGTGTCCAGTTCGTTCATCGACGGGCGCAACAGGCGGATGCTGCCGAGCACCGCCTCCGCGTCTTCAAGCCGGTCCTGGGCGATGCCGAGGCCGATGACCTCGACGAGGCTGGCCACGAACTCTTTTCTCAGCAGTGATGGATCGATCATGGGTGCTCCTGGCGCTTCGTTGGCCGGTGTCGAACAGAAGGTGGCAGTCGCCTCCCGCATGCGCGGGAGGCGACTGCCGGGATCGAGCCTCGCGGCCCGGGGCTCAGTGGCCGACGATCGGCGGGCGTGCCATCGCCTGCGTGTCGGTGTCGTTGCGCTTGATCAAGGCCTCGAGCGACGCGCCGAGCTTGCCGTCGTTGCCCATGACCAGGCCCTGTCCATGGACCATCGCGGAACGGTGCGGCTTCACGGTGGTCTGTGGGCCGCTCAGCGTCTCGTTGAGGTCGTCCTTCGAGACGAAGCCGTCGCCGCGCTGATCGGCGTGGCCCGAGCGGATGCCCGCTGCGTTGTCGAGCTTGTCCGCGAGCTCCGGCCGGCTGGCCACCACCCGTGCCGCCTTCAAGAGCTCGGCCGGCGCGGGCTTGCCGTCGGGCATCGTGCCGGTCCTGGCGATCTTCCTCAGCGCGCCGAGGTCGATGAAGCCGTTCGGCGACTTCAACTCGTCGAAGTGCCGCACCAGCGTTTGCACGGTTTCCTTTTCGCCGGCGCCGAAGCCGGTGCGCTGGAGTGCGGCGTTGATGTCGCCTTGTCCGATGCGTCCGTCGCGGTGGCCCACGCGGCCCTGCGCATTGCGGTCCGCGGTGTCGAGTTCGTCGAAGGCCTCGGGGTGTGCCAGCAGGTAGCTGGCCGCGGCCTGCAGTTCGGGCGTGGGGCCGCCCTTCATGTCGCCGGGGCTGCCCCCGTTGGCGATGGTTCGCAGGTCCTGCTTGTCGATGAAGCCGCCGCAGGGCTTGATGTCCGCGAAGCAGCGAGCCAGCTCGTCGAGGGCGCCGTCCCGGTCCATCGCGCAGGCCGCGGTGGCCGCGGTGCTTCGGGTCAAGGGGCTGCCGCACGTCGGCGATGCGAGCTGCTTGCACAGGCAGGCCGCCGGGGCCGACATGGCCGGCCCCGGGGTGCCGCAGGACGGCGCCTGCCTGGGGGGACAGGCAGCCGGTGCTGCCCGCAGGCCCAATGCGCCGATTTGCTGGGCCAGCTGGCCCAGCTGACCCAGCAGGCCCGACAGCGACTGCATCAGGTTGCCCACGACGGCACGCGGTAGCGCGGCCGGTGGGCACATCTGCACCTGGACAGGGCACATCGCGTGAAAGGGAAGCCAGGCGTATGGGTTGACTGCCGGTGCCGGCGGCATGGGCGAGGGGCATGACATGACGGTGTCTCCTTCGCGTTGAATGTGTGGTGGCGGGGCGCGAAGGATCAGGCCAGGCCCTTGATGGCGTCGCCGATGGACTTGAACATCTTGGCCAGCGCCTCGTTCATCTTGACCATCATCTGGACGATGCCCATCTCGGTCTGGAACTTCATCTGCGCTGCAGCGGTTTGCTTGATCTGGGACATCATCGCGTCGGCGCTGCCCATGGCGTCGCTCGCACCGGCCGCGCTGCCGCCAATGGCGCCAGAGGTGAAGCCGTCGGAGCCGCCGCTGCCGCCGCCGAAGGCATTGCTCAGGCCCTGCAAACCTTGGGCCGCCATACCGGCCGAGTAGAGTCCGCTCGAAATACTCATTTCATTTCTCCTGTTGGTGGGTTGTGAAAGCATTGCTTTCGTGAGTGGTGGCCCTCTCGGGCCGATGCAGCGAGGCCGGCGCGCAAAATGCGCCGCAGCCGCGACTGCAAGACGGTGTGTTCATTGAAGAGAGGCCGTGGCCATGTACTCGATGACGCTGTTGGCGGCCTGGCGCGCCTGCGGGTCGCAGCTGGTGGCCAGCACGTTGTCGATCAGCGCGCGCCACTGCCTGTCGCCGGCCAGCAGCAACGCCACCGCCATCGCGACCTTGGCGCCGTCGTCGTCGCCGTGCGCTTCGAGGTGATGCGTCAGGGTGGAGTTGGCGAACGATGCATCGCCGCCCATGCCTTGCGCGATCGCGCGGCACAGCCGGAATTGCGTCGGGTCGGCCAGCGTCAGCTCGACGGCCTCGTTGATGACGGTGGCGTCTTCGTGGGTCTTGTAGATGGCGCCCAGCAGGCCCACTGCCATCAGGTTGCGGTAGACCAGCGGGTAGGTGCCGTCCGTTTGCGATTGGTTCATGCGAAGCTCCTTGCGTGGGGGCCCTGGGTTCAAGCGGGCAGCGAGGCCGAGTGAACCGTCTCCCAGACGTGGCGGATGATTCGTTGCGCGGCCCTGAAGCCTTCGGTGAGTCGTGCGGCCAGCTGGCGCTCGGCATCGTCCAGCGGCTTTTGCAGCATTCCCTCGCTCGATGCGGCCACCTCGTCGAAGTAGCGCAGCATCGAACGCGCGCGGTCGCCGCTGTGGTCCTCGCTCAGCGTCTTCTCGAGGTGGGTCAGGTCATCGAACACGTTGTTTTCCAGTGCTTGGTCCATGGGAAAGCTCCTGCTGAAGAGGTGGTGGGGGAAGTGAGGAAACAATCTCGTTTTCTTCGATCATTTCGACCGGCTTGCGTGTCATGACGAGGTGCTTGACGCCGTCGCGCGTCTGCACGTACTGCAGGCCATTGGCGCTCAGCATGGCGCCCACGGGGACACGCTCGGGCGGCGGCAATTCGGCCGCGGCGATGTCGATGCGCTGCACCAGCGGCGCGAGGTCGGCGGCGATGCGCTGCGTGGATTCGCGCACCTTGTCCAGCGCGAGCGAGCTGCCGCCGACCACGAACACACCTTGCCCGCGGTAGCTGGCCGTGAGGCCCGGGTTGCCCAGCGCCTCGGTGATCGAGCGCGCCACGTCCGTCGCCGAGGCGTAGCGGTGCACCAGCGACTCCGCGGCAAAAGGCTGCAGCGTGGTGCGCAAGCGCGCGACCGACTCGTTGTCGGGCAGCAGGCCTTCGACGGCCACCTGCGAGCCGATCTGCTGCACGCTGACACCGGGCATCTTCGAGCTCTCGACGGCTTGCCACACGCGCGCCTGCAGGTTGGTGGCCTCCTGCACCTTGGGGGCCGTCGTCGAGGCGCGCACGACGATGGTGGTGAAGCCGGCCAGCAAGGCCGTGGCCGCGATCGCGCCTGCGATCAGCATGGTGCCGTGGGGCGAGCGCGTCAGCTGCCGGCCGCCGGGCTCCTGGCCTGCGACGATTGCCGCGGAAGGCGTCGTTGCCGTGGGCTGCACGAGCTGTGAAAGCAGCTCCAGGTCGCTCGGCCAGGCGCCGCCTTCGGGGCCTGTGCACAGCACGATGTCGCCGAAGCGCCGCGCCGTGAAGTCGGCGAGTTCGCTGGCGTCGGCATCGTGGCCGGGGGCTGCGACGAGCAGCATCGTCGGCTTGCCTTCCTCGAGCTGCAGGGTGATTGGCACATGCCGCCAATCGCTGATCTGCAGGTCGGCTTCGTCGTCGTCGGCGATCCGGTAGTTGCGGTTCAGCAGCCGCAGGCGTGCACCTGCATGCAGACCGGTCAGGATGCGAAGCTGTTTCATGGCGTGTGGACCGCGGTGGCGAGGGCGAGCGCGAGCGCCTCAATACCGGCTGGTGGCGAACGGGTCGTCGCTCGCCACGACCGGCCGGGACTCGGTGGCACGCCGCGGGGCAGACGGCGCCGCGGACGCAGCGGGGGCGAGGGGTGCTGCCCCCGGGGCGGTGCCCGCAGGCGACGACGAGCGCACGATGTCCTTCACGAGCTTGGGCGTGATCAGGAACAGGCGCTCGTTGTGCGTGGTGCGCTTGCCTTCCCAGCGGAACAGCCCGCCCAGCAGCGGCAGCTTCGAGATGCCGGGCACGCCGCTGGTCTGTGTGCCGTCGACATCGAGCGTGATGCCGCCGATCAGCAGGCTCTCGCCTTCGCTCACATGCGCTTCCGTGCGGATGCGCGTGCGCTTGACGATGGGCACACCATCGATCAGCGTGCTTTCGAAGTTGCCGTCCTCGATGTAGAGCGAGAGCTTGACGCTGCTCGTGTTGCCCGAGGAGATGACCTGCGGCGTGACTTGCAGCAGCGTGCCGGCCTCGACCTGGAACAGGTTCGCTTCGAGGTTCCCGGAGACGCGCACGGTGGCCACGCGCTTTTCCTGCATCACCGCCGCGCGGTTGACGATGCCCAGCACCTTGGGCTTGGCCACGACGCGGGCCTTGCCTTCGGATTGCAGCGCATCGATGCGCGCGAGCAGCTCGCGGCCGGCGTTGCGCCACAGCGTGCTGACCGAGAAGCTTCCGGGCGTGCCCATTCCCTCGCCGGGCAATGGCGGGTTGGTCGAATTGACCGACACGCTGCCGAGCCTGCCGCTGGCCTGCCAGTTGATGCCCAGCTGGTCGATGCTGTCGCTGCTGACGTCGATGATGATCGCCTCGAGCTCGACCAGCGCCGGCTTCACGTCGAGCCGGCGCACCAACTGCTGGATGTCGGACATCAGCCGCAGGCGGCCGTGCACGACGATCGAGTTGGTGCCTTCATCGGCCTCGAAGGTCGGCACGTCCTCGTCGTCCATCAGCGGGCTGCGCATGCCGCGCGCGCTGGCGCCCATGGCCGAACGGTCGTTGGCGCGCTGTCCGGGGTCGGCCGACGTGCGCTCCAGCTCCGGCACCAGCCGGTCGCTGCCGAACATGCCCTGCATGCCGCGCAACTTGCCTGCCAGCGCCTGCGAGGGGCCGGCGGTGGTCTGCTGTGCCTCGCGCGGCGTGACCGAGGTGCCGCCGTACAGCGAGCGCAGCGTGCTGGCCATGCCGGGCAGCACCACGTCGCCGAGCGGACGGTCGCCCGCCGTGGCAAAGCGCAGCGGCATGACGCGCACGACCAGGCGGTTGCTCTCGATGGCGCCCACGTCCAGCGATTCGAGCGCCGACGCGACCAGGCTCACATGCCGCGGCGGCCCGTAGACCAGCAGCGTGCTTTGCGCGTCGTTGTAGCGCAGCGGATAGCGCCGGTCGCCGATCTCCAGCGAGTTCAGCAACTCCTCGACCTGCGCGCGGCTGAAGCCCTTGATGCGGAACAGCCGGCTCTGGATCGCCTTGGCCGGATAGAAGTAGAGCGCCGATCCGTCGTGGTACCAGAGGACGCCGTAGGACTTGGTAATCGCGTCGAGGAAGTCTTCGGGCCTGGCGTCGAAGTTGGCCTGCACGAGGCCTTCGATGCCATCGGCCATCACCGCGGGCAGGCCCTGGCTGGCCGCGAAATCCTGCAGCACCTCGGACACGCGCTTGCCGTCGGCGCGATACACGAAGCGCGATGACGCCCATTCGTGGCCGCTGGCCGACAGCGTCAGCGGGCGGGCCTGCATGGCCGGCTTCGCCACCGCACTGGCTGCGGTGGCTGCTGCCACGGCGGCTGCGGTGGCGGTGGCGGCTGCGGTGGCGGTGGCGGTGGCGGAGATGCGCGCGGCACCGGCATCCCCACGGGAGGGCGCCGCGGCGGCATGCAGCCCCAGCGTGCACAAGG
>Ga0207698_10002522_pt1 | contig 10864 bp, 16 predicted proteins | sample KBSCornC22_FD_184298 | JGI IMG/M metagenome (GOLD analysis project Ga0207698, IMG submission 184298) | Corn rhizosphere microbial communities from Kellogg Biological Station, Michigan, USA - KBS Corn C2-2 (SPAdes) (version 2) | ecosystem: Host-associated > Plants > Roots > Rhizosphere > Soil ...
GTCCTTCGCGAACACCGCCGCGACGGAGACCAGCGCGAAGGCATAGGAGGCCCGGTCGCGCACCTTGCGATAGACATGGGTGCCGCCCAGGGGCGTGGGCAGCGTGACGGACGTGATGAGTTCGCCGGGTTTCAACGCATTTTCGATATGCGGCGTTTCGCCGGGCAGCAGGTGGAAATCGGCGATCGGGATGGACCGGCGGCTGCCGTCGGCCCCCACGGCGTCGACCTGCGCGTCAAGCAGGCGAAGCGCCACCGCCATGTCGGAAGGGTGCTGGGCGATGCAGGCATCGCTGGTCCCCAATATGGCGAGGCTGCGGCTCATGCCCTTGAGCGCGCCGCAGCCGCTGCCCGGAACACGCTTGTTGCAGGGCATGCGCGTGTCATAGAAATAGGGGCAGCGAGTGCGCTGGAGCAGGTTTCCGCCCGTCGTCGCCTTGTTGCGCAGCTGCCCCGAAGCGCCCGCCAGCAGGGCCCGGCTCAATACCGCATAATCGCGCCGGACGACCTTGTCTGCGGCCAGATCGGTATTGCGGACCATCGCCCCGATCCTGAGGCCGCCTTCCGCCGTCGGCTCGATACGATCAAGGCCGAGATGGTTGACGTCGATCAGATGGGTGGGCGTCTCGATCTGAAGCTTCATCAGGTCGAGCAGATTGGTGCCGCCCGCGATGAAGCGCGCGCCCTGGGTGGCGGCAGCGGTGCTTGCCGCCTCCTCGACGTTGGCGGCGCGGCTGTAGGTGAAAGGCCTCATGCCTTGTCCTTCCCCGTTCCTTGGCCGGCGACTTCGCTGATCGCCGCGACGATATTGGGATAGGCGGCGCAGCGGCAGATATTGCCGCTCATCCGCTCGCGCACTTCGCTCTCGGAAAAGGCCACCCGGTCCAACTCCTCGGTAACATGGCTGGGTATGCCAGCCTCGATCTCCGCCAGCACAGCCACCGCGGAACAGATCTGGCCGGGCGTGCAATAGCCGCATTGATAGCCGTCATGGGTGATGAAGGCGCGCTGCATGGGGTGAAGCTTCTCCGGCGTGCCGAGACCCTCGATAGTGGTCACATGGTCGCCCTCATGCATCACGGCCAAGGTGAGGCAGCTGTTGATCCGCCGCCCCTCCACGATCACGGTGCAGGCGCCGCACTGTCCGTGGTCGCAGCCCTTTTTCGTGCCGGTCAGGTGCAGATGTTCGCGCAGCGCGTCGAGCAGGGTCGTGCGGGGATCGAGTTGCAGATGCACCTCGCGGCCGTTCACGGTCAGTCCTACTGCGCTCATGCGGGCTTGCTCCTTCTGGCTTTGCGGGCGGCCGGACGCTGCGGCCTGCGCCTCGCCCAGCACGGGGATGGCAGCGGCCGCCGCCGCGCTGCCCTGAAGCAGGCCACGGCGGGTCAATGGTTCTGGCATGCGTGCTCCTCCTCCGGCGCTCCGCCTCCAGGGCGAAGAGCGATCATATCCGTCGTTGCTCAATGATTTAACGGGCAAAATGGTAGCATAGGTTGGATCACCGCCAGGCCGCAAGCCGGATAAAGTCGTGAGGGCGTGGGGGCAAATCGGGCCTGAGCGGAAAAAAATGACTTTATGCAGATTCTCCCTTGCCGAGGTGGGAAGCCGCTGCTAGTTGCCCCCCACCCGCCGAGAGGGACACTTCCTCCGGCCGCCAGAGCGGGCGTAGCTCAGGGGTAGAGCACAACCTTGCCAAGGTTGGGGTCGAGGGTTCGAATCCCTTCGCCCGCTCCAGTTTTCCTAGTTTTATCAATGAGATAAAAGCCTGTTGGGCGAAGGAAATTTGCACTGTCATTCCGTGTCGCCACCATGTCGCCACGCGGATGTATTCCCAAAATTACGTTTCAGGGTAATCTCACGCTCGGCAGGGCGCGGATAGGTTCATTCATACGTGCAACGATCTCTCCGAAAAGCTCAGTCGCATCGCGGTTCAAAGCGGCAGCGATGGCCATGAACTCGATCACGTCAAGGCGGCGTTGGCCTCGCTCTATGTTGCTGATGTAGGATTGATCCTTTTCCAGCAAAGCCGAAAGCTCAACCTGCGTCACAGATGAAGCGCGCCGAATCTCCCTCAGCGCTTCAATGAAGCTCTTGTGCTGAACTGTGAAAATCGACTTCGCCATTGGTAGTGTAGGCCACCTCGGCGATTGCGATATATGCAGTTATCGAATATGCATTTTTTTCATATTTTGCAGCGTGGGGGCGATGCGTGGTAGATACTGAATCAGGGGAACACCGGCCCGCGACTGTGCCGGATGGAATCATGGTCAAGAATCCATGGGGATGCCTTGGCATGATTACACTCGGCATGATCATGGGCCTCCTGTTGCTGGTCGCAACTTGCTCAAGGCTAAATGATCATAGCTCGGCGACGGCGGACACCGCCCCCTCCAATGCTATTTACAAAGCGGCAGCCGAAAAACTGGTCCGGAGGCAGCTACGTGATCCAGAGTCCGCGATATTCTCTGAGGTTTACGTGGTAGGCCCAAACGCTGACGGTGATGCCGTTGTGTGCGGCGCGGTGAATTCCAAAAACGGTTTCGGAGGCATGGCAGGTAGTCAGCGTTTCATTGCGGGTCCCACCGTCATTCTGAAAGGCCCGAATGAAGTGTTTCTGGAGGAACGGGTCGGCAAGGAACTGATGGACCTCGAATGGGCTAAAACCTGCTAATTAGTAGGCAGACTAAAGGGCTTACCCCACCGCTTGCCTAGCGTTCCCCACCTGTTCCTTGATCGCCAATTCGTGTATGGCCCCAGCGGCGGGGGAAATATGGCGCTGACGAAAAGATGGGCAGGCAGAGCGTGGGGAACGAACATTGGCAATGTGTTCGTGATCCTGGACGGAGACGATGCTGCGCTAACGGGCACTCTCCGAATAAACGAGCCGGGGGTAGGTATTGCCGTTTACACTGTAAAAGGCACCTTTGAAGCTCCCACGCTCACGCTGACTGGCCAAACCGAAACGCAGATTGAGGGCGTCGAGTTCGGGCAACTCACCGTCACTGGCGCAATGAACGCCAAAGGTGAAATCCATGGCGACTGGCAAAACACAATTGGTTCTGCGGGGACGTTCGTTCTGTTTCCCCATACTGGCGGAGAACAGCCGACTGATGTGCAAAAGGCCGAGCAGTTTCACACCGCTCGCCACAATTTCGGCGCGATTGAAATTGAGAGAGAGCAGATCACGGAGATCGCCGAAAGCGTTCGGCGGGAATTCCCCAGCGTCATAGTTACAGTGGTCGCGGGAACCGAGCAGGCCCGCTATCTAGAGGATTTTAAACAACTCCAATTCAGCGTCGATCGGGCGGAGATTATCAAGATATTCGCCCAGAAGCCTGACGGGCTGGGGGCCAATCAAGTCGTCTCAATTGAATTTGGTCCTCAAGTAAACACCGCAATGACTCAAGGCGCGAACGAGGCGTGGGTGCTTGGCCAGCTTGAGACGCTGAAGCGCGATCTGAAGCGGTATGAACGCACTTACATCACAAATTTTAAGCGGTGGGGCATTGGCATAAACCAATTGATGTTGTTGGCCGCCATTGTATTCCTTCCCAGCCTGAGCGGGTTGAAGGATCGCGCGATTTTGATGGCGGTCGTCCTCGCCTTGATCTTCGCCGTGAACTGGCTGCACTCCCGTTATGTGCCCTACGCAGCGATCTATCTCCGCGAAAAGGAGAAGGGCTGGCTTGGAAAAGCATGGCCGAGAGTTGCATCATGGGGAATCGGTATTGTGGCCGCCGTGGTAGGCACTTTGGCCGCTGCCTATCTACAGGGGGCGCTCAAAATACCCGCGCCACCAGCACCTCCCGCTATTGAAACGCGTGATGGAAAGTGACGAAATTTCCGTATCAAGGTACGCTATCACTTACCATAATATGTAGATAAATAAAGAAAAGGCCGGGATAACCCGGCCTTTCCATTTTTTAAATTCCCTCAAAATCCCTATCAATTTTATCTTAATGTGATTCATTTCAAGTATATTTCATTTATTATTTCTGATTTAGATTTCTTTACCTGTTTCTTACCTGTTCATGTGGGTTGAAGGCTCAGCCTTAGTTTTTTTTGGGGGGGGTGCCGCCTCATCTGTACCTCCACGTGCGACAGGGAGGGAAACCTCGATTGGCGCAAAGGCCGCTCGCAGCTTCAAAACGCTCATACATACTCAACCTCCGCAATCCTAAAATGGGAGTCTATGAGGCAGAAGCCGGGGCGTTCCCTTTCCAGAAAAGACTTTCACCGCCGCCGATCTTCGGACTTCGTTGGGGCTTCAAAACGATGTGGGCCGGCATTGCTCGGCGTTGCAACGTCGCTGATATGCATAGCTGCCTGTAGGTTTCCCGGCATCAAGACAGAGATTCAAAATTCTGCTTAATATGCTTGATGCGGAACGAGCCTTGCAGGTGGTGGCCAGTTTCTCCCGCTGCATGACGGGACGTTTCACATCTTCCTCTATGCAAAACCTAATTTGAACGGCCGCAACGAGATTCTGCGCCCAAAACAAAAAATTTGGATGGGTTCCTCACTGGAATATCTTCAAAGCACAGACATTACAAAGCTATAGCCATTCTGGGGTAACAAGGGGGAAACAAGCCAAGACGGCATAATTTCGCCTTTCTCAATTAGGCTTTGCCTGCCTGCGAAGCCGTTTGGCTGGATCAATTCCCATGCGGGCTTCACGGCGGAAGCCTTTCGCCACTTGCCGCGCTTCCACCAATGAAAATTCTCTAACATCGCCGATTTTAGTCTTACGCAATTTCTTTTCACAAAGAAGACGATAGCAGCAAATAAAGGTCTTGTGTCCAGATGCGCGTACCCGAACACCTAGACCCGGAACCTGATGGTCCCAGACAGTATATTCCAACCTCCGAGGCTGAAGGCCAGGAATGACCTCTTCCGTGAGTAACGGACGAAATTCTATCCTGATCTCCTGCCACGTTGATCCTGTTGGAAAGAATATTTCTTCGGGATCACATCCATATTCTGCCACAATTTCCTCCGTAGATACGGTGACTACATGATCGATTATCTCTGGTGGCTGGTTGCGAAATGCGCGTCGGGCGTGGGCAGGCGGGTAGCCTTGCTGTATCGCGGCCCAATAAGGATGATTCTTGAAGCGCGGATCATGGCATGATTCAGGTGGACGGCGCGCCCGCCGTTTCAATTGTTCTTCGGTTGTCAGCATACGGCGCAGTTTCATAATCGCATCCTTCACATACGACTTGTGCCGATGGGTTATCCCACCGGCACATACATCGGGCTATCGCTGTCAATCGTGGCGAATGTCGGCCATCTCGGCATTGAGGAACCGAGCGATCTGAGGCACCGTTGCAGTGGTGTAGATCGACGGCCCGCATTTTGCGTAAAGGATGGCTCCGTTTGCCCCATTAGCGCGAGCGCCTGCGATCTGGCTCCTTCGAACCAAAGCGCCGCCGCCGCTGACCGCCGGGAAAATGACAAAACCATCGTTCTCCACAATCACATCTTCATCCATGACAATCTCCACGAAGAGTAGGAAATAGGGGCAAAATTATCCCTAATATAACCAAACCATACCCTTCCATGGTGTCAAGTATTTGATTTAATTAGTTAAACTGTTGGTCGTATTTTGATCCAGCCGTATCAAGAAATTCTTGAAGTCTCACTTCTTCCATTAGAAGCTTAGTGATTTCATCGAACCCGGGATGCCCCGTTTCGAATGATATGTCCTCGGCTTCGGTGTGCGGCTCAAATAGCTCGTCTACACTCCTGCCATGCAACGTGGATGTCGAATCCAGCAGGCCAGTGGAGCGCTGTGCCACCCACTTATCTAATTCAGCCAGCGGGTACATGCAGTAACGGCCAATTTTGATATACGGCGGACTACCCCCGCGCGTAGCCATGGTGGCTAAACTTTCTTTCGTGGTTCGCAGCCCATACGACTGCAAATGCTGCGCGGCTTGATCCCGACGCAATAGGCGCTCGGTCATTCTAATCTCCCAAAATTAGAGCAACCTCGTCGTCGCTCTGCTATATATACATTTTTTCGCCAAAATCGTCCAAGGTCGCCCATATGTGGTTGTTTAAAAAAGGATATTTTTTGCCATTGATTGCGTGGACTAGACGATTGCGCTGCTGAGCCGGAACGGCGGCGCTCTCTTCTATTTTGGCATGTTCGGAGCGCGTTCGGGATAGGTTCGGGGACACCGCAACATCCTTTCCTCATAATTCTTGCACCTGAAACAAGGAGAACGATTATGGAAACGATGGAGCGCGACCCCCTTTACATTGCCGAGCAGGTGAAATTCATTCGCCGGATGCACCGGCTTACCCAAGAGAACCTCGCTGATGCGGCTGGAGTGAGCACACGCACGATTGAAAAAATCGAGAGTAGGCGTCATCGGCCTGACGAGCAGACCCTCCGTAGCATCGCCCGCGCAGTTCAGGTGAATGTCAGCTATTTTGAGAAGCCCACGCCGGAACAAGAGGAGCGCCAGAAAGCGGAGATACTCCGGGCACAACGCAAGACCGTTTTCGCGCCGATCTACCCTGTGCGCACAACCACCGACTTTCTGAGCGCATTTGATCAACGCGAAGCACTCCGCATCGACACATCAGCCGTGATCGATGAAGCCGCGCTCGACATTGCTGCCGCAATGGCGGACTGGATCAGGGACATGGGAGACGTATGGGAAGAATGTTATATGTCTCAGCGGGTCGAATATGCTCGCGAGTTTGTAAACCTCTGCCGTCAGATCGAGGAGTTAGGCTACACCTGCTACATGGGTAGCCATCGCCAGCAACTCCGACAGGAGGATCACCCCCGCATGATCTTCAGGGTAGGTTTGATGACAATATCACCCACGGATGTGACAGACGGTGCGCGTTACGCGATGATTCAACTCGAAGGCGCGTGGGAGAGTGTCGAGGAAGATCGGGTATCATTGGGTTGAGGGTGATCGATCTCTCGCAGATACGTACACCCTTGTAGGAAGCGCCGCGAATCGCATATCTGGCAGCGGTCGGGAGACATAAAGAGAACAGAATCGCGTCTTGCAGAAGACAATTTCTGCCTCTTAACGTCCTAAAAAACTCAACTTCATGGGCATTTATTAAGGCAAACCAAATTTATTTTCGTTCGCAGATTGTCCCTCTTGCCTTTTCCGTAAGCCAGCAAAGTCCGTGCGTCGCTGCGATGAATTACGACGAACCGTTGACGAACCGAGCGGTCACCGCGATCATCCGAGTCCCTGAACCGTCATTTACCCTCTTGCAAGCAAATGAGGCCGTGCCACAATTACTGGTATCGGGTTAACGGGGGTTACCCAACAGATTGTGATTGGTAGTCAGGCTCTGCTTGGCCGACCCCGCTGTGCAATCGCACGAGGTCCGAGCCAGCTAAGCATGAGGAGAATTTTATGGTTTGTCTTTTTGTGGAGAGTGCAACGCCGCCACTCCGCACAAACAAAAAAAGGAGCGCAACAATGATGCGTCGCGCTCCTTAGGAATTCCTGCCACAGAACGCGGCCCCTGTGTCAGGTGCGCGCGGGTTGGGGAAGGACTTAGCAAATGTGGAATACCACAATCCCCCTCTCGTGCAACGTCTGTCGAGGCCGCCAGCCTTGAAAGGATGTTCAGTTGAGCATCGCCATCCCTCCGGGGAAACGGTTGGTGTTTCGTCCATACATCACGATCAAGGGCAAGCGTGTCTATGCTCGCGCATATGGCAAGCGCGCCTTCCCGATCCTGATTGACGAATAAAACCAAGTGTTTCCAGCCGATCGCGGGCATCGCTCGCGATCGGCCCACCGGAAATGGACAAGGCAAATCATCAACAAACTGCACGGGAGTAAACTTCAATGAGCAAGTCGAACGAAACTCGCAAAACCGTTCATCGGGATTCCGGCACCGGACAATTTGTGACGAAGAAATATGCTGACCAACACCCCAAGACAACTGAGCGCGAACGCGTCCGTACAGGCAATTAACTTCTGGGGTGCGCGGCGAATACCGCGCACCTACCTTTCATGGTTTGATTGGCGCTTAAAGTGACGCAACGACGCACCGCAGCACACAATCTACGTTGACAGGTCTAATCTATATCGGATCGATCCATTTACCTTTCGGGCCAGTCGGTGGTGTCGGACTTCCAAAATGGTTTTGAAGATAGAGGTGAATATTGACCCTTGATGCAATTGCCTGTGGTCCCGTGGAAATGCCGCCTGGCAATCCTTTCGCCGCTTTCTCAATCATTCCAGATCCCCACACCATCGGCCTATCACGCCACTCTGGTAGTCGCGTGATCATTTCGGCCGCCATTTGGAAATCCCATTCGTTCTCCTTCGAACGCGCAATTATCCAGTTGCTCGACGTAGGAAAATCAATTCTGGGCAGGGGCTTGCTCCCTCCACCATCATAGGTTCTGGGTTTGGTACTTGCCCAATCACCGTAAAAGAAATTATAATTCCCGTATTTTCTAGCAAGATTGTTGTATATCATTCTCGAATAAATCGATGCACTTTCTGCGAAATCATCAAAATCCGAAAATGAATTTGGGAAGCTAGATCCTGAAATTACAAACTTTAGATCACTGGATAAGGACAGAAATCTGTCCATCAATCCAGAGATATTCATCTCTACAATTTCATAAGTCTTATTGTAACCATAATCCAGAACAATCAAAAAATCCTGACCTAAGCTTCCAGAGACAATTTGAATGATATTATCAATATCGTTGTATCTATGAAGCTCAAGACGAAATACGAATCCTCTTTTTAGAGATTTTGCAAACTCGATCTGCTTTAAGATATTTTCCTGCGATACACCCAATAGCTGAATGCATGGAATATAATTTTCATGATTGGCAATTAAATTCATCCACTGAGTAGGGCCAGTTTCATGATCAAGTAATTCTCGAAAATACTTTCGTGAAGGTAAATCCGATTCACTCGAAAAATATCGATCTAGATCAATGATGATCGGGCCATTCCCAACGCTCTTTTCGATAATGCGAAATGTATTCTCGAACTCAATGGAATTTAGCCAAGGAGCCAATAATACGATAGGGAGCATTCTCGTTTTTTCGGATTCCGGTAGCTTCTCCATCGCCTTCATCTCAGCGCGCCGTATGCAGACCGTGGGATAATAGCGTTTCGTGAATTCGGTCATTTTAGATGCCTAGCCTAAAGCCAACGGCAAGGCTTGAGGCGCGAAACGCCGACGCGATTGCTTCAATATTTCCTTTGTGGGGTGGCGTTCCATATTCGGCTTCATGCCACTTCGACACCTTCGACCACGGCAGCAACATTGCAGCACCTAATTTGTTAGCTTCCGCCTCCTGCCTGTTGGTCAGCTTTGAGCGATACAAAATATTGTCCGTAATGCCCTCGGCGTCGATCAAAGATCGGTGGAGCAGGTAATGAGCAATTTCATGGCAAACGGTGAATCGTTGCCGAACTGCTACATCCGTATTATTCACCTGAATCTCATAAATTCCGGTCTCGGTTCGGCGTATCAAGCCCGATATCTCCGTGGGGAGAGTGACGCTCAACACCTCTAATCCAAGCCGCTCGGCTACCAGCCCGATTTGGACAGGAATGCTTTCGAACAGGTCCCAGATTTTTTCTAAATCCGACTTTTCAACCCGCTGCCACAGGTTCGCGGCTGGATCATCAGGTGCAATATCTACGCCCATCAGTCGACGTCGCCTTCGTCCGTAGGATCATCAATCGACATACGAAGTGCGTCCGCGTTGATCCGATCAGCGATGAGAGGCAGTAAAGAGATTACTTCGGCACGGACTCTTTTTTCTACGAATTGCCGATGATGACCATCTTCGCTCTGCATTTCTTGCTCGATACGAATTGTCCCACTGCCAGTTGGACCAAAAGCCTTCGCGATCTCAGCCAACGCTTGAGTTTCTGCAAATCGCCCCGCATCGCGTTTAAGATTGCGAAACCCAAAAATTCCCAACACCGCCAGCAAGATAGCGCAAACGGTGAAAATTACACTGACGGTCGTAAGCAGAACAGTTAGGATAGCGTTGAAATCAACTGCTACCGCGCTTTTAGGAGGAGCGGCAGTCAAAAGACTGTATATAGCAAAATAGGCTATGACACACACGGCAGCGGTGAATACGAATGCCAAAGTGCCATAGAATATACGAAGTGCCACCACCATACTGAATGTGTAAGCGCGTCGTTTCAGTATCGCAATTGTTTTCTATCGATTGCAGCTTGGCAGAATCATCGGTTCTTATTGGAGCGGACAAGGAGGGAGGACAGAATGCCTGCCCTCAAGGGTGATCGTTATCCTCACACACGCGAGAATCTTTAATCGTGATCGCAGCAGCGATCTTCCGCCCCATGACCTCGGCAGCTTTTACGGCCCGATCATCGATCACATGAGCATAAGTTGAAAGGGTAGTGCGCGGTCCTTTGTGCCCCAACAGGGCTGCAACCGAAACCGCGTCCACGCCGTCTGACAGCGCGAATGTCGCCATAGCGTGACGTGCATGATATCGGACACGCCCAGGTAGGCCCGCTTTGGTGCGAGCCTGATTCCATATTTTCTTCGCCCCTTTGAAATGACCATCGCCGCGTGTCGCTGGAAAGACGTAGGCCGATTGGGTACGCGGAAGGTTCGTGAGTACATTCACAGCGGCTTGCGACAGGGGGCGAGCAGAATAGCCCGTTTTGCTTTGTGCAAGCCGAAGGCATTGATGCTCCATATCGACCTCTGCCCAAGTCAGACCCTCAATTTCTCCGGGCCGCGCTCCGGTCAGCATGATCAAACGCAATATCGCAATGCCGATGGGGTTGCCGCCTTCGGCTTCCAAGTCAGCGAAGGCTTGTCCCATTTTAGAAAAATCAGCGGCACTCAGAAACTCG
>Ga0207698_10002524_pt1 | contig 10861 bp, 9 predicted proteins | sample KBSCornC22_FD_184298 | JGI IMG/M metagenome (GOLD analysis project Ga0207698, IMG submission 184298) | Corn rhizosphere microbial communities from Kellogg Biological Station, Michigan, USA - KBS Corn C2-2 (SPAdes) (version 2) | ecosystem: Host-associated > Plants > Roots > Rhizosphere > Soil ...
TGGCGTAGAAGCGCATCCGGTAGCCGGCGAACCAGGTGAACACGTCATCCGGGCTGCCCTGCAGGTAGGTGTTGATGTTGTTCTGGAAGTCGTTGTGGGCGACCGTGTTGGTCGTGACCTTGTCGCCGCTCTTCTTCTGGAACGCCGAGACGACCGCCGCGTATGCGCGCTTGGGCACATCGTCGGAGGAGCCCGACCCGAAGGTCAGCGTCTTCGAGGCGGTCGAGCCGCCCCCGCCGCCGGTGGTTCCCGTGCACGCGGCCAGGAGTGCGAGCGTTCCCATACCCACCGCACCCGAGACGAGAGCGCGGCGGCTCATGGTCGTCCCGGTCGCCCGGCTGAACGCCGTCATGTTCTCATTGCCCATTCGGATTTACTCCCTTGTAATCAGAAATGCTGTGAACGTCGATCGAGCCGAGGCTCACGCAACATCGCCCGGCGCGGCCAAATATACACGTGTAGATGCTGGATGCGTCAAGCCGCGAAAGAGTCGGTGGCCGAACCGTTATCGACGCTAGATGTGCTCGAGGGTGAGCGGGCATCCGCAGGACTGCCGCACGATCAGCTGCGCGTCGAAGGTGTAGTGCTGGTGGCTCGCTGCGTCGCGCCTGTCCAACAGCTCCACGGCGGCGTGAGCCATCTCACGCACGGGCTGCCGCATCGTCGTCAGCGGCGGCCAACTGAAGGTGGACTCGCTCGAGCCGTCGAACGAGACGACGGCCATGTCTTCAGGGATGCGCAATCCGGCCCGATGCACGGCGTTCATGAAGCCGATCGACATCTCGTCGGACAGCGCGAAGATGGCCGTGGGACGGTCCGCGGGATCCAGCTCCAGCATTCGCACACCCGCCTCGAACCCGCCGCCTCGCGAGAACGGCGCCCGGACCATCGGGCCCAGGGGCAGGCCTGCGCCGGTGAGGGCATCCCTCCAGCCGCGTTCGCGGTCGGCCGTCGTCGAGCCGCCGGTGAACCCCGTGACGACGCCGATGCGCTTGTGGCCGTGCCAGATCAGGTGCTCGACCGCGGTGCGCGAGGCCGGCAGGAAGTTCGTCCCGACGCTGCCGTGCCCCGGTACCGGGATCGACCGGTCGAGCAGGACGACCGGGACGCCCGCCGCGCGCGCGACATCCAGATCGGGGTCATCGAAGTTGCTCGCGAGCAGCAGGCCGTCCACCCCGCGGAGCGCCATCTTCGAGATGACCTCGCTCTCGGTGGCGACCGCGAGCGCCGAGTTGGTGAAGATCACCGAGAGCCCGCGCTCGGCGGCCGCCTGCTCGATGGCGTGCGAATACTCCGAGAAGAACTGGTTCGTGATGTCGGCGATGATCAGCCCGATGGTCTCGCTGACGCCGCGCTTCAGCGCGCGGGCGGTGGCGTTGGGGCGGTATCCGAGTTCCTCGATCGCACTCAGCACGCGCTCGCGGGTCTCGGGCGCGACGTTCTTCGGCCCCGAATTGACGACATAGCTCACCACCGCAGAGCTCACGCCTGCGAGCTTGGCGACATCGGTCCGTGTCACGGGCCGATCTCGAGGTGATGCCGTCACGGGTGTCCTCTTGTTCGAGTCTTCGACACTTCAGGCGGCAGTTTACGGATGCGGGCAGGTCGGACGCTCGTCCGGAGACCCTGGATGGCCCCTCTGCCCCTAGACTCGGGCCACCATTCACCCTCAAGGAGAAACCAATGGCTGCTGTCTCCATGTCCCGGCGCTCGACCGCGGGAATCATTTTCATCGTGGCGGGCGTGCTTCTCGCGCTCGCCATCCTCCTGCCCCTGATCGGCGTCGCCGTCGGCGGGTGGTTGGCCGCGATCGCCTACCTTGCCATCGCGGCGGCGTTCGCTGTTCTCGGCATCGGCGCCGTCAACAGCACGCTCTGCAAGGTGCTGCTGATCGCTGCGGCCGTCGGCTGGCTGCTGCTCGCGCTCGCCGGCTTCGGGCTGGCGCTGCCCGCCGTGCTGATCACGATCGCGGCACTCGTCGCCGGGGTCGCCGGCCTGATCGCCGCGATCGTGCTGTACGTCGGCAAGGAGGTGCGCAACCTTCCCGCGGTCATCTTCATCATCACGACCGCCCTCGGCCTGCTGTACCTGCTGCCGCGCATCGGGGTCTCGATCGCCAGCCTGGCGACCATCATCGCGGTGCTGTTCGCCGCCGGCCTCATCGTCACCGGCGTGCTCTTCGCCCAGAAGGAGCGCGGACGCCGCTGAGGCGCCGTGCATCGCTGACACACGGCGGGCCGTTCACCTTCGGGTGAGCGGCCCGTTGTCATCCTTCGGCGGAAGGAGCCGGGCGTAGTCTCATCCTCATGACGGCCGCGCTCGATCCTGACCACGGATGACCGCGACCCCCACGAGTGCGACACCGCCGAGCGCGATACCGCCCGGCGCGACCCCGACGAGCGACACCCCTCGAGTCCAACGCCGGACGCTCGCCGTTCTCGTCATCTCGCAGATCGTCGGTATGGTCGGGATCGGCGTCGCCCCGACGATCGGCGTGCTGCTCGCCGAACAGGTCACCGCGAATCCCTCGTGGGCGGGGCTCGCCCGCGTCGCCAGTACCCTCGGTGCCGCCGCGCTCGGACTGCCGCTCGGAGCGCTCGCCGCACGATGGGGACGCCGCCGCGCCCTGACCCTGGGATGGCTGATCGCCTCGATCGGGGCATTCATCGTCGTCTACGCGGCGCAGACGCTCTCGGCTTTCGCGCTCTTCCCGGGCCTGCTGCTGGTCGGAGCCGGCTCGGCCGTCAGCCTTCAAGCCCGGTTCGCCGCGACCGACCTCGCGGCCCCGAACCACCGTGCACGGGCGCTCGCTCTGGTGGTCTGGGTCGGAACCCTCGGCTCGGTGCTCGGGCCCAACCTCGGGGTCCCCGGGATCTGGATCAGTAAAGCCACCGGGCTGACCGTGTTCGCCAGCGGGTTCCTGATCGCGGGAACGTTCCTGTTCCTCGGCGGGGTCGTCGTCTTCATCGCGCTGCGACCCGACCCCCTGCTGTTCGCGCGCGCCCAGGGATCGACGCAACTAGTCGGCCGCCGTCGCGGCGGCATCCGGGTGCTCGCTCTCGAACTGCGCACCAACCCCCGCGTGCGGCTCGCCGTACTCGCGATCGTGACGGCCCAGATCGTGATGGTCTCGGTGATGACGATGTCGCCCGTCCACATGGCCGACGAGGGCGACACGATCACGATCATCGGCATCACGATCAGCCTGCACGTGGCCGGCATGTACGCCCTGGCTCCCGTGGTCGGCATCCTGGTGGATCGCGCCGGTCACCGCATCGCGATGGTCGTCGGCATCTGCGTCCTGGTCGCCTCGCTCGTCACCTCCGCGATCGGCTCGGGCACCATGGGAGGGATGATCGCCGCGCTCCTCCTGCTCGGCATCGGCTGGTCGTTCATCAACGTCGCCGGCTCGGCCCTCTTCGCCAGCACGGTCGCCGACGAGACGCGCGCCTCAGCCCAGGGCGCCGTGGATGCCCTGGCCAACCTCCTCGGAGCGACCGCCGCCTTCGTGGCCGGCCCGCTGCTCGCGGCGACGAGCTTTCCGCTGCTGTCGGAGCTGGCGCTGCTGGTGCTCGTGCCGCTTGCGGTCGTGGTGGTGCGGAACCGGGCTTGGGTGGATCATCCGATCGCGTGAGCAGTTTCTCGAAGAAGCCAGATTGCAAGCGCAGGACGATTTAGCTGGGGTTGGCCGTCTGGAACGTACATTCGCGAACAGTAGCGCGCCGATCGGCTCTCGAACTCCCCCTTGGCGATTAGACCTCCCGCTTCGGCACGAAACGAAAATGGCCCGTCCCATGGGGGGCGAGCCATTTCTCGCAAACGCGGTACCGGTGCGATTTGAAATCGCTCACGTCACCAGGAGCAACGGTGTTGCCGCAGAATCACGGCGATCTTGGGACCAGCAGGCTCCTGCTCGATCAGTGCGACCAACCTCGATTGTTGCCAGATTCTTGCCAGGCGATCTGCGATGACGCGCTAGTTCGGGATCCCGTTCAGACTCTGTTCTTGCGCCTTCACGGCCGACTCCGCCCCTTGAATGTCCGCCCGCCAAGTCACCTGCTTGGTCGCGACCGTCTTCGCCTTCGGGGTGACCGTCCACGCAATACACAGATAGGCAGGTGAAGCGGCAGCACGAGACGAGGCAAACACCAAGGTCTGGATCTGGACAGCGTCCCCGCTCACCTTCGACCCGTAGCGACCCACGAAATCCGACTCCTTCGGGAGATAAGACTTGTCGATCGTTGTCGGCATCGCCGTCGCGAACACCAGATCACCACGATGGATTCGCGCGGCCAGCTCCTGCGTCGTTGCCGTCTCTCCCGCCAACGAGAGCAACGACGTTCGAAAGGAACCGATCTGCTGACTCAACGCACGATCGACCGGCGGAGCAGGTGCCGACTCGGCAGCACAACTTGACAGGGCAAGCAAAGAAAATACGACCGTGGCCGAGGCCATGAGGACAGCCCGTGACCGACGCTCGGAGGGCCTGGTTTGGTATCGCCCGCTCGCGTTACGCATCATTTCGCGAAGTCCACGCTTCGTACGTGGCCAGACTCGGAATCGAGGTGCGCGCAATCCCAGTTCAGATCAGGACTGCGTTCGAGATCAGCTGCGGGTCCTATCACCGGCTCCAAAGCACTGTCGACAACCCTGTAGAGGGGTTGGTCATAATGCGTGAATCTCACTTTGCGAAGTGCACGCCTCGTATCCGGCCAGACTCCGGGTCAAGACGCACTCTTTTTCCACTCGAGGTTGACGCGCTCAGATCTTTGGCCACGCGGGGATCCAAGTCCACAAAGGAATCTGTCGGGTCCCCCGGGGGCAACTCGGCGTGCCACAGGGTGGCACCGCCGTTGGATACCTTGATGAGATTCTGGATCCGCCCGGTACCCAGCGGGGCTTCAAGAAGGACGAAGGCGGACACGCCGTCCTTGGCTGGTACGACAGCCGCGACCTCAAGGCCATCTGGTTGGACAAGTCGCGTCTCCGAGCCCGGCATCGAAATGCGAAGCGAGCCGTTCTCGACGGCGAACGCCGCCCGTGCCCTCACGGTAGGACCTCCCCGGGCCCAAACGAGGAAAGCGGCAGATCGGTGATGGTCTTTTCCGCATCCTTAGTCAACAGGTATATGACACGTGGCGAGCCCGGCATTGCTGCGAAACCAAACCTTCGATAGAAGGCGACCGCTCCATCATTGAGAGCGTGAACCAGGAGGGCGCGAGATCCAACGATCCTCGATGCTTCGACTCCCTTGAGAACGGCATCTTGCAGGAGTGACGCTCCCACACCCTGTCTCTTGAATCGCTCGTCGACAGCCAGACGTCCGATCAAGATCACTGGAACCGGGTTTGGCACTCCGTGTCCGCCCAAAATGCGCCCGGCATCTTCACGAGCGACCGACGATGAACTGAGGCAAAAATACCCGGCCACGACGTCCATGTTGCGTTCGATCGTGACAAAGGTGCGCGAAGTATTAGCGAGCTCGTTCTTGATGGCGCGCAGGTTGAGCCAGTTGTCTAGTGACTCCTCACCACACCGGAATCCGGTTACGTCGTCATGCGGCGTGATGGCCCGCGGCCGGCTGAAAGATGTCAATCAGTGAAGACCGAAGGTCGACGGAGCAAGTCAGCAAGACCCGACACAGACCTGGCCGGCCGGTCCAAGACCTCATTGAAGGCTTCCCAAGCTTCCGCTGACATATGGAGCTCGCGATCCTGGCGGATAACCTCGGTCGCTTCATCAACAAGCAGCGGAACTGAGAAGTCCGTTACAGAGCGCCCAGAAATCGTTGCGGCCTGCTCGATGGTGCGCTTCTGCTCTTCCGTGAGTCGGAGTTCGAGGCGTTCCTTCTTGAGCGTGGCGGACATAGAGTGATTGTACGGCGATTTTCCGTACATCGCTAGATCCTATTTGTTGACCTCTCCTGCGCCAGAGCGGAGTCTGGCAACAATCGACCTGAGCCTTATCTGACTCAAGAAGCGCCCACATGATGCTGATTGGTTGCCAGAAAAGACTGGACCGCGCCGGGTTAAAGAAAAACCCCTGATCAACAGGGGTTTTTCCGTGGCGGTACCGGTGGGATTTGAACCCACGGACGGCTTGCACCGTCACATGTTTTCGAGACATGCTCCTTCGGCCGCTCGGACACGGTACCGGGAGCGAGTTTAGCCCAGGCGCAGGCCGCCGTTCACCCGGCAGGGGTGGCGAGCGCCAGCACCCCGACGTAGGGTCGAAAGCACGCCCCCTGTTCGGGGGTAGAACGTCTCCTCAGCAGAACGGTTCTTCATGTCTCTCATTCTCAGCTCTCGCAGACGACTCGGCGCAGCAGCAACGGCGCTCGCGCTCGCCATCGGTTCGGTGCTCATCGCCTCGACATCCGCTCAGGCCTGGGCCCCCGATCCTCACCACGGATCGCACGACTCCACCCTCACGCCGCAGACGCACTTCACGATGCAGCCCGACGGCTCCAGCGGTCTGACGGTCGGCGGCGAGCACATCCCCAACATCGACATCGTCAAGAAGACGATCGCCACCTACTACGGCGACTCCGGCACCGGGATCGCGAACAAGACCGCGAGCCCGTACATCACCGAGATGAACGGCATCGTCGCGAAGATGACCGCGCAGCTGCCGTCGCTCTTCGCGGCGGCGCAGCAGAGCGGCAAGACGCCCGCCATCGTGCTCGACACCGACGACACCATGCTGTGGACCTACGACCGCGAGGTCGGCACCATGCACTTCAACTTCGACCCGGTGCAGAACAACGCCGATGTGCTGAATGAAGTGTTCCCCGCGACTCCGGCGATGGTGACCTTCGAGAACGCCGCCATCGCCCAGGGCTTCGCCGTGATCGGGATCACCGGGCGCAGCGCGGCGCAGCAGACCGCATCCATCGACAACGTGACGAAGGTCGGCTACACCGGATTCACGACGGCGAACTACTTCACCAAGTGGGCACCGGGCGCGCAGCCGAGCTACATCACCTGCGCCGCGGCGAGCTGCACGACGGTCGAGTACAAGGCCGGCACCCGCAAACACCTCGAAGACACCGGCTACGACATCGCGCTGAACGTCGGCGACCAGTGGAGCGACCTGCAGGGCGGCTCGGCCGACCACGTGGTGAAGCTGCCGAACCCGACCTACTACCTGCCGTCGCCAGACCTCGCCGGCATGAGCGAGCCGCAGCTGGCTCCGCGCACGCACTTCGAGATGAAGGCAGATGGATCGAGCAGCGCCACCCAGGGCGGCGAGGGCATCCCGAACATCGACTCGGTGAAGAAGACGATCGCCGCCTATTACGGCGACCCCGGCACCGGGATCTCGAACAAGGTCGACTCGCCGTACATCCGCGAGATGCGCGCGCTGACGCAGCGCCAGGGCGTCATCACGGCGGCGGCCTGCTCCGTCGGCAAGAAGCTGCACCAGAACCCCGCGGTGATCATGGATGCCGACGACACCAACCTCTGGACCTACGACATGGAGGTCGCGGCGATGCACTTCAACTTCAGCCCCACGCTGCAGAACGAGTGGGTGCAAGACCAGAAGTTCCCGGCGACGCCCTCCATGGTCGAGCTCGAGAAGAAGGTGCAGCAGGCCGGATGCACGGTCATCGGCCTCACCGGACGCAACGACGACCAGAAGGCCGCGACGCTCGGCAACCTGGCAGCGGTCGGCTACACCGGATACACCGCGGCGAACTACTACACGAAGTGGACCGGCGTGGGCGCCTCGCAGCAGCCCTCGTACATCCACTGCGCCGCGGTGAAGTGCACGACGATCGAGTACAAGTCGCAGACCCGCGCCTACGTGCAGACCCAGGCCGGCGGCCACTACCGGATCGTTGCGAACTTCGGCGACCAGTTCAGCGACCTGATCGGCGGATCGTCGTTCTTCACGGTCAAGCTGCCGAACCCGACGTACTACCTGCCGTAATACCGGGGAGACGAGCGCCCGGCGGACGGTTTCGCCGGGCGTTCGTCTGTTCGGCGCCCAAGTGTTCACGGCCTCCGCCGTTCACGGCTGTTTCACAGCCGTGCCATAACGCGCGCTTATGCGCAGTGAAGAGCATGGCGGGCATGAAGATCCCCCGCCGCGTGCTCATCAACGGAGGGCTCGCGGTCGTGATCGTCGCCGCGCTCGTCGTTGCCGGCATCCTGTTGTTCAAGCCGTTCTCCGCCAGCAATGCCAGCGCCACCGGGGCGCAGTTGACCGGCACGGTTCAGCAGGGCACGGTCAGCAGCACGATCAGTGCCAACGGCGCGATCGCCGAGGTGCGCGACGTGACCGCGAACTTCGGCGTCTCGGGCACCATCGCCAGCGTGGATGTCGCGGTCGGCCAGACCGTCACGGCCGGCCAGACGCTGGGCACCCTCGACACCACCGATCTGAAGGCGACGGCGAACACCGACTACACCGCCCTCGTGTACGCCAATCAGGATCTCGCCGCGGCCGAGGCCCAGCCCGGCGCGCAGGTCTCGCAGATCAACCAGGCCAAGCAGCAGGTCGCGCAGGCGCGCGCCACCTACAACGAGGCGAAGGCCAACCTGGCGAAGGCGACCCTGACGGCGCCGATCGCGGGACTCGTGACCGCGGTGAACGGCGAGGTCGGCGCCGCCTCGGGCGGCTCGGGCGGGGGAGGCAGCAACTCGTCGAGCTCCAGTTCGAGCAGCTCGAGCAGCTCGGACTTCGTCACCATCGCCGACGTCTCGTCGTACATCGTCAAGGCCAACATCGCCGAGGCGGACATCGCGAAGGTGACCGTCGGCCAGGCGGCCACCGTCAGCTTCCCGGCCCTCACCGGGGTCACCGCGACCGCGAAAGTCACCGCGATCTCGCCGACCGCCAGCACCTCGAACTCGGTCGTCACCTACGCGACGACCATCACGCTCGACAAGCTCCCCGACGGTGTGCGACTCGGCCAGACCGCGCAGGTCGCGATCACCATCGCCAGCAGCGCGTCCGATGCGCTCTACGTACCGGCGGCGGCGATCACGACGGTCAACGGCATCTCGACGGTGAAGGTCGTGGATGCCAAGACGGGCAAGGTCGTGATCACCGACGTCACACTGGGCGTGGTCGGCGATGACGGCACCGAGATCAAGAGCGGGCTCACTGCCGGCGAGACGATCGTGATCGGTACGGTGTCGGCCAACACGACCGGAACGAACACCGGCAACACCGGTCGCACGGGCACGCGCGGCGGGTTCGGGGGCTTCGGGGGCACCGGCGGGACCTTCCCGGGTGGCGGCAACGGCGGATTCGTCGGCAACCGCAACGGGAGCAACGGATGACCGACGCGGCTCCGCTGCTCACGGCCCCGCTGCTCACGGCTCCGGTGCTCGAGCTGCGCGACATCCACCAGACCTACGGATCCGGCGAGACCGCCGTGCAGGCGCTGCGGGGCATCGACCTCCTCGTGGAGCGCGGCGACTACCTGGCCATCATGGGCCCATCGGGCTCTGGCAAGTCGACGCTGATGAACCTGCTCGGTTGCCTCGACATCGCGACCTCCGGTCAGTACCTGCTCGGCGGCGTCGACGTGAGCGAGCTCGACGATCGGGCCCTGGCGAAGGTCCGGAACAGGCAGATCGGATTCGTGTTCCAGTCGTTCAACCTGATTCCCCGCATGACGGCACTGGCCAACGTCGAGCTTCCGCTGATCTACGGCGGGGTGCGGCGGGCCGAGCGCCGCGCCCTCGCGCTCGAGGCGCTCGAGCTGGTCGGGCTCGCCGACCGGGTCGACCACCGTCCGCAGGCGCTGTCCGGCGGGCAGCAGCAGCGCGTCGCGATCGCGCGGGCCCTCGTCACCAGCCCGACCATCGTGCTGGCCGACGAGCCGACCGGCAACCTCGACAGCCAGTCGACGGATGACGTGCTCAGCATCCTCGACTCCCTCTCGCAGGCGGGCCGCACCATCGTCGTGATCACCCACGAGGATGCCGTCGGCGCCCACGCCGCGCGCGTCGTGTCGATCCGCGACGGCCTGCTCGTCGACGACCGCCGTAACCGCGCTCTCGGAGCACCGGTCGCCGCCGGAGTCGCGGCATGACCCTCTTCGAGACGCTCAGCTCGGCGTTCCGCGGCATCACCGCCAACAAACTCCGCTCGTCGCTCACCCTGCTCGGGGTCATGATCGGTGTGGCCGCCGTCATCCTGCTGCTCGCCGTCGGCAACGGCAGCTCGCAGCAGATCAACAACCTGATCACGCAGCTCGGCACGAACACGCTCACCGTGCGCGCGGGCAGCGGTTTCGGATTCAACGGCAGCAACTCCTCCGGCGACGACTCGACCAAGAAACTCACCCTCGATGTCGCGAACCGGCTCGCGCACTCCGGGCTCGGTCACGTCGACGCGGTCGTCCCGCAGGTCGACACGAGCCTGACCGTCTCGAGCACCTCCACCAGCGAGAGCTCGGTGTCGCTGATCGGCACCACCCCGAACTACTTCACCGTCACCACGTCGAAGGTCGGATCGGGAGCGGCCTTCACCACGGCCGACGTCACGAGCGCGGCGAAGGTCGCCGTCATCGGGTCCACGATCGCGACCGAGCTGTTCCCCACCGGGTCGGCGCTCGGGCAGACGATCTCGGTGGATGGGACGCCGTTCACGGTGGTCGGCATCCTGGCCACACAATCGAGCGTCGGGATCCAGGATCCCAACTCGGTCGTCATCGCCCCGATCAGCCGGGTGCAGCGCAGCTACACCGGCTTCGGCGCGATCAGCACCATGACCGTGGAGGCCACCAGCTCGGCCGACGTGCCTGCCGCCCAGGGCGAGGTCGAGGTGATGCTCGACCAGCTGCTCGCCTACGACCCGAACACCTCGACGGCGTCGGCTCCGTACACGATCACCGACCAGACGC
>Ga0207698_10002529_pt1 | contig 10855 bp, 9 predicted proteins | sample KBSCornC22_FD_184298 | JGI IMG/M metagenome (GOLD analysis project Ga0207698, IMG submission 184298) | Corn rhizosphere microbial communities from Kellogg Biological Station, Michigan, USA - KBS Corn C2-2 (SPAdes) (version 2) | ecosystem: Host-associated > Plants > Roots > Rhizosphere > Soil ...
GAGTGGACGGTGACACATTTCCAACATCGGCGCGCTGATGCGGACCGTGCTTTGCCCAACGCTGTCAAAGAGCTGCGGACCCTGGCAGCCCCGCGCGGTGTAGGAAACCGGTTTCCAGTGCCGCCGGGCTTGCGACGGGCGGCACTGGACCGGGTGGTGGTCAGCCCGCCGGGATTTGCCAGCGCACCGCGCCAGCGTAGGTGCCTGCTGACGGCTGGCCGGTGCCGTCCGCGCCTGGCTGAAAGCGGGCGCGGCGGGTGAGGAGGTTGCAGGTGGCCTGGTCGAGCGAAGGATAGCCGCTGCTGGCGGTGACGGTGCAGCCCGTAACCCGGCCCGATGCGGAGACCTCGAGTGTGAAGCCGACGCGCCCGGCGTGGCCCATGCGCAGATCGGGTGCCGGGTAGTCGGCATCGCTGATCCACTGGCCGGGGCTACCCATCGGGCGGGGCGGCCGGATCGGCAGGGGTTCGGGCGTGGGGAGGGTCGGACGAGGCAGAATCTCCGGCCCGGTGCCGATTGTCTCGCCGCCCTGTTTCAGGGGGATCGGATCGAGCGGAATCTGAGTGATCGGTCCAAGTGGATCGGGCGTGGGAGTGGTCAGCGGGTGAGTGTCGCGCTGGCGGGTTGTGGGTTCGGGTCTGGTGGTCGGCTCGTCGGCCGGGGTGTTGGTTGCACTGATCGGCGGGGGATCGATGGTCGGGACGAAGACGACTGACAGGCCCTTCACGACGGCATAGAGGACGCCGATGTGGAGGGCGGCCACGACTGCGAGGGTCGCGGCGCGGTTGGCGGGCTGGATGGTACGGCTGTAGGCCATGGGACACACCTCTCCATAAGTAACGCGCCCCGCGGGATCGCGCCTTTTATTGGATGAGTCCGGACTATCTTTGCCTATAGCCCAAGTAATCGCGAATGTCAACTTCGTAAGTAGAGTATTAAGCGAGCTTATGATGAGCGGCTTTATAGCAAGCTTGCTGGGAGCTGCTGTGGGACCGAGGGCGCGGCTTGTGCGTTCGGCTTCGGAAAGGAGCGCGCGCGATGTTCCGGGGGATGAGCAAGGGGCGCAAGGCGGCAGCTGCGCTGGCCGCGCTGGCAATCGAGGCAGCGATCATCTGGGCCTTCGTCAGCGGGCTCGCCACGCGCTGGGTCAAGGCCGTGGTGCCGACCGGCCTGCAGGTCGTGACCGAGATGACGCCGCAGCCGTCGCCGACTCCTCCACCGAGGAAGGTGCCAAAGCCCGAGGGCGGCGCGGCGCCGGCGGGCCACAAGGCCGATCGGGAGCCAGTGCCCGTCCCGTCGGTTGCCCTGGCCTCACCAACTCCGGCTCCCACCGCTTCGGGCAACGCTGTCGTCGGCGCTGGTAGTGGAGCGGGCGGAACGGGGTTTGGGAGCGGTGCCGGGGCGGGCGGCGGCGGAGCCGGCAGCGGGGTCGCAGTGGGCGCACAGCGGGTGGCGGGCGCGTTGTCGGACCGGGACTATCCGCGCGATGCCGGGCGGGCGAGCGGGACGGTGGGCATCGCCTTCCGGGTGCGGGCCGATGGCGGGGTGGACCAGTGCCGGGTCCTTGCGAGCAGCGGCGCGGCCCGGCTCGACTCGCTGACCTGTGCTCTGGTGGAGCAGCGCTTCCGCTATCGCCCGGCCCGCAACGCGGCGGGACAGCCGGTGGATTCAGGTTTGCGGACGACCTTTACTTACGGGACGCGCTAGGGGTTTTGCTCAGCGCAGGGCGGCGGCGAGGTGTCCGGCACGGCCGTCGCGCCCGTAAGGATCGGACTGGAACGCAATCGCCTGGCCGCCGCTTTCGGGGAGCGCGGTCAGGTAGGTGATGTAGACCGGCACGGGTTCAGCGAGCGCCATCCGCTGCTCCGGCTGGCTGACCTTGCGCGGCAAGGGCTTGCCCATCAGCCAGCGGCCGAGGCGCGGCGCGTCCTCCAAGCGGACGCAGCCGGAGGAGAACTGGCGTTCGTCCTTAAGCATCAGGTTCTTGGCCGGAGTGTCGTGAAGATAGATGCCCTGGGGGTTGGGGAATTCGAATTTGACCTTGCCCATGAAGTTATCACCGCCGGGAAGCTGGCGAACGCGTGGCTGCTCCCTCCCATCGGCGACGGCCTGCCAATCCACCGTTGCGGGATCGATCACGCGGGCATCGTCTTCCCAGCCGGAGAGGACCTGGTAGCCGCTCGCCTTCAGGTAGCCGAGGCCCTTGTCCAGCACGCCCGGCGCGACGCGCTGCTGGACGAGGTCGGCCGGTATATTCCAGTAGGGGTTGAACGTGGCGTAGCGGATGAAGCCGGCCATCATCGGTGTCTGGTTGTCGACCTTGCCGACGACGACCTTCATCGTGCCGACCGGGTGGCCGTGCTCCATCATCCACAGGCGGGCGCCCGCGGCATCGACCAGCACGTAGCGCTCGGCCGGATTGGCGGGAAGGGCGCGGACGCGTTCGAGGTTCAGAGCGATCCGGCGGCGTTCGTCATCCGGGCGGTCCCGGTCAAGCAAGGCGGTGCGCAGGGGGGCGTAGAAAGGGTGCATCCAGCCCATCTCCGCTACATAGCGTTCGAGCGACTGGGCGCTTGCGGCGGAGGCAAGGGCAGCGGCGGGGGTCGGGACGACCGGGGCCAGCGCCTCGCTCTCGTAGAGCATCGGCGCTGCAGGCGCGGCGCGCAGGGCCTGGACCCAGGCGACATAAAGCCGGGCGGCGGCGAGTTCGACCTGGGCGGCATCGGCCGGGTTGCCGGGTTCTGCCTTGCCCAGCGCGTTGCGCAGGTTCTTCGCCTTGAGCCGCGACGGGTTTATGCCGTCGATGCGCGCGGCGTCGACCTGTGCGAGCAGGGTATCTACCGCGGGGCGGGGCGCGCCCTGTTCGTCGAGCCATAGTGGCTGCCAGTCGCGCGCGGCGTAGAAATCGCGAAAGGCCGCAGGTGTGCGGCTGGCCAGGGCGGTTCCGAGGGCTGAGCCCTGCTCGGCGCCAGGCCGGTCCTGCGCTGCGGCACCGAGCGGGACGGCGGCGCTGCCGAGGGCGAGAGCGAGCAGCACCGGACGGACCATCCGGTCCAAACCGAAATTGCCGGCGATCCGGCCGGTGCTGCTGCGCATGGCTTAGCCGCGCTCGCCGGTGCGGCTATAGCCGGAGGTCGGCTGGATCACGGGGGTGCCTTCGTAATACCGGCCCTCGCGCACGTAGCCATCGACGCAGCCGTCGTTGTTGTGATCCGCCCAGACCGCGCCGGCGAGGCCGCCGACGGCCGCGCCCACTACCGCGCCGGCCAGGACGTTGCCGGCAAGGGCGCCGACACCGGCACCGGCCACGCCGCCGACCCCGGCTCCGGTCAGGGCCGTGCCGCCGACCGAGCGGCAGGCAGGAGCGGCCGAAGCGGACTGATAGTCGGACGGCTCACCGGCGTAATACTGGCCTTCGCGGATGTACCCGTCGGCTCGGCCGTCGCCATCGCGGTCAGCCCATACGGCGCCGGCAATGCCGCCCACAGCAGCGCCAACGACGGCGCCGGCAAGCACGTTACCGGCAAGGGCGCCGACGCCGGCACCAGCGACGCCGCCGATCGCCGCGCCGGTTCCGGCGCTGGCCAGGGTGTGGTCTCCGTAGGTCGAGGCACACCCGGAAAGCGGCAGGGCAGCGGCGGCCATCAGGCACAGAACAGATGCTTTCACGTCAAGTCTCCTTTGCGAAGCCGACCGCAAGCGGACGAAAACCGCCTCAAGCCCCGGTTCGGCCGGTTCCCCTCGCGCCGGAGTTAACGGCAGGTGGGAGGCGGCGTTCCGCCAGCCCGGGGGACTGTTGCGACGGGATGCATGAAGGTGCGACGAGTTGAGTGGAACCGCCGCCGGGCGGTCAGCCGATTGCGGCGAGGGCCTTCTGGCGGCGGCGCTGGACCGAAGAGCCAAGGCCGATCGCTTCGCGATACTTGGCGACGGTGCGGCGGGCGAGATCGAAGCCGCGGGCGCGCAGGAGATCTACCAGAGTGTCGTCCGAGAGGATGGCGCCGGGATCCTCTGCTTCGATCAGTTGCCGGATCGCAGCCTTGACCGCTTCGGCCGAGGCGGCGCCCTCTCCGTCCGCCGAGGCGACGCCGGACGTGAAGAAGTACTTGAGCTCGAAGGTGCCGCGCGGGCAGTTCAGGTACTTGTTGGCAGTGACGCGGCTGACGGTCGATTCGTGCATGCCGATAGTTTCTGCCACGGCACGCAGGGTGAGCGGCTTCAGCTGAGAGACGCCGTGGAGGAAAAAGCCGGCCTGCTGGCGGACGATCTCGGTCGCGACCTTAAGGATGGTCTTCTGGCGCTGGTCGAGCGCCTTCAGCAGCCAGTTGGCGTCGGCGAGCTTTTCCGACAGCCAAGCGCGAGACGCCTTGTCATCGCAGGTGCCGCGCAGCTCCACGTAGTAGGGCCGGTTGACGACGAGGCGCGGCAGGGTGGCCTGGTTAAGGGCGATGTCCCAGCCTGCGTGGTTGCCCTTGGCATCTGCGCGGGGGCGCACGAGAATGTCGGGCACGACCGGCGCTGCCCCGCCGCCGCCGGAGTGGCGCAGGCCGGGGCGCGGATCATAGCCGCGAAGTTCGCCCAGCATGTCGGCGAAATCCTCGTCGTCCACGCCGCACAGGCGCTTCAACCGGGCAAGCTCGCCGCGCGCGAGGAGATCGAGATTGTCGATCAGGCGAGCCATGCAAGGGTCGTAGCGGTCCGCCTCGCGGGCCTGGAGGGCGAGGCACTCGGCAAGGTCGCGCGCGCCGACGCCGGTGGGATCCAGGCCCTGGACCAGGCCGAGGGCGGTCTGGACAGCTTCCAGCGGGACGCCGAGGCCTTCGGCAACGTCAGGCAGCGGCGTGGCGAGGTAGCCGGCTTCGTCGAGGTGATCGACGAGCGCGTGGGCGACCAGCGCCTGGGCCGGATCGCGCGCGGCTGGGCCGACCTGGGCGTGGAGGTGTTCGGCCAGGCTCGCCTCGGGCCCGCCGCGCTCGTCAATACCGGGAGCCTCGCCGGAAGGGCCGGACAGGCCGGGGGCGAAATCGAAGTCTCCGGTGTCGCGATCGGTGTCGAGCGCCGTGCGATCGATGTCGAGCGGGCGGTCATCCTCGGCGCGCGCTTCGCCGATCAGCTGGTCTACCGGCGAGGAGTCGAGCGTGGTGCGGCGCTGCTCCTCGACCGTTTCAGCCGGGCGGGACTCGGCGGGAGTGGTGCCGAGATCGAGCAGGGGATTGGATTCGAGCGCTTCACCGACGAAGGCTTCGATCTCCAGGTTCGACAGCGCCAGCAGCTTGATTGCTTGCTGGAGCTGGGGAGTCATCACCAGAGACTGCGACTGGCGCAGATCGAGGCGTGGTCCAAGAGCCATTTATTTGGCCCCCTCCGGGCAAGCCAGTCGCCTCCGGTGCCGGGCAAGGCGCAAGCGTCTGCTTGCGCCGATCCATGCATTCATAATGTGAAGCCTTCGCCCAGGTAGAGCCGGCGGACGTTTTCGTCGGCGACGAGCGCTTCGGGGCTGCCGGCGAAGAGGACCTGGCCGCCGTAGATGATGCAGGCGCGGTCCACGATGTCGAGCGTTTCGCGCACGTTGTGATCGGTGATCAGGACGCCGATGCCGCGCTGCTTGAGGTCCTTCACGAGGTGGCGGATGTCGTTGATCGAGAGCGGGTCGATCCCGGCGAAGGGTTCGTCGAGCAGCATGATCGAGGGCTTGGCGGCCAGCGCCCGGGCGATCTCGCAGCGGCGGCGTTCACCGCCGGACAGGGCCATGGCGGCGCTGGTGCGCAGGCGGGTGAGGCCGAATTCCTCCAGCAACCGCTCCAACTCCTCGGCCCGGACGTCCTTGTCCGGCTCGTTCAGTTCGAGCACGCAGGCGATGTTCTGTTCGACCGTCATGCCCCGGAAGATCGAGGTTTCCTGCGGCAGGTAGCCGAGGCCGAGGATGGCGCGGCGGTACATCGGCAGGTTGGTAACGTCGTTCCCGTCCATCAGGATGCGCCCCGAATCCGGCCGGACGAGCCCCATGATCGAATAGAAGCAGGTGGTCTTGCCGGCGCCGTTAGGGCCGAGCAGGCCGAGCACTTCGCCCTTGCCAACCGATAGCGAGATGTCCGACAGCACGGCGCGCTTGTCATAGCTTTTGGCGATGGAGATGACCTCAAGCCCACCCTGCGGCACGGGCTGCATGGCGCCGGTGTTGGGAGCGGAGGCGGCGCCGGCCGGGGGACTGGCGGGCACGGTGACATCGGCGGTATCGGTCATCGCCGCCCGGTTTAGGCCCGCGCTTGAGGCACTTCAAGCGGGATTGGCGGGTCCGGCAGCATTTTGGCAGGTTTCATGCATGGCCGGCGATTGGCTCCCTTGAGGAATCCGCCCGCCCGGCCTAGATCGCGGCCATGCTAGACCCCGCAACCGCGCAGGACCGCGCCGCCGCCCTTGTCGAACGAGCCCGCCGCGCCGGAGCGGACTGTGCCGACGCCATCTACCACGCCGATTCCTCGCAGAGCGTCTCGGTGCGGTTGGGCAAGCTGGAGGATGTGGAGCGGTCGGAGAACGAGCACGTTTCGCTGCGGGTTTTCGTCGGGCAGGGATCGGCGAGCATCGGTACGAGCGACCTCTCGGCAGACGCGCTTGACGAGCTGGCGGCGCGTGCCGTGGCCATGGCGCGCGCCGCACCGGACGATATCTATGCCGGGCTCGCCCCTGCCGAACTGCTGGCGCAGGGGGGGCAGCCCGAGCTGGACCTTGCCGATGTCGAGGAGCCCAGCCCGGCTGCCTTGCGCGACAGGGCGACCGAGGCGGAGGATGCGGCTAGGGCCGTGGCTGGCGTAACCAATAGCGAGGGCGGCGGCGCCAGTGCCGGGCAGAACGTGTTTGCCCTTGTCACCAGCCATGGCTTTGCCGGTAGCTATCGTGGCTCGAGCCACTCGCTATCGGTCAGCGTGATCGCCGGTGAGGGCAGCGGGATGCAGCGCGACTATGCCTGGCGCACGGCGCGACATCTCGCGGACCTGCCGGCGCCGCAGGAGATCGGCGCCATGGCAGGCGAGCGCGCGGTCAAGAAGCTCAATCCGGGGCGGCTGACCAGCGGGCCAATACCGGTGGTGTTCGATCCGCGCGTAGGCGGTTCGCTGATCGGCCATCTGGTTTCGGCCATGTCGGGCAGTGCAATCGCGCGCGGAGCGAGCTTTCTGATCGGGCGCGAAGATGCGCTGCTGTTTGATCCTTCGATCGAAGTGATCGACGATCCGCACCGCCCGCGCGGACTGCGTTCACGGCCGTTCGATGGCGAGGGGCTGCCGACCGCGGCCCGCAAGCTGGTCGATGTCGGCCGACTGACCGGCTGGCTGATGGACAGCGCGGCGGCGCGCCAGCTCGGCGGACAGCCGACCGGCCATGCCGCGCGCGGCGGTGGCGGGGCTCCGGGGGTTTCCCCATCGAACCTGCACGTCGGCGCTGGCACCGCCAGCCCGGCCGAACTGATGGCCGACATCGCCGACGGCATCTATGTGACCGAGCTGATCGGGCAGGGCGTGAACGGGGTGACCGGCGACTACAGCCGCGGCGCCTCGGGCTATCGCATCCGGGGCGGGGTCATGGCGGAGCCGGTGGCCGAGTTCACCATCGCCGGCAGCCTGATCGACATGTTCGCGCGGCTGTTGCCGGCGAATGATCTCGAGTGGCATCGGGCGATCAACGTGCCGACGCTGCGGGTCGACGGGATGATGATCGCGGGAGACTAGGCCCTGTGCATGGAGCGGATCAGGCTTGGGCCTGATCCTTGCGCGGCACCGGCCCGCTCCCCCGGCCCAACCGCCCACAGGATACGCTCGATGGGCGGTTGGGCCGGGGGAGCGGGCCGGTGCCGCAAGCCCCTGACGGAGGTCAGGGGCTCACCCGGCTGAAAGACTCTCAGGCGGCCTTGTTCTGCTTGGCGCGCTCGATGGCTTCGAGCGTGATGCGCTTGGCGTCGTCGGCGCCGCCCCATTTGCCGACGCGAACCCACTTTTCCTTTTCCAGGTCCTTGTAGTGGGTGAAGAAGTGCTCGATCTGCTGGAGCACGATCTCGGGCAGATCGCCCTTTTCGGCGACGTCGCTGTAATAGGGAAAGGTCTTGTCGTCGGGGACGCAGACCAGCTTCTCGTCGCCGCCGTGCTCGTCTTCCAGGTTCAGCACCGCGATCGGGCGGGCGCGAACGACCGAGCCGGGCACGAAGGGCGAACGCGCGATGACGAGTGCGTCGAGCGGATCGCCATCGGGCGAAAGCGTGTGGGGCACGAAGCCGTAGTTGGCCGGGTAGCGCATCGGCGTGTGCAGGATCCGGTCCACGAACAGCGCGCCGGATGCCTTGTCGAATTCGTACTTCACCGGCTCACCGCCGACCGGGACTTCGATGATCACGTTCAGGCATTCGGGCGGGTTGTCGCCGATCGGAATCATGTCGATGCGCATGGCAGACCTTTAGCTGGAGCGCGGGCCGCAGGGGCCACAGCGCGGGGGAGAGGCCTGCGCGCTTAGCTCCCCTCCTGCTGCGCCGCAACAGCGTTGATCCCGGATCCCGGCCGTTTCAGCTGCTCCCGCCGCCTAGCGCGTTGATGGTGAAGGCAATCACGCCGATGTTGAACACGAAGGCGGCGAATGAATGGAGCAGGGCGATGGACCTGATGCGGCTGGCGGTGATCGCAGTGTCGGAGGTCTGGAAAGTCATGCCGAGGGTGAAGGCGAAATAGGCAAAGTCGCCGTAGCCGGGTTCGGGCGTCTGCGGGAAATCAAGCCCGCCGCAGTCCTTCCCGCCCTCGTGCACGGTGTAATAGTCGTGCGCGTAGTGGAGCGCATAGACCGAGTTCGCGAAGAGCCAGATCAACAGCAGGGTGACGATCAACTCGGCGATGGCCAGCGCGTCGCCATGGCGGGCGGCGGGTAATTCGTCGGCGATGGCGGCCATGACCACCAGCGTCAGCAGCGAGGTGCAGGACAGTACGACCACCCGGTTCGCATTGTTGGCCATGGCCCGGGCGCGAATCGCCGCGACCGATTCGTCGCGGAGCAGCGGGATCAGCGAGGCGAGGAACAAGAAGGCGGCAACGTCGAACCCGACGGCGAGCGCCTTGGGCCAGCCGCTGGCCGGGAGGAAATGGTGGTGGGCAAAGCTGGCCGCGATAAGGATCGCCAGGAAGGCGAGAAAACGGGGGGCAGCGATGCGGCGGCCGATGGCGAGCCGCAGGGGATGGCGCGTCATGGCAGGGCTCCGGGTCGGCGGGGGGCGAGGAAACGGTCGAGCGGGGCCACGCCTGCGGGCGAGGTGCGTTCGAGCCACGGGTAGCGAAGGCCGCCACTCCAGCGGACCGGCAGGGTCTGCACGCTTTCGCCGCGCTGGACAAGGAGCTGGAGCGGAGTGGTGGAGCCCTTGGCCGCGGTGATCGCAGCGCGCAGGGCGTCGGGCGTATAGGCGACGCCGTTCACCGCCATGATCTTCATGCCGTTGACGATGCCCGCATCGAAGGCCGGGCCGCCCCATTGCGAGGCCGTGACCTTGCCGTCCTTGTCGAGCGTGAGGCCGAGCGAAAAGGTCAGCGAGAGTGTGCGGTTTTCGGCGAGGCGGCCGCGATCGAACGGATTGGGCTCCTGGCGCCAGACGAGGCGGTAGCCACCCTGTTCCAGGCCGCGCAGCGGGGCCGGCTGGCCGGGCTGCTGCAGCCGGGTTCGCAGGAAAGCGGCCCAGTCATAGGGATAGACGGCGCTCAGGGCGGCGACCACGTCGTCGAAGGTGTAGGTCGACTGTCCGAGATCGCCATCGTCGCGGCCGAAGAAGGCGCGGGCGAAATCGTCGAGCCCGTGACGCCCAGCGGTGCCGGAGCGGATGATCTGGTCGGCCTCGAGCCAGACCAGCGCGCCTTCGCCGTAATAGTCCTCGCCCCGGGCCATCGAGCCGAAGGGCTTGGGCTTGCGCGCGGCGAAGACGGGATCGAAGGTCGTATCCTCCACCGAACGCCATTGCCGGCCCGGCAGGGCGGCGAGCGAGGCCGCCGAGGTGGCGAGCATGCCGAGCACCACCTCCTTCGGCTGGATGCCTGACCGCGCGGCGAGGACCATGCCCCACAGCTGGGTCTGGCCTTCATAGACCCACAGCAGGTTGCCTTGCATCGGCGTGCGGAAATCGGGCGTCCACAGCCCCGCGGGGCGGCGGTACTTGCCGTTCCACGAGTGGGTCAGCTCATGCGCGATGACGTTGCGGTCCCAACCCATGCCTGCCCAGTCGATGAGGGCGGTGGGGTTCATCACGTTCTCGCTGGAGCGCTGGTGTTCGAGGCCGATGTCCCCGATCTCGTCAGTGAGGGCGAGGAGAATATCGTAGCGGTCGAAATGGCGACCGCCGAACAGGGCGAGGGCTTCGGCCGACAGGGCCTTGTAGGCAGCAAGGCCGGTGGGCTCGAGCGCGAGGAGGCGGGGTTCGTCGGCGACGACATCGAGGGCGATGTTGTTGCCGAGATCGAACCGGGCGGCGTTGAGCCCGGCGTAGATCGGGGAATCGACCAGCGTGTCATAGTCGGTTTCGGCCCAGCTGACCCGGGTCGCCTCGGGCCGGCTTTCCTGTGCGGGAGCGTCGAGGGCGGAGAACACGGTCCAGCCTGCGGGGAAGGCGACGGCCGGCCGGACCCGGATCTGGCGAACGTAGTGGCCCGCCGGGTAGAGGCTCATCAGGTTCCACTGCAGGTTGAGCAGGCGCTGGCTCATCGTGACCCGCCCCTCGGACGATTGCAGCGGCGAGGTGTGGACGAAGCGGGCGACCACCTGGCTGGCGCCCTCGGGCACGTCGACGTGGAAGGCGAAGACCTCCACCGGATCGCGCGTCCAGGTGAGGCGCCGGGTACCG